>Ga0194129_10004670_pt1 | contig 18021 bp, 15 predicted proteins | sample TA2KigCa35mmetaG_FD_150862 | JGI IMG/M metagenome (GOLD analysis project Ga0194129, IMG submission 150862) | Freshwater microbial communities from Lake Tanganyika, Tanzania - TA2015038 Kigoma Deep Cast 35m | ecosystem: Environmental > Aquatic > Freshwater > Lake | place: Tanzania: Lake...
TACCCCCCGATTCTTTTTCATCATGGCTCGCGAGAAGTTCGAAAGGAATAAGCCCCACGTCAACATCGGCACCATCGGCCACGTTGACCACGGCAAGACCACCCTCACCGCCGCCATCACCAACGTGTTGGCCAAGAAGGGTCAGGCCAAAGCCCAGGCTTATGACCAGATCGACGGTGCTCCTGAAGAGCGTGAGCGCGGTATCACCATCAACACCGCTCACGTTGAGTACGAGACCGACGGTCGTCACTACGCCCACGTGGACTGCCCCGGCCACGCGGACTACGTGAAGAACATGATCACCGGTGCCGCCCAGATGGACGGCGCCATCCTCGTGGTGGCCGCAACCGACGGTCCCATGGCTCAGACCAAGGAGCACATCCTGCTGGCCAAGCAGGTGGGCGTGCCCGCTCTGGTGGTGGCACTGAACAAGTGCGACATGGTCGACGACGAGGAGATCCTCGAGCTGGTGGAACTGGAAGTGCGCGAGCTGCTGAGCAGCTACGACTTCCCCGGCGATGACATCCCCGTGGTGAAGGTGTCCGGCCTCAAGGCCCTCGAGGGCGACGCCGAGTGGGAAGGCCGCATCACCGAACTGATGGCTGCCGTTGACAGCGGTATCCCCGAGCCCGAGCGCGAAATCGACAAGCCCTTCCTGATGGCTGTTGAAGACGTGTTCTCGATCACCGGTCGTGGCACCGTGGCCACCGGCCGTATCGAGCGCGGAAAGGTGAAGGTGGGCGAAACCGTCCAGATCGTGGGTATCAAGGACACCCGCGAAACCACCGTCACCGGCGTGGAAATGTTCCGCAAGCTGCTCGACGAGGGCATGGCCGGCGACAACGTGGGTCTGCTGCTCCGCGGCGTGCAGAAGGAAGATATCGAGCGCGGCATGGTGCTGGTGAAGCCCAACTCCATCAAGCCCCACACCAAGTTCGAGGGTGAGGTGTATGTGCTGAAGAAGGAAGAAGGCGGCCGCCACACCCCCTTCTTCGCTGGCTACCGCCCGCAGTTCTACATCCGTACGACCGACGTGACCGGTCAGATCACCGCCTTCACCGCCGACGACGGCTCCAACGTTGAGATGGTGATGCCCGGCGACCGCATCAAGATGACCGGCGAGCTGATCTGCCCGGTGGCCATCGAGCAGGGCATGCGCTTCGCTATCCGCGAAGGCGGCCGCACCATCGGTGCCGGCGTGGTGTCCAAGATCATCGAGTGATCCTGATCCGGCTCCGGCCGTGATTTAGGTTCTGGGATGGAGATCGGGGATTCAGTCCTCGCCTCTCCATCCCATTCCGCACCTCGACAATCCAGCTTTCATTTCCCAGCTCTCTCGTGTTCGACGAGCGCTGGTCCTTGCTGACCTCTCCCGCCTGATCCATGTCCACCGCTATCGCTCAGCAGAAGATCCGCATCCGCCTGAAGGCGTTTGATCGCCGCATGCTGGATCTCTCCTGCGAAAAAATCATTGAAACGGCCGACCACACCGCTGCAACAGCGATCGGCCCGATCCCCCTTCCGACCAAGCGCAAGATCTATTGCGTGCTGCGCTCGCCCCACGTGGACAAGGACTCCCGCGAGCACTTCGAGACCCGCACCCACCGCCGCATCATCGATATCTACAGCCCTTCGGCCAAAACCATCGATGCCCTGATGAAGCTGGATCTGCCCAGTGGTGTGGACATCGAGGTGAAGCTCTGAATCCCTGACGCCCAGAGGGACAGCCCATGGCCCGCCGCAAGGTGGGCCTTTTTGCTGGCCGCGCCCGCGCAGCCGCGGCCCTCAACAGCGCTGCCTAGGATTCGAGCTCCCTTGAATTGCCTGCCACGTGACGCAACTGGCCGTGCGCGAGCTGCCACTGTTCCCGTTGCCCGACGTGGTGCTGTTCCCTCAGGAAGTGCTGCCGCTGCACATCTTCGAGCCGCGCTACCGGATGATGCTGCGCACAGTGCTCGAAACCGACCGGCGCTTTGGCGTGGTGCGCTGGGATCCCCAGGAAGGGCGCATGGCCGATGTGGGCTGCTGCGCTGAGATCCTCCAGTGCCAGACCCAGGCGGATGATCGCAGCAACATCGTGACCCTTGGCCAGCAGCGCTTCCGGGTGCTGGAGGTGGTGCGCGAGGCGCCGTTCAAGGTAGGCCTGGTGAGCTGGATTGAAGACGAACATCCCCAGAGCCACGACCGCCTGAGCGAACTCTCCAGCGACGTGGAGCAAGCGCTCAAGGATGTGGTGGAGCTCACCGCAAAGCTGATGGGCAAACCCACCAGCCTCCCCACCGATCTACCGGATCTGCCGCGAGAGCTCTCCTTCTGGATCGGATCCCATCTGGGCGGGCCCGTGGCCGATCAGCAGCAGACCCTGCTCGAAATCACCGACACCGAAGAGCGCTTGCGCCAGGAATTCGAACTGCTGGATGAAACCCGCCGGCAGCTCGCGGCCCGCACCGTGCTGCAAGACACCTTCCGGGATCTCAAAGACCCAGGCGCCGACGAGGATCGCTGAACCGCTGATGCTGATCATTGCTGTGCTCACTCCCTTCGCGGGAGGGCTGCTGTTGATTGTGGCCGTGTTGGCGGCCCTGCTGTTGCTTGGGCTGTTCGTGTGGAGCTGGCGCGATCGCGCCTTCACAAGCACGGCCAGCGTGGCCGAGGCCTACGACCGCTGGACCGACGATCAATTGCTGGAGCGGCTCTGGGGCGAGCACGTGCATCTGGGCCATTACGGCCAGCCGCCACGCCGCCGGGATTTCCGCCGCGCCAAAGAGGATTTTGTGCACGAGCTGGTGCGCTGGAGCGGCCTCGATCAGCTCCCGCCGGGCAGCACCTTGCTCGATGTGGGCTGCGGCATTGGCGGCAGCGCTCGCATCCTGGCCCGCGATTACGGGCTCAACGTGCTCGGCATCAGCATCAGCCCGGGCCAGATCCAACGGGCACAGGCACTCACCCCAGCTGGCCTCAGCTGCCGCTTTGCCGTGATGGATGCTCTGGCGCTGGAGCTGCCCGATCACAGCTTTGATGCGGTGTGGAGCGTGGAGGCCGGCCCCCACATGCCCGATAAACAGCGCTACGCCGATGAACTGCTACGGGTGCTCAAACCCGGCGGGCTACTGGCCGTGGCCGATTGGAACCGCCGCGACCCGGCGGTTCAACCACTCAACCGGCTCGAGCGCTGGGTGATGCACCAACTGCTCGTGCAGTGGGCTCACCCTGAATTCGCCAGCATCCCCGGCTTCCGCCGCAACCTCGAGCAAAGCCCCTGGGGCGAGGGCCAGAACCACACCCAACTGCAAGTGGAAACGGGCGATTGGAGCCGCGAAACCCTCCCCTCCTGGATTGATTCGATCCTGGAAGGGCTGAGGCGGCCGGCAGCAGTGCTGGGCTTAGGCCCCCGTGCCGTGTTGATGGGCCTGCGCGAAACCCCCACGCTGCTGCTGATGCACTGGGGATTTGCCGCCGGGATGATGCAGTTCGGCGTGTTCCGAACCCGCAAGCCCGCTTAAGCCGCTTCGAGCTGGGTGATCGGGTAAGCGCCAAACACAGCCAGGTGCTCACACAACGGCCGCAGCTCCTCCAGGGCCTGCTGCAGCGGCGCTACGCCATTGGCCAGCTCGAGATCCACAAAGAAGATGTATTCGCCCATCTCCCGTTTGGAAGGGCGCGATTCGATCCGCGTCATGTTGAGATCGCGGTGGGCAAAGCAGGCCAGCGCTGCCAGCAGGGCACCCGGGCGGTTGGCGTGCAGCGAGAAAGCCAGGCTGGCCATGGGGCCCGCCAAGGTGCGCTCCCCCTGGCGCAGCAACAAAAAGCGGGTGCAGTTGCCCGCCACATCGTTGATCGGGTAGGCCAGCACCTGAAGGCCATGCTCCTCGGCAGCCTGAAGCGAAGCAATGGCGGCGCGGAAGCGGCTGCCGGCCACCATCCGGGCCGCATCAGCGGTGGAGCTGGTGGGCAGTTGCAGCGCTGCGGGCAACTGTTCACCGAGCCACTGGCTGCATTGCGCCAGAGCCTGCGGGTGGGAGAGCACCTCGCTCACCCCCTCCAGCGGACCAGACCCCAGCAACGCGTGACGGATCGGCAGCACCAGGGCCCGGGCCACCCGCAACTCCGGGTGCTCCCAGAGCGCATCCATGCAGGCGGTGACCCCACCCTCCACGGAGTTCTCCACCGGCACCACCGCCGCTTCACAACGGCCCTCGGCCACAGCCTTCACCACCGCCCGAATGCCCACCTGGGGCATGTACTGCGGGGCCTCGATCCCTTCCAACGCGCACAGCCGGATCGCCGCCTGCTCCCCGTAGGTGCCAACAGGACCAAGAAATGCGATGCGCATACAGGCGTTGCGGGCCGTGCTGGATAGGATCATGACGCGCCGGCCGACGAGCCATGACTCTGGCCTTCAGCGCCAGCCAAGCCTTAAAACTGTCGGTGCCGCAGAAGGCCGAGCTGCTGCCCGACTACCTCAACGATGAGGAGCGGGTGATTGGCGCCCTTCTCGATCCCCAGCAGCTGGAGAGCCTCGGCAACGGCCGCTACCGCTACACCGTGACCCGGCTGCAGGTGTTCCAACTGCAGATTCAACCGGTGGTGGAGCTGGTGGCCCGCCGCAGCCATCACCGCATCGATCTCGAAGCGATCGATTGCCAGCTCGAGGGTCTGGGCATCGTCGACGACTTTCAACTGACCCTCGAATCGTGGCTTGAGGCCAGCGACGAGGGGCTCAACGGCGAAGCGTGCTTAGCGGTGAGCGTGAGCCAGCCGAGCCTGCTGAAACTGATTCCGGTGAAGATGCTCGAAGCCACCGGCCGCTCCCTGCTGGCGGGCATCCTGCTGGGGATCAAGACCAGGGTGCAACAGCAGCTGCTTCAGGATTTCGAAGCCTGGTGCCTAGCTCCCGCCGGCCGTTAAGCCGCAAGCACCTTGCCCAGAAACGAGCGCCGGTGCATGGGAGTGGGGCCTGCCTCCAGAACGGCTGCGCGATGCACAGCGGTGCCATAGCCAGCGTGGCGCTCGAGGCCATAGGCCGGATAACGCTGCGCCAAGCGCGTGATCAGGGCATCACGGGCCTGCTTGGCCAGCACGCTGGCGGCGGCGATCTCCAGATGCTCGCTGTCGCCGCGCACCACCGTTTGCTGCGGGCCGCTCCAGAGCCGCAGGGGCAACACCCCATCCACCAGCACCAGATCGGGCGGTGCACCGTTGAGACGCTGCAGAGCACGCAGCATGGCCCGCTCGGTGGCGGCGCGAATCCCCACCTGATCAATTTCCCGCGCTGAGGCCTGGCCCAAGGCCCAGCAGCAGGCCTGCTGCTGGATGAGCGGAACCAACTGAGCGCGGCGACGGGCCGTGAGCTTCTTGCTGTCGGTGAGTCCGGCAGCGGCCAGGGTGGGCCGGGCTGCATCGGGCAGGATCACCGCCCCCGCAAACACCGGGCCGAACCAGCAGCCGCGGCCAACCTCATCAACGCCGGCAATGCGCGGCGGCACAGCCACCACTCACTCGGTTGCCGATGAGCGGCGGCGGCGGCGGCGGCGGGGTTCCGATGAATCCTCCTCAGGTTCAGCGGGAGCGGCTTGCTCGGGCTCCACCACAGGCAACACAGCAACGGCCGTGCTGGTAGAGGGGGTGCTGGCTGGAGTATCGCTGCGGCGGCGGCTGCGAACGCGGCGGCCGTTGGCCGGCTGGGATTCCGCCGTTGCCGCCACCAATTCCAGGCCGCTATCGGGGAGCACCGGAACGGCGGGGAAGGCCGGGAAGGTTTCTACCGGCAGCGGCGTGATTTCCACGGTGACAGGCAGGCTCTCACTGGCTGTGGGGGCATCAGCCGTTGGAGCAGCACCAGGGCCGCCAGAACCGTTGGTGCTGGCACCACCACGTCCGCGGCGGCGGCGGCGAGGGCCGGCTGAAGCCAGCTGCTGGCGGGCTTCCTCGAGCACCGCTTCGGGATCCTCTCCAGGACGCACCACCCGCACCACCAGGTTGTCGGCGGCGGGAACGGGGTCGAGCAGCAGCGCCGGATTCAGGCCCAACCAGCCGTACACCAGCTCCTGCTCAGCGTCCATCGGCACCGCCACCAATTCAGGCTCCGGACGGCGGGAGCCGGGCTCCGCCGCTGCAGTGGCGGCCTCATGGGAGCTGCCGGCCGTGGTGGTGGCGGTGTCGTCGTAGCTGGTGAGTTCAGGCGCATCGCTGCCGCCACGACCACCGCGACCACCACGGCGGCGGCGGCCACCACCGGCTTCCGCTCCCGCGGGACTGAACACTTCGGCCCGAGCGGATGCAGCGGAGCGCACCAGGCCAGGAGCGGCGGCCAGAGCCTGAAGGCTGTCTTTGCCAGGCAGCACGGCCACATGGCCGAGGCCACCACAGCTGGGGCAAGCCCGGCCGAACAATTCGTAGATATTTTGACCCTGGCGCTTGCGGGTGAGTTCCACCAAGCCCAGCTCACTGATCTGAGCGATCTGCGGGCGCGCCGAATCCGGGCGTATGGCGGCTGTGAAGTGCTCCAGCAGCTGCAACTGATCGCGGCGCGACTCCATATCGATGAAGTCGATGATGATCACGCCGCCGATGTTGCGCAGCTTCAGCTGGCGGGCGATCTCCGTGGCGGCCTCGTAGTTGGTCCACAGCACCGTTTCACGCGCATTGGCGGAACGGGTGAAGGAGCCCGAGTTCACATCGATCACCGTGAGCGCCTCGGTGGGCTCGATGATCACGTAGCCACCGGAGGGCAGATCCACCCGCGGCTTGAGTGCATCGCGGATGGCGGCGTTCACCTTGTACGCCTCCAGGATCTCGCCGGAGTCGAGGTGCTGCTCCACCTGCACCTGGTTTTGATCAGCCCCGAGGAAGGCATTCACCCGGCCCACGCCATCGGCGCTATCAAGCACGATCCGCGCCACATCCGGGCTGTAGTGATCGCGCAGGATGCGATGAATGAAGTCTTCGTCGCGGTTGAGCAGCACCGGCGGCGTGGCCGTCTCGGCGGCGGTCTGAATCGCCTCCCACTGGCGGAGCAGCGCTTCGAGGTCGTCGATGAGCAGCTCTTCGCTCACACCTTCGGCCTCAGTGCGGATCAGCAGACCCGCCCCTGGGGGCTTGATCAACACACCCAGAGCGCGCAGGCGGTTGCGCTCACTTTCCGCATTGATCCGCCGGGAGATGTTCACTCCCTGGCCGTGGGGCTGGAGGATCAGAAAGCGACCCGGCAGGGTGAGGTTGCCCGTGAGGCGAGGGCCCTTGGTGCCGGTGGGCTCTTTCATCACCTGCACCAGAACCTTCTGGCGCGGCTCGAGCAACTCGGTGATGCCCAGCGTTCCTTTCTTGAGGCGCAGTGGCCCTAGATCGGTGACATGAATGAAGCCGTTCTTCTCTCCTTCGCCGATATTGACAAAGGCTGCATCGATGCCCGGCAGCACATTTTCAACAGTGCCGAGATACACATCGCCGATTTGGTAGCGGCCCTGGGCCACCACCAGTTCATCCACATGGTCATCGGTGAGCACTGCGGCAATGCGCAGCTGCTCGGCGATGACGATCTGCTGAGGCATGGAAGGTCAGGAGAGGACCTGCAAAAGGCAGGCCGGAATGGGTAGCAGAGGGTGGCGCCCAGCGCCGGACCGACAAGCTGAGAAACCCTCCGTGCATCGCCGATGCAAGGGGAGAAACGAGGCAGCGGTGCTTGAAAAATTCAGTGAGAACGCCGGGTAAAACAACGGCGGCAGGCTGACAGCCTTCGTGAGAGTGGGCCGAAGCCCGTTGCTTGCGAGATCCAGATCTGAATGGAACCCGTCTTACGGCGCCGCATCGGGCAGCTTTCAGGAAGAGAGGTTCGTGAAAACTGATGCGGACCCTGATGCCTGAGCCGAGCTAAATCGCTGAGCTTGCTTCAGGTTGTACCGATAGAGAGACGCTAGCACGGGTGTTTTCAGGCCTTTGGGCTCTGCCGAAGCTGCAGGGATTCGCGGCGCAGGCTCACCATCTCCAGCTCCGCATCGAGCTGTTGGGAGAACCAGTGCTGCAGCTGCTCCGGCCGCAGGCTGCGGCCCGCGGGATCCACCAGGGCTCCGTAGCGCAGCTCCACTGTTTCAGGCATCCCCTCCACAGCGTCTAGCGAGAGGCTCTGCAAGAAAGGTCTGCAATCGCGCTGCCGCGGCCGACCTTTCTTGTCGGTGTCGTGCCACATCCACGCTGAACTGTTCAGCAGCTCCGCCGCAGCCGCCTGCCAAGCCGCCAGCGGCACCGCGGTGCGTTCGGCGCTTGTGCCTCCAGGCCGCAGTTGCAGCTGCCAGCGAGCAGCCACCAACTCCTGCGACAGGCTGGCGGCGGACACCTCCACCGGCTCCACCCGCAGCAAGGTGAAGCCAGCGGGCAATTGAGCCTGAAGCCGTTGCAAGGCCTCAGCCGGATCGATCGGCTGGGTGAATTCAAGATCCATCCATTCGCCATCCGCCTCGGCGCCCAGGGGCAAGGCCAGGGCGAACTGCACCCGCGGCAGGGGATGGAAGCCACCGGTGAAGCTCACCGGCAAGCCGCTGCGGCGCAGGGCCCGCTCCATCAGCCGCACCAGATCCAGGTGACTGAGCAGCGCCAGGGAGCCGGTTTTGCTGAAGCGGAACCGCAGCCGCGCCACCCGCTCACTGGCGGGAGCCCGCTGGGGCCGCTGCTCCGGAATCGCGGGAGGCGGCACCACCACGTTGTGGCCCAGCTCCGGGCCGCACACCCCACAGCTGCTGCAGCCATCGAAGGAGCAATCAGGTACCACCGCAGCGGCGAGGGCCTGGCGGAGGTCATCGGCCAGCCAACCCTTATCCACGCCGGAATCAATGTGATCCCAGGGCAGGGGCTGGCCGCAGAACACGACCAAATCATTGGGATCCATGCCTTCGACGGAACTCCACTCACCCAGCTCCAGCTCCCGGTAGCGGCCGCCCAGGCCGGCGGCTTCGATCGCAGATGTCCAGGCCTCGTAGGTGCGATCAGCCGCTTCGAACCAAGCATCGAGGCCAGCGCCAGCCCGCCAGGCGGCTTCGATCACCGGGGCCAGGCGGCGATCGCCGCGGCCCACGAAGTCCTCCATCGCGGAGAGGCGCACATCGGTGTAATTGGTTTTGATGCCGCGCATCCGCCGCAGGGCATCGCGCAGCAGCTGCTGCCGCCGCTGGAATTCGGCCGTGCTCACGCTGTGCCATTGGAAGGGCGTGTGCGGCTTCGGCGTGAAATTGCTGATCGTGAGGTTCAGCTCCAACCGCCCCAGATCGCGGCATTGCTGTTGCAACTGCCAGCAGGTTTCCGCGATACCGAGCACATCGGCGTCGGTTTCTCCCGGCAGGCCGATCATGAAATAGAGCTTGATCTTGCGGTAACCGCTCTCCATGGCGGTGCGAATCCCCCGGAGCAGCTCGGCATCGGTGAGGCCCTTGTTCACGATGTCCCGCAGGCGTTGGGTGCCCGCCTCTGGCGCAAAGGTGAGGCCGGCCTTGCGGGTGCCGCCAAGGATGTGGGCGATGTTCTCGTCGAAGCGGTCCACCCGCTGGCTGGGCAGGGTGAGGCTCACGTTCTTATCGGCCAGGCTGTTACGCAGCTCCACGCCCACCGCCGGCAGGGCGAGGTAGTCGGAGCAGCTGAGCGAGAGCAGCGAGAAGTCGGAATAGCCGGTGCGCTCCATGCCGGTTTCGATCGCCTCGATCACCGCCTCGGGTTCCACATCGCGGGCGGGGCGGGTGAGCATGCCGGGCTGGCAGAAACGGCATCCGCGGGTGCAGCCGCGGCGGATCTCCACGGTGAGCCGGTCGTGCACCGTTTCGATGTGTGGCACCAGGCCCATGGCGTAGTGGGGCATCGGCGTGGCGGTGCGCCGCAGCACCCGCGCCGGGATGCCCTGCAGCAGCGGCACCTGGGTGATGCCGTCGGGACCGGGGCCGTAGAGCGAGGGCACATACACCCCGGGCACCTGGGCCAGATCAATCAGCAGCTCCCGGCGGGAGAGGCCTGCCGCCTTGGCTTCGGCCACCACCAGCCCGATCTCGGGCAGCACCTCTTCGCCATCGCCCAGCACCACGAAATCGAAGAAGGCCGCGAACGGCTCGGGGTTGCTGGTGGCGGTGGGACCACCGGCGAAGATCAACGGCGGCGCCGCCGGATCCGACAGGGGCAGATCGCCGCGATCGGCAGCGCGGATCGGGATCTGCGCCAGCTCCAGCATCGAAAGGATGTTGGTGGCCCCGAGCTCGTAACTGAGCGAGAAGCCGAGGATGTCGAAGGCGGGCAGGGGCCGGCGGCTCTCCACCGCGAAGAGCGCCTCACCACGCTCGCGCAGCCGCGCAGCCAGATCCGGCCCGGGCAGATAACTGCGGTCGCACAGCTGGCCCGGAACGCTGTTGAGGATCGAATAAAGAATGATGTGGCCGGTATTGCTCGAGCCCACCTCGTAGATCTCGGGGTAGGTGAGCGCCCAGCGCACGCCGGCCGCCGGCCAGGCCTGACCCCAGTCGCGCGGCTGCACCCCCAGCTCATTGCCGAGATAGCGGCCGGGCTTGGCGATGGTGCGGTCCACCAGGGCCGCGAAATCCACGGGCGCATCGTCTGGCGCACCGACCGGCTGAACGGGAGCAACGGTCACGGCGGCGAGGGCAGCGCTGAATTGATCGTATGCAGCAGCGCAATCGGGCTGATCCCTCCAGCCGGCCTCCGCCGCATAGGACAATCGCGCCCAGTACCCAGGGGCCCGCGCGGCCCACACGCGACGACATGGCCCAGGTCAACGGCAATTACCTCAAGCTCAAGGCGGGTTATCTGTTCCCCGAGATCGCCCGGCGGGTGAAGGCCTTCAGCGAGGCCAACCCCAGCGCGCCGATCATCCGCCTGGGCATCGGCGATGTGACCGAACCGCTGCCCGAGGCCTGCCGCAGCGCGATGAAGGCCGCCGTCGATGAGATGGGCACCCGCGAAGGCTTCCACGGCTATGGCCCGGAGCAGGGCTACCTGTGGCTGCGCGAAGCAATCGCCCAGCACGACTTCCAGGCCAGCGGCTGCCAGATCTCCGCCGAGGAGATCTTCGTGTCAGACGGCTCGAAGTGCGACAGCGCCAACATCCTCGACATCCTGGGCGCCGGCAATCGCATTGCTGTGACCGACCCGGTGTACCCGGTGTACGTGGACAGCAACGTTATGGCGGGCCGCACCGGCGATGCCGATGACGCCGGCCAGTACGGCGGCCTCACCTACCTGCCGATCAACGCCGACAACGGCTTCACCGCGCAGATCCCGAGCGAAAAGGTGGATCTGATTTACCTCTGCTTCCCCAACAACCCCACCGGCGCTGTGGCCAGCAAGGAACAGCTCAAGGCCTGGGTGGATTACGCCCGCGCCAACGGCTCCCTGATCCTGTTTGACGCCGCCTACGAGGCCTTCATCCAGGACCCCTCGCTGCCCCACTCGATCTATGAGATTGAAGGCGCGCGCGAGTGCGCCATCGAATTCCGCTCCTTCTCCAAAAACGCCGGCTTCACCGGCACCCGCTGCGCCCTCACCGTGGTGCCCCGCGGCCTGATGGGCACCGCGGCCAATGGCGAACAAGTGGAGCTGTGGGGCCTGTGGAACCGCCGCCAGTGCACCAAGTTCAACGGCGTGAGCTACATCGTGCAGCGCGGCGCCGAGGCCGTGTATTCGCCTGAAGGCCAGGCCCAGGTGAAGGCGCTGATCAGCTTCTACATGGAGAACGCCGCGATCATCCGCCGCGAACTGAGCGCCGCAGGGCTGCAGGTGTATGGCGGTGAGCAGGCTCCCTACGTGTGGATCAAAACCCCCGCGGGCGTGGATTCCTGGGGCTTCTTTGATCTGCTGCTGAGCCAGGCGAACGTGGTGGGAACTCCTGGCAGCGGCTTCGGCGCCGCCGGCGAGGGCTATTTCCGCCTCTCGGCCTTCAACAGCCGCGAGAACGTGCTCGAGGCGATGCGCCGCATCCAAGCCGCGCTGGCCCCGGCGGCCGCTGCCGCCTGATCTGCTGCCTAAAGTCCGCTTTCGTGATGCCGGAGCTGGACAGGATGCCTCGATCCACCCCCTGCAGAGCTGCTCTCACCGCCACCCAATCGCCGGGCCGTGAGAGCGGCGGAGCCGCCGTGATGGAGAAGGCGCCGGAGCGGGTGCGCAAGCCCTCGCCCCGCTACAAGGTGCTGCTCCACAACGATCCGGTGAACACCATGGAATACGTGGTGGGCACCCTGCGCCAGGTGGTCCCCTCGCTAAGCGAGCAGGACGCCATTGCCGTGATGCTCGAGGCCCACAACACCGGCGTGGGCTTGGTGATTGTGTGCGACATCGAGCCGGCGGAGTTCTATAGCGAAACCCTCAAAGCCAAGGGCCTCACCAGCACGATCGAGCCGGAAAGCTGATGCCGCGCCTGAACTGGTGGGGCACCGTGCTCTATCCAGCTGCGCTGGTGGCCGTGTTTTTGGGTGGTCAATTGCTGCTGAAGGCGCTGGGAGTGCCCAGTGCCCTACAAGCGAGCTTGGCGGCACTGCCAGCCGTGGCCGCTCTGCTGATCAGCCTTCCCGTGCGCCTGCGGCGCTGCTGGGCTGAAGCCAAACCCTGGCAGCGGCTGGGCGTCCTCGGGAGCAAGCCAGCCGTGGCCAAGGCTTTGCTGCGGGGCGTGCTCAAGGCAATCGCCTTGCTGGCCCTGGTGATCGCCGCGCTGGCACTCACTGGCCAACTCAGCTGGATGCCCCGGCTCAACACTGGCCTGCTGCTCAACGCCGTGGCCCTGGGGCTCGGGGTGGGCTTCGCCGAAGAACTGCTGTTCCGCGGCTGGCTCTTCGGGGAGCTCAGCTTGCTGCTAGGGCCGCAACGGGCCTTGTGGCTGCAGGCAGCCCTGTTCAGCCTGGTGCACACCCGCTTCAACCTGCCCCCCATCCAACTAATTGGTTTGCTGGTGGGCCTACTGCTGCTCGGCCTGGCACTGGGCCTCCAGCGCCGCGCCGATGGCGGCCTGCTCTGGGGCGCCATCGGCCTGCATGGCGGGCTGGTGGCGGGCTGGTTTGTGCTGCATCAGGGGCTCGTGGCGATCAACCCCTCCGCCCCGGCCTGGCTGATGGGCCCAGACAACCCCATAGGAGGAGTTATCGGCTGGCTTGGGTTGGCCCTGTTGCTCCTGGCCCGCCGCCCTTGGTGGAATGAAGGCACCCGCACCACCACGCCATGACGGCCAGCACCGCCCAACGGCCTGCAGTTTCGAGCCATCCCGACGCTCGGGTGTGGGTGGTCGACGACGATCAAGAACTGCTCAGCCTGCTGGAGGAGCGCTTCGGGCAATGCGGCTGGAAGGCCCGCAGCTTCGAAGATCGCGAGGGGCTCGATCAAGCCCTGCGCGACGACATGCCGCACGTGCTCGTGCTGGATCGGCTGCTGCCTGGCCAGAGCGGCACCCATCTGCTGGAGCGGTTGCGCCAACAGGGCCACCGCTTTCCGGTGCTGATGCTCTCCGCCTTGGGTGCCGCCGATGAACGGATCGAGGGGCTGGAAACCGGGGCCGACGACTACATGGCCAAACCCTTCCTTTGGCGCGAGCTGCAGCTGCGGCTGGAGCGCCTGCTCGACTACCGCCGCGACCTCACTCCCCAACGCCCGCCGGAGCAGCGATTCCGGATCAACACCGTTGTGTTTGATCCAGCCCGGCTGGAGCTCGAGGGCCCTACAGGGGTGATCAACAGCCTCAGCCGCGGCGATGCTTCGCTGCTGAGCTTCCTGTGCCTCTCACCCGGCATCGCCTTCGAGCGCGAGCAGTTGTGCCAAGCCACCGGCAGCCTGGTGGATGCCACCAACAGCCGCAGCATCGATGTGCGCATCTCCAAGTTGCCCAAGCTGCTCAACAGCTGCAAACGCGGCAGCGGCCGGATGATCGAAGCCGTGCGCGGCCGTAGTTATCGCCTCAACGCCGAGGTTCAGATCGAGCCCCAGGCCTGAGCGTATGGTGGCCGGTGCCCAGCGCTTTCGAGGATTCACCCTCGGCGACAGCCTGCGTCTGTTGGTGTGCGTGGGTAGTGCCTGGGCCGGCAGTTTCACCCTGCTCAGCCTGGGCATGCCTCAGATGCTGCAAACCACCACCCAGGCGATCAGCCTGAGCCTGGCTCGGCAAGCTCTGCAGCTGGAGGGGAAGCGAGCTGGCCTACATGAGGGCCGCGCGCTGCGCGTGTGGTGGGCCGCCGTGAATCCGCCTCCCCAGAGCCTTCCGGCCGCGGATGCGCAGGCGGCGGCTCTGCGGCGCAACCTTCAAGAGGCAGGCCTCAGCGGCGATCTACGCCGCGATCCCCCCAGCCAACGCAGTTGGTTGGGGGGCTACTGGCTGGCCGTGCAACGCTCCACACCCGCCAGCCAGCAGCTGTGGGTGTACGCCAGCCCCGGCACGGCCCTGCCCTGGCTGTGGCCCGCCATTCGCATCGGCAGCCTGCTGCTGGGAGGCAGCAGCGGTGTAGCCCTATTTCTGCAATGGCAGCTGCAACGGCCGATCCAGCAACTGCTCAAACAACTTCCCGCCATTCCCTCCGGCGAGCTGGAGCTGGTGCCGGAAGCGGGCATGGGAGCGATGCGTGAACTGAGCATCCGCATCAACCGCGTGCTCGAGCAGCTGAACCAGCAGCACGAATCGCGCCGCCGCTTTCTACAAGGCCTGGCCCACGATCTCGGCAGCCCGCTCACCCGGCTCTCGATGCGGGTGGAGCGGCTGGAAGATCAACCCGCCGACCCCAGCACTTGGGCCGAGGCGCTCCCGCAGCTGCGGGTGGAGATCGACCGGCTGAGCACCCTCACCCATCTGCTGCAGGAGGCCGCTGGGGAGCAGACCGAACCATTCCGGCCACGCTTGAGCGCCCTCGATGAACTGTGTGAGCGGGTGGTGGCCAGCTACCCCCAGCAGCCGATCGAGCTGGCGGTGCCGCGGCTGCTGGTGCGCCTGGATCAGGCGCTGATCGAGCGGGCGCTGCAAAACCTGATCGATAACGCGATCCGCTACGGCCGTGCGCCGATCCGCCTCGCCGCCCAACAGCAACGGGCCAGCGTGGTGTTGATGGTGGAAGACAGCGGCCCAGGGCTGAGCAGCGCCAATCTGCTCGGGATGCCAAGAATCCCTCCCGCCAACGATCGCCAGCAACGCAACCGCTCCGGGGTGGGGCTCTCGATCGTGGAGCGCTGCTGCCAGCTGCATGGCGGCCGCCTGGCGCTCAACCGCTCCGGCTTAGGGGGATTGCAGGCAGAACTGCACCTGCCTCAGAGTTGATCAGCGCGTCGCAGTAGCCAAAGCGCCGCGACCCTCCACCGGCGCATGCAACGCCTCCTCCAGAGGAGCCAAGCCGTAGTCGCGCTCCAGCAGATCCATCACCGTGCGACCGAAATCAGCGGGGTTGCGCTCGAACGCCTCCAGACAGATGCGGCCGAAGGTGCTGCCCATCGGTTCGGGGTTCCAGAGCAGTTGGCGAGCCGTCCAGGGGAGCATGCTCATCGGGTTGTAGCCGGGCTTGATCAGGCCCTGATCGAAGCCGTACTGCTCCAGGTGGGTGTGGGGCTGGAGGCCGATGAAGAAGATCGCCGGCTCCACCTTGTCGGCTCCGAAAATGCGCTCGAGCTCGCGGTGATAAGCCACGGTCTGGCGGATCGTCTCGGGGCGCTCGTCGATCACGTTGAACGAGTAGTTCACTGAAACGTGCTCGCGGAATCCAGCACGCGCCAGGAGGCGGCAGTTCTCCAGCACGGTGCGCAGGTTGTAGCCCATGCGCATCTTGCGCACGAGTTCCTGGGAGCCGGAGGTGATGCCGATCTCGAAGTAGTCCATGCCGGTGGCCACCATCAGCTCCGCCAACTCGGCATCGAGGTTGTCGGCGCGGATGTAGGCAGCCCAACGGATGTCGTTCCAGCCCTGGGCCTGCACCGCCCGGAGCAGTTCCTTGGCGTCGTCGATGTAGCGGCGCGCCGGGATGAACTGGGCATCGGTGAACCAGAAGCCGCGCACCCCTTTCGCGTAGAGCTGCCGCATCTCCGCGATCACCTCCTCCACGGGGTTCACGCGCACCGCCTTGCCTTCCACCACGGTGTAGACGCAGTAGCAGCAGTTGTGGGGGCAGCCGCGTTTGGTCTGCACGCCCACGTAGAAGTCGCCGCCATCGAGATACCAATCGAGCTGCGGCCAGATCGAGGCGATGTAGGCGTAATCGCAGGCGGTTTTCTCCATGCCCGCCGGCTGCTCATGGATCAGGCCGGGCCGAGGCGCCTCGCCGGCGATGAAGCAGCGCTCACCCTCGAGCGATTCACCGCGGATCAACTTCTCCAGCAGCGGTTCGCCTTCCCCCACCGACACCACGGTGCCGCGCGGCAGTTTGCGGCCCAGCTGTTCGTAGAACACGCTCACGGCGCCGCCACCCAGCACGGCCCGGGCGCCAGGCTGGAAGCGGCACGCGGCCCGCAGGCCACGGCGCACCAGGCGCAGATTGCGCCAAAGCTCGCCATAAAACGAGGCCATCAGCCGCAGGCCGCCGACAGCACCCCGCAGACGCTTCAGCGGATTGCGGGCATAAAACACCTCAAAGGAGTTCTGCAGCGGGTTGCCGCCGCGCCCATCCACCGGGGCATAAATCTGAATGTCGCGCCAGGAGAACACCAACAGCGAGGGCTGGAATTGCTCGATCTCCTGCTGCAGCACCCGCTCAACATCCAGCAGCGGCACCGCTGCAAGATCAAGGATCCGCTGCTCCAGCGCGGGGAACTGTTTGTGGATGTGATCGGCCAGATACACCGGGCCGATCGGAAAGATGGGATTGCAGGGCAGGCGCACCAGCAGCACCCGCTGTTCCTCCACAGAGGCTTGTCGCACAGTGAGTCAGAGGTGGGGCGCATTGGCCGGGGCCGGCTCGGACGCTAACAAGCGCGCCCGCTGCTCCACGCGCCGGCGCAGAGCGGTGGGCAGCCAAGACCACCAGTGGCGATGCACGCAGGTGCGTGGCACCAGGCGCCAACCCCGTGAAGCCAGCAGTTGGCGCAGGGCTTCAGGCGCGGGCTGGGGATAGGCCGGATTGATCACATCCACCGTGTCGATCCCGCCGAGGTCGCTAATACCGGCCTCCAGGGCCGCAGGCAACTGCTCCAGCGGCCACAGATTGGGAGGCGTCTGCAGATGCACCTCCGGCGGTAACAGCTGGCGGGCTGTAGCGATCAGCTCCAGCAGATCGGCTTGCTCAGCTGAGCTGAGCGGCCGAGCCGCCTCCCCATCAGGACGCCAGGGCTGCAGGATCACCTCCTGAATGTGGCCCCAGCGACGCTGCAACTGCGCCAGCAGCTCCAGCGCCTGAAGGCGCTCCGCCATGGTTTCGCCCACACCCAGCAGCAAGCCTGTGGTGAAGGGGATCCCGAGCCGGCCGGCCTGCTCCAACTGAGCCAGGCGGATCGCCAGGGTTTTGCTGGGCGCATGGCGATGCAGCGCGTCGTAGGCCGGGCCCACACCCTCCAGCATCAAGCCCATCGAAGGATTCAGGCGGCCCAAAGCCGCCATTTCGCGCAGCGAAAGCGGCCCGGCATTGGTGTGGGGCAAACGCCCCTGGGCCAGAGCCACAGCGCTCAAATGAAGCAGCCGGGAAAACCATTCCTTGCGTGCGGGGGCATTGGGCGCCACCTCGCCGCTGAGCAGCAACACCTCGGCAGCGGCCGGGCGCGCCTGCAGCTGCTCGGTAGCTGCCCGCAACGACAGCGGAACCGCCTGCTCCAGGGGCACGCGAAAGCTGCAGTAGGCGCAGGCGTTGAAACAGCCGTGGGTCGGCACAAGGGTGACGCTGGGGCTCCAGGTGACGAGGCCGCTTGCCATCACAGGGGCCACAAGCGCAGCTGATCGCTCAGATCAGCACCACTGTTGCTCGAGCAGCCCATCCGCCGCCTTAAGGCCGCGTCACACGGCGCAAACATCCGTTACATTGGGCATTGGCAGGGCGGGTTACCGGCCTGTCCTTCCTTCCCGCTCAACACTGAGTCCTTCGGGGCTGAGCTGCT
>Ga0194129_10004671_pt1 | contig 18019 bp, 20 predicted proteins | sample TA2KigCa35mmetaG_FD_150862 | JGI IMG/M metagenome (GOLD analysis project Ga0194129, IMG submission 150862) | Freshwater microbial communities from Lake Tanganyika, Tanzania - TA2015038 Kigoma Deep Cast 35m | ecosystem: Environmental > Aquatic > Freshwater > Lake | place: Tanzania: Lake...
GTGAATTTGTATATTTTCCTTTATCTGATAACATAATAAAGATATGGCAATGCAGATCTTGTTTAGATCGAAAGGATGACGATTCTTAGATGAAGAAGAAGTGTTTTTGTCTTATGACTCCTGTTGAAGCTTGGTGCAACAACGAAGAAGATGACGATTGAATGGAATGATTTATGGAAGTATTTTGGTTTTTATTTGGACTAGGCGTTGGTCTTTTGGCAGACTTCCTACTAGTCTTACACATGTTTAAGCCCATAAAAAAGCGTATATCTAAACTGGAGATTATAATGAAAAATGCGAATCATCAGAATGTTTCGTAAGAAACATAAGAAACGTAAGACGATATCTAAATGGTCAGATCAAGACAGACAAGATTTCGCTGATAGAAATATATTGAAATCTTATAAGATTCCTTCTAAGAAGAAACTTCCTCCAAACAAATCAGAATGGAACTATGATGACAACTGATATCAAACCTCAACAAGAAGAGTGGTTTGCCGTTGATCTTATATTAAAAGTAGCTAATGCAAAAGATATGATTGAATTATTTCTTACTGTCTACGCTGCAACTCTCAAACTCCAAAGTGAAAATGTTGAACTAATGGAAGCTGATATTGTATTAATTGATCCAAATACTTATTTACCTGTTTATGAAGATGATGGCAGCGTTAAACCTACCATAATGTATTCTACTGGCGATCCAAACACCTTTTATGGTGAAGACGGATTTTATACGATATAAATTAGATAATTTAAAAAACCCTATACGGGTAAAAACTGAAAAAAATTTTACGAGGCCATTTTCCTTTTTAAGTTTTTTTTAGTTTTTTGATTTTCATACAAAAAAAGATTAACAGGTAGGACCTTAGAGTCTAAACCTCATTACGTTGGCTGCAGTTTCGCCTGCTGATAAAACAGATTCCAAAGTTCTTTTAGCCATTGACTTAGATTTCATTGCTAGCTGACCACCCCCTTCTACTACTCCAGTATCTGCTGCTGCAGATTCTGCTGCAGATATTGCAGCTTTTAGGTCGGCTGTTGATACAGAAACTTTTGGATTTAAAGACCCTTCCCAAGCTGCGCGATAATCTGAAACAATTTCTTCAAAAATAGATTTAATACCTTTTCCTTTTCTAGCTTCATAATTGGCTATAACATTAGTAGTTGTGACTTCATTGGCGAGTGTCGGCATTCCGTACATATTTGGTCTACTTACATCTGGTAATGTCTTTGGTCCGAACTGATTGACCGAACTCTGGCATTGTAGATATTGATACCGTGCTTACGTTTCTAGCTTCTTGAGAAACGCTAGTTAACATATCTCCATATTCCATTATGTAGCCATATGCTTTTTCAAAATCTTGATCAATTGAGTAGGCTCTATTAAAAACGCCTTCAACGTTTCTGTCTAAAGCAGATTCAATGCCTTTAGTCCCAGTAGAATACCCTCCTCCAAGCTCTCCCAATTGGCCAAGATATTCTGCATTTAATCTCATGTCAACTCTTAATGATATTTCTTTTTTTGTTTTTCCAAATTTTTCTAATATTTCTGGAAATTCCTCTATTGGTTTACGTAATACAAGTCCACGATCTCCTTCCGCTACCATTCGGTCACCAAAAACAGGATGTTTTCGCAACAATGTTTCAATATGATGGTCCGTATTTGCGTATCCCTGGAACCCCCCAAGTGTATCATACATATCATCAACATGTGTAATAGATTCTTTACCAAAAGCCATTCTGGTCAACAGGTTTGCTCCAGTATTGGCTCTAGCCTCTTCAGCTGCATGACCTGATAATAAATTAAAAAGTTCATTTTCTATTCTTCTTGAATAGGTACTAATATCTAAAGCTTCTTCACCAACCTTTAAAAGGTTTTGCTCCTTTAACTTCATGCCTTCTGAACTGAAATCGTAGAAAGACGTATCAACTTTTGTAACAAACTCTTCATAATTGTCAACAAGTTGCTCTACATTGTCAATGTTGTCTCCTAATGGAGCAAAGGTATCAGCTACTTGTCTCATAGCATGAGTAAACTCATGAGCAACTAACGATGGAGCATCCAGTCCTCTCAATGTACCGATGGTGCTAAAGGTAAGGTTTGCTATCTGATGAGTTCTTGTTGCAAAAAGTTGATCAATTTCATCAACGTAACTTGGAAAAGCTTTTTTAACACGATCTACAACACGTGGATTAAATTCAGCATTTTCTCCACTTCTTACATAGTCAGGATTCATAGATACGCCATGGTCATAATAATCACCTGGTTCAACTATGTTTAATACGCTATTTGAAACCAAAGATCCTGTTGTGCCTACCGATTTTCCACTTTTTGTTGTGAATCGAATTCTTAAATTAGAATCATTTCCAAATCCGAATGTTTCTTAATTTTTGATTAAAATCAATTATTTTTTTTCTAGTAGTTTTATCAATATCAAAAGACGGAAAAAAAACATCGTCTACATTGAATGTAAAGGGGTTTGTATGCATAGCCATAATATAACCTTTTTTAAAAAACTATGTATATAGTAACGGTTTTATTTAGTAGGACCTCAAACCGCCGAAAAACTGATATAATAAGTGTTATGGGAATGTTTGACTACTTCACCACTGATTATCCACTGCCCATATCTTCTTATGTCCCAGATAGGTACAAGCCCTATATTTATAGGGCAATAAATGAGGACGAATTTCAAACTAAAGATCTAGAGTGTTTGATGTATAGATATTACGTAGATAATATTGGAAGAATTTTTTGCGCCAAAATTCCCCTTTTTGAGTCAGACCAAGAACCAGAATATCAAAAAGTGTACCAACATGGTCATATAAGAATTTATACCATGGTATACTTACACAATGATATCAACCAGTTTTGGCTTGAATATGACCTTAAATTCACAGATAGTCTATTAGTTCAAGCTACGATGGTACATCCAACAGAAGAAGAAATAAATGAATTATACACAGACATACAGGAAAATATATGAAGTTTTATCTGTGCTGGATATATCGCACGAAAAAAAACATAACTCTTCACTAAGAATAACAGACGCTTTAAGCGACATCTATATCTATGCAAATAGGCAGTTTCCAGAAGTGCTTCCAGCTATACTAGAGATAGCACAGGATTTTTGTGGCGAAGCTCAAATTGGTGGCTATGATCTAGACGACGATAGAACTAGTGTTCAGATAAATTCACAAGAGAATTAAGGCGCCGTGGATTAAAGAAAAGTTGATAATACTTTTTCCAGTTGCACATTAGATGAAAAATCATTATAATAATATTAATAAATAGCATACATTAATAGTAACCAACCTGCGGATATAAGTTAGTGGTAGACTGGCATGCTTCCGACCTGCTCGCGAGGGTTCGATTCCCTCTGTCCGCTCCAATCTAAACAAAAAGACAATTAATAAAAGGAAATATAATGACAAAGAGAGTATTTGTAACAGGAGCTGGTGGATTTGTGGGCCACCATACTCTGGAACACATTTTAAAAACTACTGATTGGGATGTTGTTATAAGCGACTCATTCCGTCACCGAGGAGTAACTGACCGCATTACTTCTATCGCATGCTGGGAAGCAGAGCGTCATCGTGTTCAACTTATTACTCATGATCTTACAGTTCCATTTTCTGATGTAATGATTAAAGATATAGGTCATATTGATTACATTATTTCTATGGCATCTGATTCTCATGTAGATAGATCCATTACAGATCCTGCACCGTTTATAATGAACAACGTTGCTTTGTGTGTAAATATGTTGGAGCTTGCTCGCAAAATTCAGCCTGAGATGTTTTTGCATGTATCAACAGACGAAGTCTATGGACCAGCCCCTAAGGGTTATGCCCATGTTGAGTGGGATACCATTCTTCCATCTAATCCATACTCTGGATCCAAAGCTGCACAAGAAGCAACGTGTATTTCTTACTGGAGAACTTTTAGAGTTCCAGTGGTCATCACGAACACCATGAATATTATTGGTGAGCGTCAAGATCCAGAGAAGTTCGTTCCAAAGATTATGTACTGCTTGGAAAAGAATGTTCCAATGACAATTCACGGAACGCCAGAAAACATTGGCTCTAGATATTACCTACATGCTAGAAACCAAGCTGATGCCCTACTCTTTATCCTAAAGAATCTTCCAGCTGTATCATATCCAAATGCTGACCGTCCAGACAAATATCATATTGTTGGTGAGCGTGAAGTTAACAACCTTGAGATGGCTGAAATGGTAGCCCATTACTGGGGCAAAGAATTAAAGTTTGAGTATGAAGATTTTCATACTACAAGACCAGGTCATGACCTACGTTATGCTCTTGACGGGACAAAGTTAGCTAAGGCTGGCTGGACTCCACCAATGCCATTGGAAAAGTCATTGCAAACTACAGTTGAATGGACTAAAAAACATCCAGAGTGGCTATGGAGAGACTAGTACTCTAGTTTTCTACGAGACTCATCCATGTAGGTTCCTGAATCTCTTTGTACACTCTTTTTACTTCTGGTAGAAGCATAACCAACTCCAAGCAGTGTTGCGGCCCCAACAATGCCTAATGTTCTTGCATTGCCATGGCCTCTAGCTACATTTCTTGCAGCTTCTGCTGCATCATCTAAAAGAGATTTAGTTGTTTTAGGCGGAGCACCAGAAGATGGTGGGGTAGTAGCCTTGACTTTTGGTGCGTCCGTTGTTACTTTTGCTGTAGCATCTGCTGCTCCAGTCGTGACAGTCCCTGCTTTTGGAGCAGCTGCATCTGTGCCCTTTGGAGAAGGAGTTGTCCTTATATTTGTAGGCCTTCCAAGATCGCCTGGACCAGTTCTTGGAATTCGCCCAGATCTTCTTAATTCCTCTATTTTTTTTCTTGCAATTTCTTTTTCTGCATCAGTTCCATTTGCAGCCATTTCTTCAAGAGCTTCAAGTCTCCTTTGAGATACTGGAGTGTTAGAAGTTACTGTACCTGTTGGTTTTGGCGGAGGAGCTTCAACTAGTGGCTCACCTGTAGCTGTTGCTTTAGAGACGTCTGCCGCATGATCATATGTTTCTGTTGCAACCGCTGATGGCGCTTTTGCTGAAGAAACTGGGTCATAACTAGCTGGAAGATCTGGTGAACCTATGACTTGATCCAAAAACCCCCTAGTGTAAGGAGTTTTATACCCAGGTTTTCCTGTCATTAATTCGTAAACTTCAGGAAAATTCTTTTTTAGATGACTTATATCTTCCGAAATTTCCTGCGAACTACTTCTTGGAGTATCTCCAAGAATACTCTTAGGTGATTCATCGGGATTGGTCCAATTATCTTTTGAATATCTATTTATTTTTTTATTTCGTCTTGATTCTCTTAATACAGAATTGCCGTTACCTCCCTTACTAAAGTCTGGTATTATTTCATTATCAATTGTTTGATTTGCTGCAGCAACGCTGTATCCTGTTGTAAATCTTCCAGTTGTTTTTGAAGAGAACTCAATGTTACCTTCTTTCAATGCTTCGCTATCTATTATGTTTGAATTGTTTTTTATTAAATTGGAAATCCTAGGATCTTCTTCTATCATTTTAATTGCTTCGTCTCTATTTTCTAGAGACTGAGCGTAAAGTGTATAATCTTTTCCTGGACCATACTGTCCAGTCTTAAAATAAAATTTTTCTCCTAAAACATCATTAATTTGATTAATAGTTTTTTCATCATAATTGATTGGGTCAAAATGTAGTTTATATCCATGATTTATACTTATAGAATCCAAAGAACTATATAGAGCATTTGATTTAGGTTGGTACATTTTATTTGCTAAAGGAGCTGGCGCAGGAGATGGAGTTGGGGATGATCCTGGTTTATTTATAGCAGGAAGGGGGTCTCTTGTTGGCGCAGGTGAACCAGGATGTATTAAGCCATATTCAGTATTTGAATCTAACATCGACGTAGTATGGCTTGGATTTATAACTCCAGATACTCTATCGTCAGCTATTTGCTCTATTGTTCTATACGGGCTAACATAACCGTCTGGGCCATGTAATAATTCTCCCATTTCTGGTATTTCTGCGGTAACTTTATTTATTTTTTCTATTTCTTTTGCGCTTATTTCTCCAGAAATTTTATAATCTTCCGGAACCAAATCGTCAGTTTCGCTACTCATTGTAAAGTCTATTTTTCCTGTATCTGGATTAGTGCCTAAATAGTCTGTGGTGAACCTACCAGAAACACCTCTTGAAAGTGGATGATTTTTAGTTCCAACGATTGGACCTAAACGAGCTCTATACGCAGGGTCGTTTTGATCAACCAGTCTATGTCCAAGAGTACTTTCCATGTCTGATATTAAAGTGTCTCTGTCTACTATATTTTGAGGGTAGGCAGTAATGTGCCTGCCTTCTCCATATGTTCTAGCTGACATTTTATATGATACTTTGTTTCTATCAAAAACTTCCATTGCAGAAACAAAATCATTTGGATTTACGTACTTAGTATTTAACTCTCTTGGATCTGTTCCAAATAATTTAAAATCTTTTAAAAAATCATCTGTTTCCATTCCTAAATTATTTAATCTCTTATCAAAAGCTTCAGCAAGTTGTTTGTCGGCTATTGAATGATCGGAATTTCTACCAATACTTGCAAGAGCTTCATCATAAGTTTGATCTTGCACTAAGTCTGCATGGATTTTCCATCCATGATTAGTATTTATACCACTTTTTTGATTAACATTTCCATAAACAGGGTCTACTTGGGAGCTACTGCTTGGAGATGACAACTGACGTTCTCCATGCTGGGTTACAACTCTATGTGGAGCAATTACACTTGGAAGTGAATGACCAAAGTTTTTTTGTGTATAATCTTCTAGATTAGATTTTTTTAAACCAGAATGCTCAAAATCTGCTGGATCGGGAAAACCTGTTGTAGGATTGATTGCAGCTCCTGGTTTTGGGGCCATAAAGCTAAAAGCTTCTTCACCAGTGTCTAAAACAGTTGGACGAATAAGTATTATGTGATCCGGGCTAATTCCATCCCTTTTCCCTAAAGCGTGAGATATAACTTCATGTATAGATAAAGCTCTTGCCATAATTAAAACCTACTTTGTATTTCTTGTTCTACATTTTTTCTTTGTCTGCCAGCAGAAGCTATACCAAATACTGCTGCCATTCCAGCTAAACCAACAGCTGCATAGTTTAATTTAGAACTATGTATAACACTAGCTGCTCTTACAGTATCTTCTCCAAGCATCTCAGCAACCCTAGATCCAGCCCTAGTTGCAGTATCAGTAGCTCCAGCTGCAGCGCTAGATCCCGGCATTGGGGCTGAAGATATTGTAGCAGAAGCTTGATTTGCTGCTTCAACTCTTCTAACAAAAGAAGGTACATAGTTATTTTCTACGACTTCCTTAACAGGTCTACGATTTGCTCTAGTGGTTTCTCTGGCTTTTCTTTTAGCTTCTTCTCTTTGTGCTCTAGCTGCATTAAATCTTTCATCTCTAACGGTTCTGCCAACACGTATATTTTTTATGTTTATTTTTTGATTAAGAAAACCTTCTGCATCTCTTCTATTGTGACGGGAAAATCCTACTGGTTTATAATTCGGAGAAGACATAGGGGGAAATTGGCCAGGCCCTTGACCCAAATATCCAGGAGCGCCAGTGCGTACGGATATGCCTTCAGCTACACTTACTCTTGTCAAAGCTTCTGGCGGTTGGGCAAATCCTGGATCATCTTTCATGATCTCAAGCAAGTATCCTGCTCTTTTTTGCTCTTGAAGAACATTTGTACCAGGTCCACTATCGGGTCCAATCTGTGAGATTTCATCTAAGAAAGACTTATAATTTTGTCTTTCAGCCCTAGCTTGATCACGAGCAGCTTTTATTTCAGCTTTAGCGGCTTCCTTTGTGGCTGCTGCTTGTTGTTCAAAATTATCCCTTACAGCTTTTGAGCGGACTAAATCTTCTGGTGTTACTGGTTTTGGAGTAAAAGGAAGCTGAACTGGTAAGTCTCCAAGAATAGCTCCTCTAGGTTTAAAGTCTGGATTAATTCTTGTTTCTGTAAATTCATTTGGAGGAAAGGCGAATAATCTTTTTTTACCAGTTATTGGATCTATGCCAAAGTGCATATCAACTTCAAGTTGACGAGCAGCTTGAGCTGGATTTGTAGACATAGTATATAAATAGTTTTGCAAACTAGAAGTAATCTCTTGACCGTTTAACATCAGGGTTGGCTGCTTATTCCCTGCTGATTTTTTACCCAACGAAGATAATGAATTAAGTCTTCTGCTTTCTTTTCGGGATATAGTCCTAGTTTTTTTACCAGGAGCACTTTCTGAACCTGGTCCGGGAGGTGGAATTTTAACTTTACTTTCTGGAGCTTTAGGTTTAGGTTCATTTTTTTGCCCAGGTTTTGGCATGTTTCTTTGCTCGTACTGAGCTGACACAGGGGGGCCGTGCTGGACCACACCCTGTTCAATAAAGAACTCGTCTATATTAACAGTTGTCCATTTCTTCTTCTGGGCCATAAAAAACTCCACTTTACGTTACTATATCTAAATAGTAACCAATGTTTGGAGGTATGTGATGGCTGGAAAAAAGCCTGCAAAAGTTAATTCAAGTAATAAAAAACAAGTTGTCATTTTGCCTGGAAAAGCTGTATATTACATGGGTCTCATGACAGGAGGTTTTACTTGTCCTGTTTGTAAAAGGAACTTAATTAAAGGTATAATATACGAACACGAAGGATCTTCGTACTGTACAAGAGCATGCATTCCTAAGTCAGAGAAAGTTGAGGCATTGTGAGTTTAATTATATTATATGTGTGCTGTGCCGCAGCCTATGGAATTGGTTACATACAAGGAAACTTTAAGGCAAAAAAATGAAATACTACTGGTTAGCTGAACTGCTAAAAGAAATGGAACGAACACTTCCTCCAGCCGAGAAAGAGTACGTTAACGCCATGCTTAGTATCGTTTCTAAATATGGAAAGTTGTCTAACGGTGATGGTAACGGCATTTGGGTTGGATATGTTCCAGGCATAGAGAACGATAATCTTCCTATTGGAGTCAAGTGTGGCAACTGTGCTTTTTATGAGGGTAATGGCGTATGCAAGATTGTGGCTCAAACCGTAGAGGACAATGGATATTGTCGTTTAGCTGCCATACCAGATGGCTTAGTAAAAGGATATAAAAAATAATGCCTAACTATTGGTTATCAGAATACGACTCTCCTGATGATGAAGATATGCCCGAAGAAGAGCCAGAAGACGAAGCCGATCCAGACGATCCAGAAGAAAAATTAAATCTTCGTCAAAAAATGATGTATGAACAGTATGAATCATGCGTCGAAATGCACGGTAAATATGACCAAACTGCGGGCGCAAATGGTGCACACTATGCGCCCGCTGCTAAGAATCCTTTTGTAAAAGAGGGGTTGATTTGTTCCAACTGTGTTTTTTTCATGGGTGGACAAGGTTGTAAAATTGTTGCTGGAAAAATTGAGGCTAACGCTATTTGCAAGCTTTGGGTTATTCCTCAAGATTTAATTAAAAAGTAATTTTAAAATGGAAGAAGAAAATCAGGAAATAGTTTTATCTAAACGTAATCAAAAAAGGTTTAATAAATTAACAAGCAAGTTTAATGACAAAATAAAACAACTTGAAGATACAAACTCTACTCTTTCTTCTCAAGTAAATAACCTTCAAGCTCAAATAGATTCAACTAAAACTCCAGAAGTTCTAGAAAAAAAAACACTTATTTCTGACTACGATAGAGTTTATGAGGAATATCTAGAGGCTCAGTCTCAAAGTAAAGAAACAGAAAAACACCTTAGTCCATACTCATCTTCTATGTCTCAGTATGGAAAAGAAATTATTTGGTTTTCTGTTGTTATAGGTTTAATTTTTGACTTCCTACTATGGAAGGACATATTCGCCGGCAAGTTTGGAACTGACGCCTGGGCAGAGAGGGCAGAAAGAGCATCTGCTGTTATACTTTCCTTTTCGTATGCTTTTGTCTGTTCTCAGCTTGGTGCAGCATATGCAATAAAAATGCTGGTTAAGAAAAGATCTAATTCAGATAATCAAAAAGAAATAGAAGTCTACAACAAATCTACGGCAAAAGACACTATGGGAATTAATGTTTTTCTATTTAGTCTTTTAACAATTCTTTCTACAGCTGCAAGATATACGGAAGATTCACTGTCTTATTCTGATAAATTTATATTATCTTTGGCTGCAACAAGTATTGGTCTAGTAATATCCGCTATTGCTTATTGGTATACAGATGTCTATGAGCATTATATAAGTGCCGCAAAAAACAAAGAAGCTAAAGCTAGAAAAAATTTCTATATAATACAAAAGAGAATTAAAGGAAAAAAATATGATATTTAACATAAGAAAAGTTCTTGTTAGAAGCGCGGCGGGGCTGGTGATGGCTTGTATCTTGGCTTACATATTCTGGCCAGAGTCTGCACCAGTAGAAAATGTATCGGATACAACTGTTCAAACTTCTATTGTAGTTCAATCAACCCTAGAACCAGTTGCTGACCCTCCATGTCTGGTTTTATATGAAAAAGACAAAGACACCACCTTAATGCAAGAAACCGCATGCGTAGCCACATATGTTAGCAAGTATAAAAATTCATACTATTCCACTTTAAATATAATCTGTAGATCATCAGGAGATGGCAAAGCTGTAAATAGAAATGCTCTTTCTGAAAAAAGAATGCAAGCTCTACAATTTAGTCTTATGAAGATAGGAATTGCCTTTGAAGACATAAAGGCTGAATCAGTAGGTGACACATTACCTTATCCAGGAATAGATCCACTTAGCGACGATGGCAAGATAATAAATAGATCTTGTGAAATAACTGGTATAAAATAAACTGTTTACCACTTGCCAATTGGGCAGACAGCATTTAGAAGTTTAGTTTTTTGGCGCATAAAACAACCACATTTTTTACATTGATGAGTCACTGGAATTAACTGATCGCAGCTCAAACACTCTTGATATCTTTCATCTGCCAATTGCTGGTCAACATACTCTGTATGTGGATTTAAAAAATCCATAGGAGAGACAATACCTTGTTGTTGTCTTTCTAAATTTCTTTTTTTCCACTCTTCCCAAGCACTAGCCATTTTAAACCGCTGGTGGAGTAAAATTCTGTCCATCCCATGTTGACCCATGTTCAACTCTCTGTAATACAGGGACTAAGGTAGGATTACTCTTAAATATTGCTATCCACTTTTCAACTATTTCAGGCATGCTTCCTGGAGGAAATGGAGGAAAAGCAAAATTTTCTACTACTTCTCCATCTATAATAAGGGCAAAGAGAGGATTATCTTCTGTATATGTTGGATATGTAATTTCTAAATCTGACATATTAATTCCTTTTTAAATTTAAAACTTTGATAATTATATCACATTAGCATGATTCTACGCCAACGCCGAAATAACCAGCAGCACATATGGCTAAAAATGCAAATCCAGAAGGAACGTAATCTCCGTAAGCAGAACAATACCTAACGTCTGTTGAATACAAGCAACAGTTTATACCAGAACAACCCTCTCGACAAAATGTCAGATTGCCTGCAGAATCAGATACTGCCCATTGACCAGTAAAACCAACATATCTTCTATATCTTTGATGTTCCGGTGTTCCTCCATTACCACTCCTGTTTAACCATCCGGATATACTAACAACTTGACCCTCATAAGGAGAGGTAATTGGAGTAGTAGCAACAGTCACACATCCACCTGTATTTGTCCAGTTTGGATCGTAATATACTTCACCGTATGGTGGATAAGCTGGATTTGACCAATCAGAATATGTCCAACCACTCCAGTCATAACCTGGCAGAGCTCCGTAACTAGCCGTTTGAGAAGTACCTTTTATATATTTATAATCAGTTCTTGTGCGACTTCTAGTTCTAGTATTTGTCCTTGTCGCATTAGCTTTTGGAGTTCTATATTGTCCCTGATAAGCACAGTCTCCGCAAGCTACGTTTTGATATTCATTGGGATCTGTTCTCGTAGTTGTCTCAACTTGTGAGCATGTTCCGTCTGAGCAAGTTGGGTCCGTATTTGTAAACGTTGAAAGAGACCATGGAGTATTTCTATTATCATTTTCACTGTAAGCTCCAGGAGTTCCAAACGAATTATATGCCCTTGTTCTTAGTCTATAAGTATTTGTATCTGGATTTGAATACAACCCTCCACCAGCATCAGTAGAAACTGTAATTGAATAATTGGTAGTACCCAAAGCAACTATTGTTTCTGCGCTCCAGTTTGCGCCGTTATCTGTAGATGTCTGTCTTCCCCATTGTGTAATTGCAGTACCATTATTTGTGGGAGCTGACCATGACCAAGTAGAAGTAGTTGCGTTATCTGTTGAAAGAGTAGTGGTCATTTGGCCAGGAGCTTCATCTGGAGCAAGAGAGTTTGATAGGCCAAAGTTTGAAGAGTCAGAACTAGTTCCGTAAGCGGTTCGGGCTTTGACTGTAAATGTATATGATGTTCCTGGAGTTAAACCAGTAAATGTATAGTTTCCAGCAGAAGAAGCAGTTTTAGTAGTTGTAGCAGGAATTGAAGTTATTGTGTAGTCAATTATAGGATAGCCACCAGTATCCGATGGCGCAGTAATTGGAATGTTCAAAGAGCTACCTGAAGCAATGGATAAAGACCCTATTGTAGGACGTTTGGCAAAAGTAAAAGCCCTCTTAGGAGCCAGTGCTCCACAAGTTCCATTTACCGTAGACATTGCTGGCATTATTTTACTCCTTAATAATTAAGGTTGGCATTAGCTAGTACGGTCCAAGAACCAGATCTTCTAATCAAAGTTAAGTTAAATATATCTATTTTTCCTGAACTTGATGTTGGTGTTGGAGCCGATCCGCCAACCCACTTTATGGTTTGCCCCACATCAGCAATTTGCACAGTTCCAGGAATGTACCCAGTTGAACCCTGAGTGATCACAATTGAAACAGTTATTGCTTTACCGTTATCTGTTGGAACATTTGTAAGGTTTACTGTAAAGTCTGCAGAAGGAGCAGATGTTGAATAAAATATTGCGCCAGAAGAATAGTTACATGTATAAACATTTGTAGATGGTGTGGCGTCTACAACTTCTTCTCTAATTCCTTTTAGGGAAAGAGTTCCAGTAATTGCAACATTTCCAAGCACGTCAAGAGTAAAGTTATCACCCGTGAACACAGCAGTTCCGCTGAAATTTGGACTACTAGCCTGTAAACTTGATATAGTTCCTAAACTAGTAAGGCTTGAGTTGACGATTCCAGAACCCAATGTAGTTCCAGATAAAACATCTGCTCCATCAACTTTATAAGTTTGCCCGGATGCAATATCAAAACTGTCATCTGTCTTTAATGTATTGGCTGCAGATCTATAAAGATTTGTATCAGCTGTTTCAGAACCAGAACTCCAACTTATTTTTCCTCCGGCATCGATTGAAAAATTAGGAGTTGCACTGTTGTATGGAGCCATCTCTAGTGCTGTGTCTGCTGCTGTTGAAAATTTTCTTGCTCTTAATAAGTTGTAAAAATTTGGCATGGCCTCAACCATTCCTTTCTATTTAAAAATAATCCCTCAAGATTATTCAACATTCATTGCTATTTTTATTTCAACATCTCTTGTATTTGCTGCTGGTGAACCTGGTATAAATTTACCGCCACTATAAATTAAAGATTCGCCAACGGAAGCACCTGATGGATCTATTTCTATTGAGTTAACGAAGAAGTTTCCAAGGACTCTGGTTACTTTACCAGGTTGTGAAATGTACACCGTTTCAGTGTAGTAATCGCCGATATAAATGTTTCCGTTAGTGTTTATTGACCCCGGAATGCCCCCGGAAAAGCCTGGACCGGCATCAATATAAATGCTACCGCCTGTATTTGATGTCGAACTGTCAGCCCCCCACCCCCCAAGAATAGATACACTGCCACCCTCTGCTGCGCCAGACCCATCTGAGGTGTTCGCTTCGCCACCATAGATAACAACGTGTCCCCCAGTGACAGCACCAGCGTTAACCCTAAGTGCTGGCCATATTCTAATTCCATCAGGGGTGGCGAATGAAGCACGACCTATGTTAATTCCACCACTAGTTGTGTCAATTGTAGAGTCATCAGTAACGCCAACTCTTATATTGCCGAGAGTCGCTCCAGCAAAAGTGGGATTATCTGCAGTTCCAACGGCCTGACCAATTGCAACTGTCGGCGTTGCGCCTTCACCAGAGTTATTGGAAAGGCTGACACCAGTCCCAGCAACAAGAGATGCTACATAGTTGCCAGTGGTATCTGTGCCAAGGGTAACAGAGTTGGCAGCAATTGTTGTGGTAATTGATGCGTTGGCTGAACCATCGAACAAGGCTGAACCCGTCACATGTCCAGTCAGTTGAATCGTTGCTGGATTATTAATCCAAGCTGATCCATTATATATTAAAAAGTCTCCATTGGCCAAACTACCTAAAGAAACGTCTGTTAAAGAATCAAGATCAGTAGTTATTGCCACTCCACTAACTGCTGCATATATACTTACTCTTACTGCATTTGATGCGGGTGGCGTTTCAAAGTAAACAGTAATAGCATTTAAGGTAGTGGCTTCCCATAAAGTACTAAAGCTTGCATAAGGAGAACTAGTTTCGGTAAAAGAAACTACAACATCTCTGGTTGATAAACCATGTGTAATTGTAAAAGTAGAATCCGTACCATTTCCTATGGTGGAAAAATAAGTGGTTCCCTCTAGGGAAGATGGGCTAACTGCATTTACCCAGTTATATCCATCATATTTAAGTACTTGATTTGGAGTCGCTGATGTTATGACTACGTCTGTTAAATCATCAAGAGCTGCAACAGTAGAAGCAACACCTGGAATATATTTGTTTAAAGCAGAACTATATTTAAGTACGTTTGTGTCAGAAGGGTTTGCTGCATCTATTTCTATTCCATCAAGGATTAATGAAGAAGTTGTTATTCCGGCAAAAGTAACGCTATCGGCCGTACCAACCGATTGACCAATTGCAATAGTTGGGCTAGAGCCCTCACCTGGAGTATGAGTTACCGTAACGCCAGTGCCTGCTGTTACGTCGTTGACATAATTTCCTGTTGTGTCAGTCCCCAACGCAACTGAGTTTGGCTGAATTGTTGCCGTAATTGACGCATCTGCTGAGCCATTAAACGAAACAGAACCAGTAACATCACCAGTCAATGAAATTGTTCTTGAGACAGCAAGAGTTGTTGCAGTATCTGCGTTTCCAGTAACGTTGCCCGTCAACGGTGCGGTGACACCTGCAAAAGTTACAGTAGAATTAGTGCCAACTTCTTGACCTATTGCAATGGTTGGCGTCGCCGTTTCTCCAGAGTTGTTAGTTAGCGTTACTCCAGTTCCAGCAACCAGAGAAGATACATAGTCACCAATTGTATCTGCACCAAGGGCTATAAAGCCCTTTAGTGCCATCGTCCCTGTCTCGTTAGGTATCGTTACTTGGGTAGCCCCCGATATAGATACTGGGGGCTTTATTGATACGGTATTTGCACCAGTACCAAAAAGAATTTTTGACGAGTCAAAATCAGCAACAAGATTTCCAGAGTTATAAAACTCTATGCCGCTGATAGCTATAGATGTTGAATATGTTCCGCCTGAGCCAAAACTTGATACCGTTATGCCGTCTGAGCTTAAAGATGAATTTCTAACTCCGCCAGATATTGGTTCAGATGCAACTATGTTTCCACTATTAGCACGTACGGACTGACCATACTCGTTAACTGTTGAAACCCAGTTAGTTCCATTAAAATACAAAAGAGTTCCTAAAGCACCATTGAATGAAGCATTTGACGAATCAACATCGCCCAAGTCATTTAATGATGCTGATGCTAAACCAGTGGTATGATTGAAAGAAATATTAGGAGTTGAGCCTTCACCAGAATTATTAGTAATACTTATGCCAGTGCCAGCGACTAACGCCTGAACGTAATCACCAGCTGTATCAGTTCCGAGAGCGACTGAGTTTGGTTGAATAGTTGCTGAGATTGAGGCATTTGCTGAGCCATCAAACGAGGCTGAACCCGTTACATCTCCAGTCAGTGAAATGGTTCGTGAAGTAGCAAGTGTCGTAGCAGTGTCAGCGTTGCCGGTAACGTTTCCTGTGACGTTGCCTGTTACGTTACCTGTAAGTGGTGCAGTTACGCCGGCAAAAGTGACGCTAGAAGTGGTGTTGACTGCCTGACCAATTGAGACTGCTGGGCTAGAACCTTCACCTGGGGTGTGCGTAACCGTAACACCAGTACCTGCAGTTATATCAGAAACATAATTTCCAACAGTATGTAGTCCTAAAATAATAGAATTTTCTAGAATTGAATTTAAATCAAGATACGTTGTTCCATCATTTGTAAATTGCCATTTATTGTCAAGCTCGTTCCACCTAATTAATACATTAGGTTCTGAGCCCCTTTCAACCTCTATGCCAGAATTTAAAACTGGGGCTCCAGTATAATTAGAGTTTAAAACAAGAATATTATCTTCTATTAATACCTGGGCTACGTTAAGGCTAACTGTATCACCTTGTATAACTAGATCACCAGCTACAGTCAAGTCTGCATCAATTAAAACTTCATCATCAGTACTTATATTAGCTATATCATCTCTTAGCCAAGACCATGTAGTGGCTACAAGATCGCCATTGTCATTCTTGTAATAGACAACGCCATTTACGGGGTCTAAAGCAACTTGGCCTTGTGTTATATTAGGAGGTGCTGGCAATGGCATTAACTAATCCTTATTCTGCTTTAGAAGCTTTCTTGTCAACTCTATTAAAAACCTGATTAATTTCTGTTGTGGATAATTTACCGTCATCTAAGAAAGCTCTTGACAAGCCCTCTACTACGGTTGCAACTCCTGCCATTCCGCGCCATGAAGCAAGCTTTCCATAGGGAAACTCCAGCTATGGCACCGGCACCTATGACGCTTAATCCTGACGCAGCAAAAGTTGCTATAATCCTTAACAAAATATTAATAGTTGTTTTCACTTTCCCTCCTATAGTAATGAATTATTGTTATTCTTGTTTCTTTTAAACATAGTCATTTATTTTTTGACTCTAAAAATTAATTTTCCCCTCACTCATCGTTTTTAAGCATTGCGTTTATGTAATGCACTACAAAAGCAGTGCTGGTCGCTATTAACGTTATTTTTCTTGTTTCTCCAGAAAGAGTCGCGAAAACAACAACACTACCCGAAATAGTAAACGCTAGTGCTGCAGTTTCTTTTGAGAATTTTTTAATAAATCCCCAAGGACTGAATTTTCTGTTCATTGTTCCCTCCTGATATTTAAATATACTATTTCTAGTAAAGGTATTTTCTTCTTCGTCCCCTTCTGGACCCTCTATTTCAACTTCCTCTTCTCCTTCTTCCTCTGGCTCATCTTCTTTTCTGGCAGCATTGTTTGTGTTTGTGTTTGATCCACCAGATCCGCCACCCTCAGATGGAGATGGGCCACGAGAAGAAGGTCCTCCAGAACTACTAGTTGCGGCTCCGACTGTCACTGTTGAAAGAACAGCAGTAGCAGCTATCAAGCTTCTTCTAGTGCCAACGTCAATACTGGAACCAACTGGCACATAATCATCAAATCCATCCGCATAGATATTTATTTCTTCTTCAAAAGATTCTTTAACTTCTACTGAGGCATTTTGAACTGCATCAGTGATTGCAGACTTTTGTTCATCTGTTATTTCTTCCGTATCAATTGCATCAAAGATTTCAGCTGCTTGTTCAGCGGTAACCGATTCTAGAACTTCTGGTGAAGTAGCAAGTTCGGTAGCCACTTCTGGATCTAGCTTTTCTGCTTCAATAAGAGCATCAACTAACTCAACGACTTGCTCTACTGTTGCATCTCCGCTAGTTAAAAGGTCTACCAGTTGATTGGTTACTTCGTCAGTGATTTCAATATCACCAGATGTAATTCCATCCAAGACAGCATCAACCTCTTCTGGTGTAACTTCTCCATCTAAAACTTCACCTAAATTATCAGCGGTAACCTGAACAGTTTCTTCATTT
>Ga0194129_10004684_pt1 | contig 17984 bp, 10 predicted proteins | sample TA2KigCa35mmetaG_FD_150862 | JGI IMG/M metagenome (GOLD analysis project Ga0194129, IMG submission 150862) | Freshwater microbial communities from Lake Tanganyika, Tanzania - TA2015038 Kigoma Deep Cast 35m | ecosystem: Environmental > Aquatic > Freshwater > Lake | place: Tanzania: Lake...
CTTTGTTCCAACATTGCCCATACCCGCGGCACCCGCCAAGGGAATGGAATTGTTACCTTTAGCTATACAACTCCTTTCTGTGTAAGCACTCGGGTTCCGGTTCTCCTAACCGTTAACCCGCTTTCGGCTCCCACAGCCAACGCTATCAATACAACCTGCGGAAGCAACATCACTGCCTCTGCTTCAGGTTCTACCGGCTGGTACCATTGGTTCGCTGCCCCAACAGGCGGTTCTCCTTTGTCAACCCAGTCCAACTATGCTATGTCGTTTGTAACTCAAACCGACACCCTATTTGTTGAAGCGGTTTCTGATCCAAACCCTTCGGGCACTCAAACCTTCAACTACACCGGTAGCCTTCAAACTTGGACTGTTCCTGCAGGCGTTTTTGCTTTGTCGTTTGACGTACGCGGTGCTCAAGGTGGTACCAATACTTGGAACAACGGTGGAAAGGGCGGTAAAGTTACCGGAACTCTAGCCGTTACTCCTGGTCAAGTATTGAACATTTATGTGGGCCAACAGCCCGGTAGCGGCGGTTGCTGTACCAATATTTGGGGCCCTGGCGGTTGGAATGGTGGCGGTCAAGGTCATGCATGGAGTGGGGGAGATCAAGCCCGCGGTGGTGGCGGAGCCTCTGACATTCGTATCGGCGGCACAAACCTGAATAATCGGGTTGTGGTAGCCGGTGGCGGCGGTGGCGCCGGTGGTCAGGCTTGCAACGGAAACCAAGATCGCGGTGGCGATGGCGGCGGAAGCGGCAATGCTCAGAATGGTTTTTATTGTGGCGGAAACTCAACGTGTTATGTTGGTAATGGTGGTACCCAAACAGCTGGAGGCCAAGGAGCCCAATGTGGTCCAGGTCAACCGGGTCAGTCAGGAATTGGCGGTAACGCATGGGGAGGATGTTGCGGTTGGACTGGCGGCGGCGGCGGTGGCGGCTGGTTCGGCGGCGGTGGTGGATACTACTACGGCGGCGGCGGCGGCGGCTCTAGCTACGTTAACCCAAGCTTGACCAGCAACGTTACCCATACCCAAGGCGACCAAAATGGAAACGGTCAAATCGTTGTGAGCTTTGTTAAAACATACTGCTCAAGCACCCGTGTGCCGGTGGTTATCAACGTTGCTCCTTTGGCAGCACCTGTTACCCAAGGCGACTCAGTTACCTGCGGTACTCCTGTAACTCTTACAGCCACCAGCAACTCTTCCGTTTCTTGGTTCGATGCTCCAACCGGTGGCAATCTAGTCGCCATTGGCCCCAGCATTTCTTTGCCTCCAATTTTAGGTTCAGACACCCTATTTGCCGGTTCACAATTGACCAGCAACTTAAGCGGTACGCAAACCTTTAACTTTACCGGCGCAGCTCAAACCTATACCGTACCTGCCAATGTTACTTCTGTAACGGTAGATGTACAAGGCGCTCAAGGTGGAGGGTCTTTGCCTAGCCCTGGTTCAAATCCCGGTGGTCTTGGTGGTAGGGTTCAAACTACCCTAAGCGTAACTCCAGGTGAAGTTCTGGCTGTGTACGTGGGTGGAACAACCAGCACTACCGGAGGCGGTTGGAACGGTGGCGGCAACGGTACCGGCAATGGTGCCGGCGGCGGTGGCGGTTCCGACATCCGTAGTGGAGGTACAGGCCTTGCTAATCGGGTTGTAACTGCCGGTGGCGGCGGTGGCGGCGGCTGGAACTGCGGTTCTGGCATGAACGGTGGCCACGGTGGCGGTTCGGGTGCTGCACAAGACGGTTTTAATTGCGGAAGCAACAGTTTTGGTAGTTGTGTGGTAGGTGGTGGTGCAACTCCTACGGCAGGTGGTGCGGCCCCAGGTTGCGGTTGTGGTAATGCAGGGGTTGCCGGCCTAGGCGGTCAAGGTGGTACCTGTGGCCAATCCGGCGGCGGCGGCGGCGGCGGTCAGTTCGGTGGTGGCGGTGGCTACTACGGCGGTGGCGGTGGCGGCTCTAGCTTTGCTAGTGCAACCCGCACGTCAAATACAACCCATACCCAAGGCTTCCGCTCTGGAAATGGTCAAATTGTAATCTCGTACAACGTAACCCTTGTTTGCGCTAGCCCGCGGGTACCTGCCATTATTTGGTTGGATTCTTTGCCTGCTCCAACCGCAGGTGGCGACACCACCTTCTGCGGAAATGGCTCTGCTTCACTAACGGTTACTGGTCCCAATGGCAATTATTCTTGGTATGACTCTTGGGGTGGTAACTTGGTGAACATCGGTCAAAACTGGACTACTCCAAACCTGACCCAAACCATCAATTACCACGTAAACTACAAGGTGAACGGTTGCCCTTCGAAGTTTGATACGGCTAAAGTTACCGTTAACCGCATTCCTGTTGCGCTTTTGAGCGACCCAGGCGTTGTTTGTGTTGGCAATGGTTTGGTGGATCTTGGTTTTGATCCCCCACTTTTAGCCGACTCTCTAACCTTTACTTCTTGTGGAGTTACTGGCCGTACAGGTCCTGATCAAGCGGCAGCAAACACGGCCTATGGTCCCGGTGTTGTTACCGTAACCAACGGTGTTCAAGCCTGGGTGGCTCCTCACACCGGAACCTACACCATAACTGCAGCCGGTGCACAAGGAGGAACAGCCAACGGCCGTGCCGGTGGTCAAGGTGCTATCATTTCTGGCCAATTCCAAGTTCAAGCGGGTCAAGTTATTCGTATGATGGTTGGTCAAAAGGCTCCCGATCGCAACGGCGCTAGCGGTGGCGGTGGCGGAACCTTCGTGGTTGATGCCAACAACAACCCAATGGTTGTGGCTGGTGGTGGTTCTGGTTCTGCATCAGGTGCCAACGGCAAAAACGGCCTTACTACCCTCAATGGTGGCGATGGCGATGGCTGCGCCGGTAATGGCGGAGTGAATGGAAACGGCGGCGGATCTGCTGTAAACTGCGGCCAAGGTGCCGGCGGTGGCGGCGGTTTCTTGACCGATGGTCAATCCAACAGTTCATGGGGTTCTCAGCGCGGCTTCGCGTTCGCCAATGGTGGTCTAGGAGGAACATCATCCTCTGGTGGCGCTGAGGGTGGATTTGGTGGTGGCGCAGGAACGCACACCAACAACACCGGTGGCGGTGCTGCCGGCGGCTATTCTGGCGGCGGTGCTCCAAACCATGGTTCTAGCTGGGCCGGCGGCGGCGGCGGCTCCTTTAATGGCGGCACCAACCAAGTAAACCAAAGCGGTGGAAATAGCGGCGATGGTTGGGTTAAGATATCCTATGGAATTCCTCAGCCTTCTGATACCAATGGTGTTTGGACTGGTGTAACCATTACCGATACATTGCTTGGTCTTTTTGATCCTCAATTGGGTGTTCTAGGTAACAACACCGTTGTTTACACCGTAAACAACAACGGTTGTACCTTCACCGACTCTTTGATTATCAATGTGGTTCAAGGCCCCGATGCCTCTATTACTACGGCTTCTACTCAACTATGCGATTACGACAACAGCATCAGCCTTGCTGCCCTCAACAGCGGCGGCAACTGGGCCGGTAACGGTGTAAGCGTAGTTGGAAACAATGTAAGCTTCGACCCAGGTTCAGTAACTGCCGGTACCTACCAGGCTTACCACAGCATTCTAGATACCATCACCGGTTGCTTGAGCACCGACAGCGTTCAAATTGTGGTTAATCCAACTCCGAACGCAAGCGTAACTGCTCCTTCTGTTATCTGTTCTGCCGATGCTCCATTTAACCTTCAACCAGGTACTTCTGGTGGTGTGTTTACAGGTGCTGGTGTAACCGATACCCTTACAGGTCAGTTTACCCCCAACCCCAACTTGGTTGGCAACACGATGGTGTACTACAACGTAACCGCCAACGGTTGCGTGAACAACGACAGCGCTCAGCTTACCATTTATGTTTCTCCTAACCCTTCTATTACCAATGCACCCGCTCAAGTGTGCGCCAATTCATCCAACATTTTGCTGCAATCGGCAACCGTTGGTGGCAGCTGGCACGGAAATGGTATGGCGAACAGCAACAGCGGTTTGTTTGATGCTCAGCTTGCTGGTACCGGTACCGCGCAGGTTATCTATGTGGTATCAAATGCCAATTGCACCAACAGCGACACCGTTAGCATTGTGGTTAACCCAATGCCCGTTGTGAACGTTACTCCTAACTCCATTCAGAACATCTGCTCTGGTTCATCTATTCCGATGAGTGCCACCGGAGCCGTTAACTACCAATGGACCAACGGTGGTAGCCCAATCAGCGGCGCCAACACGGCAAACTACACTGCTTCTGCTAACGGAAACTACAGCGTTGTAGGCACCGATGCCAATGGTTGTACTACCATCTCTGCACCGGTTACGGTTAACGTTCTTCCTAACCCTGTGGTGTATCAAATGACCGCCGCAACGGTTTGCGAAGGAAACCAAACGGCTTTCTCTCAAAACTCTGGTATTGGTCAAGGCGGTGTAATTACCTCTTACAACTGGAATTTTGGAGACGGAAACACCGGTTCTGGTTTCTCAACCAACCACACCTATGCTGCGGCTGGAACCTACCAGGCTACCTTGATTGTAGCTACTCCACAAGGCTGTTCCGACACCTTGTCTCAACTGGTTCAGGTTAACGCCAATCCATCGGTTGACTCCGTTCAAAACGTGAACGTTTGCTTCCCCGCACCAGCTTCATTTACAGCTTTTGTGAGCGGAACCAACGTCGCAAACTACAACTGGAATTTCGGTAACGGTAGCACCGGAAACGGTCAATCTGTTTCTCACAACTACTCTGGCCCAGGTACTTACTATTATACCTTGGTAACCACTGCAGTTAATGGTTGCGTTTCTAGCTACAACGGTTCGGTGTCTATTGAGCGCACTCCCGATGCGAACTTCCTATCTTCAAACGGCTGTACCGACCAACCATTGAATTTCTATGACAATTCAACAGGCAACGTTGTGAACTACAACTGGAACTTTGGCAACGGCACTTCAAACGTGGCCAACCCAACCAATGTGTTTACCCAGCCAGGAACCTACCCTGTTACCCTGACGGTTTCTACAGGTCAAGGTTGTTCCGACAGCTATGTTCAGAACGTAGTTATCAACCAAACTCCCGATGCTACTTGGATTTCCAACAACATGGGTGTTAACCAGGTTCAATTCACCTTGTTTAGCCCAACCAACGGAGCCAGCTACCTTTGGAACTTTGGAGACGGAACTTCTTCGAACCAGGCTACGCCTTTGAAGAACTACGCTCAAGCAGGCACTTACTATGTATGCGTAAGCGTTTCTAAAAACGGTTGTACATCTACCCAGTGCGATTCAGTAGTTGCCAAAGACATCTTCTCCTTTACTGGTCCAGATGCCGAAGCAATGAACCTGAATGTGTATCCGAACCCATTTAGCGAAAACGTTATGGTGGGTATGCAATTGACCGAAAGCGCTAAGGTTGTAGCCAGCCTACGCGATGTTGCCGGCAAATTGATTGCTACCTTCGACCTTGGCCAACGCGCTATGGGCAACCACCAAGTTGAGTTGGAAACAGTTCCGTTGAACTTGTCTACTGGCACTTACATGCTGACCTTAGACATCAACGGCAAGTTGTTCACCAGCCGGGTGGTACGCGGTCACTAATTTCACGTTAACGATTCTGAAAGGGATGGTCCTATGGGCCATCCCTTTTTTATTTTTTTACCTTTGGGGGCGAATAAAGCGTAGACTTTTAAGAAACGCCCAAAATCTTTAATTGCCCCAAATTACCCATGAGCTCCTTAGATTATCCAGAAGTTGTTATTGCCAAAGGCGATGGTATTGGTCCTGAAATTACCGATGCTACGCTTCGTATTCTTGACGCAGCGGGCGCACGCTACAAGCCCACCTTTATTGATATCGGCGAAAAGGTGTATTTGTCAGGTAATACCTCGGGAATTCCTCAAGACGCCTGGGAATCTTTAATTCGGGCCGGCGTATTTTTAAAAGCTCCTATTACCACTCCCCAAGGGGGCGGTTACAAAAGTTTGAACGTTACCATTCGTAAAACCATGGGTCTGTATGCCAATGTACGTCCCTGCTTTACCCTTAAACCCTATATACCTTCTCCCTTCCCTGACATGGATATGGTTATTGTTCGCGAGAACGAAGAGGATTTGTATGCCGGCATTGAACACCGTCAAACCACCGATGTGTTTCAGTGTTTAAAGCTAATTACCATTCCCGGTACCCAGCGTATTGTACGCTATGCCTTTGAATATGCCCGGCAGAATAAGCGGAAAAAGGTAACCTGCATGGTGAAAGACAACATCATGAAGATAACCGATGGCTTGTTTGCTTCGATTTTCCGTGAAATTGGTGCCGAATACCCCGAAATAGAACAAGAGGTCATGATTATTGATATTGGTAGCGCACGTCTTGCGCGCTATCCGGATCGATTTGATGTGGTTGTTACCTTAAACTTATACGGAGACATTATTTCGGATATCGCTGCCGAGGTCAATGGGTCGGTAGGCCTGTGCGGCTCATCGAACATTGGCACGGATTTGGCTATGTTTGAGGCCATTCACGGATCTGCGCCCGATATTGCCGGAAAAGGGGTAGCCAACCCTTCAGGAATGCTCAATGGGGCAATGATGATGTTGGAGCATTTGGGGCAAAACGACATTGCCGAACGGATTCGCTGGGCTTGGTTAAAAACGCTGGAAGATGGATTGCATACGGCCGATATTTTTAAAGCAGAAAGCAGTACCAAAAAAGTAGGAACCGCTGAATTTGCCGATGCCGTCATTGAGCGGCTGGCTTTGGCTCCTCAAGCATCATCTGCTTCCACTCGGGCAATACCAACTAAACCCATAGAAACGCAGCCATACGTTCGCAAAAAGGTTAATAAGGAGCTTCTTGGAGTCGATGTGTTTTTGGAATGGCAGGGCGAAAAACCAAGGGAACTTGGGGCCTTGGTTGAAGCCGCGGTGAAGCCTCCATTTAAACTGAAAATGATTACGAACCGCGGGGTTAAAGTGTATCCCGACGGATTTGAGCAAACCTTTTGTTCCGACCACTGGCGTTGCCGTTTGTTATCGGTCGATGGCAAAAGTCCAGAGCGCAGTTCCATTCCTACTTTAATTCAGCAATTTTTAGATGCTGGATTAGAGGTGGTAAAAACCGAGAACCTGTATAGCTTTGACGGAGAGCGGGGGTATTCATTAGGTCAAGGGGAATGAGTTGGTTTTGGTCAAAATCGAAAGAAGAAGCTGATCAGCCCGAGGGCTGGAATGTGCTTGAAACGGTGGAGCAGCTGGACGCCGTATTTTTGGCTTCCAATTCGCGGCCTCAGCTGCTTTTTAAGCACAGCACCCGCTGTCCGGTTTCGTCGTATGCCTGGAGCCATTTAAAAGAGAACACAGAGCTCCTATTGCCCGCATATGATTTGCATTTTTTGGATTTGATACAGTTCCGTGAGGTGTCAAATCAAATAGAGCAGCGCAGTGGGGTTCAGCATCAAAGTCCTCAGGTAATCTGCATTGCTGCAGGAAAGGCCACATACAACGCGAGCCACCATCATATTGAGGCGGATAGTTTAGTGGGTAGTGGGTAGTGGTTAGTGGGTAGTGGGTAGTTTTTAGTTGTTAGTGGGTAGTTGTTAGTTTTGAGAAAATTTTCTTTAATTAAGCATTGAACTTGGACTTTCTGACGCAGAAAAATTCAAGCAATTTTTTGATGGACTGCGAAGTAAAATTCTGGTTGGCTTGCAGAAATCGTTTTCACCAAAGAACTATCCACTACCCACTATCCACTACCCACTACCCACTACCCACTAACAACTAAAAACTACCCAACGATGACACCTTTAAAAAACTTTCAAGATTTGATAGTTTGGCAAAAGTCAATGGCCTTAGTTAAGCTGATTTATCAGCATACCTCATCATTTCCAAAAGAAGAAATGTATGGCTTAACCTCTCAAATGCGAAGGGCGGCTGTTAGCATTCCGGCAAACATAGCGGAAGGCCAATCACGGAACACAACGGGGGAGTTCAGTCAATTCTTAGGGATAGCCAAAGGTTCTTTAGCAGAATTGCAGACGTTGATTCTATTATCAGTGAACTTAGACTTTCTGACGCAGAATAATTCAAGCAATTTGTTGATGAACTGCGAAGAAGTCGCAAAGATGCTGAATGGCTTGCAGAAATCTCTTTCACCAAAGAACTAACCACTACCCACTACCCACTAACAATCACTGTGGTCCCGACAGGAATCGAACCTGTATCTTAAGTTCCGGAGACTTACGTAGTATCCATTCTACTACGGGACCTTTACAAAAAAAGCCGATCTTATGACCGGCTTTTCCGTAGGTAGCGGGGGTTGGACTCGAACCAACGGTCTTCGGGTTATGAGCCCGACGAGATACCTACTTCTCCACCCCGCACTGTATATTTTTTATAAGAACTTTGTCGAATTGGGAGGGCAAATATAAGAACTTTTACCTTTACCCCCAAACTATATATATGCACAAGGCCGGATTTATAAATATTTTAGGAAAACCCAACGCAGGTAAATCGACGCTGCTCAACGCTCTGCTCGGCGAAAAACTCGCCATTATTACGCACAAAGCCCAAACCACCCGGCACCGCATTATGGGCTTTTTCAACGACGAGGGCCACCAACTGGTGTTCTCAGACACCCCCGGCATCATTGAACCCGCCTACAAACTGCAAGAACGTATGATGAAAGGCGTGGAAGAAAGCATGGAAGATGCCGATATTTACCTCCTTGTGCTCGATGCCACCGACCGCCGTCATTGGGAAGACAAACTCCCTTGGCCTGAAAACGTTGAACAACGACTACAACAACCCGGACTTCCTCTGCTCGTTTTTGTGAATAAAGCCGAAGATATAGCCCCAGAACAGCGGCTTGAAAAAGAACAAATCTGCCTTGAACGCTTTCCTAATGCCCACATTTTGTTTGGTTCGGCCGCTCATAAGCAAGGTTTGGACCTGCTGCTTGAAACCCTAAAGGCCATTTGCCCCGAACACGCCCCCTACTTCGACAAAGAAGAAATTACCGACAGACCGGTACGTTTCTTCGTTGCCGAATTCATTCGTGAAAAACTGCTGCTGCATTACAAAAAGGAAGTCCCTTACCACTGCGCCGTTTCTATTATTGAATACAAAGAAGCCGAGGACATTGACCGGATTCGGGCCGAAATTTACGTGGGCCGCGATTCTCAAAAAGCCATTCTAATCGGACACAAAGGAAGTCGCCTCAAAACCGTAGGTACCGAAGCTCGGCTTGATATGGAAGCTTTCTTGGGCAAAAAGGTGTACCTGGAACTTCAGGTCAAGGTGAAAAAAGATTGGAGAGACAGCGATGCTTCTTTGCGCTGGCTGGGCTACGATTGACCTGCCCTAATGTTCAATTCTAAATCCAATGCCGACCGCAGAGAAAGGTCAGTCAATACATCTCTGCTTTAAAATAAAAAAATGCCTTTTGCCCTTGACAAGTTAAAACCACCCCCGTACCTTTGCCTTATCACTGGTGAAAAAACGTTCTTTTATTGATTTTTGCTTCGTCACGTAAAGGGGTGGCGAAGAACACTTCGGGTACTTTAAGCGTGAAGTTTGACGGTGAATCACAAAAGAGCCGAAAGGCAATTTTGGGGTTCATCCGGGGGTCTCAGAAATGCCTCTGGGCCTAAACAAAGGAAACTTTGTTGAAGTCTGGGGGCGGGAATTATGGGCATGAGACGGGTGACCTGGCAACTCACCATTTTTTTAGGGGGCGTTGGGTGAAGAGGTTGAAGAGGGTAAGGCAAGAGGAGGAGGGAAGCAGCAACTTTTTTATGCAGCGTTTATTTCTGGTTGAGGCAGGCTCGCCCTAGGGAGTCCATTCTACTGTTGCAGTTTGCAGTTAGGACGCCATAGTATTGGCCAAAACTCAACCACTTAGCCTATTTGCCCTGTTTGGGCTACGATTGATGTCCCTCAGGGGGCAATTCTACAGCCAAAACTCAACCACTTAGCCTATTTGCCCTGCCTGAACTACGATTGATGTCCCTCAGGGGGCAATTCTACAGCCAAAACCTAGCGGCGGCAAAAGCCAGTACCAATCCTATTAGTAAGCCAACAACTGGCTTGGGAGGTATGCATTCTTTCCAATGCTGTGGCTCTTTCCACACCAAAATTCCCAATAAAATGGCCTTTTCAACCAAATACGCCAACACCGTTGCCCAGGCCACAGCGGTCCAATCCCATATATGCATCCACCAAATAGAACAGCTTACGTTTACCACCCATTCAATCATTGAGGCAAGCAAGGCCCAACGTGAATGCCCGTAAGCAAACAATAGGGTTTGAGGAAAAAACAGTCGGGGAATCGCCAGCAGTAGGTAAACCTGAAAAACCCCCGCCGATTCTGCAAAACCCAATCCAAAAACCGCCTTAAAAAGAAAGGGGGCCATAAACATGAGTACAATGGCTGCGGGAATGCTTAGCCATGCCATTCGACCCTGTCCTTCCTTTAATCGATAAAATTCCCCCTTAGTTCTAAATTGCCTTAGTTGGTTTTCGCTAAAGCCATTTGCCAACAATTGGCTTAAGGGGAATTCTCTTGCCCCATAGCTAAATATAAGAAAGGCTGCCGAACCCGCCCAGGTGGCCACCCAAACCCCGTCTAAATACATTGAATAAACCCCAAACAAATAAGCAAGAATCAAGGGCCAGGCCTTCCCTAACAATGGCCCAACTCCAGCCCATATCTTAGTCCCAGGCTCAAATTTTATCGCCAACCCCAAAGCCGCCATAGCTTTTATCAGGGCAAAAAGTGCCAAGCCTGGAAAAACAGGCCATGCAGAATAAGCAGACCCCAACCACAGGTATGAACTGCCCATAAATACATAGCCAACGCCAGAAGCCAAACTGCTTACAATCAGCCATTTCGGTTTTTCATGCCTGAATAGGGCCTGTTCAACCACAAAGCCCATAGGAATAAACATCAGCCAAACCAACACCGATGCAGTTTGAATCGGATCTAGGCTTTTCCAACCCGGCGAAAAATCAACAAACGCCCAGAACAACATGGAACTAAGTACTCCATACACCCCTAAAATGAGCAAACTTGATTTTAGGTTATACTTAGGAACACCCGCCAAAAGACCAGCCTGAAGAATGGAGCTCACCATGGCCGAACTCAGCAGCGAACCCAACAAAAAAATCCATTCAATGGAGCCCAACAGGCCCCGATCTGAAATGCTTCGTGCCAGCACCACGCTCAGTGCCAGCACACTCACGTAGCGCAAAACCTGATGAAATTGCCAACTGCTGGTCAATGCCTTTATTCTAACCTTGACTTAAAAAGCGGTAAAGAAATTCTTGCTGCATTTCTTGAATTCTTAATTCAAGAACAAAAGTAAGCACCGAAGCCCCTTGTACATGGCGGGGGTAGAACCACCCAACAGCAATTATTTGCGGAATTTTGCCTTCGTCGTGTAGGCCAAAACTCCATCCAAATATACCTCGGCAGTGTACAAACCTTCTGGCAAATCGTCGCTAATGTTGTATTCGGCAACCACCATTTGGGGCTTGTTCGAATAAGTAAAGGTTTTACGTACCGAGAACATTTTTTTTGAACCCATATAGTCGAAGTTGTCCGAAGGATTTTCGTTCAAGGTAACTTTTCCTGGGGTGTAGATAACAACGTAGGCTGTCCGCTCTCCCGGATCAGCCAATTCATTCTCCTGAACATCAAATTCCACTTCCAGGCGGCTGCATTTTTTTAGACGATCTTCCGAGAAGGCATCTCCATTTCGTCTTTCGCGAACGCCCACCAATTCAGCTCTATATATCTTGAGCTGCTTGGCGATGTTGATTTTTTCGGTAAGCAATTGGTTGGTGTCTGAAAGCTGCCGGCGAACTTCCTCTGAGGTGTTTAAATTTACCAAAATAGAATCTCTAACCCCAGATAGCTTTTCGTAATCGGCCTTCAATTTGCGAAGGTCGCCCATCAGGCGATCCCGCTCTTCTTTCAACTCACGGTACTTCGCACCGCCCCCAGAGCTAAGGCCACGGGCTTTGGCGTTTTTAAGTTCGTCCATAAGCCTATTTATTTCGGCCAAACGAGAATCGGCCAGCGAATCCGAAATCATTTTTTCGGCGGCCAACATTTCATATTCCTGCTTCGCCTTTTCCAATTCAATCATAGCCTGCTTGTAATCCGCTTCCAATTCGGCTACTTGCTTCTCCTGATCAGCAATCAATTGGGTATGGCTTAAATACTGCAATCCTAAATAACCCGACGCCCCGCCAAGCAGCAAAAGCAAGAGCAATAAAAGCAAAAGTATATTTCTGCGGCCGGATTTTTTTTTCTCCTGTGGCGACGAAGCTAATGGACTATCTGGCATGGTTTTTATTTCAAAGTTACAATTGTTAATTACATACCGTAAATTTACAGCCAGAAGTTTTCCGCCTCCCATGTTAATAATTATGAATTATGCATACATGGCTCAGGTTTTGGTTTGGAGATTCTTGCAGATTATGCCACTCCGAATTGCTCCCTCACGAATCAGGAATCTGTATTGCCTGCAAGGGTTTGCTCCCCTTTGCTTGGCTAAACGACCGCATCCATATTCCCGCCGACGCCACAACTCAACCCCTTGATTTCCAAGTTAGAAGCTGGCTTCTTTTTTCCGAACATAATGCGGTTAGGCAGCTAATTCACCGAATAAAATACAAGGCAGACCGCTCCCTTGCTTTTGATTTGGGACAGGCAATGGGTCAAGATTTGGGCAGCATTCCCGGAATCTCTATCCCCGAACTGTGGCTGCCCGTTCCCCTGCACCCCAAACGCTTTCGCATGCGCGGCTACAACCAAAGCGAATCCCTGGCTCTGGGCTTGCAATCCGTTCTGGGTGGCCTGGTCGAACCAAGGCTCTTAAAAAGAGACAAGCACAGCGAAAGCCAAACAAAAAACAGCAGAAATTCCCGCCTCGGCAATGTGGCTCACGCCTTTTCTTATCAACCCAATCTGCTTCCCAACAGGCTTACCCGAATTGGCCTGGTCGATGACGTTATAACCACCGGCTCCACCCTCAAGGCCTGTTGCACCACCCTGCACTCCGCTGGGCTCTCAAACATCCAAGCCTGGACCCTCGGTTGTTCCGGATGGCTCTGATTATCAAATACATAAACACGAATGGCCCCAGTCGTTTTCATTGTTTTTATTGGGGCGGCAAACGGGCTTTCCTTGCTACTCCGCAGTTGCCGAATGGCCGGCCCAGCTGGTTTGCGGGGGCTCCTGAAGTCGCCTCCGCACCTAGCGGGCCAGGCTTCGGCACCTTTGCGGGGTAGCCTCGTCAATCCCTGCCGCGGCCGCTCATTAACCTTTTGAGTCCCCTTGTTTTGATTGCCCCCCAACCCAACCGCCTTTGCGTCTTAGGTTTTCTCGCGCGCGTCATTTTAGTTACTGCCACAATTCTCTGGGCGGACAGCCCCCCACCCCCAAGACAAATTTAAACCGAAACTGAAATTTATCCGTTTGGTAAACGTTTAACAAACGTTTAAAAACGGATAATCTTGGAATCCCTTTAATACCAAGGCACCCAACAAAGCCTTGTTCAACGTAGATTGCCAACAATTCAAGCATGAGCAAGACCTAGGCAGCCTTTCGTTCAATAAACCTGTTTTTTGCTCAGGCCAGCCTGCGTGAAATTTCAAGAAGATCTTCGTCGCTGCCCCTCGCGGTCATCAATTGTGCCGAAGCGAACAAGGGGCTGCCTTCTATGGCAATAGGCAAACTTATAGCTGGGTTACCGGCCAGGTTTGCCTGAACCGTAAAGGCGTCTTCCATATACATAGCAACCGGGTCGGCGTCATTTTCGCCAAAAACAAAGGGTAAACTTGGACTGGTGGGAAGTACCAAGGCATCCGCGTCTTGAAGCAACCCATCGGTTGCCTCGCGTATTTTTCGACGCACCCTTTGAGCTTGCAGGTAGTAGACATCAAAATAGGCCGAACTCAACACAAACGTTCCGGTCATGATGCGCCGCTTTACCTCCGCTCCAAATCCCTGACTCCGACTCAATCGGTAGGTGCTTTCCAAATCGTGGGCATCGGGACTCCTAAACCCGTAGTGAATGCCATCGTAGCGACCCAAATTGCTTGAGGCCTCGGCAGTGGAAAGCACGTAATAGGTTTGAACCAAACTGCTTAACAATGGGAACGACCGAACCTCAATGCTGTGTCCTTGCGATTTCCATTGAGCCAAACGCGATTCAAAGGCCGATTTCACCTTCGGGTGTATGCCTTGAAATTCCATGGCTTCTTTCAGCAAAACCAATTTTAAGGGGCGCGAGGCGAGTCGGGACTCCGTCCAAGGTTCTTCTACACTGCTGCTGTCCTCAGGGTCGTTCCCGGCCATGATCCTCAAAATACGTTCTGAATCTTCCACATTTTGAGTCAAAGGCCCTATTTGGTCGAATGAAGACCCATAGGCCAAAAGACCGTAGCGAGAAACGCGGCCATAGGTCGGCTTCATGCCTACCACTCCACAAAATGCAGCAGGTTGCCGAATGCTTCCGCCGGTGTCGGTTCCTAACGCCGCCACGCAAAGTTTGGCAGCTACTGCAGCTGCCGAACCGCCTGAACTTCCGCCGGGAACCCGTTCAGAATCCAATGGATTTTTTACCGGTCCATAGTACGATTTTTCGTTTGAACTGCCCATCGCAAATTCATCGCAATTGACTCGGCCAACAACGAGTGCGCCAGCATCAATAAGCCGTTGTAAGGCCGTAGCGGTGTATACACTGCGGTAGTTTTGCAGCATTCGGCTGCCGGCCGACATGGTATGACCCTTGTAGGCAATGTTGTCTTTTATCGCCAACACCAAACCCAGCAATGGCAACTTGGCCTTCTGCTCATCGCTTAATTTATCTTGAGCTTGGGCCTGAATTCGCAATTCAGCATCAAAGGTTTCAAGAAAAATATTGAGGTGAGATTTAGCTTGGATTCGTTCCAAAAAAGAGTCCACGACATCCACCATTTGGCCGCCGGCCTTCAGGTGGGCCTGCACTTCGCCCAAGGAGGAAAATGGCATGGGTTTAATTGTTTTTGGAGGGCGTACTTTCTTGGTTGTCTTCTCCTTTTACTCCCGTTTTAAATTCACGGATTCCTTTGCCCAATCCTTTCATGAGCTCAGGAATTTTACGCCCGCCAAACAGAAGTAAAATGGCCAAAACAATAAGCAGTATTTCCCAGCCGCCAAATTTGTTCATAGTGCAATCAATTAGCTCGTAAAGGTAGGTATAAATTTGCGAGATTTTAGGGTAGGCCTTGTTTGTGTTTTGAAATCTAAGGTTCTCGGCGTACCTTTAAGCAATGACAAAGTGTCAAATTTGGATTTGCTTGTTTTTGTGTGCCTTGCCCATGCTTCGCGGGCAAGTCAGCAGCCGGGTAGGAATACACGGGGGGCCAATGATTTCTGAGTTGCAGGCTGACCCGATTGACAACGTTCGGTACGCGGTGCGGCCCCGGTTGTATGTTGGCGTGTTTCACGAAACTGTATTTTCAGACCACATAGGTTTGATTACCGAGTTGGCCTATTCGGGGTTAGGAGGTTTGCGCCGCCAAGATCTCTTGGTAGATGGCGTGGTTGTAGGCCAAAGCGATTATCAGGTTAACTTAAATTACCTTCAGCTGCCCGTGGCGGTTCGTTTTAAAACAGGAGGAGAGCGGGTTTGGCTGTTTGCCGATTTGGGCGGTTATTTTGGTCTTTTGGTTACCGCCAAAGGCTTTTTTGTGGGAAATACGGTGGTGGGGGACCAAACTCAAACCGGTTCCCAAAATTTATATTCCAAATACAGGCCTTATGACGCAGGGATTCGGGGAGTTTTTGGCCTTGAATTGCATGCTGCACCCGGGCATTTGTTGACCTTGGGGCTTCAGTTTCAGCAGGGCCTGACCGATATTTATGCCGGGAACAATCCTCAGAACAACCGGCAATATGCCCTGACCGCCGGATATTTTTTCGATTTTAACCCTTAGCCTAGGCGGATTGTTGCCTTAATGCGACAGGTCTATTGCCCGATTTCAAAACTCAGGTGATGTTTGACTTACAGCCCCGCCCTAATTTCCTACATTTGCCAACAATTTCTTGCCATGAACGCCCGCGACGTACGCCAAACCTTTCTGGATTTTTTTAGGCAAAAAGCCCATGAAATCCTGCCCTCGGCCCCTATGGTCCTAAAAGACGACCCTACCCTAATGTTTACCAATGCGGGCATGAACCCCTTTAAAGATTGGTTTGTGGGAAACGAACCCGCCAAATTTCCGCGGGTGGCCGATACCCAAAAATGCCTGCGTGTAAGCGGAAAACACAACGACCTAGAAGAAGTAGGCCGCGACACCTACCACCACACCATGTTCGAAATGCTGGGCAACTGGTCGTTCGGCGATTACTTTAAAGAAGAAGCCGTTTCTTGGGCCTGGGAACTCTTGACCGAAGTATATAAAATTCCCCCCAATCAACTTTACGTTACCTACTTTGAAGGCGATGCTGCAGAAAACCTAAGCCCCGACCTGGAAACCCGCGACCTGTGGCGCAAATTTCTGCCCGAAGACCGCATTCTTACCGGCAACAAAAAAGACAATTTCTGGGAAATGGGCGACACCGGCCCCTGCGGCCCCTGCACCGAAATTCACGTGGACATCCGTCCTGAATCAGAACGCCTTGGCGGCACACCCGGCAGCGAATGGGTGAACCGCGACCACCCACAGGTAATTGAGGTGTGGAACCTGGTGTTCATGCAATTCAACCGCACCGCCGACGGCTCCTTGAAGCCGCTGCCCAACACCCATGTGGACACCGGAATGGGCTTTGAACGCCTGTGCATGGTGCTGCAAGGAACCACCTCGAACTACGATACCGATGTGTTTAAACCCTATATTCAGTGGTTGGCAGACACCTCGGGCATTCCCTACGGGCAAACCGAAGCCACCGACATCGCCATGCGCGTCATGGCCGACCACATTCGCGCCGTGGCCCTGGCCATTACCGACGGTCAGCTGCCCTCAAACACCGGAGCCGGATACGTGATTCGCCGAATACTTCGCCGGGCTGTCCGATACGGATTCAGCTTCTTGGAATTCAAAGAACCTACCTTTTACCGCTTGCTGCCCCTGTTGGTAAGCTCGCTGGGCGAGGCCTTCCCCGAGCTGAAGCAGCAGCAGGCCTTTGTTTCGAAAGTGATGGAAGAAGAAGAAATGGCCTTTTTGCGCACCCTTGAAAACGGATTGGGCCGATTGGAAACCCTGCTTCAACCCGGCAAAACCTTAGACGGACAAACCGCCTTCGAGCTGTACGACACCTACGGATTTCCCTATGACCTAACGGCCCTGATTGCCGCCGAAAAAGGTGCAGAGGTAGATGAAGCTGGATTTTTGACGGCCCTGGCACAGCAAAAAGAACGCTCCCGTTCGGCCGGAAAAATAACCGCCGACGATTGGCAGCAGGTGCAGCCCGACCTACCGGTGCAGTTTGTGGGCTACGATCAACTGCAAGCCACAGGGCGCCCCATCAAATTCCGAAAGGTAGAATACAAAGGCCAAAGCCGCTTTCAACTGGTAACCGACACCACTCCGTTTTATCCGGAGGGCGGCGGACAGGTGGGCGACAAAGGCGTTTGGATAGGCCAAGATGGAGAGCGCCTGCAGGTGTTAAACACCCTGCGCGAAAACCAACTGATCGTGCACGTGGTGGACCGCCTGCCCGAAAACCCAAACCAAGAATTTGAGGGACAGGTAGATGCTACGCTGCGGCTGGATACCGCCCGAAACCACAGCGCCACGCACCTGTTGCATGCGGCCCTACGGCAAGTTTTAGGTACCCACGTTGAACAACGGGGCTCACTAGTTCATCCCGACTACCTGCGCTTTGACTTTTCCCACCCCGGAAAAATCAGCGAAGATGAACTGCAAGAAATTGAGCGCGAGGTGAACCGCCGAATTTGGGCCAACCATGCCTTGCAAGAGCGCCGGGATCTTCCTTTTCAGGAGGCC
>Ga0194129_10004686_pt1 | contig 17977 bp, 18 predicted proteins | sample TA2KigCa35mmetaG_FD_150862 | JGI IMG/M metagenome (GOLD analysis project Ga0194129, IMG submission 150862) | Freshwater microbial communities from Lake Tanganyika, Tanzania - TA2015038 Kigoma Deep Cast 35m | ecosystem: Environmental > Aquatic > Freshwater > Lake | place: Tanzania: Lake...
TAAAAAACATAGAATCTCTATTGTTCTGTTTTTGAAATGGTCCTTAAAAGGGATTTTAGAATTTGTCAAACAGGATTATTGTTATTATCAATGATTCTCTTTCGTTCTGTTTTTGAAATGGTCCTTAAAAGGGATTTTAGAATTTGTCCAATAGAGAATTGTTAAAAAACCATAGAATCTCTATTGTTATGTTTTTGAAATGGTCCTCAAAAGGGATTTTAGAAATTGTCAAATAATTTCTCACAAAACTTGTGTTTTTCAAAAGATAGAGAATTGTTAAAAACTGTAGTTGCCACGACTCGGACAAATATTTACTCTCTAATTGCGCCCTCGACAAAAATCATATATAGAATTCTATATATGATGAGTGAAATAATACATAATCTCTATATTTCAGACAAAAATCATATTTCCTTCATACAGTCTGATTATGATTTAATCGTAAATTGCACACCCGATATTCCTTTTCCCATTATTTGTAAATCCACAATCCGAATACCTGTGTATGACCATCCCAGTTATTCACAAAAAATGTATTATGCTATCAAAAAAACACACGCACTTGAATATATTCATTCACATTTACAAGATGGCAAAACAGTATTAGTTCATTGTCACGCGGGAATACAACGGTCGTGTTCGGTAGTTGCGTGCTATTTAGTAAAATATCATAAACTCACAACAGACCAAGCAATTGAATACATAAAAACACGGCGTCCAATTGCTTTTGTCAATGGCGTGAATTTTTACAACACGATAGAGGCAATCAAAAATACTAATAACATTTGATTGTTTTACTATATCATCTCTATCTTCACCTTTCCATCTTCGGTTTCAATCAAAGTCGCAACAAGGTCCATTGTGTCAGCATCATACAATTCATTTGTTCCTTGTTTCTGAATGTATTTTGTCCCATTCACAGTTAGAGCACGTCCCCTAATTGTCTTTTTATTAACATTAAGTGCTGTTTGTTGGGTAGCATCCATTTCTAATACAGGCAATGAAGAAAACTCATTCGATGTGACTTTGCCAAAACTGTAACATACCAATTTTTCATCATCATCACTAGCACCATTTTTTTTTATTTTGTGAAGACTACAATCCATAGCAGTTTCTTTGACTGCTTTCAGAATTTGTCGTGTAATTTCATCTTTCATATTGGATAATTCAAATAAATATTCATCTGTAGTAACAACACGATTATTAACACGACTCACATCATTGGTTCGTAGTTCAATGTTTTTTTTGTTTGTCTTTTGCTCCTCTGACAACACAGAGAGATAGAGAAATACACGAACATTTCTTAGTTCTTCTGGTAAATTTGAATGACTACAAATTCGTCGTGCTCGTCCAATAACTTGTTCCATTCTTACAGGATGCCAATAAGGTTCAACAATATGGACGAAACGTGTGTTTTCCAAATTGATACCTTCCGCGCCAGAGGCAGTAATCATAAATATCTTTACGATTTCTCCCATATAATTGTTCTTCGAGATTTTTTCCAATTCCATTTTTATATTTGGTGGCACATTTTTCCAATTACTGTTGTAAATATTTCTTACTATTTCTTTTTCCTCCGTTGTTTCGGTTCCTGTATATAATACAAATTTCGGTTTGCCTTCGTCACCTTCTGCTTCTTGTTTAATAACCCAGTCACCACTCTGTTTAATTAGTTTGAATTCCGCAAATCCATTTGCTTCCAATATCATTTTTATGATTCCTATTCCCTCTATTGTTCGGAATTGACTGTATATTAAATGGAGTCCTACATTGTTTTCATCCAATAAATTGTCTAGCAATTTACACATTTTGTTGCTATATACTTGTAGGCGGTCTCTTACTAAATATTCAGTTTCGTGGTCTTTCAAGTATTTTAGTGCGGATGCCACTTTTTCTCCATAACTCTTGTCAGTAGATTCCTCACCGGTTTCTTCATCTACATTAGAAGCATCAATTACATCTTCTGAATATTCCTCATTGTTTTCTTCAAATGTTGTCATAATTGTTTCGTGCGCCTCTTTTATTTCTATGAACTTTGCCGAATCGCCTCCTTCTCTGTCTGGATGATATTTCAGCGATAGAGAACGGAACGCTTTATTAACATCTTCTCTATCGGCATCAACATCAATTCCCAATATTCTGTAATATTTTTCATCAACATTTTTTTGTTTAGGTTTTTCGTCTTTGGCAACATTTTGTTTTTCTCTCTGTGGGGGAGGAGGCATAGGTCTTCCGGGTGGATCCGGAAATGCGAAATTACAAAATGCTCTTGAAAATACACGATAGGTGGATGACATTTCGACATATAACTCATCAGTTTTCTTAGTATGTTTTGATTTACGATTTTTTTTGTCTCTGTCGCGTTCTTTTTTGCGCGCCTCGGCATAGAGACCAAATTGGTAGTCATCCATAACACAAGGAACTATTGTAAAGTCCTTTGATTTATTGTATTTTGGCAATAATTTTTCCTGAGCACTTTTAAAATATGATGTTAAACCAAGAATACGGCGTTGAAATAAATCGGTGTTTTTCATAATTCCTGTGTCCGGATCAACAAACATATTAAGAAAAGCATCCGCATCATCAGGTAATGCTATGTGATTCACTATTTGTATATTGCTGTCATTTACATCGACCTTGTGTTTTTTCAGAATGCGTTTAATTGTGTTTTCGAAATCGGTGTCGCTCATTTTGCCGTCTTCTCCTAATGTAACACCGCCGTATTTATCAAATTCTTCGGGTTCTTCTGCTCCCCCTCCAGAACGCCGTTTTTTCACATTTACAAATCCATAGGGATTGCGTGTAACAATTAGTTTGTTGCTACTATATTCAACATAGTCATACAGATTGAATTTATCTTTATTAAACCATTTCAAAATCTCGTCTTTGCTGATTTTATCGCTTGTGCCGACTTTAACATTAAAAGTCCAAGTTTTAATGTATCCACGCAACATATTAAACATAATTGCGATTTCATTTGGATAATTAATAATAGGTGTTCCAGATAAGAATATCACTTTGGCATTTACAGCACCCATCAGATATTTGTAAAGTTTAACAGAATTTGATTTTGGTCGTTTTAGTTTATTTACAATGCGACTCACCAAATTGTGTCCCTCATCAATAATTACAACAGAATTATCAAATGGATTAGTTCCATCTCCACCTCCATAGTGTTCTAGTTTTGCCATAAAATTATTAGCATTGTAGTTGATGTTTCTGTATTTTGCTTTAATCATTTCATTTATTTGGTCATCAATTTCTTCTTGTTGTTCTTCTGTCAAATTTTCATAGTTTGATTCTTTATTGACATTAACCATCCACACGCCGCCGTGAGACCTCACAAAATCTTCTGTGAGTGACATTATAATTGCTAAAGGAGCAATGTGTTTCGGTTCTTTCTTGGTATCGACAAATTCCCAGAACTGATTTTTTTTATAGAGAGGGTCACCGCATTTTTTCAATTCACTTATGTAATTCATACTTAGTGACGCAGGAGTCAAAATGAAAATGGGTCTGTCTGATTTCATTCCTTCAGCAATGGCGATAGAGGTGCAAGTCTTTCCTGAACCTAAACCGTGATAAATCAATAATCCTCTGTATGGACTGTATAAATTCAAATAGTCAGTTACTATTTTTTGGTGTGTTAATAGTTCAAATTTGGCATTGTCTTTTCGGAAATCGCAACTAACATTTTCGTCGGGTTTCATTAATTCCGATTTGTGTGGTTTAAAAAGGTCAGCAAGTTTCTGTTGAAACAGACGACGATTATTCATATAGTAACTTGATGCTTTCAATACTTCTTTTCTATGAGGAGGCATACGGTTCTCTATCGTTTCGTTTCCAATGAGCACATCATTGATGTTTCCTTCAAACACGATGCGTTTTTCTTCATAGAGAGGTTTGGGTGGTTTGGGTGGTTTGGGTTCTGCGGGAACTTCCAATTGGACTGCTGTTTTCTTAGGTTTTTCAGGAATGTTCTTAGGTTCTTCAGGAACTTTCTTTGATTCTTCTATGTCTTCAATAGTATTGAATGCGCCCTCTTTATTAATTACAGTTGGTTTAATTGCGGCAGCAGCAGCAGCAGCAACGGCAACAGTAGGTTCAACAATAGGTTTAACAGTCGCAGCAGCAGTCATCTTTTTAAGTCTTGCCATTATGACATCTCTATCAAGAGTAGTTTCTTTTGTTCTATCAACAATAAATTGTGTTTTTTCCTTTGCTGCTTTTCTTTCTTTTCCTTTCTCTTCGTCTTTCTCTTCTAAAAATGCTGGATGAGATTCTTCAGACTCCATAAGGGATGCGGGTTCTCTTCCAAATAATACTCTAACTTCTTTCGGACCTCTCGCAATAGGTTTATTTTTTAATGTTGCGATATTCATACACCTATAATATAAAACACCAAGAAAATATATATAGAACTCTAATTCATCTATATATATTTTATGTCATCAATGCTGAGATTTTTTAAATCATTTCTCTATGAACAAATGTGTCAAAATCAACAAATTCGTAAATACACACTTTTTCAAATTATGAAACCACGCAAATTATTACCTCTCCCTGAAAAAAAAAAAAAATTAAAAAAAAAGAATTAGAAAAACAAAAAGAATTGGAAAAAAAAAAAGAATTAGAAAAACAAAAAAGAAAAGAACAAATTAAAAAAGCAGTCATTGAATCTATTGTGTTTCGTTGAATAAATGTTTTAATGCCTCACTACAAGCAATTTGTTCTGCTTTTTTTTTTAATTTGTGTTTTCCTTCTCCCAAAAATATGAATGCCTTGGTATGTTGAGACATATATTCGTGTATGTCTTGTAAATTTTCAAATTTACTATAATGAACTGAATTCGCGTGCATCAATCCAAATACAGGTTGTCCTAAACATAAATACACACCCATATGATATCCAGTATCTATATTTTGCTCACTGATTTCAATATATTCGGGTGTTACTTTAAATTCCCGCTGTATTTTCACTTGTAAAATATTCTTGTAATTGTCATCATTGCGAATTAGATTTATCCAATCCACGTGTTTATCAAATACACTTTCCACGAATATTTGTGCAAATTGGAATCCGGGTCCTGATAGAAACATTGATTTGTGTTTAGAAAATGTCTCATCATCGTTATCAGTAATTACGATTTTATTAAAATCCATAAATATTGCTCCAAGAAATGCCTCAAACACACAACCCAATTTCTTCATATTTGTGCGGATTTCTTTTTGTTCTGCGTGCTTAGAAAGTATAACCCATTTATGAAGACCCATTTCATAAGCAAAACGACCAATAGTTTCATTTTTGACAAGCGCAATTTTTTTTTCAGTCATAAATCCCTCAGTTGCTTTAGGAAAACGTTGATATAGAGTCCATTTTGCTACGCACTCGAGTGCGCCGTCTCCTACAAATTCAAGTCGTTGATTAGATAAAGTGTATAATGGCAAACAACCATCAGGTTTAGGAACAATAATAATATTTTTGGATGCATTTTCCAAGTCGGGACGACGAATATAGGAATCATTTACAAATGCACGTTGATAAAGTCGCAAATTATTAATAGGAATATTAATGCCATAAGCGCGAAGAATTTGTTCCACATCATCCTTTTGTATTTCCTTATTTAGGGGATTATATGGATCCAAAATATAGACATCTTCGCCTTTTTCGTTTTTTTCAATTCGGACATCATCATCCGAATTGAAAATTTTGGGAGCACTTGATTGTAATCCAACTTTAGTTCTGTTTGACATTTTTTGTATTATATAATTTCTAAACACTATTTCTATAAATAGTTTCTAAAACTTTTGTTTTGGTATATTATATAAAATATGCCAACATTACACGGAAGAGCTCGTAGTATTTCATCTTTAACAAATGCCAGCACTGCTGGTGGAAACAAAAAGGCAGGTCTTTTTCCTTCTGTTGGTAAAGATTCTTGGACTAATGTTGCTTATGGAATTACTCCCGGACATTGTTCTTTGACCCTTGCTTGTGTTCAGACTCTAAAAGGACCTCTTGCATGTGTCTCGCGACCTGTCGGTATTAGTAGTGTGTTTAATCCTCGCTTCAAATGCTAATCCTCCTTTTATTTATGTTGCTCGCTCCAAAAAAGAGCACTAAATAAAATTATAGATACAATTAATTTTATTTAGTCAAAATCCATTTTCGCAACTCATCTACCGTGCGCTCGCCTTGGAAATATTCAATCTTATTTCCGCAAATTTTTATTATTGTTGGGAACCCCATCACTTCAATATTTCTGTTGTGTTTTTTCTTGAGTTCTCCTAATTTTACATCCATTTCATTTTCCTCTATCTCTATCATTTTTACATTTCTGTTTGATTCCATTAAATTTTTCAATTCTGCCCATACAGGTTTTAATGATTCACAATGACCACACCAGTTCGCATATATTTTACATACAACTCTTTGTCTATTACTAGTGTTTCGTCTGCTTTGTCTATTTTTTTTATTTTTTCTGCGCGTTATTCTATTCTTATTGTGAAACATATATATTTATTGTTGATAAAATATATCGTATTTCTATATTACAATGGATAGAAAAATAGTGCTTCTCACTTTTTCTGCAATAGCATTTTTAGCAGGTTTATATTTCTATATCACTTTTTATGAAACACGCAAATTCAAAAAAAATAATAATACTATTGAAGGTCTTGCTGGACGCAAAAATGTTTCTCCACTAACTAGTTGTCCAGATATGTTGGTTAGACGCGGAAAGGTTCTGCTCCTTTACAATTCAAATCTTCCTGCTAAAGATGGAGAAAATCCGATGCCTTTTTTCAGTTTGGATGAATACATAAATTATTTAGAAATACAGAAGAAGAAAGGACCCATTTGCCCTGTATTGTTCTTACAGTATGAAAATGATGCTCAAGGCAATGATATTTATCGCATTCGTCCTAGTCCATTTATGATGCAAGGACCTGTTCCTAGTGATTTCGGTGGTGTTCAACAAATAGATCCTGCGTTGTTTGTAAGCAATTTCGACCCTACCAAAGTTCATACAATTAACGGAAAACCCATAAAAATTATTGATGGCAATAGAGATAATTATCCTTTTAATCAAAATATGTATGCCGGTTTTGACCCTCAAGGTCTTCATAATGGTGAATACACAGAACTTGATGCTATTCACGATTCTACCTCCTATGGCAAAAAAATAAGTGATAATCCGATGGACACTAATTGGGGAGGTGTCATAACTACTGAACAATCTGTGAATGCTGGTAATTATATTGACCGCTATGTCTCAAAACCACTTTATTTTACGCCAAAAACAAATTATACACCCGATGTCGGACCGCTGCCTCCAAGTGAAGCACCCGATTATCTTAAACCAAGATATGAATAATTCGTAAGAAAAATATATTATTACTGTTGGATGGTTAATCTTATTTCTTGTTTCTTCTGGACTTTTGCTTACGGATTCCTCGTCGTTTGGACCTATTTTGTTTAGACTTTGTCTGTCTGGTTCCGCGCTGCTTATTAGACCCACCTCCCTCACTCTTTTTTGAAAATTTATGCATTATAGTTTGAATAAGTTCTTCCCACGTTTCGTGGTTTAGATGCACATTATTGTCTTGTAATAATTTTGCTATATTCAGTGCGTGTATTTTTGCTTCTGCAGTATCAAATATTTCTTTTATTGAATTATATTCTTCTTCTTCCATTCTGAATGATTCTAATTTATCCCAAAGGGTATTATAATCATATTCTATTTCTAAAGACAAGAAAAATTCAATAATATTACTTTTACCAGACATCACAGCAATTTCGAACGCATTCATGCCATCTGGTGCCATATATATGTCTGCGCCTCTTTCTACTAATAATTTTACCATTTCTAGATTTCCATATTCTGATGCGTACATTAATGGAGTATAAAAATTTGCATCTTGAATGTTTGGGTTAACACCTTCGTCTAAAAGTCTTTCGACCTCCATTGTATCGTATCTTCCACCTCTTGCTGATGAAACTATAAGTTTATATTGATTTGAATCTGGGTCAAGTCCTCTTTCGAATGACATATTTTATATATATATAAGACATATTTACTCCTGCTATTCTACAATTTGGTAAAAACATTTCCATAGTAATCATTATTAACTGTATTATACCAGTGAAGATTTAAAATGGGACACCCCACTAGCTCCCGAAGGGACGCGGGGTGTCATTTCAAATCATTACTACCCATAGGGAACCGCGCCATCGGAGAATTAAAATATTTCATTTTAATTCTTCAATGGTGTAAATATATTACTGAATAATATTCCGTTTAATTTATAGTTTGCCAAAGACATATATATATATTGTAAATCTCTACAATATATTATTAAGAAAATCTTTACTTTTAATAAAAAAAAAACTGCGCCATTATCTCTAGTTTTTATGCCACCTTCTACAAAGTGCACATTTAACGCCATCTGTTAGGATGAGTCTTTCTCCAAATCTTACTTGCTCCATCAAAATCAATGTCTAAATTTTGCTTTTGTGCCTTTGTAACACTTCGTGTAACCATTCTCGGCACATCATATGTATCCAACACAATTCTTCGACTCTGTGTAGTAGGTCCGTGAATCTTTACAGGTTCCAACTCCGACTCATATTCACTCTCACTCTTATACTCATATTCACTATCGTCATCGCCTTCATAATAATTAATCTGTGGTCTCTTATTATTCTTTGTTTGACTTCGTGTAACCATTCTATGTAATTCTACAACTACCTTCTTTGTAGGTGTAATCTTAATAGAGAAATTGGAATTCTTTGTCTGACTTCTGGTAAGCATTCTATACAAAATAATTGGGTGGTTTCTATATATTGTTTTGATTTATTCTTTCTCTGGAAAAAAACCATTGAGATCAATTTTTCAGGTGTCTCCAACACTATTTCTTATCAGTTGCTTTTTTTGTTTTGTTCAATTTGTGCGCAGCAATTTCTTCATCTGTGTAACATCCATCTCCTAATGGTTTATATTTCTTAGTTCCATCTTTACATCGCGCAACTTTTACTTTTGCTTTTGTTTCCTCTATAGGTTCTTCCTTTGCTTCCTCTTTTTTCTTTTCTTCTTCTTTTTCTTCCTCTATTGGCACAAAATCAGACAACTTGACTTTTTCTGCTGTCTTTATTTTCTTAGCGCGAGGTTTCTTTTCTTTTGCCTTTACTTCTTCTTGTTTCTTATTTTCTTCTTCAACTTCCTTCTCAACTACCTTTGTCTCTAATTCTTCCTCCATTGCCACTATTTTAGATACTTTTTCCGCATTCACATTATGCACTTTCTTGAAAATAAAATAACGATTCAAAAATGATATTCTTTTTTCTTCCTCTGTCATTTGTAAAGCATTTTCATACATTTTGTTTGTTGCTGGATTTCTATCAATATCTTGTTTCATTGACCGAAACAACTCATCAAACATACCAGACCCCCGAAGAAATCCAAAGTCGCGCGCTTCTTCATCTTTTATTAATAAGAATCCATAATTCTCCATCGACCGTTTGAAAAACTCATAATTCACCAAATACTCTATCGCATATTTATTAATTGTCTCCTGAAACACATTAATCGGATATCCCAAACTCGTCTCATCATCATCAAATCCCGTGTAGTTATACATTTTCTGTATTTCAAATATCTTGTCTTTGCCTCCATTCACATAAATTGATATTCCTTCATCCTTCTTCTTATTTCTCAACATATTAAACACCGTTTGTCCATCATAACAAGTCGCAATGAAATAACCGCCCGGTTGTGTGCATTCAGATAAATTTCGCAAGAAATTATTAAAAGTTGCTCCAGTCTCAAAGAAATAATGTAACGCAAACTGACACGAACTCACATTAAATCCTCTCTCGCCAATTCCATAATGTCTATATACTGCCGATGCGTGTTTTGTTGCATCGCGACTTCCCTTTCCAAATATTGCTTCAGCAATTGAACGCTCTTTATCTGTAAAGAACGCATCGCCATTTCGCAAATTCAAACTACTGTTTCCGGGCAAGAATATAGCATCAAACATAGATTTATTTATGCGGCGCTCATTTAAATAACGAGCACACGCACCATCGCTCTGATTATATATATTATCCTTCGACACATCCACACCAAATACAAATTTCAGACCAGCAGTTTTCCATTTGGACATATCACCTGCTTTTCCTACAGCATAGTCTATTAAAATGTCACCCCTTCTAGACACTCCCTCTATCAATTTGCGTTTAACAAACAAATTGTGGAAATTACGCAACGATTTTGTGTATGATATTTTTTCGTCTTTCGACTTGTTGTAATAAACATCGTCATTCATATCCGCATCTGGAATTCCTACACCAGTTGTTATCATTGTCTCTGTTACAGGATGATGAATAGATTTCCAATTGTCATTCGCAACGTGATAAGCATTTCCATATTCCCTGTTTCCCGCACGCAAATTATAAGTCTTGTCGTGACGAACTCTTAAAGGATGCCAACGCCATCCTCTTTCTCTATCGGGGTAATAACTAAACTCAACAATCATATTTTCTTCGAATCGTTCTCCCTCTTCGGTTATCATATACAACTGGTCATTGTCTTTCACCATACGAATGTTCGCAATATATGCTTGTGAATCATAAGGATTTGTCGGTTGAAAAGGCATCGGTTTATATGTCTCTTCATTATCTACATCTCTCGGTGCCGGAATTTTATCATCTATCAAATCTTGGAATGGATTAATATATCCGTGTATTTTCTGGTCAAATCCACATCGCAGTTCCAACACTCTGTAATGATTATCTTGTCGTGATGTTGTATTTACACCTCCTTCAAAATTTGTATGAATTTCGTCTTTGCCATTCTTATCTAATTTGTAAGTAACCAACAAATCAATTGTGTTGAACTGAGGAGGTTTCCATTTGAACGATAGAGACCAAGTGGTTTTCTTTAATTCACTTGTTTGACCCGAACGAGAACCACCCACACCCGCATTTAAAGGTGTAAATATGAGTCCATCTGTTTCATATGGATACACGTGGTCCTTCACATCAATTAATACTGTATGACACGCATCAAATATGGTTTTTCCATTGGTTGCCGGATAAAATTTTTTCACAGTTATTTTGAAATCTAATGGAATCTGTTGTCCTTGTTGCGCAATTATAGAAGTCATTTTGAATGCTTTTACAACTTGATGTAATAGAGGCAATCTGTATTGTGGTTCTTTGGATTGTTTCTCACCATCATAGGGCGCAAAATCCAAATCACGCAGGTGTTTACCCGCAATATAATAAACATCGAATGCCGCATAGGTATTAATATATTCTTTGCGGTTATTGTATTTTATATGTTCCCCATCAATTAGTGTATCCCAAGTCGTTTGGTCTTTTGCCACACAACCTGTAAATTGAACAAACATATTTGTATTTATTAAATACATCTTACCATTGATTCCACTTATGTAAAGCATCTTTCGCTCGCCATCTGCCTTGTCTGTCACACAGTAATTGTTGCGAATATTTGGTGCTAATGAATTCACATCTTGCTCTATCACATTTTTGAGTTGAAGTGTGCAAGATGATGGACCAATGAAATCGCGCGGCAATACTCTTCGTGGTTCATAAGTTTCTCCGTGAATCAGTCTCATATACATTTGTAAAATTGACTCTTGTTCCTTGTATGAAACAGGATAATTTGTTTCCTGTATTCCACTTAGAACTACACGAATAATGCGTCGCAATTCGTCCGATAGTGTTTTCACATTCTCCTTTGTGTATTCAGTGCCAACACCGACTTTTGCATTATCAACTTCCATTTCTACTTCACAGTGTTCAGGATTAGTGAAAATGCCGGATTCTTCCATAGTATGTGTTGGAACCATCACGCCGCCCGACATTTTAGAATTGCGAACAATACTGAGATCCACAACAATTGGTGTATCATCTTTGTAGAAACGGACACGATTTATAAGACGAAACGCCTTGCGATTTTCCGTCCATCCACGAATCATTTCATCTACATTTTTCGAATCAATTGGATAATCTTGCTCAATATTGTAAGAAACATTAAAATTAAAATCGTCAAAATTAATTTTTTTTATGGGTTTTCGGTTGTTTCCGTCGGTATCTACAACAGCACTTGTTTTTCGTGTAAATTTCATTTTGTAATTATTATTTACAGGCATATCAGCAAGTTTTTTAATACTGTTTGTCCTACAGTATTGTTGAACTAGTTCGGCACCTATGATTTCAGCGCGGATGTTTGACATTTTAACAACACCGGTCATCTTATCTACATATTCGGGAATAATACGAAGCATAGTTGAACCCTCCATATTGTCGCAACGAAATCCGCAAGACAGTAGTTTTATAATTACATTGTCATATTCGACTTTAGAAATAAATTTGCCCTTTTTTGGATTTGTTCCGAAACGGACTTCTAATTCATTTATTTGAGAATTATTTTTTATCACAGGATTACTTGCTAAATAGTGCTCTAACATTTTATCTAATTGTTTTTTCAATTCGGTAGCAGTTGGTGCATCTCTAGTTGAATCGTCTGACGAATTTTTTCCATACATTTTGTTCATTTTCTATGAGGTCCCTATATAAATTGAATATATTATATTTAATTCATTTGTAGAAATTTGTTTCTGTGTTCAATTTTCAAGGGAGTGGTTGTTATTGTGCAAGAAAAAATGTCACTCCGTGCCTCAGAGCAATCCATTATTCTAATGTGTAAGTATTTCGATGACTAATTTTTGAAATACTACATAATTGTTTTTGGAAAAACACACCTCTCCAAGATTTCATTATAGTAATCCTGTTTCTTCATCTTTATACAACATTCATCCTCTTTTTTCCCTACTATTTTTTCATAAATTTCTCTCAGTTCTTCAGTTTTGTATGTTCCTACACTCAGTAATGATTTTTCGTAGTGAGGAATTTTGTAATAAGATTTACACATTTCGTTTATTGCGTGTGTCTTCTTTTCTTGGTCCATTTCTATCTCAAATCGTCCTTCAATTATATAGAGAAGAACTGCATTCGGATCAGATGCTATATCATCTTCATCTGATACATAATTGTTTGGAACAAAATGTAAATATGTTTTATTTCCTAGATTCACGAAGATTGGACATTTCCAATATACACAACACGGTATTAATGCCTCTATTGAAGATAGAACCGGTCTTGTCATTAAATCGCATTTGATTTCGTTTATTTTGACATTTGTAATTTTGTGATTTGTGTTTTTAAGAGATGTTCTGTTTTCTTCATTATTAAAAAAATCAGATATCATCTTTTTCTCATTCATCATTAAATTTAACATATTAGTTCCAATTGCTCTATGTGTTTCAAATGCTGTGTGTCCGTGACTATTTACATACATACACCAAAAAAGTGAATCTTTCAAATAAGAACGAAATCTTGTTCTTACTGGTTTTGTATTAACTATGGGATTTATAATTATTTCTGGTTTGCTCACATCTATTTGTTTAGAAGAATTATTTTTATTAAACCGATGAAGATTTAAATCCGCACCTGTGGTGCTAGGATTTAAATCGTTATCGGTCACGAACCAAGAAGAATGTAAATCCGCGGTGCGGATTGAATTCTTCGCCGGTTTAAATGTATCGAGAAATGTATGCAACAACATATATTTTTCCAATTCACACAGGTCTATTTTACTATTTGATTTATAGAAAATATCAATCATTTGTTTAGATGCCATTTTACAATTTATATTATAACTTCTATAAATTGTTTTCGAAACTTCTTTTTTGGTTATATAGAAAAAAGGTGGAAAACGCAAATTCCACAAGAAAAAGTCGTGGTGACACAGAAAATAATTTGTAAGAAAACTTATGTTGTTATTACTGCGTTCGAGATGACAATTTCCCTCTGCGGCGCTTGCTAGATTTGCGTCTCTTTGTCTTTCTTGATTTGCCTCCTCCGAATTCACCAATATAACTACTGATTTCTTTCGGAAGTCGTGAAAAATCAATTTCATAGAAATCTGTTGGATATGGTTCTACAGCAATATTATATGTTCCCTGAAACATATGGTGTGTTATGTCAACAACATTACCAAAAATATATTGGTTAGTATTGTTGGTGGTTATGTGCACGATAAAAGTGCCTTCATATTGATTGCCTTTATGTTTAAACAAATACCTAGTTCCACTTTTCAGGTCATAAATATTTACATTTACAAGTTTAATAACTGGGGGTTTGCTTCCCGACATTATTATATATTATAGTATATATTTTATTATCAATCCTGTTGATTCTATAAATTTATTCTAAATTGTTTTTATTTCTACGATAAGAAGTAATTTGTAAGAAAACATAAGTTTTCTTACAAACAATTCTCAAGAAAACATAAGTTTTCTAAGGGTCCTGCGGACCCGACAGTTGCTCCCGAAGGGAGCAACCTCTGAGAACAGTTTTGTGAGGGTCTTGCGGACCCTCATAAAATAGTTTTATGGGATTTCTCGGAGCAATCTACGATTGCTCTGAGTAATTCCATAAAATAATATGTCTCAAATTTTTTCTAATATAACTGAAAGAATCATCATAATCATCATTGAAACTATTATCATATTTATTAGATATTGTATTGTTCAGTTCAATGGCATCAAATAGTGTTTTGAATATTACAATAATTGCCAACAACACAGTAAATATTATATACGCATTCATTTTGTTTGTTGTAATAAGATGAATTCTTCTCGATTTGCATCAATTTTCCACATTACTCTATTGACCCAATTGCCATTCCCGAAAAAAAAGTATTCTTAAATTCCTGTTTCTGATTCTCCAACAGATTTAGTTCATTCTCTTGGTCATATATGTATTTTACATATTTCTCTATTTCCTCTATTGATTCATTCGGCAAAAAAGAAATATTCACAAATATTCCACTCTTATTTTCGTTCAATTTAATCACTGGATTCTTCTTCAAAATTCGCAAAATATCCAATTGTTGTGTCTTTGTCATCTTCTCTATTTTGTCCTTTAATGAAACTAAATATTCAGTTGTGAGCATTTTTTTAGATAAATTATACTATATGATTGTTTTTCTCTATATTTTTTATATTTATTCATAATTAGAGACATTATTGTTCTCTTGGTTCTACAATTGCTGCCAGAGTAGTGATTGATGGATCATTTAATTCAAATCTCACACCAATAATACGCGCCTCTATTTCTGCCTTTTCTTTAATGCTGTTGAAATATTTATTTGTGCTGTGATGGTCACGCGCAACAAACACTGTGATTGGCACATTATCACTGTCTGAGTCTTTTACATAGGCGTGGATTCCTGCCTTTGTCACTTCAGATACAACACACGACACAATCATATCTTTTACTGGATAACACACCATACATTCATATGTAGTCTGAAATTCCACGTGGTCATCTTTAATAAGACCGCTAGAATAATTAATAACACGGACCGAATTCGGTCGAATAAATCCTTCGGCAATACATTTGCCCTCAGTTTTGAGACGAATTACATTTTCTAAATTCTTTGTGAGATTTTTGCCGATTTCAGTTATACTTAGTGCTATTTTCATTTGTAAAATGGAACGAATATACACACCATATTTTTCTGATTGTTGAATCTTGTTCATTGTATTATATATTAAATGAGAATAGTTCTATATATGTTGTATGATTGATTTTCAAACAAGAATTGGAAATCAATTTTCTTTCTTTATTTCTTTACCTTTTTTGTTCCACTACTGTTTTTTCCTATATGTCTCTCGGTTTTTCTGAATCTTCCTCCTCTCATTATTTTTTCAAGATTTTTTTTTAATACTTCGGATTTATCCATATTTGGTGGGCAATATATTAAATTCTTGTCTTCAAAATCACTATCGACCGTGCGTATTATTTTTAAAAACAGGTTGCGTCTGTATTTATTCTTTTCAGATGCCACACTGTTTCTAGTTAAAATACATATTTTTATATTTGGATGTGTGTCTCTAATATAGGTAAAAATATCACTTATCATTAATCGTCTTCTTAGACGACCAAACAAAAATTCCGATGCGTCTTTTATAAATATTTTCTCATCCACTTTTCTATTCATTTGGATAATAGGCAATTCTGAATCTTCATCGTCTGAATCGATATTTGCTATTTCTTCGACATTTACTATTTCTTTTATTCCAAGTCCTTCGCTATTCAATTTGTCATATGTTTTTTTATTGACTCTTATATTGTAAGAATCACTGTAGGGCAATTCTTTGGGTATTATTATTCCTTCAACAACTGATAGTGTTTTATCCCAGTCAAACACAATTATTGGTGATTTGTCTGTATTTCCTCTTGCCCTGTCTGAGTTTTTGTTTGCCCAATCGTGTAAAAGTCTGTCTTCTTTTGATGTAATTCCTGAACAAAAATATATTGTCTTTCTTTCATCTGGACTGTCTTCATCTTCTTTGGGTTGTTGGTTTTTATACATTCTGGCATAGTGATTTATTTTTGTATAATCATTTTCTGTTCTAAATAAACTAATGTATTGATCCATAGTGATTTTAGTAGATTCACTCTCACTACATTTTACTAAAACAGATTCACAATTTGGCACATTTTTTTTCATATCATCAACATTGTATTCTTCATCGTCAAAAAATAGAATAGGCGGCATTTTTTTAACTGCTTCCACCCAAGGACTTGGAATAATTGGTTTCGAACTTGGACCTCCTCCTCCTTCATCATTATTATTTTTTTTATTTTTTTTTATTATTTCTTTTATTAATTGGATTTGATGTTCTATAATTATTATTTTGTTCTCTATTTCTCCAAGTTCCATTCTATATAGAGATTATCATATTATTTATTTGGGTAAGTGTTCATATAATAATTTTGATATTTCGTGTTGATTATCAATTGCGTGATTAAACTCAGGACGTTCCATAATACTCGCAACAGCATTAATAGTAGTAATTCTTGCGGAAATTGTATTTATTTCTTTTTCCACAGCATTTTGTCGTTCTACTAACAATGGGTTTACCTGAAACAATGGTGCCCTATAATATTCAAGTCTCACTTTTGCTTGAAGGTCTTCAATTGGAACAAAATATCCATTATCATTCATCAGTTTAACAACAACCCAGTTTGTAAAATCAATTGCTCTATAATAAATTTTTCTAAATTCGGTTATTCTATCTTCAGGATTTCTGGAAAATTCTATTCTCTCCAATATTTTTTACCATTCTTCTTTAGTTCCACCATTATATATTCTGCCGTGTCCTTCCTTAATCATAATATCATTTATAGAACTACTTTCTACACCATTAAATACCTTAACCAGAATACGACCATATTTATCAAATTCGCCACATTCAATAACACATAATCCGGAAGGATGCGCCGTAATCAATTCTGTAAATCTGGTTTTTGCCAATTGTGCCAATTTTTTTTCTTGTTCTCTGTTCGGATCATTTAGTTTCGGTTTTATTTCGGCACAATCATAACCAACGCATCTACACTTATGTTTAATATGCATCCCATTAAAAATAAAAATAGCTGTAAAAGTATCTCCATCATAAATAGAACACGGTTTTGCAACAAATACCGAAGAATTAAAGTTAAAATAATTCAATGTTTTTTCATCAATAGTACAGAGAGTTTTATCGGTATTTGAAAGATTATTCAAAAGATTGTTTTGCATTTTATATTATTATTATTATGTTAAATATCTAAGTATTTTTGAATTATGTTTTCTTGAAAATTATAATTTTTTGAGATTTGAGAAATAAGGCGTGGAAACCATAATCTTCCGTTTTACACCTTTGCACATTTTAAATGCCGACCTCTGGTCATAACCGCCAAAGGCGGTTACACGTGGAGCATCCTTTGGATGCTCTTCGGCATCTTTGAATGTGCTTAGGTAACTGTCACTAAGTATGCCACCTCTGGTGGCATACGAAGTCGCATCCGTAGGATGCTTTGCAACTGATAAATC
>Ga0194129_10004689_pt1 | contig 17966 bp, 15 predicted proteins | sample TA2KigCa35mmetaG_FD_150862 | JGI IMG/M metagenome (GOLD analysis project Ga0194129, IMG submission 150862) | Freshwater microbial communities from Lake Tanganyika, Tanzania - TA2015038 Kigoma Deep Cast 35m | ecosystem: Environmental > Aquatic > Freshwater > Lake | place: Tanzania: Lake...
AATTGATGCGATTAGGCCGCATGAAGTCCGCGCGGCTCGCGTGCACGTCGGCGCTGGTCGCGCTCGCGGGCTGTCACCTGCTCGGCGGTCCCGGCTACTACGTCGAGGAAGATGACCCGACCGAGGTCGGACCCGCCGCGACGGGCACGGGCCCATCGGTTTCGAGCGGCGGTGGGGCTTCGAGCGCGAACGGTGGAAGCGCATCCTCGAGCGCGAGCGGCGTGGCCGGGTGCGAGGAGTCCGCATGCGCTATGTTCGACGTCGCGGACGATTGCGTCGAGGCGACTTGTTACAAGGGTGAGTGCACGATCAATTTGCCGCTTGCTCCCGGGACTCTCTGCGGGATGGGCGCGTCGATGGTCTGCAACGGGGCGGGTTTGTGCGGCGATTGCGTCGATAGCATCAAGCCGTGCGCCGAAGGGCTCGTGTGCACCGACTTCCGTTGCGTCGGGTCTTCCTGCGCCGACAATAAGATCGCGGGGGACGAGACCGATCTCGATTGCGGCGGGAGCTGCCCAGGATGCGACAACGGTCGCAAATGCAACGTGCGCGAGGACTGCAAGAGCCGACGCTGCGTCGGTGGCGTCTGCACCGCATGCACGAGCGCCGACCAGTGCCCCCTGATGGGACTGACCACCTTTTGCGAAGGTGGTCTGTGTCTCGACAAGAAGATCATTGGAAGCTGCAAGTCGAACGTCGAGTGCCTGAGTGGCAAGTGCGAGTCGACGTTCCTAGGCTTGCAGTGCATCCCGACCCCCTGAGCGCGTGTCGTCAGCGACACGATTGACGCGTCGCCACGGCCTTGCTCCGATCGCTCCCATGCGGCTCCGCTCGCTCGCGCCCCTCGCGCTCGTCCTGGGCGGCTGTCACCTCGTCGGCGGTCCGTCATATTTCGTCGAGTCCACGCCGCTGGAAACGGGCGCGGGAGGAGGCGCCGGAGGAGCGGCCTCGACGAACGTGACCGGCACGACCTCGACGACGAGCGCCAGCACGGCCGACTCCTCGTCGAGCGGCGGCGGCGCGCCCGTGTCGTCGTGCGAGCTCGCGCCGTGCGAGAAGGGCGATCTGCGCTGCAAGAAGCCAGTGTGCCTGTCGGCGGACGAGTGTGGTTACGAGTCACTCGAGTCTGGCACGACCTGCAACGAGCTCCTCGGCCTCCGCTGCGATGGGAAGGGGAGCTGCGTCGAGTGCCTGATCGACCAGGATTGCGAGGACGCGAAGCTGCCCTTCTGCAGCGAGCTCGGGCTCTGCGTCGAGTGCGTGTCGGACGAGCCTTGCAAGAACAAGTCGGACGCCCTCGTCTGCGGCGGCTTCGCCTGCGTGACGGCGCCCTGCAATAATCAGGTGAAGGACCAGGGAGAGACCGACGTCGACTGCGGTGGGACCTGCAATCCGTGCGGCCCCGGCAAAGGTTGCGCGAAGTTCTCGGACTGCGTCTCAGGTGTGTGCGATCAGGGGCTCTGCGGCTGCAACGGCTCCGCGCAGTGCGAGCCCGGCTTCTACTGCGAGCTTGGTGAGAAGGCGTGCAAGCCGCAGAAGGGCGGCGGCTCCGGCTGCAAGGCGCCGGACGAGTGCCTGTCCGGCAAATGTTCGACCAACTGGTCGTGCTGGTTCGAGCCGTGTTGCGGATGAGCGGCCTCGGGCGCGCGGCGTCTCTTTGTCACCAGATCGTGAGCGCGCCGCCGAGCGTCGGCCGACCTGCGACGTCGAAGAGCGGCGCGAGGCTCACCTTCGGGGCCTCGGTTCGCCGACGCAGCGACACCACGAGCGACGGGATCGCGAGGGCCGCGCCCACTCCCGCGAGCGCGAAGGCCCCGGTCGAGATGTAGCCGAGGGTGTTCCGTCGATCGATGAGATCCTCGAGCCCCTCGCCGGCCGGACACTGGCCGGTCGGGTCGCAGCGCGTGCCGAGCTCCTTCGCGGCGTCGAGCGACATCACGCCGGTGGCGGTGCCGCCCGCGACGCCCGCCACGGTCAGCGCGAGGCCGGTGTAGACGAGCGGCCAGTAGGTCGACGGCGTCGCGGTCGTGACGATCTTCACGCCGGTCGGCGCCTTGAGAATGAGCTCGACGCGCTGCGTCTCGCCCTCGTCGAGCGTCACGTCGGCCTCGGCCGACACCAGGTTCGGCGCGCTCGCCGTGACGTGGTGGGTGCCCGGGTTGACGGGCACGAGCACGAGCTCTCCGATGGCGGCGCCGTCGAGGACGACCTGCGGCGTCACGTCGCTGGGCGCGAGGACGGCGATGGTGAGCTTCGGGATCCGCGTCCGCAGCGAGACCATGACGGCGCGGGCCTCGTCACGCGCCTTCGTGAACGGCGCGGGCTCACCGCTCTTCTGCGGAAAGGCGGCCGTCTGGCGTGCCGCCTCGAGCGCTTCGACGAGGAGCCCGAGCCGCAACGAGGTGCGCGCGACCTCGATGCCGGTCGTCGGGACCTTCATGATGGCGTTCGCGCGTCGGTACGCCTCGAGGGCGCCCCGATGATCACCGCGTTTCACGAGATCGTCGCCTTGGTAGACCGACTCGCGCGCCACGTTGCGATCGCGCTCGCTCAACGCGGCCTCTTCGGCGATCGCGTGCGCGGGTGCGAGGAGCGTCGTGAGGGCGAGGACGAGGCGCAAAGACTTCATCGAACACGAGGATGTTCCCACGCCGTGCCCGCGCAACGCCACTCCGAACACGCCGGACGGCCCCGCGCCGCATGAGAGCGTGCCGTCCTGAGGTCCGGTCATCCTCAGAACCCGAGATCGCGCTCGCCAGGTTTTTCCTGCGCTTTGGGTGTGGCGGTGGCCGGAGGACTCGCAGGCTTGGACCCGCTCGCTGGCGCCGCCGCGGCGGTGGGGGCTTGGACCGCTCGACCTGCAGGCGCCGTCGCCTCGCGCGTCTCTTGCGTGGCCGACGGCTCGGAGCTCGGGGCTGCGGCAGGCTCCGCATCGAGCTTGCCTACGGGATCGCCCTCGTCATCGATTGCCTCTTCACGCCCCGGCGATGCGGGTGAAGCGGCCACTGGCGACGCGTGTTGCGCACCGCCGCCGGACAAGACCGTCACGGCCCCAACGACGAGCCCGAGCGCGAGCACCGCGAGCGTGGCGAGGAGCGGCTTCGCGACGCGGCGACGCACGATCGTCGGCGTCTCGGGGAGCGCCGGGAGGCCGAGGTCGGGCGGTGGCGCGATGCTCCTTCGTGGAGGCGCAAGCGAGCTCGACACCGTGCTCGCGAGCAGCGTCGGGGACTGGAGATCGGCTCGAGCGGCGTTCGCTCCGCCTGCTTCGGCGAACGTGAGCGCCATGTCGCGGGCCGAGCCGAAGCGCTGCTTTGCGTCGCGGTTCAACGCGCGCAAGAACCAGGTGTCCGCACCGGGCGGTAGGTCGCTTCGAAGCAAGCTCGGTGCGGGAGGCCGCTTGTTCACGAGGTTCAGGCAGAGCTGCCCGAGCGTCTTGCCTTGGTAAGGAAGCTGCCCGGTGACGGACACGTACAGCACCACCGCGAGCGCCCAGAGGTCGGCTCGGTAGTCGACGGACCGGTCCTCGAGCACGAGCTCCGGGCTCATGAACTCGGGCGTGCCGACGATCTTCCCGTCGGTCGTGAGGCCGCCCATCGCGGGCAGCCTGGTCTGCTTCGCGATCCCGAAGTCGAGCACCTTGCAGAAGAGCCCCTCGTCCGAGCGACAGAGGAAGATGTTGTCGGGCTTGATGTCGCGGTGGACGATCCCGAGCTCGTGAGCCTTCGTGAGCGCGCGCGCGACCTGAGCCACGACGACCGCCGCGTCGCTCCACCCGAGCGGCCCCTCGTTGCGGAGTCGGTCGCCGAGGCTACGGCCCTCGAGGAGCTCCATCACGATGTAGGGCTCGCCGTCGCTCGTCGCGCCGCTGTCGTACGTCTGCACGACGTGCGGGCTCTTGATCTGCGAGGCCAACGCGGCCTCCTGCTCGAAGCGGCGCAGCGCCTCGCCCGAGTCTTCACCGGCCGCCTTCTCGTGCACGAACTTGACGGCGACGCGCGTGCGGAGGCGGTGGTGGTAGGCGACCCAGACCTTGCCCATCGCGCCCTCCGCGATCGGGGCCACGAGCTCGATGCTCTCGTTGATCCAGGCCCCCGGCGTTGGCGTCACGAGCGCGAGTCTAGTCGCTGGGGTCGGCTACCTCAAGCGAGCCCCGGCGGTCGCACACGGCCGCTGACCCCGCGGGGGCCCAATGGTACACGGCTTCCGTGCGAGGAAATGCGGTCCGCTGGGGCGTACGGCTCGTCGGGCCTCTCGTGCTCGTGCTCGTCCTCGTTCGTTTGGGCGACACGGGTGCCCTCGCACGCGCTCTCGTGCGCTCGGCTCCGGGGCCGCTGCTCGTCGCGGTGGCGCTCAACGCGCTGAACCTCGAGCTGAAGGTGGCTCGGACGCAGCTCCTCGCGCGGCTCCGCGGCTACCGTTACTCGACGCGTCAGGCCTGGAGGGCGATGCTGCCGTCGCTCTACCTCGGCATGGTGACCCCTGGGCGCGTCGGCGATGCGCTGCGCGTCCAGTACCTGCGGCATGACCTCGGTGTGCCCTATGGTGAGGGCCTGGCGATGGTCGTGGTGGACCGCCTCTGCGACCTCTACGTCCTCGTCGGCTTCGTCGTCCTCGCAGCGGCGCGCTTCGCCTCGGTGCTACGCGGGAGCCTCGGGTTCGTCACCTGGCTCGCGGTCGCCGCGACCGCGCTGCTGCCTCTCTTGCTCCTCGTGCGCGGGCCCATTGATCTGCTCTTCGGCGCGCTCGCGCGGCGCGTGACCAAGGACACAGCCGGAGCCTCGCGCTTCCTCGAGGTCGTTCGCGCGCTCATTCGTCCTCGCCTCGCCGCGGCGCTGCCGCTCACGGTCGGCGCGTTCCTCGTCAATTACGCGCAGGGCTGGCTCGTCGCCGAGTCGCTCGGTCTCACGCTGCGGTTCGTCGACGTCGTCCACCTGATGGCGGTCGCCAGCCTGCTCGGGCTCTTGCCCATCTCGATCTCGGGGGCCGGGGTCCGCGAGGCCTTTCTCGCGCTCGTCTTCCCCGCGCTCGGGCTCGCCGCCGAGCAAGGGGTCGCCTTTGGGCTCCTCGTGTTTGCAGCCATTTACCTGGCCTGTAGCCTCGCGGGGCTCGTCGCGTGGCAGGTCGCGCCGCCGCCGCTCGCGTCCGACGATGCCGACGGCGGCGGGCCGGGCGAGACACGTCTTGCAAGCCCGAGGCACCCGGGCGAAGAAGACGCCGTCCGCTGACGACCGACCGGAGCCCGACCTTGAGAGCGGCCCTCGCCCCCATCGAGCAGAGCCTCGAGCGCCTGATGCGCCTCGGTCTCGCGCTCGTGTGGCCGCTGCTCTACGCGATGTCGCTCGGCTACGCGGGCTTCAGCCTAAAGCACCGCGACCTCGTCGCGACGCTTGCGAAGAACCGCCTGTCGGTCGAGCAGCGGCAGCAGATGGCCGTGTCGTTCGCGCTCGCGCTCGGCGTCGTCGTGCTCGTGTACGTCGCGCGGCTCGTCTACGGCCGCGTGCGGCGCGGCAGCTTCGAGCCGATGGCCACGCTTGGCTCGACGAACCGCGCCCTCGCCGCGACGCTCGCGCTCCCACTCGCGGCTGGTCTCGCGATCCCGGGGGTCGAGACCTCCGATCCGCTTTGGACGATCCTCTCGGCCGCCGGGGCGGCGAGCGCCGTCGGCTACAGCGTCTACCAGCTCTCGACGCGCGTGAGCGTCGAGCGAGACGACGAGCCCGTCGCATCGAAGAGCCGGCTCGGCTCGAGGCTTCACGTCGTCGCGACCGCGCTCGGCCTCGCGGCGATGTGGGCAACCTATGGCTACCTGCTGTCGCGGCTCGCGGTCACGAACCACCACGCGCTCAACACCCGCACGATCGATCTCGGCTACTACGACAACGTCTTCTTCAACTCGCTCCACGGCAGGCCGCTTGGCTGCTCGTACGTCAAGGGTGGGACTCACGCCTCGGCGCACTTCGATCCGATCCTCGTCGCGCTCTCGCCGCTCTACGGGCTGTATCCGCGCGCCGAGTTCCTCCTCGTGTTGCAGTCGGTGTGGCTCGGGATGGGGGTGATCCCCGCGTACCTCATCGCCGCGAGGACGCTGAAGAGCGCGACGGCCGGCTGGGTCATGGCGCTCGCCTACGCGGTCTATCCCGCCCTCCACGGCGCGAACCTCTACGAGTTTCACTCGCTCACGCTGACGGCGCCGCTCGTCCTGTGGCTGTTCTGGTTCCTCGAGGTCGAGCGCTTCGTCGCCTACGGTGCGACGGTCGTCTTGCTGTGCCTCTGCCGCGAGGACATCCCGCTCATGCTCGGCTTCGTGGGGATCCACGCGCTCACCTCGGGGCGCCGCGCTCTAGGGCGCGCGGGGCTCGCGACCATCGGGTTCGCGCTCGTCTACTACGTCGTCGTGCGCGGGTACTTCATGCCGTCGAAGGACCTCCTGAACGGCGGGACCGACAAGGCCTACTCCTACGCGTACTACTTCGACGACTTGATCCCGAACAAGAAGGGCCTCATCGACGTCGCCTTGACGCTCGTGACGAATCCGCTGTTCGTCCTGCGCCTCGCCTTCGCCGACCTGCAGAAGCTCCAGTACTTGATGCTGCTGTTCGTGCCGCTCGCGGCGCTCCCGCTCGTGGCTCGCCGCGGCAGGCTCACCATGCTGTACGGGCTCGCCGTCTGCCTGCTCGCGAGCCGCAAGCCTGTCTTTCAGGTGGGATTTCAGTACGCGGCCATGATCTTTCCGTTCGCGTTCGCCATCGCGCCCCGCGCGCTCCTCGACGTGAGCGACTCGGCGCGTGTTCGCGGGCTCGGGCTCGAGTCGGCGGCCCTGCGGCGCGGAGTCCTCGGCTTCGTCTTCGCCGCGTCGTGCCTCCTGTCTTGGAAGTTCGGCGCTCTCGTCGAGAACGGCGCGTTCCGCGGCGGCTTCGGCAAGATCGCGCGCTACCGGCTCAGCGAGGCGCAGTCCTCCAATTACGCGGCGCTGCGACACCTCGTCGAGACGCTCGACCCTGCCGCGAGTCTGCTCGTCACGAACCGCGTCGGCGCGCACGTCTCGAACCGACGCGACGTCTATCTCATGCATCAGCGGCGCGGGACGAGCTACGTGCTCATCGAGGACGCGGACCTCGGCAAGCAGAAGAGCTGGCACGACGAGCGCGTGAAGAAGGGCGAGCTCGAGCTCGTCGAGAGGTCGGGCCCATTTCTCCTCTATCGGACGGTTCCTCGCCCCGCGCCGAGCAGCGCTGCGGCTCCGCCTGCCAGCGCGTCCGCGTCGAGCGCGCCGTCTCCCGCCGAGCCGCCGTTGCGCCCCGGCGACGCGGTGCCGCTCGACCCCGAGGAGCACGGCTCCGAGTAGCGTGTGCTCGGCCTCTCTCGGGGCCCGGTCACCGGGCGTTCGGCTCGGAGCGCGCTCCGCCGCACGCGCGCTCGTTCCGCTTGACGGCGCGGTTCGTGTCGCGCTCGAGCCCGCGCTCGCCGAGGTAGGTGAGGTTTGCGAGGTACGTGCAGCCGAGCAGCGCTCCCAGGTCGCAGGCTCGCGAGTGGAGGGTCGCCGCGCGGTCTGGCGCGTGTGGCATCCCGGACAGGGCGAGCTCGAGCAGGACTCCGAGTCGAACGCACGTCTCACCGAGCTCGTTGTCGCAGGCCCGAGACAAGTGCGACTCGCCTCTCGCGGCCTCGGGCGGCGTTCTCGCGAGGACGTGGTCGGTGAGCGCGTAGCAGCCGCGTGCTTTGCCGCCGTCGCAGGCCTGCTCGAACAAGCGGGCCGCGCGCGTCGGATCCGGGGTGAGACCGCCGCGCCCGGCGTCAAGCATCCGACCGAGCTCGCTGCATCCGAGCAGGCTCCCGTGATTGCAGGCTTAACGTACGAGTGCGTATGCGCGTTTGTCCTCGTACGTCGCAGCGCTTCCAGCGTTGAGCAGCACCCGACCGAGCACCGCCGCGCGCTCTTCGTCGCGCGCCCAGCCGCCGCGTGTTGCCGAACCACCACCGTGCGCCCGCGCTTGCCCGCGGGGGGCAGCACGAGCGTCACCGAGCCATCGGTGGGTGGAACCGCTTCGTTCCCCACCCCCGTCGGGCTCGCGCGCTCCGCCGTCGAACTCGCGCTCGGCTGCGTCGACGCCGCGGGCTCGGCGTCGAGCGGGCCGCCCTCCGCAACGGTGCAGAACGCGCCGGCTGGACACACCGCGGTGGGCGCCGGCTCGCCGGCTCGCGCGTGGCCTACGATTTCCAGCGAGGCGAGGACGCCTGCTGCCACAACCACCCTCGACGCGCGTTGCCGACCCGCGCGGCGAGGCGTTCCCGCAGGTTCGCGGGCGATGAGAACAGCGCGCGAATCGCAAAATTAAGGCGCCCATCGTGCGCGGGTTGTGCTGTCATGTCGGCACCTGACGTACCTTGTCGACCGCGATTTCGCGGCCCAAACCTCTCGCCTCGAATGGCTTCGCACGCACCTTCGATCAGCTTGAATGACCCGACCGCGCAGGCGGTGGCTGGTCGCTGGCTGAAAGCGCTCACGGACGTTTCAAACGAGCTCGTGGTGCTCGCCGATGCGGACGGCACCTTTCAGTTCGTCGGGAGCGGACCTGCCGCGAAGTCGCTGCTCGGCCTCGACGTGCTCGAGCTCGCGCAGCAGTCGCTCGCCGAGCTGATCCACCCCGACGATCAGGATCGGATCGGTCGCGAGTTTCGCGAGCTCGCGTCGGTCCCGGGCGCGGTCCGTCGCGCCGAGTACCGCGTTCGCCGCAAGGGCGGTGATTGGGTGCACGTCGAGTCGACGGCGCAGAACCGACTCGACGATCCGCTGATTGGCGCCATCATCGTGAACACCCGAGAGTCACTCGACGCCGAGGCGCCGGCCTCCGGTCGGGTGAACGCGCTGACCCAGCTCCCGACGCGCGCCCCGTTCCTCGCGTCGGTGGGCGCTGCGGTAGGGCATGCGCAGCGGGACGCGACGTACGGTTTCTCGGTCCTGATCGTCGAGCTCGACAAACTCAAGATGCTGGTCGGAACGTATGGCCAGGACGTCGTCGACGAGCTCGTCGTCGAGGTCGGTCGCCGAGTGGCGGCGTGCCTCAAGCCCAACGACACGCTCGCGCACCTCGCGCCGGGCGAGTTCGCCGTGTTGCTCGACGGGCTGCGCGATCGAGTACACGCCTCGCGGGTCGCCGACCGTATCCAGAAGTCGCTCGCGGCTCGGTACCGCGTCCGAGAGCACACCATCACGGTGTCGGCGATCGTGGGCATCGCGACCAGCGAGCGACGCTACGAGCGCGCGGAGGAGGTCGTGCGTGACGCAGCGCTCGCGGCGAGCCGTGCCCGTGGACCGGTGACGCGCCGCGCGGTGTTTCAGACGCAGATGCGCGTCGAGGACAACCGCTATCTCCAGGTCCTGAGCGGGCTCTACAACGCACTCCAGGGCAATCAGTTTCGTCTCCTGTACCAGCCGATCGTCGCGCTCAAGACCGGTCGGCTCGCGGGCTTCGAGGCCCTGATCCGCTGGTTTCACCCCGAGCACGGGACGATCTCGCCGATGACGTTCATCCCCGTCGCAGAAGAGACGGGCCTCATCGTTCCGATCGGGCAGTGGGTCATGGAGCAGGCCTGCCGCGAGCTCGCGCACTGGAACGCGCTGACGGGCCTCGAGGAGCCGCTCTACATGTCGGTGAACCTCTCGGCGAAGCAGCTCGTCGAGGAGGATATCGGCCAGGTGATCGACAACGCGATCTCGGCCGCCGGCGTCCTCCCCAAGCAGCTCAAGCTCGAGGTCACCGAGACCGCGGTGCTCGAGAATCAGGACACCGCCGCCGCGCTCATCCACAAGATCAAGGAGAGCGGCGTGCGCGTGAGCCTCGATGATTTCGGCACGGGCTACTCGTCGTTCAGTTACTTGCACCAGCTCCCCTACGACACTCTCAAGGTCGATCGCTCGTTCGTCACGCGGCTCGAAGAGGGCGACGAGAGCAACGAGATCATCCATGCGATCATCGTGCTCGCGCACAACCTGAGGATGGACGTCGTCGCAGAGGGCGTCGAGACGGAACGGCAGGTCATGAAGCTCCGCAAAATGGCCTGCGAGTACGCGCAGGGCTACCAATTCGCCAAGCCGATGACGGCCGAGGACGCGGCGGCCCTCATCCTCGCGAAGCCGCAGTGGTGAGCCCGCGAGGCCGCGCTCAGGGCTCGCTGCCGTCGAAGCCGTAGAGCGGGGCGTCCGCGCCGTGGCCTGGCCAGCGGCCGATCTCGAGGTCGCGATTGCCGACGAGCGTCAGCGCGAGGGCGTCGGCGAAGGCGTCGTGCTCGAAGAACGCGAACGGTCCCACGAGCGTCGCGCGTGAGCGGAGGAGCAGGTGGCGTGCCGGGACGAGCATCCGCTCGAGGCGGTCGAGAAGTGGCCCATCGCCCGGGCGCTCGAGCGCGCAGACGATCGTCGGTTGCTCGAAGATCTGCTGGAAGGGGCCGTGAGCGAACTGGAGCACGTCCCACACGGGCGGGTCGGCGACCCCCGCGGCTTCGAGAAGCTTCCAGCGGAGGCCGTGCGCGAGGTGCCTCGATGCGCCGACCGTGACGAATGCGAGGGCGGGAGCGGCGTGGCGCGCGAGGAACGGCAAGAGCGCCTCGGCGAGGTGCGCTGTCGCCGCGCGGCGGCTCTCGAGGTGACGCTCCGCGAGCGTGTTAGGCGGTGTGAGTCCCCCGAGACGCAGCGCGACGAGGGACGCGGCGGCAGGCCCGAGCACGCGGACGAGGAGGCCCGACTCCTCCGCGGGAGGGTGCCGCACGATCATGGCGCCGACCTCTCGGGCCTCGGCGAGCGCGCGCGGAGGCGAGCCCGGTGGCGCGGCGATCGAGGGCGTGACGGCGGTGAGCACCGTGATCGAGTCGAAGCGACGCGCGACGCGGAGGGCGACACGAGCGTTGGGGCAGAGCCCCTGGGATACGATGACGAGCTTCGCCCGATGGAGCTCGATCCGCTCGAGATCCGCGCCCGTCGCGAAGGAGCTGAGCGGCTCGAAGCTCGCCTGACCCCCGCGCGCCTCGAGTGCCGCCGCGCAGAGGCGAGCCGGCCCCTCGGAGGCTCCCGCGCCGGTGGTGACGACGGGGCCATCAGCGACCGTCGCCGCGGGCTCGAGCTCGAGCTCGGCGACGGCGCCGAGGAGCTCGCTCACGCCAGCCATCCGCTCGGCCAAGAGCGCGCGTCCGCTCGAGACGTCTCCCGCTCGATTGTTCACGGCCCGCCTCGAGGGGCCTTCGCCCCCAGCTCCGTGAGGGCGAGTGGATCGTGCTTTCGTAGGCTCATCGCGCGGAAATACGCGAGCAGCCCGTCGAGGTCGGCCTCGGCGAGATGGTCGTGCGTGGGCATCACGCTGTACCGGAATTCACGTGGATTTCGAATGAAGGTGCGGATCTGCGAGTCGCTCCGGTACTCCACGATGCTCTTCGGGACGTTGAGCTCGGGGCCGACCTTCCCGCCCTCGTGGTTCACCGCGTGACACCGCACACACTGCTCCTTGAAGATGGCGAACCCGCGCCACGCGCTCGAGCCTGCGGCCTCTCCGACTGGCACCACGTGCGGGAACGTGGCCTCGAACGCCGCGAGCTCGATGGTCGCGAGCTGATAGGGCCGCGGAAAGGCCTCGAGGTTCTGCTGCTCTTTGCCCTTCCACACGACGAAAAAGGGGCCGGGGTGCGCGCGCTTCGGACCGACGGGCTCCCAGGACGGGACGTCGGCGTCCGCAATGGCGACGTAGGCTTCGAGCAGGCGCTTCCCATCGATCGGGACGGCGTAGCCGTCGATGCAGCGCAACAAGAAGTGTTGTGTATCGAGCTCGCGGCCCTCGCCGTCGAAGCCGCGCTCGAGCACCGCGCGAAACGGCAGCGCTCGCCAGGTCTTCGGTCGACCGTCGTAGTAGGCGTCGGCGACGGTGATGATCTCGCTTCCGATCGCGCTTCGCAGCGCTGCTTTGGTCAGTGCGCGGCGGGCCTTCCCATCGATCGCGAAGGTGAGCTCGCTCGCGTCGTCGACGAGCGTGGTCGTCGCGGCCTGGCCTTGCGAGCCGGGCGTCCCCGCAGTGGCAGCGGAGGCGCTCGCAGGGGGCGTGGTGTCGTCGCACGTCGGTCGGGCCGGAGCTGCGCGGCAGCTCAGGAGCAGCGCGACCGTGACGAGGAGGCGTTGACGGCGAGGCCTACCGCGCGAGCCCGACTCCCCCATGCGCATCCCGAGTCAATGACCCGTCGCCGCGTCGAGCGCAAGGGGCCGAACGCGCCACGCGAAGGGAACGAACACGACGTAGTACATCGCGTTCGGGACGAGCCGCAGCAGGTATCCCGCGTCGAAGCCAGCCAGGATGAGGACGTCCGCGCTCGCCCACGTGACGTACTGCACGACCTCGAACCAGGTCAGCCAGCGCAGGTACGTGCGCCCCGGGCCCTCGGGGAGGCGTGGCACGACGACGAGCGCGAGGCCGAGGGCGAGCACCGCGAACATCGACTCGTAGGTGAGGAAGATGACGCGGCGCTGGGTCGAGTAGAGCTTCGCCACGAGCGAGGCCACCGGGATGAGCAGGCTCCATGCGAGCGCGTAGGCCGAGGCCCTCGCGAGGGGCCTCCCTTTGCCGAGATGCTCGAGCAAGAGGAAGTAGCGCGCGTCGCCGAGGACGACGAAGGCGATCGCCACGTTCTGCGCGACGGTTCCGGCGAGGGGCGAGGTCGGTGCGGTCAACCACGCGTCGAGCAGGATCGCGACTTGAAACAGCGGCAGCAGCCAGCGCAGGTGGACGATGCGATGGCTTCCTAGGCGCGCCCAGGCGAGCAGGCCGACGAGGACGGGCAGACCCGCCGCCCAGAAGAAGTAAGGGTGATGGTAGGGGCTGCCGTAGATCGACTCGAACACGACGCCCCTCCGGTCACGCGGCGCAGCACTTCTTCGATTTTTTGCCGCTTCCGCAAGGGCAGGGGTCGTTGCGCCCCACCTTCGGCTCGACGCGAATGACCGGCGGCGGCTTCACCATCTCGCCGTCGTGGTAGAACCACTTGCCGTCGATCTTCTTGAACAGCGCGCGCTCGCGGTGGCGGAGCTTCTGGCCCCGCATCGTGTAGTTGGCGGTGAACTCGACGAGCCCCTCGTCCCCGGCGGTCGACGTCTCGTGGACCTCGAGGCCGTCCCAGGTGGCCATGCGGCTCCACTCGCGCGCCGACGCCTCGTCGACCTCTTCACCTTTCGACGGGTCGTGCGTCGCGAGCACGTACTCGACCGCGCCGGTGGCGTAGGCCGTGTAGCGAGAGCGCATCAGCGCTTCGGGGGTGGGGGGAAGCTCTATGCCCGAGATGTAACGGCCGCAGCACGCTTCGACGCTTGGTCCGAGTCCGCATTCGCAGCTCACGGGGTCGACGTAGACAGGCTGCTCGGCACCGTCAAGCGAGGCGAGCGGCCGCGGGGCGTGTTCGATGTCAGACAAAATAGACCGGCTGGCCGGTTATAGTTGTTGCGAGGCGAGGCGGGCTTGGCTAGCTTTCGCGCGCTCGCGAAGCCCTTCCGCAATCGAGGCGAACAATGCGAAGAATTGCTGTTTACACATTCTTTTTCGGAACCCTCGCGGCGTGCGCGGCGATCGATCATTCGAGCCCGCAGACCACCGTGACCCCGCCGGTAGGGCAAGGTGGATCGGCCGGGGGGCCTGACAAGCCGGTCGAGCCGGAGGAGCCCATCGAGCCCGAGGAGCCGGTCGAGCCCGAGGAGCCGGTCGAGCCGGAGGACCCGGGGACCGGGCTCGAGACGTGCGCGACCCAGACCGACGTCGCCAAGCGCCGGGACCTCGACATGATCCTGCTCGTCGACCGCTCGGGTTCGATGAACGACGACGGCAAGTGGAGCGCAGTGACCTCCGCCATCGAGGTTTTCTCGAGCGACCCGAAGAGCGCGGGGATGGGCGTCGGGCTCGGGTACTTCCCCGACAGCTACTCGAACGTGTGCGTTCCGTGCGGCGTGTGCGTCGGGTATTGCTTCAACGGCTGCTGCGCGCTCCCCACGGGGCAGTTCTGTTTGTCGGACAAGGACTGCGACAAGGGTGGCATCTGCGGTGACCTGTTCCAGTGCTACGCAGGCGGCGGAAACGCGAGCTGCAAGGCGAACGACTACGCTGAGCTCGAGGTGCCGCTCGCGAAGCTCCCCGGCGTCGCCCCGCAGCTCACGGCCTCGATGGCCGGAACCGATCCGGGCGGCGGGACGCCAACCGGACCCGCGCTGAAGGGCGCGCTCGCGCACGCGCAAGAGCTCGCGAATGCCGATCCGACGAAGGCCGTCGCGGTCGTCGTCGCCACCGACGGCGAGCCGACCGAGTGCCAGCCGCAGGGGATCTCCGAGATCGCGAAGCTCGCTTCGACCGCGGCGAACGCCGCCGCTCCCGTGAAGACATTTGTCATCGGCGTCGGGACGAGCGTCGTGAACCTCAACGCGATCGCGTCCGCCGGGGGCACCGACAAGGCGTACCTCGTCGACGCCAATGCGCAGACGACTCAGGTCTTCATCGACACGCTCGACGCGATCCGCGAGGTGGTCGTGGCGTGCCAGTACGCCATCCCGCCCGTGCAGGGGATGATCCTCTACGACCTCGTCAACGTGACGATGGCGACCGGCGGGAAGCCCGCAAAGGTGGTCCCGAGCGTGGCGAGCAAGGCCGCCTGCGGCGCCAGCGGTTGGTACTACGACGACCCGAAGAGCCCGAAGTCGATCGTGCTTTGCCCGTCGAGCTGCGACGCCGCGAAGGCGAGCGTCGACACGGCGGTCGAGATCGTCTACGGCTGCGGGACCGTCCTCAACTGAGCCGGACGAGAGGCCGCGTGGGGGCTCGCCCCACCTGGCCGACGCTCAGGCCCTCGCGACGTAGAGGTGCGCGCTGCCGAAGCCGAGCGAGGTCATGCCCTCGACGTGGAGACCCACGGCCTCCATCATTCCGGCGAAGGTCTCGGGGGAGGGGAAGGCCGCGATCGAGGTCTGCAGGTAGCGGTACTCCTTCGCGCCGCTGAGCCACGCCCCGAGCCGCGGGACGATGTGGTGGACGTGGAGCTTGGCGAGCGGCGCGAGGGGCCCGCGCTCGGGTTCATTCAACTCAAGGACCACGACGAGACCGCCGCGTCGCGTGACGCGCGCCATCTCCTTCAGGCCGAGCAGTCGATTGGGGACGTTGCGGATGCCGAACGAGATCGAGGTCGCAGCGAAGCGCCCGTCCTCGAAGGGCAAGGCCTGGGCGTCACCCTCGACGAGCTCGACGTGCTCGTCGAGGCCTCGCTCGCCGACCTTCTTCTTGCCGACGGCCAGCATCTCGCGCGATGGGTCGAGGCCGATGACGTGCGCGCCCGGATACGCGCGCGCGATCGCCAGCGCGACGTCGGCGGTCCCGGTTGCGACGTCGAGGAACTCGAGCCGCTGACCAGCTGCGACCGCCTTGTCGGCCGCATCGGAAAGGCAACGGACGAGCCGATTGCGCCAGCGCGCGTCGAGCCCAAGGCTCATCAATCGATTCAGGAGGTCGTAGCGCGCCGCGATGCGATCGAACATCGCGCCGCTCCCGTCGCGCATGAGGGCCGTGCTGGTCTGGGGGTTCGTGTTGGTGTTCATGAGCGACCTTCGTTCTCGCGCGAGGCGAAGTGGCATGCGTCGGCGAGCCCCGCGAGCGATCGAGGATCGAGCGCCTGGGCGCCGTCGCTCTTCGCGTGGGCCGGATCGGGGTGGCACTCGACGATGAGCCCGTGAGCCCCGGCCCCGAGCGCGGCGCGCGCGAGCGGTTGAATGAGATCTCTGCGACCGGCGGCGTGCGACGGATCGACGACGACCGGAAGGCGGTAGACGTTGGCGAGCAGCGCCACCGCCCCGAGGTCGAGTAGGTTGCGCGTCGAGGGGTCAAAGCTCCGAAGGCCGCGCTCGCAGAACACGACGCCGCTCGCGCCTGCGACGAGCAGGTGCTCGGCCGAGAGCAGCCACTCCTCGACCGTCGCTGCCATGCCGCGCTTGAGGAGCACGGGCTTCGCTGCTCGGCCCGCCGCCTTGAGCAAGCCGAAGGCCTGCATGTTGCGCGATCCAATCTGCAGCATGTCCGCGTAGTCGGCGACCGAGTCGACGTCGCGCTCGCTCAGCACCTCGGTGACGACGGCGAGCCCCGCGGAGTCGGCGGCGTCACGCATCCATCCGAGCGCGGGGTTGCCGTGACCGGAAAAGGCGTAAGGCGAGGTGCGCGGCTTGAAGGCGCCGCCTCGGAGGATGGTTCCGCCAGCGGCCCTTACCGCGCGTGCAGACTCGGCGATCTGCTCTGGCGACTCGATGCTGCACGGACCCGAGATGAGGACGGGCGGCGCGCCGTAACCGATCGTGAGGCCCCGCACCGTGACGGGCGCTCCTGCGAGCGCGTCGAGCTTGGGGTGCGTGGTGGGCGGGACCCACACGGCCGACACCCCGTCGATCGCCGTGATCGCGCGAGGCTCGACGTGCGCCGAGTCACTCCGAACGAGCAGCGCGCGGGTCTCGCTGTCGCTCTTCAAACGCTCCGTCCAAAGGCCGAGGGCCTGCAGCTGGGCTGCGACGCGGTCGGCGTCGCTGGGATGTCTCAAGGTGACGAGCATGGTGGTGTCCTCCTCAGGCGCGTCGGTGGGTGGCCGCGGTGATCACGGCGTCGAAGGTGTCGCGGGCGAGGCCCGACGGTAGGGACGCGAGCGCCTCGCGGGCACCGCGCGCCTGATCGTCGGCGAACTGGCGTGTTGCCTCGATGGCACCGGTCGCTCGGATGCGGCCGATGAGGGGGGCGAGGTCCGTCCCGTTCGGCTTGTCGCCCTTGGTGAGGCCCTGGAGCTCGACGAGCAGCGACGGCTCGCGCTCGATCGCGACGAGCGTCGGCCAGGTGAGCTTGCCTTGCTCGAGGTCGGCGAAGAGGTCCTTGCCGAGTGCGGTCGGGTCGCCCTCGAGGTCGAGCGCGTCGTCGACGAGCTGGAAGGCGCGGCCGAGCGCCATTCCAGCGGTTCCGAGTGCCGCGAGTTGACGGGCGCCAAGTGTACCGAGACGCCCGCCCGCGAGCAGCGCCCAGCGGAAGAGGCTCGCGGTCTTCCCGTCCACGATGGTGAGGTAGGCCTCGCGCGAGGCGTCGAGGGTGCCGCGGCGCTCGAGCTGCAGGGCCTCGGCGGCGACCATCTCGGCGATCGTCTCGAGGAGCTCCGCGAGCACCGTGGTCTGCTTCGTACGCTGCACGCGCTGGAGCGCCTCGATGAGCAGGTAGTCGCCTCCGAGGATGCTCGCCGAGTTTCCGAACACGACGCGAGCGGCGGCCGCTCCGCGCCGCTCGTCGGCGTCATCGATCACGTCGTCGTGGAGCAGCGTCGCGGCATGAACGAGCTCGCTCGCGACGGCAATTTCATGGACGCGCTCGTCTCCGCCTGCGCCGGCGAAGCGTGCGCCGAGCAGGGCGCAGATGGGGCGGATGCGCTTGCCTCGCTGCCCGAGGAGATGGGCCGCCGCGCGCTCGGCGAGGTCCCCGTCGACGGGCGTCGTGAACGTGTCGAGCTCGCGCTCGATCGCGCCGAGGTCGGCCGAGAGCCACGCGCGCAGCTCGTCGAGCCGCGACGACAGCCGATCGAGCCCTGCCTTCTGGGTCGCGCCGCGGAGCGCGCCGAGCGTCCGTGGCGACGCGCTTCGATGGGAAACGGAGCTGAGGCTGCTATCGTCGTTCATGGTCATGCCTTTCGTTCATCGCGTCACGGCGCGTTTCTTCGAGGTGGATCGCGCGGGGATCTTGTTCTTCGGTCGCGTCTTCGAGATGTGTCACGCGGCCTACGAAGAGCTCCTGCTCGCCGCGGAAGCCGACATCGAGACGCTCATCGCGACCGATGGTGTCGGGCTCCCGCTTGTCCGCTCGGAGGCGGACTTCGTGAAGCCGATTCGGCTGCACGACCGGCTCGACGTGTCGATCGCCCTCGAGAAGCTCGGAGCGCGCTCG
>Ga0194129_10004691_pt1 | contig 17966 bp, 19 predicted proteins | sample TA2KigCa35mmetaG_FD_150862 | JGI IMG/M metagenome (GOLD analysis project Ga0194129, IMG submission 150862) | Freshwater microbial communities from Lake Tanganyika, Tanzania - TA2015038 Kigoma Deep Cast 35m | ecosystem: Environmental > Aquatic > Freshwater > Lake | place: Tanzania: Lake...
GATCGAGGCGAGCAGATCACAGGACGGCGCAGCCGACCCGGGCCCGGTGCGCGGCGGCGTCGCCCCAGGCCGCGGCCAGGACCCAGGTCCGCTTCATGAACAGGTGCAGGTCGTACTCGAACGAGTAGCCCATGGCGCCGTGGCACCAGAGCGTCTGCTGGGCGGTGAGGGTGGCGGCGTCGGCGGCGAGGGCCTTGGCCATCGACACGTGGACGGGCGCGTCGGGGTCGTCGACCGACACCGACCACGCAGCCCGGTACACCAGCGGCCGGGCGAACTCGAGCGCGGTGCGGGCGTCGGCCAGGCGGTGCTTGACCGCCTGGAAGCTGCCGATGGGCGCTCCGAACTGGTTGCGGTCCTGCACGTAGGCGACGGTGAGGTCGAGCATGCGCCGGGTGAGCCCCACGAGCTGCGCGGCCGCACCGAGCGCGCCCCGGTCGAGGGCGGCGGCGCGTGCGCCGGCGTCGCCGACGGTGACCGCAGCGTCCCACGAGATCCAACCCGGACGCCGCGACCCGTCGACGCCGGGCTCGGGCTCCACCCGCAGGTCGGCCCGGGGCACGAGCACCAGGGCGTCGTCCTCCTCGGTGAGCACGGCGTCGGCCGCGGCGGCGTAGGGCGCGACCGGGGCGCCGCCGAGCGCAGCGCTGACGACCTCGGTCCCGGCGATCGCGGCCGCCGGATCGGGCAGGGCGGGCACCGCCACCACCGCGTGCTCCACGAACGGCTCGGGCAGGGCCGCGTACCCGGTCTCCTCGGTGATGAGCACCAGGTCGAGCATCGACAGGCCGAGGCCGCCGGCCGACTCGGGTGCAGCGGCACCGAGCACCCCCATCTCGGCGAGTGCGCCCCACGCGGCACCGCTGCGGCCGTCGGCGTTCTCCCAGGCCGCCCGCACCACCGCCGGCGGGCACTCGTTCGCGAGGAGGTCGCGCACGGCGTCGCGGAAGGCGAGCTGGTCGTCGGTGAAGGCGAAGCGCACCGTGTGCCCCCGTCAGCGCCGCGGGAGTCCGAGCACGCGTTCGGCGATGACGTTGCGCTGGATCTCGTTGGTGCCCGCGTAGATCGGGCCCGACAGCGCGAACTGGTAGCCCTTCATCCACGGGTTGTCGCCGAGCTCGGCGTGCGGACCGAGCAGGCCGAGGGCGGCTTCGTGGATGCGCACGTCGAGCTCCGACCAGAACACCTTGGTCATCGACGGCTCCGAGCCGACGCTCTCGCCCTCGGTGAGGCGGGTCACGGTCGCGAAGGTCTGCCACCGGTAGGCCTCGGCGTCGATCCAGGCCCGGACCACCCGGTCCCGCAGCGTGGGGTCGGCGGCGTCGGCCTCGGCGGCACGGTCCCGGTAGAGCGCGGTGAGGCGGTCGGCCGCGGCCATGAACCGACCCGGGCTGCGCAGGGTGAGGCCGCGCTCGACGCTCGCGGTGGCCATGGCCACCGACCAGCCCTGGTCCACGCCCCCGAGCACGGCGGTGTCGGGCACGAGCACGTCGTCGAGGAACACCTCGGCGAAGCCCTCGTCGCCGTCGAGGCGACCGAACCCGCGCACGGTGACGCCGTCGGCGTCGAGGGGCACGAGGAAGTAGGTCAGGCCCCGGTGACGCTCGGCCTCGGGGTCGCTGCGGAACAGGCCGAAGAGGTGCGTGCAGAACGCGCCGCGGGTCGTCCAGGTCTTCTGGCCCGAGAGGCGCCAGCCGTCGCCGTCGCGCGCGGCGCGGCTCTGGATGCCAGCGAGGTCGCTGCCCGCCCCCGGCTCCGACCATCCCTGGCACCACAGGTCGTCGCCGCGGGCCATGCGGGGCAGGATGTGGTCCTTCTGCGCCGGGGTCCCGAACTCGAACACGGTCGGGGCGAGGAGGAAGATCCCGTTCTGGGTGACCCGCTGCGGGCCGCCCGCCCGGTAGTACTCCTCCTCGAAGACCAGCCACTCCATCGGCGACGCGCCCCGACCGCCGTACTCCTCGGGCCACGACACCACGGCCCAGCCGGCGTCGAAGAGCGCCCGCTCCCAGTCGAGGTGGCGGGCGAAGCCCTCCCGGGTGTCACCCGACGGCAGTCCGTGGGGCACGTTGGCCTCGAGCCAGGCCCGGCACTCGGCCCGGAACGCCGTCTCGGCCTCGGTGAAGCGCAGGTCCATGCACGCGCGACGCTACCCCTGCTCGGGAGGCTCCGGACAATTCCCCGGGAAGGCCCCGGCCCGGGACGGGAGCAACCGGGCCGATAGTGTCCGGCCCATGATCGAGAATCCCGAGACCCTCATCCTCGAGCGCGACGGCGCGGTCCTCTGGGTCCGCATGCACCGGCCCGAGGCCCGCAACGGCATCAACATGGTGATGCGCCAGGAGCTCGAGCAGACGTTCCTCGACGTCGACGACGACCCCGAGATCCGCTGCATGGTGCTCACCGGGTACGAGCGAACGTTCTGCACCGGCGGGGACCTCATGCCCTCGGGTGGGTCCGGGGGCTCCGACGGGTCGCGGTCGCGCAGCGCCGTCGACCGGCCGCCGTCGCAGATGGACTACCGACGGGCGGTGCGGCCCTTCCAGCAGCTGACCCGGACCTACTGGGAGATGGCGACGCCGGTCGTCAGCGCGGTGAACGGCACCACCGCAGGGATGGGCTGGATGATGGCGCTCCTCGCCGACCTCGTCGTGGCCGCCGAGGGCGCCCGCTGGACACACGTGTTCGCCCGCCGGGGCATGGTCCCCCACGCCGGCGACCCGTTCTTCATGCCCCGGGTCCTGTCGTTCCACCGGCTCAACGAGGCGATGCTGCTCTCCGACACCATCACCTCCGAGACCCTGACCGAGTGGGGCTGCGTGAACCGCCTCGTGCCCGAGGACCAGGTCGAGGCGGTCGCCGGCGAGCTGGCCGCCCGCATCGCGGCCGGGCCCACCCGCAGCCTCGGGATCTCCAAGCAGATGTACCGCCGGTCGCTGACCAACAGCATGGAGACGATGTTCTACGAGGAGGCCGACGCCACCGCCCTCGTCACGAACACCACCGACCGCTACGAGGGCGTGAAGTCGCTCATGGAGAACCGCCCGCCCGAGTTCACCGGGAGCTAGCCCCCCGGCGGGGCGATGACCGCCGGCGCCTCACGACGACCGGCGCCGGCGTGCCGGAGCACCCGGTGCTGGGCGCTCAGAACCACTCGCGCTTGGCGTACACGTAGGTCGCGTCGAACTCGGCGTCGCTCTTCGTGAGGTAGATGATTCCCTCGATCAGGCCGATGATGCTCATCACGATGGTGGCCACACCACACGTGAGGATCCCGCCGATGAGCGAGACCAGCAGCATGATGACCGCCGCCGACGTGTAGCCCAGGATGAACTTGTGCACCCCGAAGGCGCCCAGGAGGATCCCGCAGATCCCGGCGCCGATCCGCTTCCCCGACGGCTGCGCTCCGGGGTATCCGGGATACGCCGGATACGCCGGATACCCCGGATACCCGGGATACCCCGGATATCCCGCCGGCGGGACCGGACCGGGTGGCGCGGGCGGCGGTGGACCCGGCGCACTCGCCGGCGGGCCCGGCGGCCACGGGGGCGGCACCGGCTCCGGCGGACCCCCTGCGGCCGACTGGTCGTCCTGACTCATCCGGACTCCTCACCCGTCAGTGCGACGGCCCGATCGGGCCACCGATCACCCGTTGCGCACGACTTCGCACGTCGATGTCGAGCGATCGAAGCCTATCCCGCACCGGTTCGCCCGAGCGGCCGCGTCGAGCGCTCGGGGCCCCGGAGGAATGGGTGTCACACCCGGGTGGTTCGATGGACGGAGCGGCTCCCCCGGCCGTTCCCGTCCCCGAACACCCGAGAGGCACCCCATGGGTTGGGCACTCCTCAGCATGGTCGTCGCCGTCGTCGCCACCGCGGTCGCCGTGGTCGCCGAGCCCCGGCGCACCCCGGCCCCGGTCCCGGTGCGCCGCCGCCGGACCCCGCCTCAGCCGAGCGCCGAGTAGACGGCCCGGACCAGCGTCTCCGTGCGGGCGTCGCCGGTCATGCCGAGCTGCATCTGGTTCATCACGTAGCCGAAGCCGAACCCGGCGTCGCGGTCGGCGAACCCGAGTGACCCACCCGCCCCGGCGTGCCCGAAGGACCGGGGCCCCACCCCGGGCGGCAGCATGGCCGGACCGGTGAACCCGAGGCCGAACGCGGTCGGCATCCCGAGGACCCGGTCGGTGCCCTGCGACCGGATCTCGGTGGCCCGGTCGACGGTGGCGTCGTCGAGGGCCCGGAACCCGTCGACCGGTCCGAGGCAGGCGGCGTAGAGGCGGGCCAGCGACCGGGCGTCGCCGATCCCGTTCGACGACGGCATCTCGGTGGCGTGCAGGGCCCGGGTGTTCCACATGTCGTCGTAGCGAAACCGGCCCGCCGGCCCGCTCATGACCCGGCCCATCAGCGTGTCGGGGTCGGCCATCGCGGCGTCGATCAGCCGCTGGAGCTCGGCGTCGGCCACCGGCGGGTGCAGTCGGGCCACCCGGGGCTCACAGGCCGCGGGCAGGCCGATGTGGAAGTCCAGCCCGAGCGGCGCGGCCAGCTCGGTGGCGAACCAGCCACCGAGCGACCCGCCCGTGACCCGGCGCACGATCTCACCCGTCAGCCAGCCGTAGGTCCGGGCGTGGTAGCCGTGTGCGGTGCCCGGCTCCCAGTTCGGGGCCTGGGCCGCGAGCGCGTCGACCACCGGGGCCACGGCGCAGATCTGGGCCAGGGTGAGGTCGGCCGTGCAGTCGGCGAGCCCGGCCCGGTGCGCGAGCACGTCGGCGACGGTGATCCCGTCCTTGCCGTTGGCGGCGAACTCGGGCCAGTACCGCGCGACCGGCGCGTCGGGATCGAGTCGGCCCTGCTCGATCAGCCGGTTGCACACGACGGCGGTCACCCCCTTGGTGGTGGAGAACGTGATCGCGAGGGTGTCGGCCGTCCAGGCGCGACCGGCGCCCCCGTCGGCGGCGCCGCCCCACAGATCCACGACCGTGCGCCCGCCCACGACCACGGCACACGCAGCCCCCACATCGCCATGGTCGGTGAAGTTGCGGGCGAACGCATCGGCGACCGCACCCCAGCCCGGGTCGGTACCGCCACCGATCGGGCCGTCGGTCACGCGCCCAGACGGATCAGCACGGCGGTCGCCTCGGCGATGATCCGCTGCACCAGCTCGTCGACCGTGGGCAGCTCGTCGATCACACCGACGACCTGCCCGGTGGGCAGGATCCCCACGTCGACGTCACCGTCGACCAGCGTGGCCTTCGTCAGCATGGGCGCGTTGGCGGCGAGGGCGACCTGGTGCCAGGCCAGACCCTGGGCGTCGTGCATGGCCTTGCCCTCGGTGAGCAGGTCGCGTACCGAGGTCCCGGTGAGCGAGCGGAACCGCCAGGCGTTCCAGGCCGCCCGCGGGTAGGCCATGAGCCGGCCCGTGCCCTCGAGGTGGTCGACGAACTTCGTGCGGATGACCCGCTGCGGGTACCCGTCGATGTGGCGGGTCACCACGGTGCCGGTGACCGGCGCCTCGAGGTAGGCGGCCTTCACCGCCTCGGGCACGGTGGACTCCTGGGTGAGCAGGAACCGGGTGCCCATCGCGACCCCGGCCGCACCGTAGGCGAGGGCGGCGACGAGACCCCGCCCGTCGAAGAAGCCACCGGCGCCCACCACGGGCACGTCGACCGCGGCGGTCACCTCGGGGAGCAGCAGGCTGGTGGGCACCGAGCCGGTGTGGCCGCCGCCCTCGCCCCCCTGGGTGATGACCGCGTCGACGCCGATCGCCGCGACCTTCTCGGCGTGGCGGCGTGCCCCCACCGTGGGCATGACCACGAGGCCCGCCTCCCGGAGCTTGGTGATCAGGGGCGCCGACGGCGCCTGGGCGAAGCTCGCGACCCGAACCCCCTCGGCGATCATCACGTCGGCCCGGTCGAACGCGTCGGGTTGATCGCCGCGCAGGTTCACGCCGAAGGGCCGGTCGGTGCGGGCCTTGACCTCGCGGATCGCGGCCTCGAACTCGGGACCGGTCATCGTCGCGCCGGCCAGGATCCCGAGCGCCCCGGCCTTGGCGGTGGCCGACACCAGGCGGGGTCCGGCCACCCAGCCCATGCCGGTCTGGACGATCGGGTAGTCGACCCCGACCAGGTCGAGCAACGGGGTCCGCAGCGCCGGGTGCAGCGCCGGGCGGTCGGTCACGGGTCGGGGACCTCGGCCGTGCGGGCCCCCGCCGGGTCGAGCACCTCACGGATCAGGCGGAGCTCCTCGGCGGTGGGCGCCCGGGTGGTCGGGACGTCGGCGGGCGCGACGAGCGGGAAGCCGGTGAGGTCCTGGACCTCCTCCACGGTCACGCCCGGGTGCAGCGATCGGATCCGCATCGAGTGGTCAGGGGTCTCGAAGTCGAACACACCCTTGTTCGACACCACGTGGTGCACGTGGTGGAAGCGGCTCGCAGTGGATCCGGCCGCCGCGGCGCGGTCGTACCCGACCCCCGACACGCAGTCGACCGTCGCGACGAACACACGCGGGCCGTGAGCGGGCACCCAGTAGCTCGTCGGGTGGTTGACGGTGTTGCCGGGTGCGCCCCGCACGCCGAGCAGCTGGGCCTTGGGCTGCGCCCAGGGGCCGATGCAGGCGATGTTCTGGTTCCCGTAGCGGTCGATCTGGGTCGCACCCATCATCACGTGACGCTTGCCCGACCACACGATGTCGAACATCTTCCCGAACGGCAGCCACGACTCGACCACCTTGGGGGCGTCGGCGGGAGCGCCGACCGGCAGGGGCTCGGCGAGGGCCACCGCATCGCCGTCGCCGTAGACGAGGTCGGGCTCGAAGGTGAGCGCCGCGAGCCGGGCACCGATGGTCGGGATGGTGCCGATCGGACTGGCCAGCACCTCGCCGCTGCCCCGCCAGGCCTCGGCGCAGGCCACCGCGCAGATCTCGCTCAGGGTCGCATCGGCGCTCATCGGCCCACTCCGATCATCCGGCGGTAGTCGACCTCGGGGATGTCGATGTACTTGGCCCGGAACGCGGCCCACGCCTCGGGGCTCTTGGCCGAGTCGGCGTACTCCTTCTGCACCTGCTCGTCGCGAGGGTAGTCGGGCATGCAGTGCGTGAAGTGCGCGCCGAAGGGCGCCTCCACCACTCCGCTCGTGTACATGCGGTTGATCCGGATCGTGGACTCGGGCCCCTCGGCGAGGAACTCACCGGGCGCCACGATGCGCTCACACGACACGAAGGTGCGGTCGGCCGCCATCGCGAAGAGGTCGTCGAAGTACCAGTCGGGCCCGAGGTACTGGGCGTTGCCCCGGGCGTCGGCCCGGTTGGCGTGCAGCAGGGCGACGTCGAGGCGCAGGGCCCGCATGGCCAGGTACTCGTCGTCGCCGTAGGGCGAGCGCACCGTGGCGAACCCCGGGTTGTTGTCGGCGACCGCGGAGCCCAGCCCGGCCCGGCAGGGCAGGAAGTCGACTCGCATCGCCGCCGCCCGCAGGCCCCACTGCAGCATCCCCTCGTCGAGCTCGGTCGCCTCGATCGTGCCCTGCTGGCGGGCGTTGCGGAAGTGCGGCTCGAGCGGGATGGAGTCGAGCGACACGAAGCCGTACACGGCCTTGCGCAGCTGCCCACTCGCGCACAGCAGCCCGATCTCGGGGCCGCCGTAGGCCACGACGGTGAGGTCCTCGAGATCGGAGCGCAGGATCTCGCGCACGATCGACATCGGCTTGCGCCGCGACCCCCAACCCGCGATCCCGATGGTCATGCCGTTGCGCAGCTCGGCGACCACCTCCGCCTCGGTCATGCGCTTGTCGGGCACGGCTGGCTCCTCGGTCACCGGGTCGCGATCACGCAGGAGCCGTGACCGAACAACCCCTGGTTGATGGACAGCCCCACCCGGGCTCCGTCGACCTGGCGGGCGCCCGCCTCGCCCCGCAGCTGGGTCGTGAGCTCCACGACCTGGGCGATGGCCTGGGCCGGGATCGCCTCGCCGAAGCAGGCGAGCCCGCCGCTCGGGTTGACCGGGACCCGGCCCCCGAGCGTGGTCGCACCCGAGCGCAGCAGCGCCTCGGCCTCACCCTCGCCGCACAGGCCGATGTTCTCGTACCAGTCGAGCTCGAGCGCGGTGGACAGGTCGTAGACCTCGGCCAGCGACAGGTCGCCGGGACCGAGTCCGGCCTCCTCGTACGCTGCGTGCGCGATGGAGTCGCGGAACGACCGCTCGGGCAACGCCGCGCCGACGGCCGAGTCGGTCGCGATGTCGGGCATGTCGAGGTAGGTGTTGGGATAGCGCGGCGTCACGGTCGAGATCGCCGCGATGCGGACGTGGCGGTCGCGGTCGGCCCGCCGCGCCGCGTACTCGGCGCTGGCCAGCACCAGCGCGGCGGCACCGTCGGAGGTGGCGCAGATGTCGACGAGACGCAACGGATCGGCCACCACCGGCGACTCGGCGATCTCGGCCGCACCGAACTCCTTGCGGTAGCGGGCATTGGGGTTCTCGAGGCCGTGGCGGCTGTTCTTGATCTTCACCGCGGCGAAGTCGTCGGTGGTGGCGCCGTAGGCCTCCATCCGGCGGCGGGCGTAGAGGGCGAAGTAGGTAGGGTTGGTGGCCCCGAGCACGTGGAACCGGATCCAGTCGGGGTCCTCGGGCCGCACCCCGGGGAGGGGGCCGAAGAAGCCCTTCGGCGCGGTGTCGGCGCCCACCACCAGCGCAACGTCACAGCGGCCGGCCTGGATCTGGGCCCGGGCCGAGTCGATGGCGACCGCACCGGATGCGCACGCCGCGAACGACGACGACACCCGGGTGCCCTGCCACCCCAGGGACTGAGCGAACGTGGAGCCCGACACGTAGCCGGGGTAGCCGTTGCGCATCGTGTTGCCCGCGGCCAGGAAGCCGACGTCGCCCCACCCGAGTCCGGCATCGGCGAGCGCGGCACGGGCCGCGACCACGCCGTACTCCACGAAGTTGCGCCCCCACTTGCCCCACGGGTGCATCCCCGCACCGAGGACGACCACCTCGCTCATGCGATCCGCCACTTCCAGACGCGCACCACCGCGTCGTCGGTCTCGTAGAGGTCCTCGGCGCAGAGCTCCATCGCCTGGCCGGCGTGGAGGGCGGCGACGTCGGTGCCGCGGGCGAGCTGACCGAGCACGACCATCTGCTCGGCCTCGAGCGCGACCGCCGCCACGCCGTAGGGCTCGAACGGCTCGGCCGCCGGGTAGGGCGGCGGGGGTGCGTAGCGGTTGTCGGTGAACGACCAGAGGGTCCCCCGGGTGGAGAGCTCGACGTCGGCGAGATCCGGGGCGCCGCACCCGGGGTTGCGGCAGAACGAGAACCGCTTCGGGAAGAAGTAGGCGCCACAGGCGTCACACCGGCCCCCGACGAGGACGGCGCTGCCGTCGGCCCGCTCCTCGAAGTAGCCCTCCACGACGGGGCGGCGCGGCTTCACCGGGCCCCCGTGGTGTCGACGTCGGCCGCGCGCTTGTCGACGAACGCCTGACGCAGCTCGTCGGAGTCGCCCCAGAGCTGGAGCTCGAACGTGAACCCCTGCTCGAAGCGGTACGACCGCTTGACGTCGACCGGGTCGATTGCGTTGAGCGACTCCTTCGCCCGCCGGATGACGATCGGGCTCTTGGCCGCGATCACCGCGGCGATCTCGCGCGCGGCGTGCATCAGCTCGGCCCGGGGCACGACGCGCTCGCACGAGCCCCACTCGAGGAGCTGCTGCGCGGTGACGGTCGCGCCGGTGTAGTAGAGCGCCCGCAGCTTGTGCGGCGGCACCAGACGACCCAGGTGCGTCGCCACACCGAGGGCGCCGCGGTCGACCTCGGGCAGGCCCAGGCTGAGGTCGTCGGCGGCGACCACGATGTCGGCGTTGCCCACGATGCCCACCCCGCCGCCCAGGCAGTGCCCGTGGGGGGCGGCGATGACCGGCACCTCGCAGTCGTAGACCGCCGCGAAGGCCTCCCAGCAGCCCCGGTTGACCCGGATCATCGACTCGTGGGTCGGATCGGCGGCGAGCTCCTTGATGTCGACGCCCACCTGGAAGGCCCGCAGCTCGGGGTTCGCCGCGATGATCATGACCCGCACCTCGGGGTCGCGCCCGAGCCGCCGGATCGTGTCGGCGAGCTCGAACCAGCCCGCCACCGGGAGGGCGTTGACCGGCGGGTTGTCCAGGATCACCTCGGCGACGTGGTCCCGGACCTCGGAGCGGATCACGCCCGGAGCGTAGCCTTCCGTCGGTCCCCCACCCGGTGCCGCCCGCACCCCTCCCGGTGCCGCCCCGCGGCGGGGGCGGGGTGAGGCGTAACCTCCCCCCGTGGCTCGCAGGGACCCCCTCGACTTCACCGGCCGGGTCGTCCTCGTCACCGGGGGGTCACGGGGCATCGGCCGGGGGATCGCCCAGACCTTCCTCGCCGCCGGGGCCGACGTCGTGGTCTGCGGGCGCACCGAGCCGACCGACCCGCCCTCCGCCGACGGCCGCAGCGCCGTCTTCGTCGCCGGTGACGTGCGCGAGCCCGACGACGTCGACCGGATCGTGGCGGCGACGGTCGAGCGGTTCGGCCGTCTCGACGTGCTGGTCAACAACGCCGGGGGTGGTCCCCCCGCCGACAGCGCCACCGCCTCCCCCCGGTTCAACGCGTCGATCGTCGCGCTCAATCTGACCGCGCCGTTCACGTGCGCCCAGCGGGCCAACGTGGTGATGCAGGGCCAGGACGACGGCGGGGTGATCGTCAACATCGCGAGCGTCAGCGGCATCCGGGCCACGCCCCGGACCGCCGCGTACGGCGCGGCCAAGGCCGGCCTCCTCAACCTGACCGAGACCCTGGCCGTGGAGTTCGCCCCCAAGGTGCGGGTCGTCGCGGTCACGGTCGGCTACGTGCGCACCGAGCAGGCCCACCTCTTCTACGGCGACGAGGCGGGCATCGCGGCGGTGGGCCGCACCATCCCCCTCGGCCGCATGGCCGACCCCGCCGACATCGCCGACGTCTGCCTGTTCCTCGCCTCTCCCCTCGCCCGCTACGTGAGCGGCACCGCGATCCTCGTGGACGGCGGGGGCGAGAACCCCGCCTACCTCGGCGCCGCCACCGGCGAGGTCACGACGGGCTGAGCGGGCGCCGCCCCCCCCGGGTGCGCCACGCCCGCCGGAGCCGACCGGCCGCCCGACGCCACCGGGGGCGGACGACCGGGGCCGCCGGCCGGTAGAGGTCGGCCATGCGCCGGACGTGGGCGAGGTCGTGGTCGCGGTCGGGCTCGTCGGTCGCAGGCGGTCGGAGCGGGAACTCGAGGGACCGACGGCGGAGCCGGGCGATCGGATGGTCGGCCGGGATGCCGCGCCCATCGGCGTTCCCGAGGTTCTCCATGAGGTTCACCGCCGACACGACCGTGGTCCCCTGCTCCATGAGGCGCGTGCAGAGCCAGGCCAGGTCCCAGGAGTGGATGTCGTCGCGCGCCAGCATCGCGTCGAAGCGGGCGGCCTCGAACTCGTACACCTCGTCGTCGGCGAGGTAGGCCCGCACCGCCGCCCGCACCGCCGGGTCGCGCCAGCCGGCCATCTCGGCGTCGTAGCGCGCCCAGGCCCGGGCCCAGGTCGCCCATCCCCACTGGCCGCCGACGCGGGCCAGGTGGTAGCTCTGGACGTCGTCGTGCCACCGGTCGAGGTAGTTGGTCCCGGTAATCATCATCACCCGCTCGTCGTCGCGGTACCGCTCGAGCATCTCGGTGCAGAACCGGAAGAAGCTGGGGTCGGGCAGGGTGTCGTCCTCGAGGAAGATCAACTCGTCGACCTCGGCGAACACCCGGTCGATCCCGGTGCGGAAGCGGACCCGGCAACCCAGGTTCACCTCGGACCGGTCGATCCGAACCTCGCAGGGCCAGTCGACCTCTCCGACGACCTCGAGCGACGCCTCGATCCGGGGGACGTCGTCCGCGTCGCGCGGCCCGTCGACGATCACGAACAGGCGCTCCGGCCGGGCCGCGGCGATCTCCGCGAAGACCGCCCGGGTCGTGTCGGGGCGGTCGAAAACACTCAGGACCACCGGGGTCCGCAGGGCCGTCACCGGCTCACCGAGCCTCGGGGTGCACCGCTCACGGCACGGCGACCCGGTCGGTCGGGCGCACCTCCCACTCGAACGGCACGATCACGTGGCCGTTGTCACTCGAGTAGGCGAAACCACTCCCCGAGACGTCGGCCGGGACGACCTGGAAGGTGGCGGCGTGGCGGACCACGTCGAGGGTCCGGTGTCCGTCCTTGACGTGGAGGCTGAGCCAGTACTCGCTCGGGGTGAGGGGCACCTCGGGGATGTCGATGACGATCGACTGCCGGGCACAGCCTTCATGCGCCGAGAGCAGGGGCGTCATCCCGGTCCGCATCTCGAACACCCGCTCGTTCTGGTTCGTGAACACCCCCAGGATCAGGATGGGTTGGGCGAGCTCGGCGAAGCCTTCCATGTCGATGACGATCTGGAGCCGGTCCCCGGTCCGCACGACGTCCCCGGCCGTGGCGCCACCGGGGCGGAACTCCACCCGGGTGAAGACCCGTTCGAGTTTCGTCGCCGAGCGGTCGGCGCCGCCGAGGTCGAACACACCGGCTTCGGTGCCCCGCTCCCCGATCGGGTACTGCGCCAGGTACCGGGCCACGGTGTCGACCGTCGGCCCGTCGAAGTCGAGCCGACCGTCGACGAGGAGCAGCGACCGCGGGCAGAAGTGCTCGAGGGTCACGAGGTTGTGGGTGACGTAGAGGACGGTACGACCCTCCTCGGTGGCCACCGACTTCATCTTCGCGATGCACTTGGCCTGGAACCCGGCATCGCCGACCGAGAGCACCTCGTCGACGATGAGCACGTCGGGATCGAGGTGGGCCGCCACCGCGAACGCGAGCCGGACCCGCATGCCGCTGCTGTAGCGCTTGACCGGGGTGTCGAGGAACCGCTCGACCTCGGAGAACGCGATGATCTCGTCGATGCGACGGTCGATCGCCGCCTTGGTCATCCCGAGGATGTTCCCGTTCAGGTAGACGTTCTCGATCCCGGTGAGCTCGGGGTGGAAGCCGGTGCCCACCTCGAGCAGGGACCCCACCTTGCCCCGCAGGTCGATGTAGCCCGCCGAAGGCGGGGTGATCCGGCTGATGATCTTGAGCAGGGTGCTCTTGCCCGCGCCGTTGCGGCCGACGACCCCGACCGCCTCGCCCTCGGCCACGTCGAAGGACAGGTCGTCGAGGGCCACGAAGCGCTCGCGCTTCGGCCGACGGCCGGTGACCGGGTGGCGCACCCGCCGCTCCAGGATCTTCAGCAGGGACTCCGAGCGCCCGCTCAGCCCGAGCTCGTAGGTCTTTGAGAGGTTGCGGACCTGGATCGCCGGCGGTGCTGCCATCGACCCCAACCTACCCGGCGACCCGTCCGGGGCCCCGGGACCGGCCCCGGCCCGCCACCCCGTCCCACCTCCCCGTCAGGGGTGCTGGCTGGAGACGCTGACCACCTCGCCGGTCATGTAGCCGGCGTAGTCGCTCGCGAGGAACACGATCACGTTGGCGACCTCCCACGGCTCGGCCGGACGCCCGAACGCCTCGCGACCGGCCAGCTCCTCGAGCAGGTCGTCGCTCGTCACCTTGGCCAGGAACGGGTGCATGGCCAGTGACGGGGACACGGCGTTGATGCGGATGCCATGGGGCGCGGCCTCGAGCGCCGAGCAGCGGGTGAGCGCCATCACCCCCGCCTTGGCCGCGGCGTAGTGCGCCTGGCCCACCTGGGCCCGCCAGCCGATCACCGAGGCGTTGTTGACGATCACCCCGGAGCCCTGGGGGATCATGCGGGACAGCGCGGCCCGCGTGCACCGGAAGGTGCCGGTGAGCGTGACGTCGAGCACCGTGGACCACTGCTCGTCGGTCATGTCGACGACCGCAGCGGTGCCGCCCAGACCGGCGTTGTTCACCAGCACGTCGATGCGGCCGTGGGCGGCGAGCGTGGCGTCGAAGAGACCCTGGACCGCCGCCTCGTCGGTGACGTCGCACACGACTGCGAGCGGCGGGGCGCCCACGAGGTCGGCGAGGCGCTCGGCCGCCTCCCCCAGGCGCCGTTCGTGGTGGTCGCTCAGGACCACGGTCGCCCCTTCCTCGGCGGCCCGCTGGGCGGTGGCAAAGCCGATCCCGGTCCCGGCCGCCGCGGTGACGACGACGACGCGCCCCTCGAGGAGGGCGTGGCCTGCGGCGGGGTAGGGCGGAGGCGTGGGCACGTCAGACCTTGGGCTCGGGCGGCAGCCCGAGGGCCCGCTCGCCGATGATGTTGCGCTGCACCTGGTTCGACCCCCCGTAGATCGTGTCGGACCGCGTGAACAGGAACGTGCGCTGGGCGAAGCTCAGCTCGTAGGGCCCCGCGTCGCAGACGAGGCCGTCGGGACCGAGCACGTCGACGGCGAGCTCACCGATGGCCCGGTGCAGCGACGCCCAGTACAGCTTGTGGGTCGAGGTCAGCGGGGTGATGTCGCCCCGCTCGAGCGACGGCATCGAGCGCAGCGCGTTGTAGCGCATGATCCTTAACGAGATCCAGATGTCGGTGATGCGCTGGCGGAGGACGGGATCGTGGGTCGCACCCCGCTCGCGCGCAGCGGCGAGGACCTCGCCGAGCTCGTTCTCGAACGTGAGCTGCTGCCCCAGGGTCGACGCGCCCCGCTCGAACGCGAGCGTGCCCATCGCCACCTTCCAGCCCCCGTTGACCTCGCCCACCACGTGGTCGGCCGACGCCCGGGCGCCGGTGAAGAACACCTCGTTGAACTCGGAGGTACCGGTCACCTGCACGATCGGGCGGATCTCGATGCCGGGCTGGTCCATGGGCACCAGCAGGTAGGTGAGGCCGCGATGCTTCGGCACGACGTCGCGGTCGGTGCGGCACAGCACGAAGCACCAGTCGGACGAGTGCGCGAGCGAGGTCCAGACCTTCTGGCCCTCGATCACCCACTCGTCGCCGTCGAGCGTGGCCCGGGTCGCGACGTTGGCGAGATCGGAGCCCGCGTTGGGCTCGGAGTACCCCTGGCACCACACCTCGGTCCCGGCCAGGATCGGCGGGAGGAAGCGCCGGCGCTGCGCCTCGGTCCCGTAGTGGATGACCGTCGGGCCCAGCAGCCCCTCGCCGATGTGGCCGACCCGGCCCGGGCCCCCGGCCCGGGCGTACTCCTCGTAGAAGATCACCTGCTGGACGAGGGACAGTCCCCGACCCCCGTACTCGGTCGGCCAGGAGATCCCGACCCAGCCCGCCCGGCCCAGCTCCTGCTCCCAGGCCAGGCGCTCGGGGAACAGCGAGTGCTCGTCGCCGGGCCCGCCCCGGCCCCGGATGTCGGCGTACTCGCCGGCGAGCTTGGTCGTGAGCCAGTCCCGGGCCTCGGCCCGGAAGGCCTCGTCGGCGGCGCTGAGGCGAAGGTCCATCGCGGGTTCCTGTTCGGGAGCGTCGCGCAACCTACCAGCGGCCCCGGCCCCGCCGGACGGGGTCGGGATCGGAGTCGGGGTCGGGGTCGGCGGGGTCGGCGGGGTCGGCGGGACCGGGGCCCGGCTCGCGTGGACGGGAGGTCCCGTGGGAGACTGTCCGCGGTGACCACACGGACCGACGTCGTCGTCGTGGGCGGCGGGCTCGCCGGCCTCGCCTGCGCCCGGCTCCTCACGCGCCAGGGCCTCGGCGTCACCCTGCTCGAGGCGTCCGACGACGTCGGCGGCCGGGTCCGCACCGACGCCGTCGACGGCTTCCTGCTCGATCGCGGCTACCAGGTGGTCCTCACCCAGTACCCCGAGCTCCACCACCAGCTCGACCTGGCCGCCCTCGGCCTCGGCCGCTACGAGCCCGGGGCCGTGGTCCGGGTGCACGGCCGCTTCCACCGCGTCGACGACCCCCGTCGCCATCCCACCCGGGCCCTGGCCACCCTGACCGCGCCGGTCGGGACGATCGCCGACGACGTCCGCCTGCTCGCGCTCGTCGTCGATCTGCTGCGGGCCGATCCCCGCTCGCTCCTGCGCCGGCCCGACACCACCACCCTCGAGGCCCTTCGCCGCCGCGGGTTCTCCGAGAAGATGATCGAGCGGCTCTGGCGTCCGCTGTTCGCCGGGATCCAGCTCGACCCCGACCTCGAGGTGTCGAGCCGGCGCTTCGAGGTGATCCTCGCCATGCTCGCCGAGGGCGCGGCCGCCCACCCCGCCGCCGGGGTCCAGGCCATCCCCCGTCAGATCGCCGACGACCTCCCGCCCGGGGTGGTCGAGCTCGGGGCCCGGGTCGAGCGGATCGACGCCACCACGGCGCACCTCGCCGACGGCCGCGCCGTCCGTGGCCGGGCGCTCGTGGTGGCCACCGAGGGCCCGGCGGCCGCCGGGCTGCTCGGCATCCCCGACCCCGGCTCCCGGGCCGAGACCTGCGTCTACTACGCCGCCGACGAGGCGCCCATGCCCGAGCGGATGATCGTGCTCGACGGCACGCGTGAGGGTCCGGTGAACAACCTGGCGGTGGTGTCGAACGTGGTCCCCTCCTACGCGCCGCCGGGCCGCGCGCTGATCGCGGCGGTCGCGCCCGGCATGGTCCCCGACGACCCGGGGGCGCTCGAGGCCGACGCCCGTCGGCAGCTCCGCGGTTGGTTCGGCGGCGCCGTCGACGGGTGGGAGCACCTGCGCACGTACTGCATCCCCCACGCCCATCCCGACCAGCGGCCCGGCTTCTCCCCGAAGCGCCGGGTCCGCCTCGGTGACGGGGTGTACGTGTGCGGCGACCACCGCGACACCGCGTCGACCCAGGGTGCGCTCTACTCGGGTCGGCGCACGGCCTCCGCGGTGTGGGCCGATCTGGTCCGGGCCCCCGCCTGACCGATCGGTCGGGCGGGCGTCCCGGTCACCCCGGCCCGGTGGCCCGGAGGTCGATCGCCGGCGGGACCGGGCGCAGCAGGCCGAGCCGACGGCCGGCCACCACCGTCGACGCGACGAGCGCGACGAGTGCGGTCGCCACGAACGCGGTGCGCAGGCCCGGTGCGGCGGTGCCGGTGAGCGCCGCGATCGTCGTGACGTTGACGAGGGCGTGGGCCGCCACGGCCGGCAGCAGCGCCCCGGTCCGCAGCACCGCGTAGCCGAGGATCACGCCGAGGCTCGCGAACGGAACGACGGTGGACACCCCCTGCACCTGGGCGAGGTGCCCGGGGAGCAGCGTGAACACCAGGCTGCCGGCGAGCAGTGCTGCGACGCCGGCGACCGGACCCCAGTCCTCCGCGTTGCGCCAGTTGCGCCCCGCGCACCACGCGACCACCGCTCCCACCACGACCAGCACGGCGAGGCGGTAGACGAGCTCCTCGCCCAGGGCGGCGACCACGAGCCCGACCGCTTCGGCGGGCCCCCCGATCCGCGCCGCGTACTGGGTCAGCGCGCCGACGAGCACCACGGTGGCGACCACGAGGAACTCCCGCCAGGCGCGCCGGTTGGCCCGGTCCCAGCCGAGGCGGCGGAGGCCCACGCCGAGGGCGAGCGCGAGCCCGAGGGGCAGGGCGGGCGACACGGGCACCCGGCCGAGGTGGCCGGCGGCCACGTCCGCCCACGCGGTGGCGACGTCGACCGCGACGGTCAGTGCGGCCAGCACGACCAGCGGTCCCGACAACGGCCAGCGGGTCCAGCCCCGCCAGCCATGCGCCACGACCGCCGCGGGCCCGGGGTCGCCGCGGTCACCCGGGTGACGTCGGTCCTCCGTTCCCGGGCCGTCGGTGCGGTCGGCGGGGTCGCCGCAGCTCATGCCGATGCTCCGATCCTCCGGCGTCAGGCGAGGTGCGCGTCGAACCAGGCGAGGGTGCGGGCCCAGGCGTCGGCCGCGGCGTCGGGCCGGTGATCGGCCCGGGCGTCGCAGTGGAACCCGTGGGGGGCGTCGGGGTAGCGCACGACGTCGGTGGCCACCGGGGCGGATCCGAGCGCCGCCCGGAGCCGCTCGACGTCGTCGACCGGGATCGACGCGTCGGCGTCGCCGAAGATGCCGAGCCACGGCGTCCGCAGGGTC
>Ga0194129_10004692_pt1 | contig 17962 bp, 18 predicted proteins | sample TA2KigCa35mmetaG_FD_150862 | JGI IMG/M metagenome (GOLD analysis project Ga0194129, IMG submission 150862) | Freshwater microbial communities from Lake Tanganyika, Tanzania - TA2015038 Kigoma Deep Cast 35m | ecosystem: Environmental > Aquatic > Freshwater > Lake | place: Tanzania: Lake...
ACGGCAAAAGACGGGTCAGTGAAAGGCACGCGGCGTGGAGATGATGGGGACGGAAAGGCCTAAGCTTGCAGCCCATGCCCCCATCGCCGTGCTGACTGGCCCGGCAAGTGCGGCCATGGGCGCGGCACCACCGGCGCTACCGGCTGAAGCCCTCTTGGGCCAAGCCATCGCCACCATGGGGTCAGCGCGCGCTTCGGCCCTGGTGGTGGTGGATGATGCGGGCTGCGCCATTGGCATTCTGACCGAACAGGATATCGCGCGCCGCGTGGCGTTTCAGCTTGCCCCCGAGGCACCGCTTGCCGCCGCCATGACCGCACCGCTGATTGCCTGCGCCCCTGATGAGGGGCTTTGGCGCGCCATTGCCTTGCTCCGCCAGCATGGGCTCAGGCATTTGCCGGTGCTGGATGCGGCGGGGCGCTGCCTTGGCATGCTGCATCGGGCAGAGGCACTCGCGGCTGTCTCCGGCGGGCTGCTGAGCCATCTTGAGGCGCTGTCGGGCGATGTTGCGGCCATCAAAGCCGCGCAGGCCGGTATTGCCCGCGCCCTGCTGGCAGAAGGGCTGAGCGCGGAAGCCGTGGTGCGGCTGGTGAATGGCATCAACCTTGATCTGCATCGGCGCATTCTGGCGGAAACCCTGGCCGATCACGGCGCCGCACCGGTGCCCTTCACGCTGCTGGTCATGGGCAGCCTGGGGCGGGGTGAAAGCCTGCTGACGCCGGATCAGGATAATGGGCTGATGCTGCAGGATTACCCGGATCAGGACCACGGGACAGTGGATGCCTGGTTTCGCCCCTTCACTGAGGATTTCAACCAGCGGCTTGATCAGGCGGGCTTTCCGCTGTGCCCTGGCGGGATCATGGCGCGCAACCCGCTTTGGCGGAAAACCGCGCGGCAATGGCGCGATCAGATGGGCATATGGGCCAATCGCCGGGCCGGTGCCGCCCTGCTGTTCGGCGATATCGTGTTTGATTTCCGCCCGGCGCAGGGTGATGGGGCCGAGGAGGCGGCGCTTCGCCAACACCTCGCGGCGCTATTGGCGGCGCGCCCGGCCTGGCTGGCAGCGATGGCGGCGCAGAATAGCAGCCTGCAGGTGGGGCTGACGCTGTTCGGCGGCTTTGCCGATGATCAGCCCGGCCCTGGCAGCCGGACAGATTTGAAGCTGCATGGGCTGATGCCCCTGGTCGCCGCAGCCCGGCTTTTGGCTTTGCGCGATGGCGTTACCGAAACGGGGACATCTCAGCGCATCGCCGCCTTGGCCGCGCGGGGCAGCATCGCGGCGCAGGAAGCGGGCGCTTTGCAAGCCGCCTTTGCCCTGCTGCTGGATGTGGTGCTGCGCCAGCAATTGGCCGATCAAGCCGCCGGCCGCAGCCCCGGTAATCTGGTGGATACCGCGGCCATGCCCAAGGGAGCCCGGCAGGCATTGCGGGAGGCTTTGAAAGCGGTGCGCAGCTTTTCACGCACCAGCTTCGCAGGCTTTACGGGGCAGGTCTGGTAGGCTGGGGCGTCAGAAATGCTCTGCCGCCGCAGCCATGGCGGCGGTCATGCGGCTGCGCCGCGCCAATTCAGCCAGATCATCTACGCCCCGCGCGGCGGCGCGTGCGACCAGGCTGACCCAAAGGGCGGCGGTCGCTTCTGCATCACCCAGCGCCTGGTGCCGCCCGGCAATGACAATCCCCGCCCGGCCACACAGCCCATCGAGCGAATGATCCGCTTCATCAGGATCGAGCCAGCGGGAAGTGGCAACACTGCACAGGAAGGGATTGCCGATGGCCGGCGCGCCGCGAAATTCCTCAGCGAAAATAAGGGCGCGATCGAAGCCAGCATTATGCACAATAAGCACATCATCGGCGATGAAATCCTGAAAGCGGGCAAGTGCCACGGCGGCCGGTGGCGCATCGGCCACCATGGCGTCCGTAATGCCATGATAACGCATGGAAGCGGGCGGGATGGGTCGGCCAGGATTGACCAGGGTGGTGAAGCTCTCGCGCGCTTCGCCATCGCGCAGCCGGACGGCGCCGATGGAAATCACGCGATCGCCGCCGCTGACATCAAGCCCGGTCGATTCCAGGTCAAACACCACATAGCGTTGCGCAATGAGGGGGCCGGCAGGGAGTGCGGCGTGGAAATGCGCCCGGGCGCGCAGGAATTCGCGCAAGCCTGGCTTCAGCCCATTGCCGAGTGCGCCCAGGGCACGGCGGAGGATGCCGCTCATGGGCGGGTGTTCCGACGAAGGGTGGGGCGCAGCAGGGCCATGGGTGTAGCCTCGCATGGTTTGGCGGCAGGTTTCCACATTTTGCTGCGGATCGCTTGCGCCAGCGCAAGGACCGCGTGACTATGGGGAAAGGGGTTGCGCTCAGGCCCGCCAAGGCGGCACGCTGAGTCCAGTAGAGCGCCGCCGCAAAAAAGGGGGAACCATGTCCGAGGCTTCGCACTATGACGCGACCCATGCGCGCTGGCGGCGCGACCCGGAAGCCTATTGGGCGGAAGCCGCGCGGGGCATTGATTGGGACCGCGCGCCGCAGCGCATTTTTGATGCCGCGATGGGTGTCTATGGCCGCTGGTTTCCCGATGCGGCGCTGAATACCTGCCACAATGCGGTTGATCGCCATGTTGCTGCCGGGCGCGGGCAACAGGATGCGATCATCTATGACAGCCCCATGACCGGGCAGGTACAGCGCATCACCTATGCCGAATTGCAGAACCGTGTGGCAAAGCTGGCCGGCGCCTTAGCCGCGCGTGGCGTCACCAAGGGCGACCGCGTGGTGATCTATATGCCAATGGTGCCGGAAGCGGCGATTGCCATGTTGGCCGCAGCGCGGCTTGGCGCGGTGCATTCGGTGGTGTTTGGCGGTTTTGCGGCAGCAGAGCTTGCCAGCCGTATTGCGGATGCGAAGCCCAAAGCCATCATTAGCGCATCCTGCGGCCTGGAACCTGGGCGCGTCGTGAAATACAAGCCGCTGCTGGATGAAGCGATTGCACTTTCCCCGCACAAACCATCATCCGTGCTGATCCTGCAACGCCCGCAAGCACCCTGCGATCTGACTCCGGGGCGGGATGAGGATTTGCTGGTGGCCGAAGCGGCCGCCGCTCCGCATGCTTGCGTTTCTGTCACCGCCACTGATCCGCTTTATATCCTGTATACCTCAGGCACCACCGGTCAGCCCAAGGGGATTTTGCGCGACAATGGCGGGCATGCGGTCGCGCTGCATCATTCCATGGAACTCGTTTATGGCATGAAGCCCGGCGATGTGTATTGGGCGGCTTCCGATGTCGGCTGGGTGGTTGGGCATTCCTATATCGTCTATGCGCCGCTGCTGGCCGGCTGCACCACGGTGTTGTTTGAAGGCAAGCCTGTCGGCACGCCTGATCCCGGCACCTTCTGGCGCGTATGCGCGGATCATGGCGTGAAGCTTTTGTTCACCGCACCCACCGCCATTCGCGCCATCAAGAAGGAAGACCCGGATGGGATGTTCTTGAAGAAATACGATCTGTCGAAGCTGGAGGCGCTTTATCTGGCCGGGGAACGCTGCGATCCCGACACCATCATTTGGTCGGAACGCCTGTTGCAAAAGCCCGTGGTGGATCATTGGTGGCAGACGGAAACCGGCTGGACCATCACCGGCAATTTCCGTGGCCTGGGGCTTTTCCCAACCCGCGCCGGTTCCGGCGGCAAGCCAGCGCCTGGCTATGATGTGGTGGTGTTGGATGAGGCCGGCCAGCCTGTCCCGCGCGGACAAATCGGCAGCCTTGCGGTGAAGCTGCCCTTGCCGCCTTCCGCGCTGCCGACACTCTACAATGCGGATGAGCGCTTCAAGGAAGCCTATCTGTCGCATTTCGCGGGCCATTACAGCACCGCCGATGCCGGGATGATTGATGCGGAAGGCTATGTTTCTGTAATGAGCCGGACGGATGACATCATCAATGTCGCGGGCCACAGGCTTTCGACGGGGGCGATGGAAGAAGTGCTGGCGGCGCATCCTGATATCGCCGAATGCGCCGTGGTTGGCGTGCGCGATACGCTGAAGGGGCAAGTGCCGCTTGGCCTGGTGGTGGTGAAGTCCGGCGTGAACAAGCCTGAAGATGCGCTGGCGCGGGAACTGATCGGACTGGTGCGCGAAAAGATCGGTCCAGTCGCCGCCTTCAAGGATGCAAAGGTGGTGGCAAGGCTGCCCAAGACACGCAGCGGCAAGATCCTGCGCGCCACCATGCGCAAGATTGCCGATGCCGAACCTTACACGGTGCCGCCCACCATTGATGATCCGGCGATATTGGATGAGATCACCATCGTGCTGAAAGGCGCGATGAGGTGAGCATTTTCAAGCCAAGTGGAATCACTTGGCGGCTCGGAAAATGCGATCAAAAATAGCTTGGTTAGTCCTCAATCCCATCGCCGGCTTTCGATGGTCATGAAGGTCGCGGTCAGGAAGGCGATCAGCCTTTCCTGATCAGCGTTCACGGCGAATATTTCTGTCTGCACCAGGCTGAGCGTGCGCCCAGCCTTCAGCACCTTGCCGCGCGCGATGATATGATCCCCGGCAGCAGGTGCCAAGAAATTGATTTTCATTTCAGTGGTCAGCACGCCGCGATTGGCGGGCATGAGGCTGAGCGCGGCATAACCTGCCGCGCTATCAGCAATGGCGGTCAAAGCGCCGCCATGCACAAAGCCATGCTGCTGCGAAAGCTCAGGCTTCGGCGCAAGACTTATCTCAACCTGTCCCGGCGCAATGCTGGTCATGGTGGCGCCAAAAAGCGTCATCAGCCCCTGCTTGGCGAAGCTGTCGCGCAGGCGCGCTTCCATCGCGGCGCGGTTCACGCGCGCGGCCTATTCGACCTCAAGATTGGCGTAGATATTCTGGATATCGTCATGATCATCAAGCATATCGAGCAGCTTCATCACATCCTTGGCGCGTTCTTCATCCAGCTTGATGTCATTGGTGGACCACCATTCAAGCTTTGCAGCATCCGCCGTGCCAAAGCGCGCTTCCAACGCATCACGCACCGCGGCGAAATCCTCAACACTGGTGGAGATTTCATGCACGTCTTCGGTGCTTTCCACATCCTCGGCACCAGCTTCAATCGCTGCTTCCAGCATGGCATCGGCTGAGGCGATATCGGCCTTGTAGCGCAGCACGCCCTTCCTTTCGAATTGGAAGGCGACTGAATTCGTCTCCCCCAGCGCACCGCCATTCTTGGCGAACATGGACCGCAAATCGCCGCCGGTGCGGTTGCGATTATCGGTCAGCGCTTCGGCAATGATGGCGATGCCATGCGCGCCATAGCCTTCATAGCGCACTTCCTCGTAATCCTCGCCCTGCCCGGCAGTGACGGCGCGCTTGATGGCGCGGTCAATCGTATCGCGCGTCATATTCGCGGTCAGCGCAGCCTTGACCGCGGCGCGCAGCCTGGGGTTGGCCGCTGGGTCAGGCAAGCCGATTTTGGCGGAGACGGTGATTTCGCGAATGAGCTTGCCAAAGGCCTGGGCTTTCTTCGCCCCCTGGGCCGCCTTGCGGTGCATGACGTTTTTCGCGTGGGAATGACCGGCCATTGCCGTTACTCTCGCTTTTGAAAAGGAAAACCAGAGCAGTTTATATCTGTTGACTAGGGTGGCGCCAAGCAAGCGTCCGGGGCAAGATGGGTCCATGGACCAAGCCCCCACCCCAGATCCCTTCGCCATCACCAGCCTGGAAGCCTTGGCACGGCATTATGAGGCCCCAAGCGAGCGCGCGCTAAAGAAGGTCGCGCCCAAATTGGATGACACGGCACGCGCCTTTATCGCGGCCAGCCCCTTTTGCATTCTCACCAGCATCGGCAGCAATGGCCTGCATGCCACGCCGCGCGGCGATGCGCCGGGCTTTGTGACTTGCCTGCCGGATGGGGAACTTGCTCTGCCGGATCGGCGCGGAAATAACCGCTTGGACGCACTGCGTGACATAATTGAAGACCCGCGCGTCGCGCTGTTGTTTCTGGTTCCCGGCGTGGCAGAGGCGCTGCGCGTTGGTGGTACGGCACGCATCACCGCTGACCCCGCGCTTTGCGCGCGGTTTGCGGAACGCGGTAAAATCCCTGCCAGCGTGATCCTGGTCAGCCCTTATGAGGTTTACATGCAATGCGCGAAATCCATTGTGCGGTCGCGGCTGTGGGGGGATGTGCCGCGTCCGGCGGGCGTACCCACTGCCGGCCAGATGATCGCAGCCCATACGGGCGGCATGGTGGATCCGGCCGCGTATGATGCGGCGGCACCCGCGCGAAATGCCGAAACATTGTACTGAAGCCAGATCAAACCGCCGGTAGCGTCGCTTCCAAGCCCCCGCCGATGCGCAAGGGTGCGACGCGCCGCGCAAGGCCGGTGGCGTCATCCGTTTCAACAAACAACCCGCAAATCGTCGCTTCTGCTTCCGCCGGGGCCAGACGTTCCGCCGGCACCTTGCGCCAGAAGCGGATGGAAGCGCCGGCTTTTTGCATGCCGATCACACTATCATAATCGCCGCACATGCCGGCATCGGTCTGAAACGCCGTGCCGCCGGGCAGGATACGGTGATCGGCGGTTGGCACATGGGTATGGGTGCCGATCACTAGGCTCGCGCGGCCATCGAAACTATGGCCCATGGCCTGTTTTTCCGATGAGGCTTCGGCATGGAAATCAATGATGATGGCCTGCACCGTGCCTTGAGGGCCCAGGCTATGCTGCGCCAATTCAGCCTGAATGGCGCGGAAGGGATCATCCAGCGGTTCCATGAATAGCCGCCCCATGGCCTGCAACACCAAGACGCGCCTGCCATCCGCCAGCACCGCCACCACCGCGCCCTTGCCGGGCGTGCCGGGTGGGTAATTCAGCGGGCGGATCAGTCGAGGTTCGCCTTCGATATAGGGAATGATTTCCTTTCGATCCCAGGCGTGATTGCCAAGCGTCAGCACATCCGCGCCCGCGATGAACAGCGCGCGCGCCATCTCGGGCGCCAGCCCAAACCCGTGCGAGGCGTTTTCCGCATTCACCACCACAAGATCGAGCCGGAGTTTTTCGCGCAAGCCCGGCAAGGTTGCGGTCACGGCATCACGCCCGGCGCGGCCAACAATATCGCCAAGAAACAGCAGCCTCACGCGGGGTCTCCACACAAAATGACGCCCGCTTCGGTGGCGATCAGGGGCAGGCGGAAATCCTGCGGCCCTGCCGGCACTTCGGGCATTTCCTGCCCCGCATAGGCGATGCCGATGGCTTTTGCACCCGACAGCGCGGCAAGCGTACGGTCATAATACCCCCCGCCATAGCCAAGCCGGCGCCCGGCACGGTCAAAGGCCAAAAGCGGCACCAGCAGGATATCGGGGCGGAGCTTCTCGCCCGAGGCCGGCTCAGAGGTGCCCATGGGGCCAGGGCTGAGCGCCGCGCCCGGCGTCCAGGCGCGAAAGGTCAGCGGCTGGCCGCGCGGCGGCGTGATGGGCAGGGCAAGCCGGTGCCCTTGCGCGGCCAAAGCCAGCAGTAGGGGGCGCGGGTCCATCTCCTCGCCCATCGGCCAATAGCCGGCGATGATGGCGCCGGGCGCCGGGGCGTAGAGGGCCAGCACGGCCTCGGCCAAGCGCATCGGCGCATCGGCGTTGACCAGCATTGCCCGTTTGGTGCGCGCCAGTTTGCGCGCTGCGGCCTTGGCGGCGAGCAAGCCTGCATGCTGTGGGGTGGCGGCGTCAGCCTTGGTCACGCTTGGGTCCAAATGGCAGATGGGGTGCGGAGCCACCATGGCCGCTGGCGTCTCATCCTCCCAAGGCCTGCGTCAGCAGGTGGGCGCCAGATACCCGAACCACGGCCCGGACAGAGCCAGCTCCCGGAGGATGTGCATTGGCCCCGGGGATGAATTGCCTGGCGCACCTGGCAGCCCCGCAGCTTCTAGTTAGGCTTCCTCAAGCCGCGCTGCAATGATCTCAAGCTTTTCAGCGAGGCGCAGCAGGCCATCGGCCAGGGCAGGGTCGGGCGCGGGGGCTTCCAGCGGGACGGCACCGCTGGCTTTCAGCGCATCATTTTCCGCCTTCAAATCCATCGCCTCATCGGCCAATTGCAAGGCGGCCAGCAGCAACATGCGGGTTTCGCCGAATTGGATGCCCATGGCCTTGAGCGCGGAGATGCGCTTATCCACCTCGGCCGCCATATTGGTGAGGTGTTTTTCCTGACCATCCTGGCAGGCGACCGGATGGGCATAGCCGCCGACGCGCACCGTAACCTGCGCCATCAGTCCTGATCCTCCTGGCTGCGGAGCCTTGCGATGGTGGCATCGAGCCGGGCGGCGAGCGCCGCCACGGCAGCCTTTGGCACCATATCGCCATCACCCGGCGGGGTGGCGGCGCGGCGGGCTTCCACGGCGCGGTCCAAACGCTCCAACGCTGACTCCAGCCGGACCATTGCTGCCGCCATCGGATCGGAATGACCTTCGCTCATGCTTCTCCAAACGCCTTGGCGCAAGAGGACCTAAAGGCTAGATACTTGACGAAATGCTTGGCATGCAAAGGCCTCTGGGTCAATGGTAAAGGCGTTTCTGAAGCTGCCGGCGGTGGTGGTGCATGGGCGCGCGCAAGCCGAATGGGCGCTCAGCGTTGCCGCGGGGCGGCCCTTGCTGCTGCTCTCGGCGCCTGGTGCGGCGCTGAATGCCGGGCCGGGCTGGTTCAAGGCGGTGCTGGACCAGGCGGCGGGCGCGCATCCCGGCGCGAACTTTACCGCCGCGCTGGATTGCGCCGCCGCCCCTGGGGCCGCGCTAGCTGCCTTGCGGGCCGGGTTCAAGCTGGTGGTATTCGATCTGGCGCCCCCTTCGGCGGCAAGCGTGCTGGGCGCTGCCGCAGAAGCGGGGGCCGAGGTTCTGGGCACAAGGCCCGATGCGCTGGATTTGGGCGGGCTTGATCCGCGCCGGCGGGATGATGAAAGGCGCATTTCCGCGCTTTTCGCCACAGTACCGCCACAGGATCAGCCGAAATAACGCACCCGTGACAGGCAATGCCGGCTGCGCTAGTGCGACGCCCGCCCTTCGAGCAATCAAAAGGAACCCAAGATGAAGCTGACGCGCCGCGTGAAGGAAATCCTCTCCTGGTATGAAAGCGACACACCCGGCACCAAGGCGAATCTCGCCCGCATCCTGATGGAAGGGAAGCTGGGCGGCACGGGGCGCATGGTGATCCTGCCGGTGGATCAGGGCTTTGAACATGGGCCGGCGCGGTCCTTCGCGCCGAATCCAGCGGCTTATGATCCGCATTATCATTTCGAATTGGCGATTGAAGCGGGCCTGAACGCCTATGCCGCGCCGCTTGGCATGATTGAAGCGGGGGCGGCGACTTTCGCGGGCGCCATCCCGACCATTCTGAAGGTCAATTCATCCAACAGCCTTTCCACCACCAAGGATCAGGCCGTGACGGCAAGCGTGGCCGATGCGCTTCGCCTTGGGTGTTCGGCCATTGGCTTCACCATCTATCCTTCATCCGAATACCAGTTTGAGATGATGGAAGAACTCCGCGAATTGGCGGAAGAAGCCAAGGCAGCGGGGCTTGCCGTGGTGGTCTGGTCCTATCCGCGCGGGCCGGTGCTGGACAAGAACGGCGAAACCGCCTTCGACATTTGCGCCTATGCCGCCCATATGGCCGCGCTGATGGGGGCGCATATCATCAAGGTGAAGCCGCCCACCGATGTGCTCAGCCTGGATGCCGCGAAGAAGGTTTATATCGAGCGCAAGATTGATGGCAGCGACTTGGCGAAGCGCATCAGCCATGTGGTGCAGGCCTGCTTCAATGGTCGCCGCTTGGTGGTCTTCTCGGGCGGTGAGGCGAAGGGCACGGATGCGCTGCTCGCTGAAGCGCGCGCGATCCATGCCGGCGGTGGCAATGGGTCCATCGTTGGCCGCAATGCCTTCCAGCGCCCGAAGGATGAGGCGCTGAAGCTGCTTGGACAGATGATTGAAGTCTATAAGGGCAAGGCCTGAGGCCGCCCGCCGGGCGGTGCGTGCCGCCCGGCTTGACCCGCAACGCGATGCGGGCGGAAATGGCCGCGTGACATGGCGGCTTTGCAATGCATGAAAATTTGAACGCGACGGGCTTGGACTTCACCCTGCCCGTGGCTGAGCGTGGCTATCGCTGGTGGTATCTGGATGCGCTTTCCGATGATGGCGCGCATGGCATTACCATCATCGCCTTTCTGGGCACGGTGTTTTCCCCTTGGTATGCCTTTGCGCGGCGCGGTGGCGGCGGCGATCCGCTGAACCATTGCTGCATGCATGTTGCCCTTTACGGCAAGCCGGCGCGTTGGGCGATGACGGATCGCCCGCGTGGCGCGCTACGGCGCGGCGTGGATTTTCTGCAAATCGGCCCAAGTGCGATGCGCTGGGATGGCAGCAAGCTGGTGGTTGATCTTGCGGAAGTAACCGCCCCTGTTCCTGGCAAGTTACGCGGACGCGTGACGCTTTATCCTGAGGCGCTGTCGCATCGTGCGTTTCGGCTGGATGGCGCGGGGCGGCATCATTGGCAGCCAATCGCGCCACGTTCGCGCGTGGAAGTGGCCTTTGACAATCCTGCGCTGCGCTGGGCCGGCTTTTCCTATTTCGACACCAATACAGGCGTAGCGCCGCTGGAGGAGGATTTCCTGTTCTGGGATTGGTGCCGCGCGCCGATGCCGGAAGCGACCGCGATTTTATACAATGCATCGCGCCGCGATGGATCAGCGCAATCATTGGCCTTGCAGGTGAACCGCGCTGGTGAGGTTGCCGATATGCCAATCCCCCCGCCCGCCATGTTGCCGCCGGGGCTTTGGCGCGTAGCGCGCCCGACACGTTCCGAGGATGGCAAGGCAGAGCTGGTGCGCGCTTTGGTGGATGCGCCCTTCTACACGCGATCCGAAATTCGCACGCGGCTTTTAGGACAGAACGCGGTCGCGGTGCATGAAAGCCTGGCTTTGAACCGTTTTGATAATCTGGCGGTGCAGGCGCTGATGCTGCCCTTCAGGGTGCCGCGGGCAAGAACTTAATCGTACCAGCCGACATCCAGCGTCGCGACTTCACCAAAGGGAACTCCGCGCGCCATGGCCATGCGGATGATGGGCCATGACGTTGCGGTCATGGTCAGAAAAGGCATGGGATCACGCCGATCCCAAGTGACATCGCGGGTTGAGACTAATTGGCGAAGATTTTCGCGAAACGGGCCGCGCCGGAATAGCGACATCTGTGTTTCCGTGAGCGCCGAATAGAATTGCTGCAAGCGGGCTTCAGGCCGGCAGCGCGGGATGAAACCAGGTTCCAGCACAGCGCGGGCGATATCCGCACGTTGCCAGAAATGCAATCCGCTTGTCGTGCGCGGATTGCATTCAATGCCCCAAGGCTGACCGGCCTCATCCACCATAACGTCGAAGGCGATGAAGCCTGTCCAATTTGCGGCGGCGATGAAACGCGTGATCCAATCGGCAATCGCTGGATGTTCCACCCGTTCAAAAGCGACCGCGACCGAGCCCGATTTCTGTGCCGCGCGGTAGATGACGGTGGATGAGACGCGCCCGTCATGCGCGATGGAACAGGAACTATGTTCCGCGCCGATCACGCAGCGCTGCACAATGGTGGGGATGGCGGGATCAGGCGCGGGCAAGGTGGCCCCGGCGGGCAGAAGGCGCACACCACGACCGGAACAGGAATGCACTGGCTTGATCACCACCGGGCCGGATTGCGCGAGTGCCTCGGCAGCAGGATCGCCAAGCGCATGCGTTTCCGGCACAGCCAAACCCCAAGCGGCGGCCTGTTGCGCGAAGCCATGCTTGTTGTGCAGGCGGAGCAAATTTTCGGGCGGCATGGTGAAAAGCCGCGTGGTGGCGGGCAGGCTGTCGCACAGGAAGGCGACATGCATGGTTTCTTCCGAAACCGGCAGGACAAAATCAATCTTCTCGTCGGCGATGATGCGCCGGAGATCCGCAAGATAGGCGTGCCTGTCTTCTGCTGGTGCGGTCACACGATGGCTTTGCGCTACGGCGCGCGAAGCGCCCGCCAGATGGCGCTTGAAAGGTTCCGCCACCACCACGCGCCAGCCAAGATCGGCGAAACCGCGCGCTACATCCAGCGCCTTGGGCAGGCGGCCAAGGGTCAGCAGCAGATTGCCTGTCATGCAACGCGGGTGACGCGACACATAACCTGCCGCGCCGGGCGCGTGGTGAGCCGCGCGGCGGGGCGCACCTCACCAGGCGCTTCGATGTGGAAATCAAATTGGCGAAAAAGCCGCGCAATCAACAGCACCGCTTCCACCTGCGCAAAGGCCGCGCCCGCGCAAACCCGCGGACCAATGCCAAAGGGGATATAGGCGCCGGCGGTCATTTCCGCTTCGCGTTCGGGCAAAAAGCGATCAGGGTCGAACATATGCGGATCGCGCCAATAGGCTTGATGCCGATGCAGCACCCAGGGTGCCACCATGATCAGCGCGCCCTTTTTCACCGGATAATCGCCGATGCGCGTAGCTTCATTGGCGACACGCGGCAGGAAGGTGATGGGCGGATAAAGCCGGAGTGTTTCGCGAAACACATTACGTATAAATGGAAGTTTGCGCGTGTGTTCGAATAGGATCGGCCCAGGACCGACAATCTCGTCAATTTCCGCACGCAGCCGTGCGACCAAGGCGGGTTGCGTCGCGAGCAGATAGAACACCCATGTCAGCGCGCTGGCGCTGGTTTCATGACCGGCGAGGAACAGCACGCCGAGTTGGTCAATCAGCTCCTCACGCGTGAAGGCTTTGCCTTCCACATCATGCGCGGCGATGATGGCGCTCGCGATATCATCAAAACTGGACGCGCCATCCCCCAGATGCGTATTGAGCAATTCGCCAAGATAACCGCGAATAAGGTTGCATGCCTTCAACACGCTTTCCTTTTGCGGAATCCGCTTCCAGGCGCGGTCAAAAATCAGCCGGCGAATTTCCACCTGCGCGACGCTATGTTCGAATTCGGTGAAGGCATCAAAAACCTCATGCGCAACACGCGTTTCCAAGCCCGTTGAAAATACTGTGCGGCAGATAATGTCCGCCGTCATGTGGCTCATCATCAGGTCGAGTGAAAAGCGCGTGTCATGCGCGGCATGATCAGTGAGCGTTGCCTCTGCTGCCGCCGAGCCGGCTTCCATGGCGGGAAAGGCGCGGTTGACGCGCATCATCGTCAAGGCCGGGTCAATCATGGCCCGTTGGCGCCGCCACGTAGCGCCGGAGGAGACAAAGATCGAATCGCCAATCAGCGGGTCCAGCGCATGCACCATCAGATCGCTTTTGGGCAGAATACCCTTGGGATCGGTCAGCACTTCGCGTACCAGATCGGGGCGATTGACGATAATGGTGGACCGGCGCGAATAGCCGAGCGGCCCGATTGGCATGCGATAAGCCTCGGCCGGCAGAAGCGAAAGCAAATCGCCATCGCCCCTGATCATGCAACGCATCAGCGCAATCAGCGCGGGCAGAGGTTCCGACCGCGGCGGCGCAAAGGCGCGGAAAGCCGGCACGTGATTCACAGCGCCCTACCCGGCCTTATGCCCAGGCAAGGACGGGCAAAGGGGGTAAGCGATCCTTGACCTGCCATGGCTGATTTCCATGCTTTACATTAGTGCATGTCAAGTGCGATTGTCACTCGAAAGCCGGGGAGGCTCGGATGGTCCTGTTCCTGTTCCATGCGCTGGTCGCCGCCCATATCGTGACGGGCAGCATCGGCGCCATTGCTTTCTGGGTGCCTGTGATCGGGCGGAAGGGTGGCGCCAATCATGCGCGCTGGGGCAGGATTTTCACCTTCGCGCTGCTGATCACCGGCTGTCTGGCAATGGTCATGAGTCTGCTGACGCTGGCCGCACCCATCGAGACTCACCCGCATCTGGAAGGCCGTTTTGACGAGGCCTTTATCCGCGGCATTTTCGGCTGGATGATGCTCATGACTGGGCTGCTGACGGTAAACCTTGCCTGGTATGGCTGGCTTTCCATTCGCAACAAGCGCCGACATGAATTGAACCGCTCGCGGCTCAATCTGTTTTTGCAATATGCGCTGATTCCCGCATCGCTGAATTGCGCCTGGCAGGGCTGGATGATTGGCCAACCGCTGATGATCGGCATTTGCATGGTGGGGCTGGCGACGGCGGGGACGAATCTCTGGTTCATCCTGGCGCGCGAACCGGGGCCGGGTTCCTGGATCAAGGAACATATCAAGGCTTTGGTGGGGGCTGGCATTTCCGTCTACACCGCCTTCATGGCCTTTGGGTCGGTCAGGATTTTTCCCGAATTGGCGCTCAATCCCTTCATGTGGGCGGTACCGTTGGTGGTGGGTGTGGCGCTGATCATCTGGCATCGGCGCGCGGTGGATCGGCAATTCGCCGGGCGCGGTCGGCGACTGAGCGCTGCAACGTAGCATGGTTGCGCCCCGCGTTGTTGTGATTGGCGCCGGCATGGGCGGCTTGGCGGCCGCGACTGACCTTGCGCGGCGTGGTGCGGCGGTGACGGTATTGGAACGCGCAGTGACCCCCGGTGGCAAGATGCGTGAGGTGATGGTGGATGGCAGCCCGATTGATGGCGGGCCGACGGTCTTCACCATGCGCTGGATTTTTGAGGGTTTGTTTGCGGATGCCGGCGCCTCACTGGAAACCGCGCTGCAATTACAGAAAGCGGATATATTGGCGCGGCATGCCTGGCGCGCTGGTGGCAGGCTTGATCTATTCGCGGATATCGGACGTTCGGCTGATGCCATCGGCGAATTTGCGGGGGCGGCCGAAGCACGCGGCTATCGCGCCTTTTGCGCCCGCAGCGCTGATATTTTCCGCACGCTACGCGGTTCCTTCATTGCCGCCGAACGTCCCTCCCCGCTTGATCTGGTCAAGCGCGTGGGCATTACCAATATCGCGGCGCTGATCCGCACCGCGCCGATGAAGACGTTGTGGGATGCCTTGGGCGAGCATTTTCGTGATCCGCGCTTACGCCAATTGTTTGGACGTTATGCGACCTATTGCGGCTGCTCACCCTGGTTGGCGCCGGCGACGCTGATGTTGGTCGCGCATGTGGAACAGGATGGCGTGTGGTTCGTGAAGGGCGGCATGCGGCGCGTGGCCGATGCAATCCAGCACTTGGCAGAAGGCAAGGGGGCTGAGTTTCGCTTCGGTGCCGAGGTCGCGGAGATTCTGACGCGTCAGGGCCGGGCTTGTGGGGTGCGGCTTGCAAATGGTGAGGAACTCGCTGCCGATGCAGTGGTCTTCAACGGGGATGTGGCTGCGCTGGCGCAGGGGATGCTGGGGCAGGCGCCTCGTGGCGCGGCAGAGGATACACCACGTGCCGCGCGTTCACTCTCCGCCGTGACCTGGTGCGTGAAAGCGCCGACCGCCGGCTTTCCGCTGGTGCATCACAATGTGTTCTTCGCTGAGGATTACGCGGCGGAGTTCGAGGCGATTTTCCGCCGACGCGATATCACCGCCACCCCCACAGTCTATATATGCGCGCAGGATCGCGAAGACGGGCCGGGGCCGCCAGAGGGCACGCCAGAACGTATGCTTGTGCTGATCAATGCGCCACCCGATGGTGATCGGCGTGGCTATTCGCTCGATGAAATCACGGAACTTGGCGAACAGGGCTTCGGCTTGCTGAAGGCTTGCGGATTGGACGTGGCGCGCGACGCAGGTGCGGAAGTGGTCACCACGCCTGAAGGTTTCGCGCGGCTTTTCCCGGGTTCAGGCGGCGCACTCTATGGCCGCGCGAGCCACGGCACCACCGGCACTTTCGCGCGCCCTGGCGCGGTCACGCGTTTGCAAGGGCTCTATCTGGCCGGAGGTTCTGTGCATCCCGGCCCCGGCATTCCCATGGCAGCGATGTCTGGCCGTATTGCCGCGGCGCGGCTTTTGGAAGATTGGGCCGGTGCGCGCGGTGCCATTCGGATTGGTGCGGCGCGCGCCTAATTGCGCTTCAGCGTGTCGCCATGCGGCACAAGCTGATCAAGTACCTTGGCGGAAGAAATCACACCCGGCACACCAGCGCCCGGATGCGTGCCAGCACCAACCAAATAAAGCCCTTTCACTTCTTCGCTGACATTATGTGGGCGGAACCAGGCGCTTTGGAAAAGCTGCGGCTCCAACGCAAAGGCCGCACCATTCACGGATAGCAGCCGGTCCTGAAAATCCTGCGGCGTCATCATGCGTGAAGTGACCAGCGCCTCACCAAGCCCAGGCAACACGGTTTCTTCCAGGCGTTTTTCAATCGCCTTACGATAGGGTTCCGCATGCTTGGCCCAATCCACCTTGCTGCCCAGATGCGGCACGGGCGCCAGCACGTAAAAGGCATCGCAGCCTGGCGGGGCGAGCGATGAATCTGTTGCCGTCGGGCGATGCAAATAAAGGCTGAAATCCTCGGCCAAGTGCTTGCGCGTAAAAATATCGTGCAGCAATTCCTGATAGCGTGGCCCGAGCACCATGGTGTGGTGATAAACATCCTCATACCGGCGCTTGGTCCCGAAATACCAGACAAAAAGGCTCATGGAATAGCGCGCGCGGGCGATCTTGCGATCGGTCCAGCGCCGGCGCGGATAATCCTGCAATAGCTTGCTGTAAGTCCAGGCGACGTCCGCATTGGAAACCACGATATCAGCGGCAAGCCTTTCGCCATCAGCCAATTCAACGCCGGTTGCGCGGCCGCCTTCAGTGATGATGCGCTTCACCTCGGCATTATAGCGAATGCTACCACCAAGCCTTGTTGCGAGATCAAGAATACCCTGCACCAGCGCACCCATGCCGCCCATGGCGTAATGCACGCCATGCAGCCGCTCCAAATGCGCGATCAGGCAGTAATAGGCGGTGGTGGTCATCGGATTCCCGCCAATCAGCAGCGGGTGGAAACTAAAGGCAACGCGCAGCTTGTCGCTGGCGAAGTAATCACAGACACGGCTATAGACGGTGCGATAGCCCTTAAGCCGGATCAAATCCGGCGCGGCACTGATCAGGCTTGCAAGACTATGAAAGGGCTTATCGGCCAATTCCGCGAAGGCCACACGAAAGATGCGCTCACTCTCCAGAATGAAGTGTTCAAACCCGGCGCTGTCTTGCGGCGCAATCCGCGCAACCTCTGCCCGCGTGACATCAAGATCGGCCGAACAACGCATGACGTCGCCATCATCGAAGCGGATCAGGTAGAAGGGATCCATCGCGCGCAGATCAATATCCTGCGCAAGCTCACGGCCAGCGAGCGACCAAAGCTCTTCCAGCAAATAAGGCGCTGTGATGATGGTCGGCCCGGCATCGAAGGTGAAGCCATCCTGACGGAAGACATAAGCGCGCCCGCCAGGTGCATCAAGCTTTTCAAGGATCGTTACACGCCAACCGCGCGCACCAAGCCGCACCGCCGCAGCAAGCCCGCCAAAGCCAGAGCCAATCACAATGGCATGCGGGCGCTGATCCTGCGCCTTCAAATCATTCGGCATGAAACACCACTGCTGATAGCCAGAAAAGGAAAGCCCCCGCGCAAGACGCGGAGGCCCCAAAGCTTAGTCATGCAAGGAAGGGCGGGATCAGTCATCCCGCCCCAACCTATTATCGCGGTGTGGCATCGGCTGAACGCAGCGGGCCTTGATTGACCTGCTTCAATTCAGGGAAGTCACGCAGCATCGGCGCACCATTAAGTGGGCGATTGAGGCCCTGGTGGCAGGTCGTACAATTCGCCTTCAGCGGATCACCCAACGCCCCAAGCCGCGGGCCGTGCGGGCCGTCCGCCGGACCATTCGGGTTTTGCACCCAGAGCGGCTTCAGCGGTTCGATATAAGATACGTTGATGTCCCGCACCATGCGGATTCCATACCACGCAGTCGTCCGTGCTGGCGGGCTTTGCGCCCATTCGGCAAAGGAACGACTGTTATGGCAATAGGTGCAATTCACCCCGATTGAATTGGACATATGCATCATCAAGGCATAGGTCCATTCGGTTGACATGGTGTTTTGACTATTCCGACCTGGCAGCGAGGTTGTGCTGATAT
>Ga0194129_10004695_pt1 | contig 17952 bp, 20 predicted proteins | sample TA2KigCa35mmetaG_FD_150862 | JGI IMG/M metagenome (GOLD analysis project Ga0194129, IMG submission 150862) | Freshwater microbial communities from Lake Tanganyika, Tanzania - TA2015038 Kigoma Deep Cast 35m | ecosystem: Environmental > Aquatic > Freshwater > Lake | place: Tanzania: Lake...
TGGCGGGGTCACGCGACGTTGTTCGAGCCTTTGGACAGATCGCCCAGTCGCGGCAGACGTTTCTGTCCAGAGGTGATCGCAGTGGCACCCACGCAGCGGAACTGCGTTACTGGAAGGACGCGGGGCTGGAGCCCAAATCAATGCAGGGCGGCTGGTATCGCGAGACAGGGTCTGGCATGGGCCCCACGCTGAACATCGCTGCGGCAATGAATGCGTATGCGCTGACCGATCGTGGCACCTGGCTCAATTTTCGTAACCGCGCGGATCTCAAGGTGCTGGTCGAGGGCGACGAGCGCCTGTTCAATCAATACGGCGTGATCGTAATCAACCCGGCCCGGCATCCGCACGTCAAGCAGCGGCAGGCACAGGCGTTTGCTGACTGGGTAGTTTCCGATGAAGGGCAAAAGACCATCGCCGACTACAAAATAGGCGGGGAGCCTCTGTTTTTTCCCAACGCCCGGCGGTAGTGGAGCGAGCACCATGAAACAGGGCCTTCGACCCGCGTGGCTGCCGCGCGTCGAACGCCCCTGGGTAGCGGCACTGTTGCAGGCCGCGCGCAATAAACGCTATTCGGTGGCCAGGCGAAGCCCCAACTGATTGGCGGCGATCACTGCCTGGGTGCGGTTTCGCGCCCCCAGCGCGCGCAGCACGGCGCTAACGTGGATCTTGACCGTGCCTTCGGCCAGGGCAAGTTCGCGGCAAATGAGTTTGTTGGGCAGGCCCCGCAGGATGAGCCTAAGCACATCGCACTGTCGTCCGGTAAGACCCAGGCTACGCGGATCACGTGAGGGTGCTTTCGCCTGCGTGGTTCGAACCATTGAGTTTGCAGGCGCCCAGCTGTTGTGGGTAACGACTTCTTTGGGGACGTACATGTGGCCCGCCGCGATCATCTGGAGCGCGTAACGAAGCACATCGTGATGTACGGTCTTTGGAATGAATCCCTGCGCGCCGAGATTCAGGCACCGCATAATGGTGTCTCGCTCGCCGTCGGCAGACAACACGACCACTGGCGTGTCGGGGCGAAGCAGTCGTAGACCCTGCAGCGCATCGTAGCCATCGCTGTCGGGTAATCCAAGGTCAAGCAAAATGCAGTCAATGCGGTTGGGCTCTGCCAGCAGGCGGCGGGCCTCGCCGTAGCTTGCCGCGAATTCAACCTGCGAGTCGGGGGCGATGCTTTCCAGTGTGTAGCGCAGTGCGTCGCTCATGATGGGATGGTCATCGACCAGAAGGAATCGCTTGGCCGGTCGGTGCACGAGGGAGCTCGAGGGGTGCATGTCTTTCTCCTTGATCAGGGTTGTTGATGGATTAGTGAAGTGAAGTACGCCCGATGAATGATGATTGGCGGTTCTGCGTAGCACCAATGATGGATTTCACAGATCGGTTCTGTCGGTACGTCCATCGCACACTGACAAAAAGGGCGCGTCTATACACTGAAATGATCACCACTGGCGCGTTGATTCATGGCCAGCGTGAAAAGCTTCTCAGGTTCGATGGCAGCGAGCACCCTGTCGCCTTGCAGTTGGGGGGGGCCGAGCCAGACGAGCTCGCGCGGGCTGCGCGCTGGGGCGAGCAGGCGGGCTACGACGAAATCAACCTCAACTGTGGGTGCCCGAGTGAGCGAGTGCAGCGCGGGGCCTTCGGTGCCTGCCTCATGGCTGAGCCCGACCTGGTCGCTGACTGCGTGCGCGCGATGCGTGAGGTCGTTTCGGTTCCGGTGACGGTGAAGCACCGCATTGGGCTTGACCGCGACGAGTCTTACGATTTTGTCGTGAGGTTTGTCGACAGGGTGGCCCAGGCGGGCTGCCGCGTCTTCATCGTCCATGCGAGAAACGCCTGGCTGAAGGGGCTCAGCCCCAAGGAGAACCGCGAGATTCCGCCGCTACGCTATGAAACGGTGTATCGGCTCAAACGTGATTTTCCCGGGTTGACCATCGTCATCAATGGCGGTCTTCGATCACATCACGAGGCGCTGGCGCAGCTCGAGCATGTGGATGGCGTCATGCTCGGGCGTGCTGCCTGCGATGACCCGTGGCTGCTTTCAAGCGTTGATTCGCTCTATTACGGAGCGCCTGATCCGTTTGCACTACGCCACGAAGCGATAGAGGGGGTTCGCTCCTACCTGAGCGCTCAGGTGAGCGAGGGGGTGTCACCGCGCGCAGTGCTCAGGCACCTGCTCGGCCTCTTCAATGGTTTGCCCGGTGCGAGGGCCTGGCGACGTACATTGAGCGATAGCGCGGTGCTGTCAGCGTACGGCGCGGCGACCCTTGATCAGGCCTTGATGCGTACGCTTCGGACATAGGCCAGGATTGCCATGAAAGCTACGGCGGCCAGACCTGCTTCCATCCAAGCGAGCGGCACACTTGGCCCGCGATCGCTGGTTGCGCGCACCAGTCCTTCTCCCAGGTAAAGCATGACAATCATCGACCACCATTGGAAGGTGCGCACATTGCCTGCAATGAGGGCGGGTAACGCGACGGCCAGGGGGATAACCTTGAGCGACAGTAACCAGGCCCCGGGTCTGATCGGTGCCAGCCAAAGCTCCCAGGCCAGGCCCAGCACGATCAGCGCCGCGAAGCAGCCGACCACAACGCGTCTCAGGAATTGGATGGTGAACACGCGCCGGATTATAGGGGGTGCAAGGCAGGCCACGCTGGCGTCGGCCCCGATCGGAGTTGGCCGTGCGTGAGCCGGCCTTCAAAGGTCGCGCCCGGCGACTGATCGCCGAGATGCTGCGACGGACTCGTAAGCTGCGTCTGCAGCAGACCGCAGCCAGCCTTGCGTTTCTGTCGCTGTTTGCGGCGGTCCCGGTCTTTTCCATCGCCTTGTCAGTGTTGTCGGCATTACCGGTTTTCGACCGACTCCAGGAAGGCGTGCAGCAGTTTCTGCTTCGCAACTTTTTTCCCGAGGCCTTCAGCGACACCGTCATCCGCTATCTACAGGAGTTCGCTGGGCGGGCAACGCACCTGTCGCTCGCTGGCGCGGTCGTATTCTTCATGACGGCAATCACCTCGCTGCGCGTCATCGAAACCACGCTGAATGCAATCTGGGCGAGTTCGCGCCGCCGCTCGCTGGTACATCGATTCGGACTGTATTGGGCGTTGCTCACCCTGACGCCGCTTGCACTGGGTGCAGTGCTTGCGCTCAATGGACGCGTGATCGCCGGGCTGTTGGTTGATCAAGACCTGGCTTGGCTGCAGTCGCTTTGGTTCACCGCATTGCCCTGGCTTATTGGTGTCGCAGCGCTGTGGCTCATGTTTCTGCTGTTGCCCGCTGCGCGGGTGCCGCCGTTGCATGCGCTTGCCGGCGCGGCGCTGTCTGCCGGGCTGTTGGCTGTCTTGCAACGTGGTTTGAGCCTGAGCGTCCGGCAGTTACCCACGTACGAAATCGTGTATGGCGCGTTTGCGGTGTTACCGCTGCTGCTGATCTGGCTGTTTTTGGTCTGGTCAGCCGTGCTGGCTGGAGCGCTGCTCGCAGCCAGTCTCAGGCATTGGTCTGCGCGGCTTGACGACCCGGAGCCCGACGACACACCCGGCCGACGGTTCGATGACGCTCTCATCGTGCTGCGCGCGATGCTGCGGGCGACGCCCGCCCCTGGCGCCACGTCGCATACAACGACGGCGTTGGCCGTCGCGCAGATGCATCAGGCCTTTGGCGCCGACGCGCAGCGCGCGGAGCAGGCTGCAGAGCTGCTCGAGCGTCTGGGCTACCTGATTCGGCTGGTGCAACTCGGCGGTCTTCAAGTGGCGAGTGCTGGTACCACACTAGGATCGGCAGTCGAGTCTCTCGAGTCAGGTGTCTGGGCCGAGCGCTGGGCCTGGGCAAGCCCGCCCCAACTGCTCACCTTGCGGCCGCTGTTTGACGATCTTTGGTGGGCCGGTCAGCCGTCCACGGCGGCGTCGTGGCAGGGGGGACGCCTGGCGTTACCTGTTGCTCAGGCGCTAGCCGATTGAGCGCTGGCTTCGAAGGGGAGCGCCCCCGCAAAGCCGCGTAGCGCGTCAAGCACCTCATCGGGGCGTTCGCTCATGAGGGCATGACCACACCCCGCAAGTTCGATGACTCGCGGGGCTGATATGGAGCCGGCCGCCGCGGATTCGGTCAATGCGGCGATCAGCGCCCGGGCCGCGCGTGGCGGCGTCATCATGTCGCGGCCGCCGAGTACGAACAGGGCAGGGCATCGAACGGCGCTCGCGGCGGCAAAGGCCTTGTCGTAGGCGTTGCACGCGGAAAAATCGTTAAGCAGCACGCCTGGGCTCTGCCGCTCCATCAGCCGCCGGTTCTGAACGAAAATCGAGAAGCCGGGCCCGGGGCATCCTGGACGAGCATTGATGGTTGCATGCGACCAGCCATTGATCATGTCGAAGGCCCTGGGCTCGTCGGACCGGGCAGCCTCAAGCAGTGCATCGGATACCTTCATCGGCGCGGCTGCCCCCACCAGCGCGATACCCGCCACCTGTGACGGGTGGGAGGCCGCGCACTGCAGCGCGATCAGCGACCCCATGCTGTGGCCGCAAACCAGGGCAGGGCCAATGCCAGCCTCGCGCATCAGGCGGGCGACCCAGTCAGCCATGTCGCTGATCGTGCTGAGCGGTGGGCCATCGCTTCGGCCGTGTCCGGGTAGGTCGACTGCGAGCACATCGAAGCCGTGATGGGCCAGATAGCGCGACTGCAGGATCCACACGCTGTGATCATGCTGGGCGCCGTGAACGAAAACGACCGCTGGTCGGCTGCCTAGCAGCGGTTTACCGCCGGTGTAAGCGTAAGCCTGCCGGTGATCGAGTTCGATTCGCATGACCGGGTCTCCTTCAGCCGCGCTCTGCCGCTCGGAATGCGGCCTTCAGATCGGTAATCAGATCGTCGGCATCCTCGAGCCCGATGGAAAGCCGAAGGGTTCCTTCGCTGATACCCGCTGCAGCCAGCGCCTGCGAGTCCATGCGGAAGTGCGTGGTTGAGGCGGGATGGATAACCAGCGAGCGCGCATCGCCGACGTTGGCCAGATGCGAAAACAGCTTCATCGCTTCAACGAAGCGACGCCCCGCCGCACGATCACCTTTCAGATCGAAGCTGAATACCGCACCGCAGCCGCGTGGCATCAGGCGTGCCGCGATCGCATGGTCGGGGTGGCTGCTGAGTCCGGGATAGGACACCGATGCGACCATTGGATGCTCGGCCAGGAAATGCGCGATGCGCACGGCGTTGGCCACGTGGCGTTGCATTCGGACCGATAAGGTTTCGATGCCCTGCAGAATCTGGAAGGCGTTCATGGGGCTCAGGCAGGCACCGAAGTCACGAAGGCCCTCTCGACGCGCGCGCAGCAAAAATGGCGCCACCGTGGACTCTTCGGAGAACACCATGCCGTGAAAGCCCTCGTAGGGCGCTGTCAGCTCGGGGAAGCGGCCCGATTCGTCCCAGTTGAAGCGGCCCGAGTCAACCAGCAGTCCACCGATAACGGTGCCGTGACCGCACAGGAACTTGGTGGCCGAATGAAACAGCAGATCGGCGCCATGCTCAAACGGGCGGATCAGCCAGGGTGTTGTGAAAGTGGAGTCGACCAGCAACGGCAGACCCTGCGCGTGCGCGATATCGGCAACGGCGGGAATATCCAGCACATCGAGACCGGGATTACCGAGCGTTTCGGCAAACAGTACCCGAGTGTTGGGACGGATGGCCGCTTTCCATTGGTCGAGGTCACGCGGATTGACGAATGTGGTCTCGATTCCGAACCGCGCCAGCGTGTAGTGCAGCAGATTGTGCGAGCCGCCATAGAGCGCCCGCGACGCGACAATATGCGAGCCCGCGCCGGCGATGGTGGCGATGGCGAGATGCAGCGCCGCCTGTCCGCTGGCGGTCGCGATGGCACCAACCCCTGCCTCGAGCGCAGCGATCCGCTCCTCGAGCACCGCAACCGTGGGATTGCTGATTCGCGAGTACACATGACCCGCCTGCTCCAGGTTGAACAGTGCTGCCGCGTGGTCTGAGTCGCGAAAAACAAACGACGCCGACAGATAAATTGGCGTGGCACGTGCGCCGGTGTCGCTGTCGGGGCTGGCGCCCGCATGCAGCGACAGGGTGTCAAATCCGAAGTAGTCGCGTTGGCTCATCTTGGGTCACGTGAAGGGGTCGGATGCAGTATGAACATGCGACTGCCAGGGGTCAATCGGGTCTCAATTGAACGATTCGATAGAATCAGGCGATGAAAATCCTGATCAGTAACGACGACGGGTACCTGTCCCCTGGCATCGCGATGCTCGCCCAGGTCGCTGAGCGGTTCGGCAAAGTTGCTGTGGTTGCGCCGGATCAGGACCGCAGCGGCGCATCCAATTCGCTCACCCTCGATCGTCCGCTCACGGTTCGCAAAGCGCCAAGCGGGTTCTTTTACGTCAATGGCACACCGACCGATTGTGTGCACATCGCCATGACGGGGCTCCTCGATTGGCGGCCCGACCTGGTGCTGAGCGGCCTGAACGATGGCGCCAACATGGGCGATGACACCATCTACTCCGGCACGGTTGCCGCGGCGATGGAGGGGTTCCAGCTTGGGGCGCCGGCTATCGCGTTCTCGATGACCCAGAAGGGCTTCGCCCATCTCGATGCCGCCGCTGATGTGGTGGAGCGCCTTCTCAAGCGCTGGGTCGGTTCGCCACCCGAAAGTCCCTTACTGCTCAACGTCAATATTCCGCCGCTACCGTTGTCGCGGCTAGGCCCGATTCGAACGACCCGGCTGGGCAAGCGGCATTTTGCCGAGCCGGCGATCGCAGCGCGCAATCCTCGCGATGAGCCCATTTGGTGGATTGGCCCGCCCGGCTCAGCGCGGGATGCCGGAGAGGGCACTGATTTCCATGCGGTTGAGTCCGGGCAGGTATCGGTAACACCGCTTGAGGTCGACCTCACCGGGTACGGCCGGCTGGAACGGGTGAGCGGATGGCTGGCCTCGGCTTAGCGGCTGATCGTCGCTCCGGGCGTGGCGATTCCCTTGCCCGCTGACGGGAGCCGCGCGTGAGCAAAATGGCTCGCTGGATGGATCAGGCGGCCATTCCACGACCGGAAGGGCCCAAAACGCGCGCTCGTCGCGTCTCTCAGCCGGATTCCGGTGAGCGTTCAGTGGCCACGCCGCAGCGGGATTCTGTCGAAACGGGGCTGGTTTCCGAAGCGGCGCGTCAGGCAATGGTGGAGTCGTTACGACGCTCGGGGGTGCGAGACCCCGGCGTGCTCGAAGCCATGCGAACCGTGCCGCGTCACCAATTTGTTGAACCTGGCCTGTCGAGCCGTGCCTATGAGGACGTTGCGCTCCCGATCGGCCATGCACAGACAATTTCGCGGCCCTTTACCGTCGCTCGAATGATCGAGTTGCTCGCGGCCCCGCTGGATGCGTCTGCCCGGTCAGCGGCGAAGGTGCTCGAGATCGGCACCGGCTGCGGATATCAGGCGGCCGTGTTGGCCAGGGTGTTTGGCGAGGTCATCTCAATCGAACGCATCCGGGGCCTGCACGAGCAGGCGCGGGCCAATTTACGCAGCCTGCGCCTGGCCAATCTGCGACTGGTTTTTGGCGACGGGCAGCTGGGCGTCTCGCAGGCTGCGCCCTTTGATCTGGTCATTGCCGCCGCGGCTGGTGAGGCGATTCCGCCAGCGTGGCTGGAGCAACTGACGCAGGGGGGGCGATTGATCGCGCCGGTATCGGGTCTGACAGGTCAGGCCTTGCATCTGGTTGAACGAACCAGACCGGATAGATGGCAATTGACGGTGCTTGATGCGGTACGATTCGTGCCTTTACGAGAAGGTACCGCGTGATGTGTTCAACTTGTCAGTCGAACCGTTTCCCGGTCTTGCTCAGCACAGCTTTACACGCGGTCCATGAACATGTTGGAAACGATTTCAAGTAACCCGTCCAGGCTCAGCCGCCCGGTAACCTGGGGATTGGTGGCGCTCATGTCGCTCGCGCTGCTGTCAGGATGCGCGGCGCCACGTCCTGCACCGGTCGAAAATCGCTCTACGGCTCCGCCGCCCTCTGTTGGCGGAACTTCGCCGTCCGCGTCCAGCCCGTCTCGGCAGCCACAGCAGGCCTCAAGCGGTGCCGCCTCGCGCCAACCCGCCGCGGGTGCGCCTGCGTCCGGCTCGAGGGCGCCTGGTGCATCGTCCGGGCAGGCGCCATCGCAGGTCGCCTCCGCTCCGTCAGGGGCCCGTCCGCCGACGGCGCAGGCATCGCCCGTGCGCATCAATCCTGTCGAGATCCGCCCTGCAGATCCGCCATCGCGTGCCGGATCCTCAAGTGAGGGTCTGGGCGATGCGGCACCGTCCCTGATGCGATCGGACGTCAGCGCGGGTCAGGCCCGCGGCGAGACAGCGGCTTCAGCGCCGGGCAGGCAGACGTCCGGAGGAGCCCCGGCCACCAGTGCAGCGGGCCAGACGCCCTCTGGGGCAACGGCTACCCAGGGGGCAGCGGCTGCGCCAGCGGCTTCCAGTTCCACCGCGCCCGCGCCCGGCCCACTTGCTTCAGCAGCGCCTCCCACCGCGGCCGCTGCCGACCCGGCGCGCTTCAGCTGGCCGGCCACCGGGCGCGTCCTGGAAGGTTTTTCTGAGCCCCGCAACATGGGCATCTCCATTGATGGGCAACCCGGCGATCCCGTGCTGGCAGCCTCGGACGGCAAGGTGATTTTCAGTGGTGTCGGTCCCCGCGGGTATGGCAACCTGATCATTGTCAAACACGACAACGATCTGCTGTCGGTATACGCCCATAATCGTTCGCTGGTGGTGCGCGAAGGCGACCAGGTTTCGCGCGGACAGAAGATCGCCGAAATCGGCGACAGCGACGCGGATCGTCCCAAGCTACGCTTCGAGATCCGGCGCGAGGGTCGTCCGGTCGACCCGTCTCGATACCTGCCTGCGCGCAGCGGCTCGTGATTCAGCCACTGTGCGGGCGCCAGGGGTCGTCATGACGCCCGTTCTGGTTTTTGACATCGAAACGATTCCAGACGTTGCAGGGCTTCGCGCGGCCTGGGGGTTCGACGCGGCGATGCCCGATGCAGAAGTTGCTGAACAGGCTTTTGCCCGACGGCGCGAGCGTACGGGGGGCAGCGACTTTCTACCGCTTCATTTCCACCGGATTGTTGCAATCGGTTGCCTGCTGCGCGACGACCGCGGTGTGCAGGTGCGATGTCTCGGGCAGGCGGACGAGTCTGAAGCCAGGCAGGTGCAGCAGTTTTTCAAGCTGGTCGATCGCCATACTCCCCAACTGGTCACCTGGAACGGAGGCGGCTTCGATCTGCAGGTGTTGCACTACCGCGCACTGATCCATCAGGTGCAGGCCTCGCGTTACTGGGATCAGGGTGAAGATGATCGCGACTTCAAGTACAACAACTATCTGAGTCGCTATCACAGCAGGCACCTCGATCTGATGGACCTGTTGTCGCTCTATAACGGGCGAGCGAGCGCGCCCCTGGATGAGCTTGCGAAGCTGTGCGGGTTTCCCGGCAAGCTCGGCATGGATGGCTCTCTGGTCTGGCCCGCCTGGCGGGATGGGCGCATCGACGAAATCCGCAGTTACTGCGAGACCGATGTGGCAAATACGTGGCTTCTGTACTGCCGCTTTCAGTTGTTGCGCGGCCAGTGGTCGCCCGAGCGGTATCAACAGGAAATCAGCCTGACCCGAGGAGCGCTCGGCGAGCTTGCCGCGCAGCATGCCCATTGGCGGGAATTTGTCGACGCGTGGCCCGAATGAGGCGGGACGCCCGCATGGGTGAGCCAGTCAGGCTCGATCTCGATATCGAATCACTTGACCTTGAGGCGCAGGGGGTGGCGCATCACGACGGCAAGGTGGTGTTCGTTTCAGGCGGATTACCTGGCGAGCGGGTCAGGGCAATCCTGCGGCGGCGAAAGCCTCGCTTCGATACCGCGGAGGTCGAGACCGTGCTGCGGGAAAGCAGCCAGCGTGCGCGACCTCGCTGTCCGCATTTCGGCGTGTGTGGTGGATGCTCCATGCAGCACCTTGATCCGCTTGCGCAGATCGCCGTCAAACAGCGAGCGCTTGAAGATCAATTGCATCATCTTGGCAAGGTGAGCCCCGAGATCATGTTGCGCCCGATCGCTGGTCCCGCCTGGGGCTATCGCTATCGGGCCCGTCTGTCGGTTCGCAATGTCCCGAAGAAGGGCGGCGTATTGGTGGGGTTTCACGAACGCGGCTCAAGCTATGTTGCCGACATGCATGAGTGCCACGTGCTGCATCCTGGTGTTGCCAGGCTCCTGATGCCGCTTCGCGCGCTGGTGTCAGCGCTCAGTCTGCGTGATCGACTGCCGCAGATTGAGGTCGCCGTCGGTGAAGCCCATAGCGGGGGGGCCTGCATTGCACTGGTGTTCAGGGTGCTCCAGGAGCCCACCGATGATGATCTGTTCCTGTTGCGGCAGTTCGCGCAGACCGAAACAGTGGAGCTTTGGCTGCAGCGGGCGGGGCCCGATTCGATCGAACTGCTGTGCGATCGCTACGGCGGCAACAGCCCGTCAGAGCTCGGTTATCGATTGGCCGAATTCAACGTCGTGATGCCCTACCGGCCCACCGATTTCACGCAGGTGAATCACGCCGTTAACGAGGTGCTGGTGCGGCGCGCGGTAGCGTTGCTCGAGCCTGCTGCCAGCGATCGTATTGCGGACCTGTTTTGCGGCCTGGGCAATTTCAGCCTGCCGCTGGCGCGGCGCGCTGCGCAGGTGGTTGGTATTGAGGGCAGCGCGACGCTCGTCAAGCGAGCCTCGGAAAACGCTGTGCTCAATCAACTGGAGCAGCGTTCGAGCTTCAGCGCGCGCAATCTGTTCACCCTCGATGACGCCGCCTGGCAGTCGCTTGGGCACTTTGATCGAGTGTTGATAGACCCACCCCGGGAGGGCGCACTCGAGGTATGCAAGGCTATCGCCGCGCAGGCCACGCGTGCTTCACATGAGGCCCCCCACCGGATCGTTTATGTCTCCTGCAATCCGGCGACGCTGGCCCGGGACGCGGGCATCCTGGTGCATCTGGGCGGGTACCGACTCCTGTCAGCAGGGGCGGTAAACATGTTTCCGCACACCTCGCACGTGGAATCAATTGCTGTTTTCGATCGACTTAACGGGTAACCAATGAAAATCGCCGGCCATTTGCATGGCCGGCGATTGGTTGAAGCTGCCGGAACCCCGAGTGCGTGCGGATCAGTCGCGGTCGCCGCCGACAATTCCCAGAATGGCCAGCAGGTTGCTGAATACGTTGTAGACGCTCAGGTAGATGCCAAGCGTGGCGGTAACGTAGTTGGTTTCGCCGCCGTTTACCACGCGCTGAAGATCAACCAGGATAAACGCGGAGAAGATCAGCACCGCGAGCGTCGAGATGGTGAGCATGAGCGCCGGCATCTGCAACCAGATGTTGGCGATCGCAGCAACCAGAATGACCAGGAAGCCGACGAACAGCCACTTTCCGAGCCCGCTGAAATCACGCTTGGATACCGTGGCAACTGTTGCCATGACGCCGAAAATTGCGGCCGTGCCGCCAAACGCGGTCATGATCAGTTGAGCACCGTTGGCCATCCCCAGTACGTTTCCGATGAGTCTGGACAGCATCAGGCCCATGAAGAACGTGAAAGCCAGCAGCAGGGCCACGCCGATTCCGCTGTTCTTGAAACGTTCGATTGCGAAAAAGAAGCCAAACGCGACGCCCAGGAACACCATCAGGCCAATGAACGGGCTTCCCGCGAAGAAGCTGAAGCCGGTTCGAACGCCGATCCAGGCGCCCAGGACTGTGGGAACCATCGACAAAGCAAGCAGCGTGTAGGTGTTGCGCAACACGCGGTTGCGGGCGGCAACGTCGACCAGAACCGACGAGGGGCTGTGTCCGAACGTGTTGTCACCGTATTGCATTGCAGTAACCTCCAAGGGTTTAAGACGCAATTATCTGCTGGGCCACCCCTGCTTTTTCAAGGGAAGCCGCGGGGCCGGCATGGAAATTTGCCCTTGCCGCCACAGTGTCAGCGTGAGTGCTGGGTTGGTCCATCCTGGCGAAGGGAAACGAGACGCACTGCTGTGATACTATTCTCTGTTCTGTGAAAAACAAGTCCGTGCGTTTAAAGAATATCAGAAAAGCACCGCTACCCATTGATTTAAAAGCACTGATTCAAAGAATTCCTGGAGCCATCATGGCGGTTGAGCGTACTCTTTCCATCATCAAACCCGACGCTGTTGCCAAGAACGTTATCGGCCAGATCTACTCCCGATTTGAAAAGGCCGGCTTGAAAGTGATTGCTGCGCGAATGACCCAACTGTCGCGCGCGCAGGCAGAAGCGTTCTACGGAGTCCATCGTGAGCGCCCGTTCTTCAAGGATCTGGTTGATTTCATGGTTTCCGGCCCGGTGATGATTCAGGTGCTCGAGGGAGAGGGTGCCATCGCGCGCAACCGTGACCTGATGGGCGCCACCGACCCCAAGAAAGCCGCGCCCGGCACCATTCGTGCCGACTTCGCTGACAGCATTGACGCGAATGCCGTGCATGGCTCCGACGGCGAAGATACCGCCCGCGCCGAAGTTGCTTTCTTTTTCTCTGGCCTCGACGTTCACGCTCGCTGAGGGCACGTGACCCGATCCGGCGCATTGCCTCCTGTCCGGGCCGCCCAAGCGGTCTTCCCGGGATAATGGGGGCCCCTGCATGGATGCGCCGGTCGATATCCTGGGCCTGTCTCCGGATGCGCTGACCGCTGCCTGCGGGCAGTGGGGGCAAAAACCCTTTCGCGCGCGTCAACTGCTGCGCTGGGTGCACCAGCGCGGAGAGTCCGATTTTTCGCAAATGACCGATCTGGCGAAAGAATTCCGGACGCTGCTTGCCGATCGGGCCCGTATTCAGGCCCCGGCAGCTTTACGCGATCACACCTCTGCCGACGGTACCCGCAAGTGGTTGCTTGACGTCGGAGACGGTAACGCGATCGAGACGGTCTTTATTCCCGAGACCTCGCGTGGCACCCTCTGCGTCTCAACGCAGGCCGGCTGTGCCGTGCACTGTCGTTTCTGTTCGACCGGGCATCAGGGCTTCTCCCGAAACCTGAGCGCGCACGAAATCATCGGGCAGCTTTGGCTTGCCTTGCGAGCGCTTGAACGCGACGGCATTCGCGGGAGGGTTCCCGTTGCCACTGACGATGCGGACGATGACGGCGATGGTTCAGGGCAGAATCCTCAATCACGGCTGATCAGCAACGTGGTCTTCATGGGAATGGGCGAACCGCTTCAGAACTATGAGGCCACCTTGGAGGCTTTGCGCCTGATGCTCGATGACAACGCGTATGGCTTGTCCCGGCGGCGCGTCACTGTCTCCACCTCGGGCGTGGTCCCCATGATCGACCGCCTTCGCGACGACTGCCCGGTTGCGCTGGCTGTTTCGCTTCATGCGCCCAACGATGATCTTCGCGACCACCTGGTCCCGCTCAATCGCAAGTATCCGCTGGCGCAATTGCTGGCGAGTTGTTTGCGCTACCTCGAGCGTGCGCCACGTGATTTTGTCACCTTCGAATACGTGATGCTCGACGGCGTCAACGACAGCGACGCGCATGCAGAGCAGCTCCTCGAGTGCGTTCGCCGGGTGCCCTGCAAGTTCAATCTCATTCCGTTCAATCCCTTTCCGAGCTCCGGGCTCAGGAAGTCTCCCGCGGAGCGGGTGCGGCGGTTTGCGCAACTGCTGTCAGACGGCGGGCGGGTGACCACCATCCGTCGTACGCGCGGCGATGATATTGATGCCGCCTGTGGGCAACTTGCGGGCGAAGTTCAGGACCGTACGCGGGTGGCCGAGCGCACTCGGCGACGCGTCATTTCAGTGGTGGGGGTGCAGTGAGCGATCGGCGGCACGCCACCACTGAGGCCCCAGCTGTGGAAGCGGTCGGGGACCCCGAGTCTGGCTCCGGGTTGCCCGGATCGGTTGTGTCGTCGCTCACCGAATTGATCAGCTTGCGTGAGGCAAGGGGCTTTAGCGCATCGCTGGTGTCGTCGCGTCTACGACTCGCCCCTCGCCAAATCGCAGCGCTCGAATCGGGCGACTGGGCTGCGCTGCCTGGGCGCGCCTTTGTTCGCTCGAGCCTGCGGTCGTATGGTCGCTTGCTCGAGGTCGATGTCTCGCCGCTGCTCAATTCAATCGAGTCGCAGCTGCCGGGCACCGAAATTTTGAAGCCTGACTCGGAACTCAGGCGGCCGATGCCGCGGCAGGGCGCCCTGGGCTTCGGTGGCAGCGGGTCGGGCAATCGATGGGTCTGGCTGCTCCTGCTGGTGGCGGGTGTTGTTGCGCTCGCATTTTTTTACGGGGGCGGTGCAACGCTCCTGAACCGCGATCTGCAGCCGCCAGTGACTCCCTCGTCGGGCTCTCCGAGCATATCCGAGGCGACTCAGCAGGGCGCTGCGGCGGAAGGGCCTGCGATGGCAACGGGCGCATCGTCAAGCGTTCTGCAGCAGGCGGCACCGGCTGCCGGCACGGCCACACCGGCCGCGACCGCCGGCGTATCGAACGCGCCCACCCCAACACTCTCCCCAGCGCCCTCCCCAACGCCCTCCCCAGCACCCTCCCCAACGCCCTCCCCAACGCCCTCCCCAACGGTTCCGCCTCCGGTCAACCTGCCAGTTGCTGCGCCGGCGGCGTCAGGACCGGTGCCAGCAGTTGCAGCGTCAGCGCAGGCGGGCAACGCGCCGGCAGCCGCCTTGCCCGCTCCGCCTCCAGCCCCGTCCCGCGATAACCCGCCGTCCGTTGCAAGGCCCGCGCCGGCAACCTCGGGCGCCACCGAGTCGCGTCTCAACCCGCTGGTCATGCGGTTCCCGGTAGAGTCCTGGATCGAGGTGCGCGATGCGTCGGGCGCCATCCTGATCACAGGCACCCAGGCCCCGGGAACCGTCCGCGAGTTGTCCGGCGATCTTCCGCTGTCATTGGTCATTGGCAACGCAGCCGGCGTTGCCATCACCTGGCGCGGCACACCGATCGACCTCGCTCCGCATATGCGCTTGGGCGTGGCCCGTTTCCGAATTGAGCAATGAGGCAGCGATGAGCGAGTTGCAACCGATGCCAGTGGGCCCTCTGCAACGTCGTCACACGCGTGCCATGACGGTCAGCTGGCAAGACCGGGCGGTGGTGGTCGGAGGCGGTGCGCCGGTTGTGGTCCAGTCCATGACCAACACCGACACCGCCGATGCCATCGCCACCGCGATTCAGGTCAAAGATCTCGCGCGGGCAGGTTCGGAGCTGGTTCGTATCACGGTGAACACGCCTGCTGCCGCGGAGGCGGTTCCTGCCATTCGTGATCAGCTCGACCGCATGGGCGTCAATGTGCCCCTGGTCGGCGACTTTCATTACAACGGGCACAAGTTGCTCCAGCAGGTGCCTGGCTGCGCGCAGGCGTTGTCCAAATATCGAATCAATCCCGGCAATGTGGGGGCGGGACGCCGACGCGACGATAACTTCGCCCAGATGATCGAGGTGGCCTGCCGCTACGGCAAGCCAGTACGAATCGGCGTGAATTGGGGCAGCCTTGACCAGGACCTGCTTGCCAGGCTGATGGACGCCAACGCGTCGCGGGCCACGCCCTGGGATGGGCAGAGTGTGATGCGCGAGGCGCTTGTCACCTCGGCCCTTGAAAGCGCTGCGCGAGCAGAGTCGCTGGGGCAGCCCGGCAACGCAATTACGCTGTCGGCCAAGGTTTCCAACGTTCAGGATCTGGTTGCCGTCTATCGAGCGTTGGCGGCGCGATGCAACTATCCGCTGCATCTCGGACTTACCGAGGCCGGTATGGGCAGCAAAGGCATTGTCGCTTCAACCGCAGCCATGGCCGTACTGCTGCAGGAAGGCATTGGCGACACGATCCGCGTATCGCTCACACCCGAGCCGGGCGGCGACCGGACCCGCGAGGTGGTTGTTGCACAGGAAATTCTGCAAACCATGGGATTGCGGGCTTTTGCTCCGCTGGTGGTAGCGTGCCCGGGTTGCGGGCGTACCAGCAGCACGTTTTTCCAGGAACTGGCGGCCAGCATTCAGACATTCTTGCGCGAACAGATGCCTGTCTGGCGCCGCCGTTTTCCTGGCGTTGAATCCATGCAGGTTGCTGTGATGGGGTGCGTGGTGAACGGACCCGGCGAAAGCCGGCATGCCGATATCGGCATCTCCCTGCCTGGTGCCGACGAGGCACCGGTGGCGCCGGTCTTTGTCGATGGGGAGCGCACGGTAACGCTGAAGGGCGACCGAATCGCTGAGGAGTTTCAGGCGATCGTCGAAGACTACGTGCAGCGCCGATATGGCGCGCGGTCAACGCATAGCGCGGAGGTGGCCTGAAGCGATTGCTGCCATCCTGGCGCCACGCAACAGAGCCATGATGCCTGCCCCTTTTGGTAGCAGGCATTTCTCACGGAGGAACAAGGGTTGAGCGACAAGCTTCAGGCGGTCAAGGGCATGAACGACGTGCTGCCCGCCGATGAGCCGCTATGGCGGCGTTTCGAAGAATCGATTGGGTCGGTGATGCGCGCCTACGCGTACCGGCGGATCCGTACCCCCATCGTCGAGCCCACCCGGTTGTTCGTTCGTGGCATCGGCGAGATGACCGATATCGTCGAAAAGGAGATGTATTCGTTTGTCGATTCGCTCAATGGCGACTCGCTGACGCTTCGTCCCGAGAACACGGCAGGCGTCGTTCGCGCGGCCATTCAGCACAACCTGCTGCACGAAGGCCCGCAGCGAATGTGGTACACCGGCCCCATGTTCCGACACGAGCGCCCGCAGAAGGGGCGCTACCGTCAGTTTCACCAGGTGGGCGCAGAAGCACTTGGGCTTGCCGGCCCCGATGCCGATGCCGAGATGATTCTGCTGTGTCAGCGAATCTGGGACGATCTTCAGCTGACCGGGGTGTCGCTTGAACTGAATTCGCTTGGCCAGGCCGAAGAGCGGCGCGCGCACCGTGAGGCGTTGATCGCGCACTTCGAGGCACACGCTGACGTGCTGGACGAAGATGCCCGGCGGCGGCTGCATGCGAACCCACTGCGTATCCTCGATTCAAAAAATCCAGCGATGCAATCGCTCATCGAGGCGGCGCCGAAGCTGATCGATCACCTGGGGCAAGCCTCGCGCGATCATTTCGACGCGCTTCGTCGGCTGCTCGATTCGCAGAACATTCCGCACCGGATCAATCCGCGCCTGGTTCGGGGTCTCGACTACTACAACCTGACGGTGTTCGAGTGGGTGGCCCCTATCGGCGGCAGCCTTCTCACCGTATGTGGCGGGGGCCGTTATGATCCGTTGGTGGAAATGCTGGGCGGCAAGCCCGCACCCGGCATCGGGTTTGCGCTGGGGGTTGAACGCGTGCTCGAACTGATGCGCGAGCAGTCCATCCAGACCGAATCCAGCCAGTGCGATATTTACATCGTTCACGCTGGCGAGGACACCGTGACCGCTGCAATCCAAGCCTCAGAGCGCCTGCGCGATGCAGGAATCGATGTGCTGATGCATGCCGGCGGTGGAAGCTTTAAATCGCAGTTCAGGCGCGCTGATGCCAGCGGGGCCCAGTTTGCTGTCATCATCGGACCAGACGAACTCGCTCGCGGCGAAGTGGGTCTCAAGTGGTTGCGAGATTCGGGCGCCGCCACGGGGTCTGGTCGCCAGCAGGCAGTGCCGCTCGAGTCCCTGGCCGATACCGTGATCGATGCGTTGCTGGCCGATGAAGACGATGACGAGTTCGATCTTGAGAGCGCCGCCGATGAGGGCGTCCCCGGCGACCGCCGAATTCACTGAGTTCAGGAAGCTTGACTGATGGCCTACGATCTCGAAGAGCAGGAACAGCTGGAAAGCCTGAAGGCGTTCTGGAGAAAATACGGCAATGCGCTGATGACCGGGCTCACGGTCATCCTGCTGGCATTTGCCGGGTGGCGGGGCTGGGGCTGGTATCAGCAGCAGCAGGCGGCCGAAGCGTCGCTCGCTTACGACAACCTGCGCAAGGCGGTG
>Ga0194129_10004696_pt1 | contig 17947 bp, 16 predicted proteins | sample TA2KigCa35mmetaG_FD_150862 | JGI IMG/M metagenome (GOLD analysis project Ga0194129, IMG submission 150862) | Freshwater microbial communities from Lake Tanganyika, Tanzania - TA2015038 Kigoma Deep Cast 35m | ecosystem: Environmental > Aquatic > Freshwater > Lake | place: Tanzania: Lake...
CCCGCCGACCCCGCATCGGAAGCCCCTATCGCGTGAGCGATGGGGACTGGGCCGCGTGTGGCGCGGGCTCGGGGTCGCCCGTGCCTGAGAGGAGCGCGGGTTTCCAACCCGCGGCGCACCCCGCAGACCCCGCACCGGAAGCCCCTATCGCGTGAGCGATGGGGACTGGGCCGCGTGTGGCGCGGGCTCGGGGTCGCCCGTGCCCCCTCGCTGGACGTTCGCCTCGGGCATCCCGCCCTCGGCGCACTGCGTGTCCGCGGCGCTTCGCCGGTCACCACATCGCCATGGTCAATCCACGGCAGGTTCGGGAACTTCGCCAAGGCCCTTGGCCTCCGGGCAAAGACCGATCGGATCAACGCAGTGGTCATTGCCCGGTTCGCTCAGGCGACCCGGCCGGTACCCGAGGGATGCGACGAGCGGCAGGAGGGGCTCCGGGAGCTGATCGTGCGCCGCCGGCAGCTCCTGGACCACGGCACGGCTGAGAGAAACCGCTGCGAGATGGGCCACTCGCCGCTGGTCCACACGAGCGTCTTGAAGCGTATCGAGACGCTCAACAAGGACCTCAAGCGGATCGAGAAGGCGATCTTCCAGCTCGTCGAGTCCAACGACGACCGGCGGGGCCGCTACGAGCGGATGAAGAGCGTCCCGGGGATCAGACAGGAGACGGCGGCCCTCGTGGGCGTGGCCCCGTTCAACCGCGGCAGTGGTCTGTTCCAGGCGCGCCGCACCATCTGGGGCGGGAGGAGCAGCGTCCGCAACGTGCTCTCCATGGGAACGCTGAGTGCCCAGAGGCACAACCCGGTCATCCGGGCGTTCGCGGCGAGGCTGCTGGCCAAGGGCAAGCCGCCCAAGCTCGTGCCGACGGCATGCATGAGGAAATCCTCGTCATCTTCACTGCCATGCTCCGCAGCGGTGAGTCGTGGGGGCCTCGGCTGGCGACCCTGAAATTCCTGAACCCACTCCCTCCAGGAAATACCTTCTCCGGCAGCATGATCTGCACCATGCCCCCCTTGAAACTCAACACAGCCGCTTGGCTTCGCCCCGCCTGCCAGAAGGCTGCACCGGCCATGGATGGCGGTGCAGCCGAATCGGAAGGCCGCCCGGAAGGCGGCATGGCAGGCGCGGCGGACCTTGGCTTCGCCCCGCCTGCCAGAAGGCTGCACCGGCCATGGATGGCGGTGCAGCCGAATCGGAAGGCCGCCCGGAAGGCGGCATGGCAGGCGCGGCGGACCTTGGCTTCGCCCCGCCTGCCAGAAGGCTGCACCGGCCATGGATGGCGGTGCAGCCGAATCGGAAGGCCGCCCGGAAGGCGGCATGGCAGGCGCGGCGGACCTTGGCTTCGCCCCGCCTGCCAGAAGGCTGCACCGGCCATGGATGGCGGTGCAGCCGTATATCAAGGAATCACGACCTCGTCGGAGATCACGATCGGCTTGCCTGCCGTCACTCCGGCGGGCGTCGGCATCGCCGCCGCAGGACCGGGCGAGCCGCCGGGACCGACGGGCGTCGACACGCCGGCGGGAAGGCCGCCCGGCAGGCTCCCCTCGATCACCGGAGTTCCGCCTTCGCAGCTGTTGCAGCCGCTCGACACCGGGGCCGATTCGCAGCACTGCTGCTGCTGGCCGCAGACGCGGGGTGCCGCCGCCGCCACCGGCGCGGCCCCCGGAGGAGTGAAGCCGGGCGGCAGGTGGCCGAAGCACTTCTCGTACTTCCAGACCTCCAGCGCGATGTAGCGCTCGTTGAGACTCTTGCAGCCACTTCCGGCAACCACCATCGACAATGCCACGACGGGCAGGCATCGCACCACGGCACGCATCACACCACCTCCTCGGGTGGCCGTCGGCTCGCGCGAGAAAAGGGGGAGGCGCCGCCGCTGGCCACGCAACCCTACCCCACGGTGGCTGCCGGGCAACCGCCTCCGGATCGAGGCGAACCATTTCCCGCTCGACCCCGCGGCAGACCCTGCGGGTCGTGTCGAGCGAACCGAATGCGCATCACGGCATGGCGCCGCGACCGTCCGCGGGAGCCGTGGCGATCAGCCCTTGCGATGGCGGATCCGGGCCCGCATTCGCCGCTTCTTCTGGCCGAGCTTCCGCCTGCCCTTGCCGGTTTTCTTGACGCCCATTCCGTCCCTCCGGGTCGCCACCGACCCGCGGCATGCGGCCGTCGACAGCGGCCACGTTGTAAGATGACGGCTCTCCCCGTGCAAGGTTCCCGCCGGTCGTCCGCGGCATGATCGTGTTCTTCCCGACCTACGCCTGCCGGACTCCGGGCGGCTGGACCGCCCGGATCGCGGGCATGGTCGCTCAGCCGCTGCCGGAGCGCAGCCGTCGCCGGGTGTTGGCCGTGGCCGTGCTCCGTCGCCTCCTGGATCTCGACGAAGAGCAGATGGCCGCCGAGGTGTTTCGCCGGCGGTCGGAGAAGTTCTTCTTCCGGCGGGTCACCGGGCACCGCGTCACCATCGACATCGGCGATCGCACCGTCGATGCCGGCTATTCGGATCGGGCGGGACACTTCGAGGCCCGGATCGAGTTCGACGACGAGTTCGCCGCCACCCGGTCCCGGACCGACTCCGCCGGCCGCCGCTGGCTCGGGTATTCGGGCGCGGCCGGCGCGGTCGAGGAGGACGCGGAAGTCGCTCCGACGGGGGGCGGCTGCATTCATCTCGTCGATGCCACGGGCACCTCGGTCATCTCCGACATCGACGACACGGTGAAGTTCAGCAATGTCGCCGACCGCCGCGAACTGCTCCGCAACACCTTCGTCCGGGAGTTCGCGGCGGTCGACGGGATGCCCGAGGTGTATCGCCGCTGGCAGGCGTCGGGGGCCTCCTTCCACTACGTTTCGAGCAGTCCCTGGCAGCTCTCGGATTGCCTGTGCCGCTTCCTGGGGGATGCGGGTCTCCCGGCCGGCTCGATGCACCTCAAGCTCTTCCGGCTCAAGGATTCGACCCCGCTCGGCCGCCTCCCGTCGCGAAAGCGCGGCAAGCGGCGGACGATCGAACGGATCCTCGCCGACTTTCCGGCGCGGCGGTTCGTGCTGGTGGGGGATTCGGGGGAACGCGATCCGGAGATCTACGCCTCGGTCGCCCGCCGCAGGCCGGATCAGGTCGCCGGCATCCTGATCCGCGAGGTGCAGGCGAAGGCTCCCCGCGCCAAGGTCCGCGAGCGGCTCGCCAAGATCGCCCGCCGACTGCCGGTCGGCTGCGTGACGGTCTTTCAGTCCCCCGATGAACTCGGCGACCTCGAGGTCCTCGGCTGACGCCTCGCCGACCACCGGCCCGTCCGGCCGTCACCCCGGATCATCGAACGCGTTCTGGTGCTGTTCGACGACCGGCTTCCCCGCGGCATCGAACGTCACGGCCACCACGTCGATCCGCACGCTCTCGTTCTCGAGGCGATGCCGGCGGACGTAGGCATGAACCAGCACGGCGAGCCGGCGCTGCTTCGCGAAACCCACCGTCTCGGCGGGATGACCGTGGCTGGTGTCGGATCGCGTGCGGACCTCCACGAACACGACGGTTCGCCCGTCGAGGGCGACGATGTCGATGTCGCCGCGGAGCACCCGTTCGCGGCGGCCGAGGATCCGGTAGCCGAGGCCGCGGAGGTAGGCGGCCGCCGCGTCCTCACCCCGCCGCCCGAGTTCGTCGCGGGACGCTGTCACGGTGCCTGGGCCGCCTCAGGTTGCGGCAGCCGCCTTCTTGCCCCTGCCGGCAGCAGGCTTCTCCTGGACGGCGTCGTCCCGCTTCTCCCGCAGTCTCGTCGACTTGCCGGCCCGATCCCTGAGGTAGTAGAGCTTTGCCCGCCTCGACACCCCCGACCGCTTGACCTCGATCTTGCCGATCTTCGGCGAGTGGAGCGGAAACTTCCGCTCCACCCCCTCGCCGGCCACGATGCGGCGCACCGTGAACGTCTCGCGGCTTCCGCTGCCGCTCTTGGCGATCACGACGCCGTTGAAGATCTGAATCCGCTCCTTCTCGCCTTCGAGAATGCGGGTGTGCACGTCGACGGTGTCGCCGATGGCGAAGCTCGGAACCTCGGGCTTGAGGCTCGATGCCTCCACGGCGGCAAGCAGTTTGCGACTCACGATACGGTTCTCCGGAAGGGGTTCGGGATGTGCGCGGACGCCGGACGGGAACGCCCGGCGGTGACCTCGATCGACTGGGCGCGGCGCCACGCAGCGATCCGCGCATGATCGCCGGACAGCAGCACGTCGGGCACGGCGAGTCCACGGAACTCCCGTGGCCTCGTGTATTGGGGCCCCTCGACGAGCCGTTCGGCACCGGAGAACGAGTCGAGCCCAGCGCTCTCCTCGTGCCCCAGGACACCGGGGACGAGCCTGGTCACGGCCTCGACCACCGTCATCGCCGCCACCTCGCCTCCGGAAAGGACGTAGTCACCGATCGAGAGTTCCTCGGCGTCGAGCGTCGTCTTGATCCGCGCGTCGAAGCCCTCGTAGCGGCCGCACACCAGCACGAGCCGGCTGGTCGCCGCCAGCTCCTCGACGAGAGGCTGGTCGAGCCTCCGGCCGCCGGGGCTGAGCAGGAACGTCCGACCGGGTTCGCCCGCCTCGGCCCGCACGGCCTCGACGCACGACACGACCGGACCGGGCATCAGGAGCATCCCCGGCCCGCCGCCGAACGGACGGTCGTCGACCTGCCGGTGGGCGCCGATGGCGTGGTCTCGGATGTTGGCCAGGTGCACCTCCACGAGACCGGCGCGGCGGGCCGTCCCCAGGAGGCTCCCCTCCAGGAACCCGGCGAACATCTCGGGAAACAGGGTGACGATGTCGATTCGCATGGCGAGAAAACGATCGGCGCGTTCCCGGGGACACGCCGCAGGGCGGCCACCCGGTGGATGGGGCTCACTCGGCCTTCGGCTCTTCCGCTGGCGTCTCGGCAGCGGGTTCGGCGGACGCGTCGGCGGCGACCTCGGCGACCGGTGCTTCGACGGCTGACTCGGCGACAGGCTCGGCCTTGGGAGTCGGCACGAACGCCGGCTCACCCGGCTCGGGAATCGCCCGCGGCAGCGCGAGTTTGGACCTGGCCGACTCCATCTGCGCCAGGTGCGTGCCGTTGGTTCCGTACTTCTTGATCAGCACGCGCACGGCGTCGCTGGGCTGGGCCCCCACGGACAGCCAATAGTCCACGCGAGGGCTGTTGAGCGTGCATCGCGCGTCGGTCTCGACCACGTGCGGATCGTAGGTGCCGAGTTCCTCGATCACGCGGCCGTCCCGCGGGCTGCGGCGATCGGTCGCACAAATCCGATAATACTCCCGGTTCCTCCGGCCCATCCGCTTCATTCGAATCGCCACTGCCACGGTCGCAGACCTCCAGTACGTGCCGACATTTCTCTGGCCGAACGGCCGAGCCCCTTATCGTATCCGCCCCCCGCCGGAACCCAAGGCCCGCCGTGGCAGTCCTGGTTTTCGCTGGTTTCCCGTCAGGTTCGCCGGTCCGGCGGTCCGCCGCCGCCGGCTCGCGGGTGATCGGAAGGTCAGTCCTGGCCCCCGCGGCGCTTCCGCCGGGCATCTTTTTCCCGCTGCTTTTTCAGCTTCCGCCGCTCGTCGGCCGTGAGCCGCTTGCCCGTGTCCCCCTTCGGCTTGGCGAGCCGGGCGGCGGGATTTTGCAGCTGGGCCTGGAGCCGCTGGACCTGCTGCATCCGCTCCCGCATGCCCAGGCCTGCCATGCCCTTCATCATCGACGCCATCCCGTCGAACTGCTTTACGAGGTCGCTCACCTCGTGGAGCTCGACGCCGGCGCCGGTGGCGATCCGCCTGCGCCGCGCCTGGTCGACGATCCGCGAGGGATTGCGGCGCTCGTCGGGGGTCATCGAGTCGATGATCCCGAACAGCCGGTTCATGTCCTTTTCGAGGTCCCCGCCGCCGAGCATGTCCTGCATCCCCCCCATGCCCGGAATCATGCCGAGCACCTTGCCGAGGGGGCCGAGCCGACGGGTCTGGAGGAGCATCTTCTTGAAGTCGTCGAGCGTGAACTCCCCCGCCTTCAGCCGCTCCTCCTGCCGCTTCATCTCCTCCTGGTCGAACTTCCGCTGCGCCTCCTCGACCAGCGACACCACGTCGCCCATGCCCAGGATCCGGCCGGCCATCCGCTCGGGGTGGAAGTCTTCCAGCGCGTCGATCTGTTCGCCGGTGCCGATGAACTTGATGGGCACGCCGGTGACGCTCTTCACCGACAGCGCCGCGCCTCCACGGGCGTCGCCGTCGAGCTTCGTCATGATGACGCCGTCGAGCTCGAGGGCTTCGTGGAACGCCTGGGCGCTCCGCACGGCGTCCTGGCCGGTCATGGCGTCGACCACGAGGTAGACCTGATCGGGGCCGACGGTGCGGTCGATCCGGCCCAGTTCCTGCATCAGCGCCTCGTCGATCGCCAGCCGTCCGGCGGTGTCGAGGATCACGACGGACACATGCTCCTTCCGCGCCCTGGCGACCCCGGCATTGCAGACGGCGACGGGATCGGTGCCCCCCGTCGGCATGTCGGCCGGCGTGTGCACGGGAATGCCGAGCTGGCGGCCGAGCACGGCGAGCTGCTCGATCGCGGCGGGCCGCTGCAGGTCGGCGGCCACGAGCATCACGCCCCGGCCCTGCTCCTTGATCCGCTTGGCGAGCTTGGCACAGGAGGTCGTCTTGCCCGAGCCCTGAAGGCCGCACAGCATCAGGATCGTGGTGGTACCGTCCTGGAGGTGGAGCGAGTGGTCGACCGGCCCCATCAGGCCGATCAGCTCCTGGTGGACGATGCCCACGAGCTGCTGCGCCGGGTCGAGCGATTCCAGCACCCGTGCCCCGACCGCACCGGCGGCGACCCGTTTCAGAAACCCGTCGGCGACGTCGTAGGCGACGTCGGCCTCCAGCAGGGCCGTCCGCACCCCGGCGAGGCCCTCCCGCATGTTGGCTTCGGTCAGCTTGCCCCGGCCGCGGAGGGACGCCAGCGCCGTGGAGAGCGAAGCGGTCAGCGACTCGAACATGGCGGCTCCGGTCCGGACGGGGCCGCGAGTATATCCCCGGCGGACTGCTGTCTCCTGCCGGTGACGGGCCGTTCGAATCGGGAGCGGGCACACAGCGTGCCGCTTGCCCGACGCGTGGCCGGCATGAACGGCGCGTCACCGGCCGGAGCAGGGTCGAAACCCGCGGCGGCGACCCGGCCGGGTCGGGCCGCGGCCCGGGGCTTCAGCTGAAGGTGCCGGGCTGGCCGACGATCGGCGCGCCGGTCGTGGCCGGCATGCCACCCTCGCAGCACGGTGCCGCCGACTCGCACGCCGGACCGCACGCCGGCTCGCACGCCGGAGCACAGGCGGGCGCCGGCGCGGCACAGGGGGCCGGTGGCGGGGCGCCGCACGAGCGGAACTCCATGAACGACGGGCGGCGGCAGCTCGAGAAGCCGCCGAAGCAGCTGCTGCAGCCGGGCGCGGCGGCGAGGCTCACCACCGCGATCGCCAGACACAAGGCACGAGCCATGACGAGATCTCCACACGGAGGCAGACGGGGCAGGCGGGACGGGCGGACCGCATGCGGCGTCGTCGCCGACGACGCTACCAGAACCGTACCTCACGATTCCTGCGCGGCGCGGTCAGCGATCGATTTTCTTCCCGCTGGCAGCGCGATTGCGCCGCGGCCGCGGCGCGTGACGGTCGTAGCGGCACCGGCCACGGATTCCGGCTGCGAAAGATGGTGCGACGGCCGGTGCTAGAGTTGCACGCGAGCGTCCGGCGGCAACACACGAGCATCCCCATGCCCTCCTCCCGCATCGCCATCTCGTCAGCCTCGCGGCCGCGGTTTCGCGGCCCCGGCAGCCTGTGCCTCCTCGGCGCGGGAATCGCACTGGCCTGCCTGGGAAAGCCGGCCGTGGCGTCGGGGCTGGGCCACGGGTCGAGCCCGCGGGTCTCGCCGTGCCCGCCGGAAGCGTGCGACGACGTCTGGTACGTGAGCACCCGCAGGCTCCCGGGCATCTGCGGCCTCCCGCGGCATGCCGACTTCGAGGTCGAGCGGCGGGTCGCGGGGCGTTGGGAGCGAGCCGACGTGGAGGCGCTGCTCGGGGAGCCCGCCCGGCCGCTGGTGTTCTTCATCCACGGGAACCGCTACGAGGCGTCCGAGGCCCGGTCGCAGGGCGTGATGATCGCCAGACGGCTCAAGGCGACCTGCCCGGCGGGCGTCAGGACGGTGGTTGTCTCGTGGCCGAGCCAGCAGCGTGGCCGGCTGATCGAGTCGAGCCGTGACAACTATCGGCGGGCGTCCTCGGACGGCCACTACTTCGCCTGCCTGCTGGGGCGGGTGCCGTCTTCCCAGCCGGTGGCGATCATCGGCTATTCCCTCGGCGCGTTGATCGCGGCGGAGGCCCTCGATGACCTGGTCACCCATCCCGAGGCCTCGGCCGGATCGCCGTGGGCGCTCCGCGAGGGCCGCACGCACCTCGTGCTCGTGGCCCCCGCGATGCGCTGCGATGCCCTGGCGCCACGCGGCGCCTACGCGGCGGCGACCTCCGGCATCCAGCGGCTGACGCTCGTGATCAACTCCCGAGACCTCGCGTTGCGGATGTTCCCTCACCTCGACCGCGAGAGCGACCTCGACGCCCTCGGCGTCGCCGGCATGTCTCGGCGATCCGTGCCGTCCACGGTGGAGTATTCAGCGACCGACGCGGCTCTGGTGGTCGGGCGGCGGCATGCCCTGCCGGAGTACCTGCAGTCGGGAACCCTGATGCGGCGGATCGCCGGCGGGGCGGTGGCCGGACTGGCCGGCGACTGATCGGAGCGGGTGGATCAGGCAGCGCGGCGGACGGCCGGTTGGTCGGCGAGCCGGGCCTCGACCATCATCCGCACCACGTCGGGCATGATGTGGCGGGCGGTCCAGCCCAGCCGTTCGGTGGCCCGCGAGGTGTCGGCGCGGCCCCGTTCGATCTCGGTGGGCCGCACGAGCTTCGGATCGCGGACGACGTGCCGCCGCCAATCGAGCCCCACCGCCTCGAATGCGGTCGCGACGAACTGCTCGAGGGAGGCGGTGTGGCCGGTGGCGATCACGAAGTCCTCCAGGACGTCGAGCTGGAGCATGCGGTGCATCGCCACCACGTACTCCGGAGCCCAGCCCCAGTCCCGCTGCACCGAGAGGTCCCCGAGGGCGAGCGACTGCTGCTCGCCCCGGGCGATCCGGCAGGCGGCCGTGACGATCTTCTGGGTCACGAAGCGTTCGGGGCGAAGCGGGCTCTCGTGGTTGAAGAGGATGCCGGTGGCGGCCCGGATGCCGTAGGCTTCGCGGTACTGCGCGATCTGCCAGAAGGACGTCGCCTTGGCGATGCCGTAGGGGCTTCGCGGCCTCAGCACCGTGTCCTCGTCGGCCGGCTGGTCGCCGGCGTTGCCGAACATCTCGGAACTGCCGGCGTTGTACAGGCGGGTCGGCGTGCCCAGCAGGCGGACCGCCTCGAGCAGGTTGACCGTGCCGAGCACGATGCTCTCGAACGTCTCCACCGGCTGGTCGAACGACAGTCCGACCGACGACTGGCCGGCGAGGTTGTAGACCTCGTCGGGATTGGCCCGCTTGAGCACCTGAAACGTCGAGCGGAAGTCGACCAGCGACATGGACACGAGCGTGACCCGGTCGCGGATGCCCAGCCGCTCCAGGCCGCTGAACCGGCTCGCCTGGGCGTCGCGGCCGGTGCCGATGACGGTGTAGCCGAAGTCGAGCAGGTGCTTCGCCAGGTAGGCGCCATCCTGACCGCCGATCCCGCAGATCAGCGCAGTGCGGCCGGCCGGCAGTTCGAGAGGCGCAGGCATCTCCGGGACGGTAGCAGCCGCCGGAGGCAGACGGAACGGCAATCGGGCAGCCCTGGCGCCGCGTATTCAGGCATCGCGCTGCCGGTCGGCAAACCACGCGGCCGTCAGGGCGAGACCCGCGTCGAGGGGCACGGCCGGCTCCCAGCCGAGGATCGATTTGGCGAGCGTTGCGTCGACCAGGTTGCTCCGCAGGTCGCCCGCCCGGGCCGGACCGTGCACGGGGGGCGGAGGGTCGACCGCGTGGCCGCGGGCCGCAGCCGCCGCCCCGACGGCCGGCCGCAGCACGGCCTCGAGTTCGACCACGTCGGTGCCGATGCCCGTGCCGATGTTGAGGCTCGTCAGTGAGCCCGCGGCGCAGCGGTCGGTCGCCGCGAGCGCCAGCACGTTGGCCCGCGCCACGTCCGGTCCAAACACATAGTCCCGCACGTAGCGGCCGTCGCCGTTGATCGTCGCGGGCTGGCCGCCGAGCAGTTTCGTGCAGAAGATCGCCACCACCCCCGCCTCGCCGTGCGGATTCTGCCGGGGCCCGTAGACGTTCGCGTAGCGAAGCGCCACGGCCGTGACTCCGTGCTCGCGGGCGTAGAAGGAGAGATACCGTTCACCGACCCACTTGGTGATGCCGTAGGGGCTGACGGGGTTGGCGGGTGTCGTCTCCGGGGCCGGCGTGGTGACGTCGCCATAGAGCACCCCACCGCTGGAGGCGAACACGATCCGCCGGCAGCCCCCCGCGACGGCCGCATCGAGCACGTTGATCAGTCCCAGGCAGTTCACCTGGGCGTCGAACAGCGGCTCGCGGACCGAGCGACTCACCGACATCTGGGCGGCCTGGTGGCAGACGGCGTCGGGCTTTTCGGCCGTGAACACCCGCCGCACCGCCTCGGCGTCGACGATGTCCGCCACGTGGAGCGGCACCGAGGCGGGCAGATTTCCGGGCGAGCCGCTGGAGAGATCGTCGAGCACCGCCACCGCATGGCCCTCGCGGAGCAGCGCGTCGACGATGTGGCTGCCGATGAATCCGGCACCGCCGGTGATGAGGATCTTCATGGGGAGCGCGGAGAGGGGAGCGGGGGCGAGGCCATCGGGAAGCACCCGAAATCGCATCATATCCGCGGCCTGGCGGCACGGAAGCATCCCGGCGAGGGTCGCCGTTTGGGGCCGATCCTCCGCCCCGCGTGCCGCGCGGCACGGCGGAACCTGCGAACCCGCGACCGGTTTGGGACATACTTGCACTCGGCGGGACGACCGCCCGCCTCCCCCTCCGGAGACCTCCATGTCGCTCGCCGCTCCCACCACCCCCGATCTGCATGCCGACGATGTCGCCGCCCTGGAGCGGCTCCGCGGCGTCTACGGCCGGCTCCGTCGGGAACTGGCCCGCGTGATCATCGGGCAGGAAGCGACGATCGAACGGCTCACGGTCTGCCTGTTCGCCCGCGGTCACGCGCTCCTGATGGGCGTGCCCGGACTCGCCAAGACACTGTTGGTCGGCAAGCTCGCCGAATGCGTGTCGCTGAGGTTCAGCCGGATCCAGTTCACCCCCGACCTGATGCCGATGGACATCACCGGCACCGACATCCTCCAGGAGACGGCCGACGGCCGTCGTGAGTTTCACTTCGTGCCGGGGCCGGTGTTCGCCAACATCGTGCTCGCCGACGAGATCAACCGTGCGCCGCCGAAGACACAGGCCGCCATGCTCGAGGCGATGCAGGAGCACAAGGTGACGGTGGTCGGCAAGACCTCGCGGCTCGAGCCGCCGTTCTTCGTGCTGGCGACGCAGAATCCGGTCGAGCAGGAAGGCACCTACCCGCTGCCCGAGGCACAGCTCGACCGGTTCATGTTTCTCATCGAACTCGATTACCCCGCCGAGGACGAGGAGGTGGCGATCGCCCGGACGACGACCGGCGAGCCCCCGCCGGAACTGGACCACGTGCTGACCGCCGCCGAGATCATCGACTACCAGAACCTCGTGCGCCGCGTGCCGGTGCCGGACCACATCTACCACTTCGCGGCCAGGCTCGTCCGCAAGACGCGACCCAAGGGGGATGCGGCCCCGGAGTGGCTCAAGCCGCTGGTCAGCTGGGGTGCCGGGCCGCGGGCCGTGCAGAACCTGATCCTCGGGGCCAAGGCGCGGGCCGCCCTGTCGGGCAGTTACATGGTCCGCCTCGAGGACGTCGAGGCCGTGGCGGCGCCCGTGCTCACCCACCGGATCATCACCACGTTCGCGGCGCAGGCCGAAGGGATCGACGCGAAGCAGATCGTGGGCCGGCTGGTGAAGGAGACCGTGGCCGAGCAGGCGTAGGCGGCCCGCGCCGCGCGGGGGCAGCCGCATGTTCAACGACCGACAGCCGCGTTCGTTTCTCGACCCCGCCGTGCTCGCCCGGCTGGCGGCGGTGCCCTTCGTCGCGCGGCGGCCGATGGTCGGCACGGTGTCCGGCCGGCACTCGAGCCCCCACCGCGGTTCGAGCGTCGAGTTCGCGGAATACCGCAAGTACGTGCCCGGTGACGACCTCCGCCGGCTCGACTGGCGGGCCTTTGGCCGCTCCGATCGCCACTACGTCAAGGAGTACGAGGCCGACACGAATCTCCGGCTGTGTCTGGTGCTCGACACGTCGGGCTCGATGGCCTACTCCTCGGGCGGGATCTCCAAGATCGACTATGCGCGGCGGATCTGCGGGGCGCTCGGCTACCTCGCCAGCCAGCAGGGTGACGCCGTCGGCATCACCTGCGTGGCGGACGGGATCGTCCGGTCGCTGCCCTCGCGGCGGAGCCCGGCCCACCTGCGGCTCGTGTTCGATGTCCTCGAGGAGGCCCGGCCCGCCGGTCCGACGCGACTTCCCGAGGTGCTCCACGAGATCGCCGAGACGGCGCGGCAGCGGGCGGTGGTGGCGGTCGTCTCGGACCTGTTCTGCGAGCCGGAGGCGCTGGCGACGGCCTTCAGCCACCTGAAGTTCCGGCGGCACGACGTGGCCGCGTTCCACCTCCTCGATCCCCAGGAACTCGCCTTCGACTTCCAGCGTCCGACGCGGTTCCTCGACCTGGAGGGGGGCGGCGCGATCTTCGCGGATCCGCTGGACATCACCGACCGGTACCACACGGCGCTCGGGGCGTGGCTCGAGAGCCTCCGCCGCGTGGTGCTGGAATCGGCGATCGACTACCACCGGATCGTCACCGACGAGCCCTCCGAGCAGGTGCTCGCCCGGTTCCTCGTGGGCCGCGCCGCGGGGAGGAGCCTGCGATGACGTTCCTCCAGCCATGGGTGCTCGCCGGGCTGCCGCTGGTGGTGCTGCCGCTGATCATCCACCTGATCAACCAGCGGCGTTTTCAGACCGTCCCCTGGGCGGCGATGCGGTTTCTGCTCGCGGCCCGGGCGCTGTCGCGGGGCTACTCGCGGCTGCGGCACTGGCTGATCATGGCCCTGCGGATGCTCGCCGTGGCGGCGGTGATCCTGGCGGTGGGCCGGCCGCTCTCCCGCGGCTGGCTGGCGTTGGCCGCCGGCGGCCGCCCCGATTCGGCGATCGTGATCCTCGATCGCAGCCCGAGCATGCAGGCGGTGGCCGCCGCGGGGGGGGCTTCGAAGCTCGACACGGGGCGCCGGCAGCTCGCCGCGGCCCTGGCCACGCTCCGCGCCGGCCGCGTGATGCTGCTCAGCGATCCGGGGCGCGGTCCCGAGGAGGTGGCGGCGCCCGATGCGCTGGTCGAACTGGCGACCGCGGGCCCGCTGGCCGCGGCCGCCGACGTGCCGGCGCTCGTCCAGAGCGCCTACGAGTACATCCGCGAGCAGGCAGCCGGCACGACCGAGATCTGGATCTGCTCCGACCAGCGGGCCAACGATTGGCAACCCGACGACGGCGGCTGGACCGGCATCCGCGATGCGCTCGCCAAGGTGCCGCAGCAGGTCCGCGTCCAGCTGCTCGCGTATCCCGTCCCGGCCGGAGGCAACCTTGCGATCCGCGTGACGAACGTCCGGCTCGAGACGCTCGGCCGCGACCGGCGGCTGGTGGTGTCGTTGGTCGTGTCGCGCCAGGAGGACGGCGAGCGGATGACAGTTCCCGTGACCTTCGAGACCGGCGGCATCGCGACCGCGGTCGAGGTCGAGATCGTGGGTCGTGAGGCGGTGCTCAAGAGCCACACGATCCCGCTCGAGCGCTCGGCAGAGACCAAGGGATTCGGGACGGTCTCGATTCCCGCCGACGCCAACCCGGCCGACAACCGCTTCTTCTTCGTCTACGACGAACCGCCGCCGCGTCGCTCGCTCGTCGTGGCCGAGGAGCCGGCATCCGCACAAGTCCTGGAACTCGCCGCTTCCATCGCCCCGGATCGGGGGGCGGCGCGGGTGGACGTCGTGTCCCGCGGCGACCTGGCGGCGGCCCCCTGGGAGACCGCCGCGGCCGTTCTCTGGCAGGGGCCGCTGCCCGAGGGACGGGACGCCGAACTGGTTCAGCAGTTCCTTGACCGCGGCGGGCAGGCCGTCTTCTTTCCATCGGACCGGGGCGCGGGAGGACGGTTCGCAGGCTGCTCGTGGGACGACTGGACCGAGCATTCACGACCGGTCGTCGCGGAGTCCTGGCGGACCGACCAGGATCTCTTGGCCAACACGCTCGCCGGTTCGGCCCTGCCGCTCGGCGACGTCGAGGTGCGGCGATCGTGCGGCCTGACGGGGGACTTCGTGCCGCTGGCCACGCTGCCCGGCGGGGCCCCCTTGGTGGCCCGGTCGAGCCGCGACGAACGCGTCACCTTCGTGGCCACGACGCCGACGGCCCGCGACTCGGCGCTGGCGGCCGAAGGGATCGTGCTCTATGCGGTCGTCCAGCGGGCGATCGATCGGGGACTCGTGCCGCTCGCAACCGCCCGGCAGGTCGATGCCGGACCGACAGCGGCGACCCTGGCGGCCGCGTCAGGCGGTGCGTGGACCCGGCTGGTGGGCGACGCCGGTTCGCCTTCGACCGAGTCCGGCCTCCATGCCGGCGTGTATGCCAGCGGCGAGCGGCTGGTGGCGGTCAATCGGCCGGCCGTCGAGGATACGTCGCCGCCGGTGGCCGACGAGCGGATCGACAGCCTGTTCCGGGGCCTCTCGTTCACGAGGATCACCAGCTCGGCCGGCGACACGACGAGCCTCGTGCAGGAGATCTGGCGGGCCTTCCTGATCGCGATGCTCGTGGCGCTCGTGGCCGAGGGGCTGCTCAGCCTGCCGCGGTCCGCGGCAGCGGATCGGGGAGCGCGACTGCCGCGGCGGCTGGAGGCCGCGGCATGAGCGAGCAGGCGCTGCGGTTCTTCACGACGCCCTGGACGATCGCGCTGTCGGCCGCGCTCGTGCTGGCGACGATTGCCGTCGGCCTGCTCACCTGGAGACGGAGTGGCTTCGCCACGGGCCCCGGCCTGGTGGAACTCCTCCGGGTGCTGATCGCGTCGCTGGTCGCCGTGCTGCTCAACCAGCCGGAATGGGTCGAGGAGTACCGACCTGAGGAGAAGCCGACGGTCTGCGTGTTGCACGACGCCTCGCGGAGCATGGACACCCAGGACGTGGTGGCGACCGATGGCGGCGGCGCCGCGCCACGGACGCGGCGGGCGGCCGTCGCGCCGCTGACGGACCCCGCCTTCTGGAACCCGCTCCGCGAGCGGTTTGAGGTCGTGATCGAGCCGGTGGCCGCGGCACCGCCGGGCACGGCGACCGATCTCGCTGCGCCGCTGGCCCAGGCGGCCGAGCGGTTCACCGCGCTGCGGGCCGTGGTGCTCGCCAGCGATGGCGACTGGAACAAGGGGCGGCCGCCGCTGGATGCCGCGCAGGCGCTCAGGCTGGCGCAGGTGCCGGTCTATGCCGTGCCTGCCGGCAGCCCCACCAAACTCCCCGACCTCGACCTCGCGAGCCTCGACTGCCCCACGATGGGCGTGGCGGGCAAGCCGGTTCGGGTGCCGTTCACGGTCGTCTCGTCGCTGCCCACCGAGCGGGTGGTGGTGGCCACGCTCGTCACCAGCAGCGGCGAGAGGCTGGTGAAGGAGATCCGGCTGCCGCCGATGGCGACGGTCACCGACTGGATCTACTGGACCCCGCCGTCCGTGGGCGATTACACGGTCACGCTCTCCCTGCCGGTCGAGCCGGGAGAAATCCTCCCCGACAACAACGAGCGGACGGCCCCGATCGCGATCCGGCAGGAGAACCTCAAGGTCTTGGTGGTGGAGAGCGTGCCGCGGTGGGAGTACCGCTACCTCCGCAACGCGCTGTCCCGCGATCCGGGTGTCGAGGTGTCGTGCCTCCTCTTCCAGCCGGGGCTGTCGAAGCGTGGCGGCGGCACGCAGGACTACATCCAGCGGTTTCCCGCCGGCCTCGACGAGCTCGCACCGTACGACGTCGTGTTCCTCGGCGACGTCGGTGTCGGCGAGGGGCAACTCACCGAGGAGAACTGCCGGCTGCTCAAGGGCCTCGTGGAATATCAAGCCAGCGGCCTGGTGTTCATGCCGGGCTGGCGGGGCGAGCAGGCGTCGCTGGTCGGAACGCCGCTCGAGGAGCTGTGCCCCGTGGTGATCGACCAGGCGCGGCCGGACGGGACGGCCAGCGAGGCGCCCCGGCGGCTGGTGCTCACCGAGGCGGGTCGCCGGAGCCTGCTCACGAAGCTGGCCGATGGCGGCACGGAGAATCTCGCCGTCTGGGAAAGCCTGCCCGGTGGGCAGTGGTACGGTCCCGTGCTCCGCGCCAAGGCGGGCAGTGAAGTGCTCGCCGTCCACGAGGATGCCGCCAACGAGTACGGCAGGATCCCGCTCCTGGTCACGCGCACCTTCGGCGCCGGCAAGGTGCTCTACATGGCGACCGACGGCGCCTGGCGGTGGCGCAAGGGCGTCGAGGACAAATACCACTACCGCTTCTGGGGCCAGGTGGTCCGCTGGATGGCCTACCGCCGCAACATGGCCCGCGGGGAGCGGATCAGCCTCTCCTTCTCCCCCGAGCAGCCACAGCTCGGACAGACGATCGCGCTGGATGCCCGCGTGGCGGAGGTGAGCGGTGAGCCGCTCGTTCGCGGCGAAGTGACGGCGCGGATCACGGCCCCCTCGGCCGCCGTCGAGACGGTGCAGTTCGCGCCCCCCGGCGGCGACGGCGAATGGGGTGTGTTCGCGGCGACCTTCATGCCGCAGGAGCCGGGAACCCATGAGATTCGGCTCACCTGCCGAGAGACGGGCGACACGCTGGACGCGTCGGTGTTCGTGCAAGGGTCGGCTGCCGAGAGCATCGGCAAGGCGGCTCGGCCGGAGGTGCTCGCAGAAATCGCGCAGGTGACGCGGGGCGACGTGGTGCGGCCCGACGAGATCACGGAACTCGTGGCCGCGCTCGCCGCGCTTCCCGAACCGCCGCCGGCGGTGCGGCGGTTGCAGCTCTGGAGCCATCCGCTCGTGGCGATCGCGCTGGTGGCGCTGCTCGGCATGTTCTGGATCGGACGCAAGCGACAGGGCCTCGTCTGAGGTCGGTCACGTGGCGGCGTATCGAAGGCAAACAGCGCAACCGCCGCGCAATCTCGAAGCGTGGATGAATGCAGCATCCGCCCGCGCGGCCGCAGCGCCGAAACCCCCATGTTTTTCAGTGCTTTTGTGCACCTCTCTCGGTGCGTGCTTGCGGGCGAACGAACACGGCCGCCAGAGCCTCTGGGGCGAATCGGGCAATGGCAGGGACGAATCGGGCGCGGTGAGCGAAGACCATCGATGAACCGTCGCTTGACTGCGTTTTCAGGGTCTTCAGCAGAATTTGTGGGTAGAAAGCCTGTGTTTCTGCGCGGGGCTCTGCCCCGGACCCCGAGGTTTATGAGCCATGGCACAGGCATCAGCCTGAGTCTGTCGGCGTGAGGCTGATGCTTCCGGCAGCGATCGCACCAAGCCGCTGGCGGCATGGGTATGTGATGAGCCGCCGCTGCGCGGCGACATCCGGCATGCGGCGGCGTTCCGCCGCCTGGAAGCACCGCCCTGACGGGCGGGCCAGGAGAGAGGAGCATCGTGCGGCGCTGTCGGGTAAAGAAGCGGTTTCATAGCCAGCCCTTTCTCCGGAGCCACCGCAGGATGCACCTCAAGAGTATTCTCAATCACGTCGAGCCGCTCAAGTCGTTCGTCTACAAACGGGAAAGACTGGTCACAACCGCCGGGGGATCGACCGAGATCGAAGTGGAGATCGAGCCGCGGGCGAATGGGCGGCCGAT
>Ga0194129_10004697_pt1 | contig 17947 bp, 16 predicted proteins | sample TA2KigCa35mmetaG_FD_150862 | JGI IMG/M metagenome (GOLD analysis project Ga0194129, IMG submission 150862) | Freshwater microbial communities from Lake Tanganyika, Tanzania - TA2015038 Kigoma Deep Cast 35m | ecosystem: Environmental > Aquatic > Freshwater > Lake | place: Tanzania: Lake...
TTCTCTCAAATCTGATGGACTTCCATAAACGAAATTAAAATGATCAAGTTTTTTCAAAGCATAAGCTCTCGTTTTTGGAGCCATCCATTTATTGCTGGCAAGAATTTGTCTGAAAGCAATTTTTAAATCATTACACATTATTTTAACATACTCCAAAATTTCCGGATTTTCATATTTCTTAACATATTCTTTTGTTAAAAATGTATTAAACGGAACTGACAAATAAAGCGACGATCTAACTAACGAGTCTGTAATCTTTTCTTGTCCGCGCTCATAATCACCATAAAACTCAAACGGAATATTTTCCCATCCTCTAGTCAATCTAGCTAAACGTCTTAACAATATGTATATCCAATAAGTTTTCCACTTAGGTGACTTCCAGTTTTTAACCAATAAATCTGAACCACATTTCATATAATTAATGTCTGATGGAATATAAAACCTTGGTGTTGTCTTAAAACCTAGAGCTTGAGAAAATTCTTTCCAATCAAACCCGTATTTTTCAAGCGATTCGTCGCAATCAACACGATAATATGATTTAGGCTTCTTTTCAACATCTAAACAACCCAACGCGTTAAAAATATCGACCTCAACATCAAAAATATCATACGGATTATAGTCATTTTTACCTAATAATGTATTAAATAATTTTTTCACTGTTTTTGCAAATCGTTCTCTATAATTCTTTTTATATTGAACTTCTGTTCCGTCGTCATAATAAATATTAATATCAAGCATAAAAAATTGATGAGGATCAATATGGCATCTAAAAACTTTATTATCTTTTTCATCTGGAGACATTAACCACACGAAAGGTGCGCCAGTAGCAATCATTTCATCACTATTAATGTGTGCCAATAGTTTCCATGGACTAGAATTATTTAAAAAATTATTTATTGTTTCCTCTGTTTGTCTAGCTAATCTACGTGTCTCTAATTTAGAATTTAACCTGACGACTGACGTATAAAAATTTTTTAAGTTTCTAGATAATTGATTATTATTAGATTTAATGTAATCTAATATAATTTTATTTAATTGTCTATAAACCTTATCTTGTGCTAACCTAAAATCATCTACTTCAACAATATATTTTTGTTGTTCCTCTAAACTTACGTTTTGTAGCCAATCATAATTAATGTAGGTATAGTAATCGTCGTTTGGTTTAATGCTCTTTGGCGCAAAATCACTGTTTAATTCTTTAACAAATTCTTTTTTTCTTTTAATATCGCTCATCGTAAGGTATTTTTTTGGTAATGTTTTTTGAAAATTAGCTTCAAAAGGTTTTAACCCTATAGGACATCTAGTTTTTTTAGATAATAATTTATATGTTTTTGTTTTATTTACCTTAATATGTTTCTTCGTTTTATTTGTCATATATATATTTATAGATTATTTATACATACGTATAAAATAATTACATATGTATAAAATAATTACATACGTATAAATTTATTTATACATATGTAAAAAATAAAAGATATTTTTTTCCTATTAATATTCAGAATAAGGGACATTATTACTACCGCGCAACTGTAAATAGTTATATTGTTTTGTTGTCATACAGGCACATCCAGAACTATTGGAATAAGTATTGGGACAACATTCAGGTTTAAATGGTGTATTGGCAAATAATAACATTTCACCTTCAGGTAAAGGAACCGGTTGTTCTGGACGATTTAAAATATTTTGAACGCCTTGACTTAAAGGCTGACCAGGTGTAACGGTTAAGTTAGGAGCACTCCACGAAGATGTATTAATTGGTTGATTATTAATATTATATTGAGATGATTGTCCATAATTTGTATTTGCTCCAACAAAACCTTCTAAACTATTACAATTACAGCATCCATAAAACATATGTCCAACCAATATTAAATAAATAACTCCAATTAAAATGAGAATCTCAAGATTTATTTTATAGCCAAAAAGATTAAAGTCCATTTTATATTATACATAATTCATAGATAATTTTTTTATTTTTCTGAAAATGTCTAATTACTCAAATAAAAAATAAATAATTGTTTATAAAAATTTTAGTTTATGTGTAAATCAATTAAAGAATTATAATCATAAACAATATTATTATTTATTTCAAAATACTTTTTATCTGTCAATAAATGATATAAAACGAAATGTTCTCTCGATTTTTTTAATTGATGAATTATTTTTTCGTTTTCATAATTGTTTGAACGTATATCATTTTTATTCATATTTATAAAGTTTGAACCACAAAATAAATTTTCACAATCATTTTTACTATAATATTTAATTTTCATATTTTTATCTAAATCAATATCAGAACCATTTATTTTAACGGTTCCATAAACATATTCACCATTTTCAGTAATGTCCCCAACTTCAACGTCACAAATAAACTTATTTTTTCCGTTTTTCATTTTGATTTTTGTACTTGCCGCAAATCCATAATCTAAATACTTATGTATATTATGACAATTTCTCTCTAATGATGAAACATTAAAAAATAATTTATTTAGTTTATGTTCAAACACTTCATCCCAATCCGTAAATATTGTATCATTAATTTCAATAATTTTATTTTCAGTATTTAAACAATATAAAAACGGTTCAGAATAATCATTTATTTTAACGGCATCGATGTGTTCCGACACGCGTATCCATTTTCCATTATAATAAACTATATGAGAATCGGACACGATTACTCCATTTAAACTATACATTACAGAACCATTTGTTTCAACTTTAATTATTGATGTAATTTTATTGTTGTCTTTTAAAATATCCTCAAAATTTAAAAAGCTAATTGGTTTATACATACCATCATTTAATTTAATCAACGTGTTTTTGTCGAAACATTTTACGGATGGCTGTGCTAATGTAGGTATAGACAAATTGGCGTGAACTTGCAATACATCGCTCATAAACGCTAACATTATAGCTAATGGAATCGATAAAGCAATAAATATAGCTGTATTTGATATTGCGAAACCCCACGTAAATGGAAATAACCAAAAAACAGCTATTAAAGCAGCCATAGCTATCAATATAATAATTATAAATTGTGCGATTGCTCCCATTAAAGATTGTAAAGCATAATATCCACCTAAAAGTGTCATCAATGCTGCTGTCATTATTCCTTGAACTTTTGCTATCATATCTCTAAAACTAATTATAATTTGCTGTAGTGGTATCATAATGTTCATAATTCTACCCATAATTTCCTGCGTTATGGTTTGAAATAATGTTCTAATTTTATCGAACATCGCACGAACGTCATTTATAGACCCTTCAATATCAGCGCTCATAGTTCCTAATGAATTAATTGTAAATGTCAACGGTTCTAACATATACCCAGTTATAGATGTCAAAATGTTTTGGGTGCAAAACTGAAAATTTTCAGCAGTATATTCTGAAGCGGTCATTCCAGCAGGATGCGTCAATAATCCAGCAATAGGTATTATATATGGTTTACAACGTTCATTAACCCAATTGTCAACAATAGGTTGAGCATGTATTTTTGCGTAACAATAACCTAAAATTATGAAAACGATTATATTTATAAAAATAAGAATAATTACTGAACCACCATATTGATCAAAATAAGATAAATTGTTATACATTTTTTCTAGGATATTAAGGTTATTCATATATATAGTAACTGGATAATATTCAATAGTAACTATACCAAATATAATTGAATATTATACACAAAAAATTAAACATCTATACACAAAAAAGTTTATATTTAATAAAATGATCTTCCCAGTCCCAAAATGTTTCATCGCCTATTTTAATTATATGATTGCTAGTTATAAGACACATTAAATAATCTGTTTTAACATCAGATTTTTTATAATCTTTACTATCTTTTACCAATAGGAGTTTTTTATTATCTTTATGTTGAACTAAATGACTTCCTGTTACATAAATTTTTTCGCCCGAAACACCAATGCCTTCGCCAATATTTACGTATAGTTCTACTGGTTCTCTCTTGTTGTCAATTTTTAAAACAGCATCTATAAACACACCGTTTTCTAATACATCACCTAAATCTAAATCTTTCATTTTTTTTATTGTTCCATCATTTAATTTAATTGATGTATCTGGATGAAAACATTTTCCTAATGCTTGCACCATTTGTCCTGGTGGTCCATTCCAAGTACTTTGCATTGTAAGTAATGCTCCATCCATAGTGTACAATAATGTTGTCATTACCCCTATTAATTTACCAATTAAATCTTTAATACTAATAGTTATTTTTTGAAATTCAATAATTAAATTTAAAAATACACCAAAAATAGATTGAACAATATCTAAATTAAATCCCCTTACCTTACTGAACATAGCACGTATAGAGTTTAAATCATTCGCAAAATTTCCGAGTGTTGTTCCGAGAGAACTTGTAATAAATGTTAATGGTTCCAATAAGTAACCCATATAATTAGTCTGCATTGTCTGAATACAATATGTAAAATTAGAACCTACATCTTCTGCTAAAGGCATATACATAGGATTACACCTATATAGTGGCCAATCTTTTCTTATTAGCGCTAGTTGATTATAATAAAACACACCTGCTATATATATGGCAAAAGCTAAATTTACATATACAAAACTTAACCAATTTCTACCAGTGGGCATAACTTATAATATAATAATAAAATTATTATTATATTTTGAGTTTATTATTGGTTTTAATTATATTTATCAATTATATTAATTTGAAAATGAAAAACTTTGGATTTATTAACAAAATAAATAAATTAAATTATGTAAATTATGAAAAAACTGAAATAAATTATAATAATAATAAAAGTATTTATAACATTGTGATACCAAATAATAACATAAAACAATCACAAATACAAAATCCGTTTAATAAAAACATGAACTATTACGTTTGTAGTTATGGTGGTTGTGGTTCAACAGTTTTAACAAGTTATTTATCTAACTTTGGAAATGTTTATCATATTCATGATAGGTATCCGCCGAGTAAGCTTCAATATGTCGGAAAAATAAACTTAAATAATGATGACATTAATAATAATAATTATCATGATGAGTGGTTTAATGGTATAGACATTCCTGAAAATGAATTAAAAAATTATAAAGTTATATTTATTTATAGAAATCCAATAAAAGCAATATATAGTAGATTTGTTAAAAATAATAAACCATATATAAAACACTTACAAAATATTAAATGTGATAATAACGGTTTCATTAATTTTTTTGATGTAATCAAATATCATAAGGATTTATATAAATTAGAAGAGTTTTTTGACAATTATGTAGTTAATAATATCAATAAAAACTATACGGTTTATTGTATAAAATATGAAAACTTTTGGAATAACATTAAGGTGTTTAATAAAATAATTGGGATTCCAGATATTTCGACTTTGTATCCAGCTAAACAAGAGAGAAATAGTAAAAGCTTAATAGAGTTTGATATAATATTGGCAAAAATTTATTTAAATTTATTTAAAAAAATGAACAGTATGGGATTTATATATATTGTTTATCCATCATTAAATTATACAAACAACGACGATATAAATGATAACGATATAAATGATAACGATATAAACGATAACGATATAAATGATAACGATATAAATGATAACGATATAAATAATAACGATATAAATAATAACGATATAAATTATAGCAATATAAACAAAATAAAAAAATAATAAATTAAGGTTTATTTATTCTTAGTGTTTTCTGGATTTTTTACCGCCACTATAACAACCCCAATTCCAATTTGGATTGCTACCTCCTTTATGTTTTTTGCTTAATTTATTTTTTTTGTTATGTTTTTTTGTTTTTTGTGTTTTTCTTTTAAATATTTTTGTTTTGATTTTCTTTCCTCCTGAAGTTACAGTAGCATATTGGTCGTATTTTGCATTTTCAGCTCCTTGTGTACTTGTTCCAGCGTTTTTTGCTATTTGCGCATTTGGTCCTGTTCCAGCACCATTCGTTACTGTATAGCGGTTATTATATTGCGGAACAACTATTTGTTGAGATGTGGCACCACCTCGAACACGTTTTTTGCCTCCAACCGCATTACTTAAAGCCGTTTGTTTTTGACTATTTGAATTCATGCTTACTATAGCAGCGTTTTGAGGATTTCCTCCAGGTAAGCTTTTTGTAGTAGGATATATTAAGCCAGGTACAGAACCATTATTTCCCGATTGTTGAGAATTTGACATATATAATATTATGATATAATATTATATAATATAACAATAATATAACAATAATATAACAATAATATAACAATAATATAACATTATAACATTATAACAAAAATATATAATTAGTTTAAAATATTAAATACTTAATATTATTTATAAATATAAATGAACGATAATCAAAGACTTCAATTACAAAATATGATAAAAGCTAATGATGTTGATGATAAAACTGACTTAATCAGAACTTTAAAGCATAGTCAAATATTAAGAAATGAGGTAAACAACATGATAATGATTAAATCGAAGTTTAAGGGAAATGAAGAAAAAATTAACGAAGAATGTATTAATGAATGTAATTTTTTATTCACATATTACACTGAAATTTATAATAAAGTTAAAAAAGATGAAATTGATATCAATATCTTAAATAAATTTTTAGATGTATTAAGGAAGATTGAAGACGGAGAAGTTGATCAACATGAAGGTTCATTTATGGTCGGCACACTATTAAAGGAATTATATATTGATAGTGCGTTAAAGAAAGCGGATAAATTAAATGAAAATTCCGAAAAAACACCTGAACCAAAAAAGGCTGATATTCAAATATCTTGGAAAAATTTTAAAGAATTAAATAAAAAAACCATGTAAATTAAAAATCCATTTGAAAAATAATAATTTATCATTACAACTATTGTTTTTTCCATACCTCAAAAAAATTATTATAGCAAGGACACCAACCACCGCTTTCTACATAATCCCTATAAAATTTATTTTTAATCAATATGTCATCAACATATTTTTTATTTTCTATATAATGATAATCATTTCTTCATATGTAGAAAAGAAAAAATGACCAAAAAAACGAAAAATCGAAGAAATGCCTACATTATGTAGTGTAATGATCTTTAAGTATGCAAATAATATATATTATTATTTACACCCTTGAAGATTTAAAATCGTTTTTATAATTCAAATAATTAAACAACTTAAAGATAAAAATATATAGATATTATAAACAATGAATAATTATATAGTATCTTTTTTATCAAAAAAATACACATATCCATTTAATGAAGAATTTAGGAAAGGATACAAAAATGCGTGGATTGACAAAATAAAAGACTATACACCATGAATTTTTTTTTTGATTTCATCAAAAAGGTGTATTTTTACACCTTTTGACATTTAAAACGCCGATTTTTTAATGTTAAATAAAAAATTGATTTATTTTACAATAAATGATATATTGTTATTATAATAAAATGAAGTGTAAAATTTGCCAAGAAATATGTAATGATAGTATATTTAGTAATGAATTATGTCAATATTGTGATAATAAATATTATTGGTGTGAAATTTGTGACAAGTATAGTAAATCTACCTTTTGTTTCTGTTTTACACATAATCAATCAATATTTAATATTAAAATATTTATACTTATGTTTGCTCTTATATGTCTCTTTATAATTTACAAATACATATTATAGGCGTTTTAAATGTCCAAAGGTGTAAAATATAGACCAAATATTGAAAATAATCCATATAAAAAAGAACAATTTAATAGATTTACTGATTGTTTTTATGACATTAAAAACAACACAATGGATACATTTATAAAAATTGAAAATGAAAATAATAAATTGATCTAAATCAAACATTTTTGTTTTAATTCATCAACATTTAACATAAACATCAACTTAAATGCATCATTTTCACTATAAAATATGATATCAAATTGTAAATAATAATCATTTGTATATGAATTTATATAATGTTGTAATAAATCATATTTATTAATTAATTCTGTTATGTTTTGTGGTAATTCATCAATATTATTAACTTTATCAGTTATTATTTCAACATTATTATTATCATCATAATTCCACAATAAAACCTTTAATTTATATGGTGATTTGTACAAATCATCCAGCTTATATGTTTTTTTATCAAATTGTGTAAAAAAATTATATTCCATTTTTATGTTATTTATATCTAATCTCTTTATATAATATGTTGAAATTGATTTTATATAATAATGATAATATTGAAATAAATAAAATATACAAAAAACAATTTGATACAGAACTAAAATACAATAAAAATATAGTTATATATAGTCTTTATAATAATAATAAATTTGTTGGTTATACTATGTATAAAATTTTAAAAAATTATACAATAAAAATTGACTGGATATATGCACCTGGTTATGGAAAAGAATTTATGAAAAAATTAGAAAGAAAATTTAAAAAAATGAATATAAAAAAAATAATATTGAATGTTTCAATTGATCCAACTGAAAATAAAGAAATTGTTATGAAACGACTTAATTTTTATATTAGATTACAATATAAAGTTTATAATATTGAGTTTAGAAAAGATTATGGACCATTATTGAATATGTATAAAATGTTGTAAAATTATCAATAATTCTCTAATAAATCCATAATAGATATATTATATAATTCACTTAATTTTTGAAGTCTTAATGGATGTAATACTTTTTCTAATAATTCTTTAAAAATTACTTTACCAATCAATTTATTATTTGATAAATTATTTTCAATATATTCATCCAAATCTACATTATCATAATATGATATGTTAATATTATTATTATATAATACATAATAATCATTATCAATAACTCCTACCAATAAATTATTATCATCTGTACATTTTAACATATTATTTTCAAAAAATAATATTCTAATAATATTTTTTGGTAAAACATATTTTTCTAACATTACATTAAAATTATGACCAAATTTAAGATAAGTAACATTGTCTGGAATATCATCTTTTTCTAATGATTGATCAAATCCATTCAAATCAAGATAAATAACACTATTTGGTATATCTCCTGGTTTTAATTCTTGGTCAAAACTTCTTCCTAAATTAAGATGAATAACACTGTTTGGTATGTCTCCTGGCTTTAATTGTTGATTAAATCTATCACCAAAATTAAGATGAGTAACACTGTCTGGTATAAATCCTTCTTCTAATTCTTCATCAAAATTATATTCAAATGTAAGATGAGTTACACTATTTGGTATCATTCCTTTTTTTAATGGATAATAAGATTCAAAATCTTCAAAAGTAAGATGAATAACACTATTTGGTATTATTCCTTCTACTAATTTTTGATTAAATACATATCCAAAAGTAAGGTCAGTAACACTATTTGGTATATCTCCTGGATTTAATGTATTTTGATAACCATCACAAAATGTAAGTGTTTCAACACTATTTGGAATATCACCTGGTTTTAATGGTTGATTAAACATATTACTAAATTGAAGATTAGTAACACCATATGGAATAGAACCTTTTTTTAAAGGTTGATTAAAATCATAACCAAGAGAAAGAACCTTAACACTGTTTGGTATATCTCCTGGATTTAAACGTTTATCAAAATCACCTCTATCAAAATTAATATGTGTGACACTATTTGGTATGTCTCCTGGTTTTAATTTTTGATTAAATTTTTGTCCAAACGTTAAATGAGTAACACTATTTGGTATTATTCCTTCTACTAATTTTTGATTAAATAAAAATCCAAAAGTAAGATGAGTTATACTATTTGGTATATCTCCTGGTTTCAATAATTGATCAAAAATAATACCAAAAATAAGATGTGTAACACTTTTTGGTATATCACCTTTTTTTAGTGGTTTATTAAAATTATCTAAATTAAGATATGTAACATTTTCTGGAATATTTATTATTTCATTATCTATAACATTATATTTTATATTTTCTTCTTCTTTATTTTTATTATTTATTAAATATTCATAATCATATAAACACTTTTTATATAAATCTATATTCATTTTTAATTATTATATTTTATTAAATCTTTATATTAAAATAAAATATAAATCAATTTTTATTATAAATTGTTTGGTTCGGGTCTAACAAGACCCTCACTTTTGCAAATTATTTTATTTGATTTTATATTGGTTTATTGTATATTTTAACAATAAATAATATATTTCAATAATTTATTATACAATAAAAATGTTTATAAAAATTTAAATATATTCACTTATTTATAAAAAATAAATCATAAACAATAATTCATGTATATATTTTATTAATTCATATAAATATATATTTAATATCATTAATGATTTGTAGTTTATTTTTATAAATTTATTTTTATCAATTATTATATTTATAGTTTTTTTATAAATAATTTCATATAAAATTCAATAATTTTCTAATAAATTCATTATAGAAATATCATACAATTCACTTAATTTTTGAAGTCTTATTGGATGTAATACTTTTTCTAATAATTCTTTAAAAATTACTTTACCAATAAGTTTATTATTTGATAAATTATTTTTAATATAAATATCTAGTGTTTCATTATCACTGTAAGATATTTTTATATTATTATTATATAAAATATTATCACCATCAATAATTCCAACTAATAAATTATTATCATTTGTAATATTTAACATATTATATTCATAAAATAATATTTTAATAATATTTTTTGGTAAAATATTTTTTTCTAATATTTGATTAAATTTTCTTCCAAAACTAAGATGAGTAACACTATTTGGTATGTCTCCTACTTTTAATGGTTGATTAAAATGAAAATTAAAATTAAGATGAGAAACACTATTTGGTATACTTTCTTTTTTTAATGGTTTATTAAAATTATTACCAAAATCAATATAAATTACAGTATTGGGTATAACTCCTGGTTTTAATGATTTATTAAAATCAAAACCAAAATAAATATGAGTAACACCATTTGGTATATCTCCTGGATTTAATGGTTGATTAAATTTAGAACTAAAAATGAGACAAGTTACAGTATTTGGTATAACTCCTGGTTTTAATGATTTATTAAAATGAAAACCAAAATAAAGATGAGTAACACTATTTGGTATATCTCCTGGATTTAATGGTTGATTAAAATCATGACCAAAACTGAGATAAATAACACCATATGGTATATCTCCTGGATTTAATGCTTTATTAAAATTATTACCAAACGTAAGATGAGTCACATTATTTGGTATATCTCCTGGATTTAATGCTTTATTAAAATTATTACCAAACGTAAGATCAGTCACATTATTTGGTATATCTCCTAATTTTAATGGTTGATTAAAATTATCACTAAAAGTAAGTTCAGTAAAATTTTCTTGTATATCATTATTTTCTTGTTCAATATAGTCATCATTTATTAAATATTGATAATCATATAAACACTTTTTATATAAATCTCTATTCATTTTTAATTATTATATTTTATTAAATCTTTATATTCAAATAAAATATAAATCAATTTTTATTATAAATTGTTTGGTTCAGGTCTAACAAGACCTTCACTTCCGCAAATTATTTTATTTGAATTTATTTTAGTTTATTGTATAATTTAACACTAAATAATATATTTTATTAATACAAGTTATACAATGTGTTGATTTTAATTTTCTAAAAAAATAAATAATTAACTTATATAAATCTATTTTTTATCTATTCTTTATTTATGGATAATATAGATGAAAACTTAATATTTACAAAAAAAAATAATAATATAGATTTAATTAATTATACTATGAATGAAATACATAAAAATATTGATGAATATAATTTATCATTAAAAGAAATAACAATGAAATATAAAAAAGTCTATAGATTTGAAAATATGTTTTTATTTATAATTTATAAAAATGGTAAAATATTTACTGTTTTTAATTCAGGTGATTTAAGAAAACAAATAATAATAGATATTGTTAAAAATAGATTTATAGAACTTGAAAAGAAATTCGGTAAATTACCAAATATGTTTATACCATTATATATATCAGATACTCATTTTTATCATGATAATGAAATACCTTTTTTTGTAGAAGCAAAACCAAGTAATAAAAAAGGTATATTATATCCAGATAAAGATTTTTATCAAATTAAACTTGAAAATAAACTTATAAATTATGATCAATTAAAAAATACATTGAAAGAAAAAAATTGTTCTAATATTAAAAATAAATCTCCAATAATATATTTTTCTGGTGCAAATACTGGTGCTGATAAACATAATATTAGAAAAAAAATAAAAGAAATTGTAACTAATAAGGATGATAAAAATTATAATATATATATATCAGAACAATATGTTCCATTATATGATTTTTGTAAATATAAATATTTGTTAAATTTACCTGGTCATCAACCCTGGTCATATAGAATGAGTAAAATATTATTAATGAATAGTTTAGTTATTGATATACCTGTTTTACAAACATATATATATAAACTTCAAAATAAAAAAATAGTTGATAAAAACAAAAAATGGATACAAATATATTCCAATTATTTTATTGCTGGTAAAGATTATGTTGAAATTAATTATAATTGGATAGAAAATATAACAACTGATTTACAAATTTATGATTTATATAAAAAAATAAATAAAATATATGATTATTATCAAAAAAATACAAAAGAATATTTAACTATAAGTAAGAATGGAACCAAAAAAGCAAATAAATTAAATATGAATTTTATAAATGATACATGGAATTATTTAATTATATATTTTAATAAAAAAATATATGAAAATAATACTCAAAGTGAAATAAATAATTTTATAAATAAAATATTATTGAGTGAAAAAAATGTTAAAAATATTTCAATATGATTTCAATAAATCTATTATAGACATATTATACATTTCACTTAATTTTTGAAGTCTTTTTGGTTCTAATACTTTTTCAAGTAATTCTTTAAATATTAATTGTCCAATAAGTTTATTATCAATCAATCTTTTTGAAATATAATTATCTAATAAACATTTATCTTCATCTGTTATTTTTATACCATTATTATATAATATATAATCTTTTTCATTTTCATGAAAATCATCATCATGATAAAAATAATATACTTTTCCAATTAATAAATTATTTGAATCATATTGATAATTTGAATTATCAATTAATATTTCAATAATATTTTTTGGAATTATATTTTCATCAATAGGTTGATTAAAATTTTGACCAAGTCTTAGTTTTTTAACACTTTTTGGTATAATATCTGATTCTAATAATTGATTAAAATCATTACCTAAATCAATATAAACTATACCATTAGGTATATCTCCTATTTTTAATGGTTGATTAAAGTAAACACCTAAATCAAGATTTTTAACACTATTTGGTATAACTCCTTGATTTAATGGTTGATTAAATTCATAACTAAAAGTAAGATGAGTTACACTTTCTGGTATAACTCCTGGTTCTAATGGTTTATTAAATTTACAATTGAAATTAATATTAGTGACACCATATGGTATAACATTTTTATTTATTGTTTGATTAAAATAATAACCAAAAGTGAGATGAGTAACACTTTCTGGTATATCTCCTTCTTTTAATACTTGATTAAAACATCCACTAAAATTAAGTGTAATTACACTATTTGGTATATCTCCTTGTTTTAATACTTGATTAAAATAATATCCTAAATTTAGTTTAATAACATTATTTGGTATATCTCTTGGTTTTAATGGTTTATTAAAAAAATATCCTAAATTTAGTTTAATAACATTATTTGGTATGTCTCCTGGCTTTAATGCTTGATTAAAGTGAAAACTAAAATCAAGTTCAATAACACTATTTGGTATATCTCCTTCTTTTAATTTTTGATTAAAATTCCATCCAAAATTAAGATGAGTTACATTTTCTGGTATATCTTCTCGTTTTAATGGTTGATTAAATTCATATCCAAAAGTAAGATGAGTAATACTATTTGGTATTAATCCTTTTTTTAATAATTGATCAAATTTATGTCCAAAAGTAAGATGAGTCACACTTTCTGGTATATCTCCTTCTTTTAATGTTTGATTAAATTCATATCCAAAAGTAAGATGAGTAACACTATTTGGTATATCACCTTTTTTTAATGGTTGATTAAAATTATTACTAAGAATAAGAACTTTAACACTATTTGGTATATCTCCTTCTTTTAATGGTTGATTAAACATCTTTCCAAAAGTAAGATAAAAAACACTATTTGGTATATCTCCTTCTTTTAATATTTGATTAAATGTCCATCCAAGATAAAGATGATTCACACCATTTGGTATATCTCCTTCTTTTAATGGTTGGTTAAACATTTCTCCAAAAGTAAGATTGGTTATATTTTGTGGTATATCTTGTTTTTTTAATGGTTGATTAAAATTTTTACCAAACATAAGATGAGATACACTTTCTGGTATATCACCTTCTTTTAATGGTTGATTAAAATATTTTCCAAAAGTAAGATTATTAATATTATTTGGTATATCTCCTTTTTCTATTATTTTATTTTCATTATATTCAAAATAATTAATATCATCTTTATTTTTATCAATTAAATATTGATATTCATCTAAACATTTTTTATATAAATCTTTATTCATTTTTGTTTTATTATATTTTTATAAAATAATTGTATGTTCTATATAAAATATAAATTAATTTTTATTTATATCTATTTGGTTCGGGTCTAAAAAGACCCTCACTTCCAAAAATTGTGTTATTTAAATTTGGTTGGTTCATTGTATATATTAACAATAATAAATATATTTTTAAAAAATAATATACAATAAAAAAGTTATAAAGAGTTAAATATATTCAATTATTTATAAAAAATAAATCATAAAAAATGATTTAACAATAGTTATTTATATATTTTATTAATTTATATCAATATATATTTGTTTATTTTATTTTTATAATTATTGTAATATTAAATAATGTTTATAAATTTATTTATATAGTGATTTATAAAATTATTATAATAAATAAAATATTTATACTTAAAGAAACATAATTAACTTATACAAATTAACTTATATGAAATATGATTTATTTTATATAAATTCATTTGTTAGATTATTCATAAAGATTAATAATTTTCTAATAATTGTTGTACTTCAATATTATATATTTCACTTAATTTTTGAAGTCTTTTTGGTTCTAATACTTTTTGAAGTAATTCTTTAAATATTATTTTTCCAATAAATTTATCTTCTGTGAAATATTCACTAATATAAGTATGAAATGCATTTTTATGATTGGTGTTCATCCTTATATTTTTATGAATATATATAAATATATTTTCTTTTTCATCAATCATACACACTAAACAATTATTTGTTTTCAAATAATTAATATTATTTATATTTATTGTGATTTCAATAATATTTTTAGGAAGTATATTATCTGTTAGTATTTGTCTAAAATATTGTCCAAAATATATGTATTTAACACTATCTGGTATATCTCCTTTTTTTAATGGTTGATTAAAATATTCTCCAAAACTAATATATGTAACTCCATTTGGTATAATACCTTTATCTAATGGTTTATTAAAAATATGACCAAATGCTATATTTTTAACATTTTTTGGTATTGTATCTTTTAGTATATCTTGATCAAAACTAGTTCCAAATCTAATTCTAGTAATACTATCTGGTAAAACTCCTTCTTTTAATTGCTGATTAAAACAATGTCCAAAAACAATAGTTTTAACACCATTTGGTATATCTCCTTTTTTTAATGGTTGATTAAAACATGTACCTAAAATAATAGTTTTAACACTATTTGGTATAATTCCTTCTTCTAACTTATATATATAATTATATCCAAATTTTATATATGTAATACCATTTGGTAATACACCTTTTTTCAATGGTTTACAATAATTCCATCCAATAATAAGTATTTTAACACTATTTGGTATATCTCCTTCTTTTAATTCTTGATTAAAATTATCACCAATAGTTAAATGAGTTGTACCTTCTGGTATATCTCCTTTTTCTATTATCTTATCTTTTTTATATACAAATTTTATATAAACGTTTTTTTTTAGTAAAGTATGCTTATAAATATCAATAAAATATTGATATTCATCTAAACACTTTTTATATAAGTCTTTATTCATTATATTATTTTCTTATAATAATTGTAAAAAACAATATATTGATTAAAATTAAATCAATTTTTATTGTAAAATTTAATAATTTTCTAATAAATTCATTATTGAAATATTATATAAATTACTGATATTTTGAAGTCTTTTTGGTTCTAATATTTTGAAGTAATATTTCTAATAAATTTGTTTTGTTTATCTATTTCAAATGATTTTATTAAGATTATTATAATAATTCCATAATATAAAATCAATTACAAAATGATGAAATAATAAATAAAACATTCCAAATATTGAAATTGTTTTAAATATACTAACTGAAGTTATAGAAAATAAAATATAAATCAAATCTATATTTACTATTATAATTATTATAATAAATATATTTCTAAATAATATATTTTTATTATATATTGATATTATCCATAAACTAAAACTTAAAATCATTATAAATAAATCAATAAATATTCTTGTATTATTTTTAAAACCTAAATTTATAATATTTATATAATAAATAAATGGTATAAATAATATAATACATAGAATAGATGAATATATATACATTGATTTATTCATATTACCAAAAAATAACATTAAATTATTATAAAAATAAATATAAAAAATATATAATGAAAATATAAAAAAAATAAGTAAAATAAAAGTTAAATTTATTGGAAATTGTAAATTACTAAATAACATAATATCTAATTAGATAATATTTTTATTATTACGTTAACATCTATCTCAATATTCTAATAGTTATTCAAAAATTATTAATTTTATAATGTATTATAGAAATAATACTCAATAACCATCTAATTCAATATCATTCTTAAATACACATTTTCCTTTATTTTTTGCAACATTTCTTTTTTTATAATACATATTAGTCATCATATTATTAACATTATTATTTATTTCTAAATTATTGTTATAATCACAATGTTTTTTATTTATCATTTGTCGACTAAATGTGATAATTTCTTTAAAATATAATTCATTACTTTTATTCATTTCATTCAGTAATTTATTTAGCTTAAACATTGTTTCTCTTATTATTTCATGAGTTTCCATTTGTATATATTTTTCACTATCATTCATATATACAAGTCCTGTATTTTTATTTTTGTTCAATATTACATTTAGATTATTTTCATTTTTCAATATTTCATCAAGTAATTGAGAATACATATAAATAGAACATATTAATTCTGATTGTTTTTCATGACTTATTTTAGAAATATCCCAATCTTTATCAAATGGTATTGGTGCATTCATATCAAAAAAATTATTTATTAAAATATTTGGTGAATTTATGTTTGTATTGAATGAATCTGTTATATTGATATTATTTATTGTTAAATTTTGTTTTTTTTCATTATTGTTTGATAAATATTTATAATAACAATCATTTAGAATATGATTTTTTAATGATTGTATTTTATCAAATGATTCATTACAATATATACAATGTTTAATATGTGTTTTTTCAATTGTTTCTAATGTTTTGAATAAATTATCTTTATTTGTATAAATTATATCGGAATTTTCTAAATAATCTAATTCAGTTTTTTCTATAATATGTACATTATTTATATATGGAAATAATGAAAACAATAAAAGTTGGTCATCTGAATAAATTACTTTTTCTTTATTTGTATTTTTTTTGAAGCAATTGTATTTTCTATTTAGATGATTTTTTATATCTTTGAAGTAAGTTGTTTTATGATTACAAATAAAACATTTATATTCTGTCATTTTTATTATATTATAGTCTTATTTTTTTATATTGTTTTTATATAAAATATCAATAATATTATTTT
>Ga0194129_10004698_pt1 | contig 17947 bp, 7 predicted proteins | sample TA2KigCa35mmetaG_FD_150862 | JGI IMG/M metagenome (GOLD analysis project Ga0194129, IMG submission 150862) | Freshwater microbial communities from Lake Tanganyika, Tanzania - TA2015038 Kigoma Deep Cast 35m | ecosystem: Environmental > Aquatic > Freshwater > Lake | place: Tanzania: Lake...
AACAGTAGCAGGAAACCCAACTCTCACTCTTAAGGCAGGAACCCTTGGTGAATGTCCGATTGAGAGAGGAATTGTCGCAGTAGGTCCAGGAACTGGTGATTGTGACGAAAGTTCAAACAGAGAGCGAGTCTATGTTGCATATCGTGCACTTTCAATTGAGAGCGTAACTGTATCTGCAAAGCGTGATGAGGCTACAATGTTTGAAGTTTCATTCCGTCTGCTTCCAAACGATAACGGCTCTTATGGTAAGATCGTTGATCGTACGGTAGCATAAACTACAACTTAATAATACAGAAGGCCCAAGACCCTTGAAAGTCTGGGCCTTTCTGTTTGGTATAATAGTTTTATGCCTACAGAAATATATAAAACTGCCGTTGTACAATTAATAGATGGAACAGAACTATATATAACTCCATTAAAAATAAAATTTCTTAAATTATTTTTAGATCAATTTCAAGATGTTAAAATTGCTAAAAATGATGACGAGGCAATGGATGCTTTAGCAAAATGTACTGTTATTGCTATGAGACAATACTATCCAGAAATAAAAACACAAGAACAACTAGAAGATAATATAGATATGCCAACTATCTATCAGATATTAGATTTTGCTGCAGGAATTAAAATAAATGAAAAGTCCGAGGATACAGTAAAAAAACAGGCAACCGAAAGCGGATCAAACTGGGATGAATTAGATTTGGCAGAATTAGAGTCAGAGGTATTTTTGCTCGGTATTTGGAAAGATTACGAAGAATTAGAATCATCTATGTCAATGCCCGAAATAGTTTCTACGCTTAAGATAAAAAGAGACCTAGACTATTCTCATAAAAAATTTCTTGCTGCTATGCAAGGCGTAGATTTAGACAAACAAACTAAGAAGGGTAACGCCTGGGACGAAATGAAGGCCAGGGTATTTAGCAAGGGTAAGGCAACTAATTCAAATGACATATTAGCCTTACAAGGAGTAAATGCACAGCAAGCAGGGTTTGGTATTGGTTTGGGCCTAGATTACGAGGACCTAACTGAAAAATAAAATGCCTCTATGGTATAATTTATTCATACCTTAAGGAGGAACAATGGCCGAAAAGCCTAAAGATAATAAGAAAACAATCACGTTAGTCGACAATACAGAGGTCCCAGTTAGAGCACTTAAGTTGTCTCTTCTAAGACCATTTATGATAAAGTTTGCAGAATTAGCAGCAGTTGCTGATGATAACGATAAGTCCATGGATATTCTCATGGATTGCGTTCAAATTGCAATGAAACAATACAAGCCAGAATTGGCAGATGATAGAGAACAACTAGAGGAACTACTAGATCTTCCTACAGTTTATCAAATAATTGATGCAGCGTCTGGTTTCCAGAACGCAGAAGCATCAGTTGTTTCTGGTCTAGTAAAATAAATAAATAAAGAGGTGCAAGGAAGTTGGCAGATGTAAATTCTAATATTAATATAAATTTTAACACTGCTCAAGCACTCGCACAACTAAAAGCACTACAGGCAGGACTCAGCAAGTTTCATCAATCACTTGCTGAGGGAAACCTTGCTGCAGCAAATGCACAAAAAGGTTTAAATGCTCAACTAATGCAGGCTGTTGGGGCTACTGGAAAATTTGCAGCAAGCCAAGTCAAAGTTGCATCAAGCACTATGGCATTTACAAATGCCTTAGAAAAAAATAAATTTTCCCTTCGTGAATACTACAGATACAGTATGGCTGCTGCTACAGCCAACACAAGGGTTTTAGGCAGGGCATTTGCACAAGAGCGAGAAATTATTAATCGTGCTCGTAGGGATAGAGTAAAAGCATTACAAGCACAATATATTCAGATGGCTAAAGCCCAGGGTGGATTTGTTGAAGCATTAAGAATAATGCCAAAGACCTTAATGATGGCCAATGGTAGATTTACTGAATTGGGAACCAGAATACAGTATGCAGCACAAAGACAACAATTTTTAAATCAATTACTCAAGCAGGGATCTACACAACTATTAAACTTTGGTAAGAATACACAGTGGGCTGGTCGTCAGTTGATGGTCGGTTTAACTATGCCTTTGGCACTACTTGGAGGATATGCCTCTAAGGCTTTTAGAGATCTTGAAAAAGCAACAGTTAAATTTAAACGTGTTTATGGAGATGCTTTTACAAATGATGCAGAAGTCGAACAAGCATTATCTAACATTAAAATGCTTGCGGAAGAGTTTACTCGATATGGTGTTGCAGTTAAAGATACTGTTGAAATGGCTGCTACTGCAGCAGCAGCAGGTTTTTCAGGAAGAGCATTAGAAGAACAGGTTAAAACTGCAACAAAACTTGCTGTGCTTGGGCAGGTAGAACAACAACAGGCTCTTGAAACTACAATTTCTTTACAAAACGCATTTGGTCTTTCTACAGAAGAACTAGCAAGTAAGATTAACTTTTTAAACGCAGTAGAAAACCAGACAGTTCTTTCTATTGAAGATTTAACTATAGCAATTCCAAAGGCTGCTCCAGTAGTTAAGCAACTTGGTGGTAATGTTGAAGATCTTGCATTCTTCTTAACTGCTATGAAAGAAGGCGGCATTAATGCATCAGAAGGCGCTAACGCACTTAAGTCTGGTCTTGCTTCTTTAATTAACCCAACAGAGAAAGCAAGCAAAATGCTTGGCGAAATGGGAGTTAATATAAGAGGTATTGTTGAGGCCAACAAAGGCGATATTAAGGCAACTGTTGTAGGATTTGCCAGAGCATTAGATACTCTTGATCCACTGAATCGTGCTCGTGCTATTGAGCAATTATTTGGTAAGTTCCAGTTTGCCCGTCTATCAACACTATTTCAGAACGTATCTAAAGATGGAACTCAGGCAGCCAGAGCCTTAGACCTTGCTGGATCGTCTGTAGAAGAACTGGCAGTTCTATCTGAGAGAGAAATGAAGAAGGTGGAGGATGCTGTAGGAACAAAATTCCAAGCAGCGGTAGAACAATTTAAGCAAGATATTATGCCATTAGGAAAAGCATTTCTTGAGGCAATAACCCCAATAGTTAAGTTTTTTGGAAAATTATTTGAAAAATTTAATGGATTATCAGATCAAACTAAAAAAGTTATAGCAATTATTGTAGGCGTGGTTGCTGGTTTAGGTCCAATAGTATTGATGACATTTGGTTTGTTGGCCAATGGTCTTGCAAATTTAATTAAATTATTTGCAACAATAAGAGGTGGAATTGCTAGATTAAATGGACAAACAAATGTTTTAGGGGCTGGGTTTAACTATGTTACTCAAGAGCAGTTGGAACAGCAAGCAGCAGGTCAAGCACTTCACAATACCCACACAAGATTAACGCAAGTATTTAATGTTGAAAAAACAGCAGTAATGCAACTGGCTGCAGCATATGGTGCAATGTCTACTCAAATGAGAGCAATGGCACAACAAAATCCAGCACTATTTGCTGGAGGTGCCCGTGGTGCAGCAGCAGCAGTATCTAAGTTGCCAAAAGGTCCAACAGGTTTTGAAGATGGTGTAGTAAGTGTTCCAGGTCCAAAAGGTGCAGGAGATGTTGTACCAGCATTGGTTTCTCCTGGTGAAGCAATTATTCCTGCTAAAACTGCTGAGAAGCATCGTGGATTAATTACTGCAATGTTTCAGGACAAAGTTCCTGGATTTAAGGTAGGGCTAAATCCATTTAAGGGCTCCCACCCCACCAAACAATCTGGTGCAGTGGATATTGGCATGCCAAAAAGATTTTCAGATGTTACTCAATCAAGAATGATTGCAGAAAAAATTTCTCAAGAAGCAAATTCTGGAAAATGGTCAAAAGTAAAAGCAAAAGATTTTGGACAAATAATGGAACGTTTTGAGGGAAGAAGTTTTCCAGTAAGAGGAGTTGGCGGAGTATATAAACAGGCAAATGGGCAGTTGGTTGTAGTTAAACCAACAATGAATGAGTCTACCGCAAAAGCAGAAATTAGAGCAAACGAACTTACAAGACTTCACAATGCCAATGCTCCAAAATCAAGAATTGAAAAAATAATAGATCCTACAGATCCAGAAAGAAAAAGATCTTATTTGGCTCTTGTTTCAAAATATGATCCAAAATATTCTCCGCAACAAATGACGGGTAAATTTAGTCAGTCTGACATGGTAAAACAATTAGTTGCATCAACTATTAGAGTTGACAGAGATTTACAAAGAAGCAATGTATCTGGAAGAAATATACCAGATCCAGGAAATGCCTATATTTATGATAAAGCGTCTGGCGTTAGAGTTCCGAATTTAAATCTACCCTCGATGCAAGAAATGGCAATGATTAATACCCTTGGAGTTAAGGGCGGGGCTAAAAAGTTCTTTGCCCAAGAAACATCTGCTTTAGCAGCAAAGATGACACCAACACAATATGAAAATGCCATGAAACAAGAAATTGCTAGAGTGCTGCCACTTTATAAAAAAACAATATCAGAGAGCAAAAATTTCCAAGGACTAGATCCTATAGAAAAACAAGCATATGCAAATGTAATAAAAAGATTAGAAGATGGATTAAAAGCAGACTGGAAGGCTGTTCATGCAGCACACGTAAGAGCGGGAGGTAATATTCCTAAGCATTCAACTGGACTGGGTGGAGATGCGAAACAATCTACAGTTGAAAAACATCTTGGTAAATTTTTAATCGGAGACCAAACACAAAGAGATAAACTTGCAAGAAAATTAAGAAAAGACGCAAATCTTGCATTTGCTAAAGAACTAAACAAACTAGATCCAGAAAGAAGAAGGGTTGTAGAAAAAGCATGGTTTGGCGGTTCTGCAAAACTGCCAGATGGAACTGAAAAAACATTTAACAAACCGAGACAAAGTTCTTTCTTAAGAGAAACTCAAAAGATGATTCCAGTTAAGGTCGGAGATGAAATTAGATATGTTCATCCAAAGGACTTTGATAAATTTAAAGCAGACCCAGAAGGAAGATCTCAATATGCAAGAACAAAAGAACAAATAATTAAGAATTTATTATATAGAATGGGCGCCACAGAAAGAAATGGTTCTTTTGTTGCTGGAGGCAAGTTTAGTGGAAGATTTGCTGCTTTAGACCATTTTGTAACAGATTTAAGATCTACTGGCAAAGGTGCTGGTGGAGGAAAGTCAATTCTTTCTGGTATAGTTAGGCCAGAAGCAGCCAAACAAGAAGCAAGGTATTTAGCACGACTCGGAGACCCCTTAAAAACTCGTACTGGCAAGGAAATGCTTCGTTTGGGATTTAGTCCTGCAGAAGTAAAGCAAAAACTAAAACCAGAATTATCTCATCTAGATGCAACATCTAAATTAGGAATAGGTGGAAGAGATGCCGTAAAGTTTGCTACAGGATATGCTCAATATGATTCCCAACTCTTAAATAGATTTATGAATGCAACAAAAAGACATTCTAATATTTTAGATTGGGAAGAAAAAAATAAGTCTTTAGGATTGACTGCTAAAGAAATTAAGGATTACAGAAGAGCAGCAGAGTTTATGTCTAAAAATGTGCATCCAGCCACCAAAGCAGAAAGATTATTGGTTGCAAAAGCAGCAGAGTTAGACCAAAGAGTTATTGCATATAAAAATAAAGGAAATAAAGTTAATAAAGAGTTGTTGCCATCAGACTTAAGAATACCTAGAGCAGTCTCTGCAGTTCTTAAAGACACAGGCATTAAGCCAAGCGCTGTTATGAATCTGTCTGCCACCAACCCAGGAGCAGTTCTTGCAAAAGCAGGAGAGTATTTAGTAGACAAAGAAAAAGGAACAGCAAAGAAACTTAATGTTGCGAATACCGAATCAAGACCCATGGGTGCAGTTCCATCAACAGGAAAGGTCGGGGATAATCTAAAGGTTACAGAAACTCCAACAAAGAGAGTAATGACTAGAACTCAGGTTGGTCGTTTGGCGTATTCTCTGCCTGGAAGAGATGCGGGAGATGGTACAAGAATTACATCTGCAGATCAATTAAGTAAGTCAGCACAAAGAAGGATTAATGCAGGACTTCTTGCAAAAGAAAGGTTATTGAGAAAAGAAAATAAATTAACTGAAACTCAAATTCAAAGGGCAATTCAAAAAATAAGAACTCAAAGAACTGAAGCAGAAATGGCAAAGGCAAATCTTCGCCTACAGGCTCAGGCTCTTAAGCAGGCTCCTCAAACAGCAAAAGAAAAGGCAAGACTAGAAAAGCAAGAAAGAAAACAGATTAGACAAGAGAAGGTGTCACGATTCTCTGGCGGTGCATCGATGGCTTTAGGAACTGCTGGTATGGGTATGATGATGTCTGGAAACATGGGTGCTGGTATGGGGCTTATGGGAGCATCAGCAGTTGCTGGTCTGGCTCCTATGTTTGCTGGTATGGGTCCTGTTGGATGGATAACTACTGCTACCATTGCAATTGGCGGAAGTTTGTTTGCATTAAATAAGCACTTTGAAAATGCTGCAAAAAAACAGGCTGTGTTTGTTGATTCAATTTCTGCCACAACCTCAAAGATGGATAAGATTGGTCAAATAACTGATAAGGTTGGCGCTTCACGTGCTATGGAAGAAGTTCGCTCTAAAGGATCTTTTAATGACTACAATGATGTAAATCGTGCAGGACAAGCATTTGGCGATACATTCTTAGAGTCTGAAGTTGGTAAAGCGATGGCTAAAGGCTTTGTTGACAACATGGCTTTATTTGGATCAAAGCAAGCAGCACAAGATTTTGGACTACAACTAGCAACATATGTTTCAGACGGAGTTTTAACATCTGAACAAGCATCAAGTATTGCAGAACAGATAGGTATTCAATTAGGAAGTAGAACTTATACTACAAATATTCAGGCAGAACTTCGTGGTTTAATAGGTCCAAATGGACAAGATATATTAAATCAACCACTTCAAACCAGAATGAATATTGTTGCACAAGCCGAAAAAAGATCTCAGGTATTAACTAATAGACTAAGAACAACTCAATATTCTGGAGCCTCTGAGGCTGCACAGATGGCAGCAGTTGGAATAAATAATATTCAAATTGCAAAAGCACAGGCTGACGCAACTGAGTGGCAGTATAGAAAACAAATTCAAATATTGCAAAAACAATTATTACAAACTACAAACCTAGAAAAGCAACTGGAAATTAAAAGCAAGATTGCTGAACTAGAAAAGAAGATGGTCGATGATACTGATAAGATGAATAAATTATTAGGCGAACAAATGTCTAAAGAATTAAATAGATTTAGCAAAGATATTCAAAATCCAACCGATATAGTTACAAAGATTTTCGGCTTTGGAATTCTAGATAAAATGGATGGCGCTGCCAGAAAAGAAGATGCATACTTTGATTCAATGAAGTCAATGGTTAAAGATAGATTTAAAGGCACAGAGTTTGAAACAATGGCAACTAATGCATTATCTAGAAATGCTAAGATTAGTGACACTGGACAATATAAAGAGCAAGGCTTTAAGACAAAAGCCGAAGCACAAAGACTAGAAGTTCAGTTAGGATTTATGATGGCTAATGGGATGTTGAATCCTCAACAAAATAATGCCTTGCTTGACTTGTTTGCTGGAAATCTAGATGACTTATCTTCAAGTCTAACACTTGGTGTTGAAAGACATGGAGAAGCAAAAACTGTAGAAATGATGGACTTCTTTACTCAGTTTGAAGATAAAGAAATGGCATCAACTATGGTAACAAATATCATAAATAAAGATCCAAAGCAGTTTGACAAAATTGGAAAAGCCTTAGCACAACTATCTGTTCTTGATGGACATGAAGTTAACATGGAAGCATTTTTAAGTATGAAAGATGCAAATGGCAAGCCAATAGGAATGAAGTTACTAGAAAAATTATCTAATGACTTAGCAAAAATAGAGGATATGCCAGATGTAACAACTAAAGAAGCAATCTTTAAATACTTTGAAGAAGGCGATGGTAAAGGAATGTCTGGTATGTCAAAGTCTGGAATAGAAACTCTTATGTCGCAATGGAAAAATTGGGACAAACTTCCAGACGTAGCAAAGAAAGAAGCAATTTCAAAATATAAAACAATTTATGAAACTGTTTTTGCTGATGAACAGGCACGTATAGATTATGCAAAAAGGTTAGCGGATGAAAGGGCGAAGGCAGCATCTGGAAACGGCGTGGTTAAAGAAATTTATGATATTGTTTATAGAAATACTTATGAGACATTAATGAAGGGTGATGCAAATCAACAGGCAACTAATATTGCAGCAGCAGGATCATTTGGATATGTTGGTGAAAAGGGAGAATTACTTATTAACGATCCAACAGGGGATCCACTTGGTGGCGACACAGGTACGAAGAAAAATCCATATGAAGAAATACTTAAGAGACTAAAGGCTGTAAGAAATGCGGCAATTAATGCTGCTGGAGGAATTAAGGAATTAAATAGAGCACTAGCAGATTCTGGTTCTAAGTCAGTTAAAAATAGATTTATTGGTATAGAGCAACAACTTGGTGCTAAGGGCTATAGTAGACAATTCTCAGACTGGATAATGAGTATGGATGCTAAAGAGCAATCAAACTGGATGAGAACTGCATCAAAGAAAGTAACTAAAGGGAAAAATAAAGGAAGAGTTATAAATCCGTTTACTGGAAAGTTAATGGGCAAAAATGCAAAAATTGGTGATGTAGTTCTTTCTCAAGGCGAAAAAACAGGTAATAAAAAGTTTGACGCAGTGGCAATGGCAAAAGCATTTGACGCTGCAATTGTAGGAGAGTTTAATTCTGCTGCAGGTAAATCATTAACAATATTAAATGAACAGGAAGCAGTAAGAAAAAAATTATCTGCGTTAGGTTATGATGCTACCTCAATTGAGAGAATTCTTCAAGACGAATATACAACATCGGCAATTGCTAATGGAAAAATTACACAAGAAGAACTTGCAACTAATGCTGCTTTAAATAATCAAGTTATTCTTAGAGAAAGAATTAATGGTCTTATTACTAAAGGTCTTCAGGCTCAAGAGCAGGCTGCAAATGTTAAACAGATTCCACAGGTTTTAGAATTCTTTAGAAATATGTCTAAGGAAGGAATAGGTTTGTCTAAAGGTGCAATGCTTGACATGATCGGTGATCCTGATCAACTTGCTGCAGCGATTTCTGCTATGAAAGATTATGAGTCAAATGCAGAAGGGGCAAGGGATAGACTAAAAGAAATAGTAGATGGCTTAAATGCAATCAAAGCAAACTCTAACATTAAATTAATAATGGATTTTGTTTCTAAAAATCCTGCGAAAAAGGCACAGGCTGGATTTGAAGCAGCAAAACGTGTAATGGAAGTTAGAAGAAATATATATTCTAATATGACAATAGGAGAACTTCCAGGGATAAGCACTGCAAGCAGAACAGGAAAAGATGGCAAAACTATTGCTGGTAAAAATATTGGACAGCAAGCAGTCTCAAATGTAGCAGCAAGATACAAGGCTGCGGGTGTTGCAGTTCCACAAATTGCACCAGGAGAAACATTAAAAGGAATACAAAAGAAGAGAATAGATTTGGCAAAGACTATGCAGATTGGACAGCAAGCATTGTCTGCTATGCAAGCAAGATATAGTGCAAAGCAAGATGAATTAAATAGTGCACAAGATAACTTAGAAAAGGCTCTTGACGCTGCAAATGATAAATATGACAAACTAGTTGAGACACAAGAAAATATAATTAAAGATCTTGAAGATAAGATTAAATTAGATTATGAAGATAAGATTACTGCTTTAAATAAAGAGTCTGATAAATTAAGCAATGATCTTGCAATCATGGATCATGCTGCAAACAAGATAAATGAAAAATATGATAAGCAAGTTGAGGCATTAGAAAAGGTATCTCAAATTAATCAAGATATTGCAGAAAGTCAGCAGCAGCAACTTGGTTTAGCAGATGCATTGTCTCAAGGTGACATAGCAGCAGCAGCACGTGCAGCACAAGAAATAAGAGCATCAGAGCAAGAAAGAGCAATGACTGCTCAAATGTCTACAATTGAACAAGCCAGAAAGAACGAACTCGGCGCCTTGCGTGGTGCTGAAACTGGAATGACCAGAGAGCAAATATCTGAAAGACAGTTCCAGATACAGCAAGCAATATATAAACTAGAAAATGATCCGAAAAGATTAGAATTAGAAAAGGCAATAGAGGCTGCTAAGAAAGAAATTACTAGATTAGATAAAGAGCGTACATTAGAAATTGAAAAAATTAATAAAAATCATGATGAATTAATCACTAAACTAAATAATGAACTAACAACTATTAATAATGAGTTAACTGCACAAAAGAATATTCTTTCAACATTAGAAAAACAAGATACAGAGTTAGCATCTCAAGAGACTTATTTACAATCTATTGTTGATGAAGCAGTTGATCTAGACGACAGCACTGGAATGACTTTAGAGAAGTGGGAAGAGACAGTAGATAAGTTAATTGATATTGAGCAATTAGCAGAAGATTATGCAATTTCTTTAGCAGCAGCAGAGGCTTCCGCAGCAGCGACTGATTTATCATGGCAAAATATTTTAAATACAATTAATTCAATACCTGAAAGTGTTACTACAAATCATATTATAAATGAAATTAGAAACATTACTGAAAATATTACAAGATATATAACAACAATTGACCTTGGTGGCAGTGGTGGCAGTGGTGGCAGTGGTGGCAGTGGAAACGGAAATAATAATACCTGCCCTACAGGTTTTGTTAAAAATGCAAGTGGCCAATGTGTTCCTATCAATCAAAGCGGTGAAGGCAACGGAAACGGAAACGGCAACGGAAACGGAAATAGTGGTAACACAGGTTTAGGCGGAGATGGACTAGCAACAGCAGCAGCAATTGCAGCAGCAGCCAAAGCAAAGGCAGACGCAGAAGCAGCAGCAGCAGCATCAGCAGATCGATGGCAGGGTCTTTTTGGAAACTCTGGTTATGAAAATAAGGGAGGGCTAATATCAAGGTACTTATCCTCTGGAGGTATGGCGCTTGGTACAGATATAGTTCCCGCAATGTTAACTCCTGGAGAATTTGTCATGAGCAAGTATGCAGTTCAAAACCATGGAGTAGATAAACTTAAAGCAATTAATAATGGCGACTCGGTTGGTGACTCAGTGTATAATTATAGTATTAACGTTAGTGTTAAGTCTGATGCAAACCCTGACGAAATTGCACGGGCAGTAATGAGTCACATTAAGCAGGTAGATTCAAAGAGACTTAGGGGAGCAAGAATATAATGTCAACAGCACAGTATATGACGGGTAGAAAAAAGTATCAAAGACCACAAGCGATGCTATGGTCAGAAAATTCTGGAACTTTAACCTCTGGCGTATATATACCAAATGGATTAGAAATAGGACAAAATCCAGGATCAGAAACAAATGAGTCAGTTTATAATCAATTTTTAATTTTATCTGATGATAATAGAGATTCAATTGATTTTACAACAACAAGAATAGAGACTCGTGAAAGAATGATTAATGGAAGAATGAGGTCCCATCATGTAGCAGATAAGTTAACCCTTTCTACTTCTTGGAATATGTTGCCATCTAGATCGTATTTTACAGTTCCTGATTTTAATGCTACTACTGGTATTTCTCCACACTCTGGCTCAAATAATTTAGAATATACAACTGATGGTGGAGCAGGCGGAGTAGAAATTTTAGATTGGTATGAAAATCATCAAGGACCATTTTGGGTATATCTAGCGTATGACAAATATTCTAATTTTGGAAAAGGTTCTGATGCATATGCCCATCTTCCACAATATAATCAATTAATACAAATGTTTTTTTCTGACTTTAACTATAGTGTTGTTCAGCGTGGAGGAAGTAATTTTGACTTCTGGAATATTTCTGTGACTCTGGAAGAAGTATAATGTTTCAAAACGAAGACCTTAAGGCACACCTAGAAACCTCGCCCACCATAAAAACCCAATCTGCCATCATTGCAGAATGGAATATGAATATTGCCAATAATATCTTTAGAATAGGTAATTATAGATACAGACCAACATCGGACATATCTGATAAATATAAAACAGTTCCAGGAACTTTTGATGTAAATGATATAGGAAACTTTTATACAGGAGCAACAGAAGCAGACATAAAAATTGACGGTGGCCTAGACCCAGATGGAAATTCTGAACCTTGGTTTTTGTTAGCACAAAATAAAAAAAATGAAATGTTGTATTCTTTAGAGGATTGTTTTAAAAGATTTAGACCAAGATCTGGTATAAATAAGGCTGTATATTTACCAGGACGAAAATTTCATCACTCTAATATGAATATGTCAAATAGACCAAGATACTATATGGCAGACAAAAATGATAACTTTAAATACTGGACTTCTTTTAGAACAGATTCTGGGAATTTACGAGGTATAGCAAATAAATTAGTTAATGGACAGAACTATATAGAGGATACGGCACCATTTGTAGTATATAATAATCCAGTACCAGCCAATAGAGTAGTTATTAAAATGCAAACAAATGTTGGCTCTGTAGACCTTGGCCCATTTTCTAATTCAGCAGGATCATTCTCAGACCCACTATACGGAGACTTAAATAAAACTACTCCAGTAAAATGGAAAATTCAGTCATTGAAAAACAGTAACTGGGTAGACATTATATCTTTTAATTCTAGCACTACAAGAAGAAACGGCACTCCAATAATTAAAAATGACGGATATGTGGAATTATCGTATGGGCTTATTGTCCCAGATAAATACATAGACTCTTTTGTAAGGGCAGAAGAGTATACAAATGAATCATTCCTTCCAGAAAAATCTGTTAATGGTTATGCATATTTAATTAAAGAAAACGAATCTGATATTGGTAAATATCATATATGGTTTGAAAATGCATGGGAAATTTTTACCCCAGAGTATGGTTGGTCATTAGAGGAAGAAACAGTGGATCGTTTGACTAATTTTGTTACAGATTTTGTGGATCCTCCAAAATTTACATCTACATCAGAAAATAAAAATATGTATCGTGAATTTGAATATATTAAAGGTTTGAGAATTGTTGTTGATACAATGAATAAAATAAACTCTACTTTTGATTTGATAGAACTTTCTCCAAGACTCTGTGCTGATATATCCGAAAAGGTTATAAATTTTAGCGTATCTAAGACAGCATCTGATTTGGGAACTAGCGGGCTTCCTGTGGGACAACTTTTAGCATCCAATGGAAATTTAGATATATTTGATTATGACAGTTCTTTTAATGAAAATAACCAATTAAGTATTATTAAAGACTACACATCAAATAATATACAAATTAGATTTTATGATATTATTGTCAATGTAGATGGTTATGATTATTTTGTTCCAATAAAGACTATGTACTCTGAAGGATTTCCGTCCTATTCGCATGAAGATAGAAAGGTAAGCATTACTTTAAGAGATATGTATTTTTATCTTGAATCAATAAAGGCACCAGAAATGTTAGTTCCAAATGTATCTCTTAGTTATGCGGTGTCCTTATTGTTAGACTCAATAGGATTTTCTAATTATGTATTTAAAAGAATACCTGGAGAAAAAGAACTAATCATTCCATTCTTTTATATGCCACCAGACAAGACTGTTGCAGAAATTTTAAATGATCTTGCTGTATCAACTCAGACAGCAATGTTCTTTGATGAATATAATAATTTTGTAATGATGAGTAAAAACTATATGGTTCCTTCTAATGAAGAAAGAAGCATAGACACTACGATTATTGGATCAAATGATTTTACAGATAACGGTGTTATTGAAAATGCTAACTCTCAAAATAAACTGGCAAATATTATTGATATAGCGTCTGAAGATAGAACAATATATAACGATGGAGTTATTAATTATGACACAAGATACATTCAAAGATCTTATGGCAGCATTAAGCAAGCATCAATGATAGATAACGAAGTTGCTGCTAAAAACTGGATATATAAACCAGTTCTGTTATGGGAAGTTGTTGGAGATAAAAATGTAAGATCAATTAACAATGAAACTGGAGATCAGTCTTCTTACAACCTTGCTGCAATTCCATTAAGTTCTAATTTGTCGGCTAATTTGCCAGAGGTGATTGGAAACAGACTTGCAAATAATGTAATAGATTTAGGAGAGGCCGTTTATTGGCTTGGAAGATATAATGGATATTTTTATGCTAACGGAGAAATTATAAAGTTTGATGCTGTTCAGTACAGTGTTCCTGGCACACAAAAAAACATTATAAGACAAGAAAATAATGGAACAGTCTCTTATGCCACAGAAACAGTTGGGGCAGTTGGAAATGTCTGGATTAGCACAAATCAAGAGTATCAAGAGTATATGTCTAAATTATCTTTTAATGGAAAGATGTATCCTACTGGACTTGTAAGAATATATGCTGAACCAAAATATGAAGAAATTAATGGAATTACTGTTATGAAAAATGGACCAGTTGCAAGGCATGGTCGTGGACAGTTTGGAACAAACATTGTAAAACATGATGCTGGTTTAAATTCTCACTGGAGCAATAATGCATACGTTCGTGGCATTAATATGGAAAGCAAACATTTGTTTGGATTAAACGAGCAGGATGTTTTGAACAACAAAGATGTTGTTTTATTGTCTTTGGGAACGTCTAATCCAGCAGGGCCAAATAACAATAGAGCAAAAGAAACAACCAGATCTAGTATAATTAAAAACTTTTTGTCGCACTCATATACTAATGAATCTCAAAACAACACAAACAAGTCTACTCAAGCAGGATCTATGCAGGCTTCCGCATTGGTTATGAGTGGACCTTCTTTTAACAATATAGAAAATTCACTGGGGTTTGTTTCCTATCAATATAAACCATTAGACAATAAGTATAAACATTTTGGTACAAGAATGAGGGTAATAGGCAAACTTGAAATAAGCGAAACTAAAGAGCAAACTCCAGTTGGTGCAACTCCAGTATATGTTTTACCTGGAAGTCAGCCAAATCAACAGTTAAATATTTCTGGAGGTTCTGGCGGTATTGCTGTTATGATTAATCCTAATACAAATGTTGGATATTATTTTGAGGTTATTGCATTGACAGAAAAGAATGTAAGCGAGTATTCTTCAGAAGTAGACAATCTTCATAATTTAATATTTTATAAAATTTATTCAGATTCAAATGGAAAAGCAATTCCTATAAAACTTTGGGGAGGACTAAGTAATATTATAGTTGACGACGGTAAGTTTACTGGTCAATCCAGAATGCTTGGTGAGCAAAACCCAACCGTATATGATCTTGCAGTAGAGTATCAAGATATAGGGTCTTTTAGAAGATTTTATTTATATATGAATAATAATTTAGTTAAGGTAATTGACGACTCTTCTCCTTTGCCAATTTATAATAACGTAGCCCTATTTGTTCGTGGGGGTTCAAAGTGTATGTTTGAAAATATATATGCACTTGCAAATAACTATAGTCAAAATACGGCTTCAAGTTTAGATACTCCAATCGCTGCTGCATTTGGAGATGAGAATATAACAACAAATGAATCTTTCAGAAAATATGCAATGTCTGGTATGGTTCAGGCAACTTATCTATCAGGAATTAATATGAGTCAGCCACCATCTTTTAATATTTATTTTGATGAGTTTGGTACAATTATGAGAGAGGCTGCGTATTTAAAAATAAAATACGACAAAGCATATCCTGCACTGTACGCACAACTATCTCCAACTTTTAATAAAATAAAAGGATATACAGTTTCTGGATTTAAAGGGGGGTCTTATGGAGCAGAGTTTATGGTTTTTAATGCTACTGATACATCCCTCAATCTTGATGAAACAAGTGGAAACTATTTAAGAATTCAGGGAATTACGTTTACACAAGAATCAAATAATCAATTAACCGTTGATTCTTATTTTGCAAAAAATGCAAATTTTTCCGATCCATCAATAGGAAAAGACGGATTAATTATTTCTCCAATTAGATCTGCAATTGATTATGATAAAATAAAAACAAGCAGATTAACATACGGCAAAAAAGAATTTTCGTTAGATACGTTATATGTTCAGTCGAATGATGACGCCAATGATTTAATGGGTTGGATGATAAATAAAATGTTAAGACCTAGAAAAAATATAGGTGTTAAAATTTTCTCTAATCCAACTATTCAATTAGGAGATTTAGTAAACATAAAATATAAAGACAGTACTGGAACTGATATAATAGCATCAGAAGAAAAAAGGTTTGTAGTATATCATATGGACTATGTAAAAAATTATGACGGGTCAGAAATGACTGTGTATATGAGTGAGGTGTAATTTTGGCATTAGTAAATAGCACTCCAGATCTTCCATCTTCAAGTCTAAATCCTAACCTACCAAATCAAGGAGTTCAGGCAGCAACTCCTGACATTATTCTTTTTGATGACGAAACCACACCTATAGAAATAATGACAGATCTTATATTTGAAAATATAGGTGGTCAAGAACTTATAAATATTTTACGATCTGATATTATAAATGGACAAAATGTTTCTTATCAACCAATAAAAAATTTAACTAACCTATATTTTCAGTATAATCCACAAAATATTTTAGCGTTACAAGATACTGACTCAAACTATTTTAAAAAATTTCCTATCAATTTTTCAAGCAAAGTACCATCTTACGGCACTGGTCCAAATGGATCCATAGTTTACATAGACCCAGGAACTGGAAACCTCGTCATAAATGTGGTTAATTTGGGGCGGGATGAGCAGGTAGAGGTTTCAATAGTTTCTGATGGAGAAGTATTAGATGATACAATATATGAGGTGAATCCATGATTACAAACATAGGAAAAGGCATATTAGCAAAATATTTAATTGGTCAGGCTCCAGCCTATGCCTCTTATCTTGCGATAGGCTGTGGAGCAAAGCCATTGGCAACAAATCAAAACTTTGGAGACTATTCTGCAAAACAGGTTTTAGACTTTGAAATGTTTAGAGTCCCAATTACGTCAAGGGGATATGTTAATGAGGATGGTTTAGACAAAATAGTTCTCACAGCAGAACTTCCAACAGATGAAAGGTATGAGATTTCTGAGGTTGGAGTTTATTCTGCTGGAGCAAACCCATCTGCAGGAGCATATGATAGTAGAACACTATTTGCATTTACAGTAAATGAAAATTGGGAATATCATGATCAAACGTCTGCGACAGAGTTGCCAATAGTTTATGAACCACTAGATGGAACAAATAATGATAATATTATTAATCAGCCACATGAGGCGTTTCAAACAAACTCTGACAATAGATTATTTACCAATACCGATAGAATTTCAAGATATGAAAGAGCACGTTTTTATAATAATATAGTTCTGTTAAGGGGAGACTCTGCGAACTTAACAGTATCTGGAGACAACTTAAATATAGGAACAGGCTCAAACCACATTCACCTTCTTGGTGTAGGTCTAGATTTTAACTCTAATGCACCAACTGATCAAATTAAACTAGCATTTAGTATTATAAACAAAGATCCAGACCCATCTATTGTTCCTGATGAAATAAGGATATTATTAGAATTTGCAGAAAGCGACACGCCTGGAAGTGGAGAGTCTGCCAGATTTGAAGTAATAATGGAAGCAGGAGATTATAATTTTTCAACAAACAGATATCATGTAGTAACCAAACAATTACAAGAGTTATACAAGACTACTGGTTTCACGTGGAACGATGTCTCTATTATAAAAATATATTCTACAGTAATTAACAATGGGGCCCCCTCTGAAGATTTTTATATTGGCTTAGATGCAATCAGATTTGAAAATGTATCTACAACAAACCCAGTTTATGGAATGACTGGTTATACAGTTTTAAAAAATGTAAACTCAGAAACTATTGTTAAAGCAGCAAATACAAGTAATTACATAGAGTTTAGATTTGCATTGGATGTGCAATAATGCCTACTCCAGATGCTGGAATTAAAAAAGTTATAATACCAAAATCTAAATTACCTGGATTTTTTGGTGCAAATAAAAAATATGTTTTGAGATA
>Ga0194129_10004699_pt1 | contig 17946 bp, 12 predicted proteins | sample TA2KigCa35mmetaG_FD_150862 | JGI IMG/M metagenome (GOLD analysis project Ga0194129, IMG submission 150862) | Freshwater microbial communities from Lake Tanganyika, Tanzania - TA2015038 Kigoma Deep Cast 35m | ecosystem: Environmental > Aquatic > Freshwater > Lake | place: Tanzania: Lake...
TCTTGGATTTATGCTAAGTAAAAATAATAACCCGAGACAGACAAAAGTCGGTTATTTGGCGAAAGTGTCGAAAAATAGTAAGCCGTCCGGCGTGAATATTTATGAAAACCGGCGGTCGCAGGAGGTCTGGGATGAGCAACAGAGTAGAGCGAACGAAGTGTTTCCAAAAAGTAAGAACGCATTAAAGACGAATTATATGATTGCGGGTCCTCCGGTTCCCATATTCAACAAGATTGATGGGACTGATAATACATTGCCAGTTGAATTCATTGGGGCGAATGGATTGAAACAGAAAGCTGAGGCGATTGATAGGGAGCTCGGGAAGAAGTTTTACAAAAATGAGATTGAGCGCCCCTTGAATGACATGCAAATTCCGACGCTATTCAAGGATTATGCGGGGGCTGGTGGTTGGGAGGGAATATCACTGACCGGTAATCCAGTGGACCGCCAGAGTTTTTTCCACAATAATATGACTCCTTTTTTTGGAGGGACCGCCAAGCAGAATGTGGAGGACACAGCGAACCAGACTTTGTTGGAGACGTTCACTGGGAATGACTCAACTTATCAATCGAAGATGGAGTTAAAGAGGGACGATTTATTCCAGCCGGTTGCGAATTTGGCGAATGTGTATGGGATGCAGAATTTAGACGGTTATAATTTAGACAGGTATGTCGTCGGAAATATAAGGAATAATCAGTCGCCAGTTGAGCCGATTAGGGTCGGTCCGGGCTTGAATCAGGGTTTCACTGCGGAAGGTAGCGGTGGTTTCCAACAGGCGAACACGCTCGACTTCGTCCAACCGAAGACCGTGGATGAATTGCGTGTGAAGACGAAGCCGAAAGTATCATATGAGGGTGTGGTCATTCCGGGAAGTGGTGTGTCCAAGCCCGGAAAAGTGGGGACAGTCGCCAAGAACCAGCCGGACCGCTTCTATGTCAATTCGCCGGACCGACTATTCACGACGGTTGGGGCGACGACGGGTCCCGCCCAGCGTCCTGCGATTGACGTCAAATTCACGAACAGGAAGACGACCGAGCTCAAAACGCGGATTGGTTCAGCGGCTCCGGCGGCGATTGGTAGCCAACCGCAATTGAAGCCTAAATTCCGGAACTCGTCGCGCGTCAATCACGGAGGGGCCGGACCACGCAATCAGAACGCACAGGGCCAGTGGGGTATTTCGGGGCCGAACAATGCGATTCCTAATGACTATGGGCGCGGGGGCTTCAAGGCGCGTCCGAATATGAGGGCGATTTCTGGTCCGAAGATGCAGGTAACTAACTTGTCGGCCCCGAATAAGAGCAATCGGGCCCCTCAGAACCCGAATATCAAGCACACTCGAAAGAATAATGTTGTTGGGAACAATAGGTGGGCCGGTAATTTCCAGAACACTGGGCCGACGAAGGCGAAGGTATATGACCCGAATGATGTCCCGAGGACGACTATTAAGGAACAGAATGTGGATAACACGCATGTCGGATATTTCCAGAACACGGGGCCCAACAAGGGGACCGTTTATGACCCGAACGATGTGTTGCGGACGACCATCAAAGAGCAGAACATCGATAATTCACATTTGGGCTATTTCCAGAACACTGGACCGACGAAGGCGACTGTTTATGACCCGAACGATGTGTTCAGGACGACTATTAAGGAACAGAACATTGATAATAACCATCAAGGATACTTTCAAAATACGGGCCCGACGAAGGCAACTGTTTATGACCCGAACGATATTTTGAGGACAACTATTAAAGAACAGAATATTGATAATTCGCATATTGGATATTTTCAGAATATTGGCCCTAATAAGCCGACTGTATATGACCCGAATGATAAGCCGAGATACACGATTAAACACGACACTATGGTTCGCGACAATGTGGGAAATATCCAGAATCAGACGGCGGGTGGTGGTTATAAGAATATTAAGATGAATGCGAAAGATACGAATCGTATTACGACGAGCGTCCATTATGTGGGTGATGCGAAGGGAGAGAGTCGCGGTGGGTACAAGAATGCGAATGTTAGGGCTAAAAATACGGAGCGCCAGTTTCATACGGGGGAGGTTAAGGGGAACGCAGGACCGGCGACTGTTAAGGCGCAGACGTCTTATGAGGATAGTTATAATATGTCGGTTAAGACGATAAGGGAGCAGGTGGCGGTTGGAAGAAAACCGGCGCACTCTGGACCGAAGCAGATATATTCAAAGGATGATATTAATATGAAGACTACGAGGACTGGCGATATTGATAATGCTCGGATTGAAGATAGGGGTGTCAGTAGCACGAAGGTTTATAATAGTATTCCACAGAAGAATCAATTCGGTGAGACACATTATAAGGAGACTTTACCAAATGAGCCATTGGCAAATAGGATTAATCCGGAGATTTTGGATGCTTTCCGGAAGAATCCATATACACAGTCACTTCATAGTTTCGTTTTTCAATAAAATTATATTATAGTAATTATGAAAAATTATAAGCAGTTTTATACAACTTCCATATTAAAGATTAAAAATGAGATTGATTATGGGTTAGAAACAACGTTTGTTAATGTTCTGACTGATGAAGATTTTGAGGTATTTAATAAAATTGGGGTGAAACAAGTTATTTATAATGTCGATACTTTATTTTTTAAACATTTGGATGTTGTTGGTAAAGTAATTGGAACTGGTATTCCAATTTATTCCGATAATATTCGGGTTAGGAGATATTTATTTGAAAATGGAGTTGAAGTTGATTTTATAGATAAAAAATATATAAGTGTTGATAAAAATATTGAGATTGGATTATTTAAAAGATTTAAGATTTCAACGGATGAAAAGGCTCCACTTGTTATTCGGATGGATGGACATATTGATTTAATTATTTGGCGTTTGAAAAAGAAATTACCGACAATTATTGTTGATAAAATCGATATTTGGGGTATTGAGGATGCGGTTTGTAATGAGAGGATGCTATATGTTGAAGACGTGGATGCGTTTATAAAAGGGATTACTGCGAATTTATATGTATCTGATGCTCTTAAACATTTAAAGAAGCGATTTCAAAGGTTTTATTGTAAAAATGATTATCATGATTCAAATATCTGTTTATTTTTTGGAATGTATTCTGGAAAAGATATTGAAATATTGCGAAAACATAGGGGATATAAATTTTTAATATGGGGTGGGACAGATTGTAATTGGAATTATAGGGATAAAGTTAAAAATTTTGAGATTATAAAAAAAATACCAGATTTATATTATATTGCGATTTCAAAAGATATCCAAGAGAGACTTCATTTGAAAAATATAGAAAGTATATTTTTGGAATTGGATTTGGTTGATAAAGAATTATTTAAACCAGTTTCAAAGAAAGGTCATTGTATATTTATATATAATGGATTTACGAAAGGTAAAGAATATACATATGGGAAAAAAATATATATGGAAGTTATTAAAAGATTGCCTAAGTTTAAATTTATATATAGTAATCAATTGAATTTACAGAATGAAGAAATGCCGAAAATATATGGGGAATGTTTTATTGGATTACGGCTAACAGAACATGATGGGAACGCGAATATGGTTCAAGAAATGAAGGCTATGAATATTCCAGTTGTTCATAATTTGAGTGATTACGGACTAAAATGGAAGAGTATAGAAGATATTATTGAATATATAAATATTTATAAGGTGTAAATTAAATATTTCTTGCTGGATTACCAACTACTTTGGAATTATTTTGAATATTTCTTATGACCACTGTTCCAGCTCCGATTATACATTCTTTGCCAATTTCAATTGTTTGTATTATAGTTGAATTTGCTCCAATAAATGAAGATTCGCCTACTTTAACTTGCCCACAAATAGTTGAACTCGGACATATACTACAATAGTCTCCGATTGTTGATTCATGGTCAATATTGCAATTTGTATTTATTATACAGTGTTTTCCAATTATGACTTCTGTTTGTATTATGGCGCCTGCGCATATGACAGTACCTTCTTTAATTGTTGCTGTTTTTGATATTATTGTCTTTGGATGAATTAAAGTTGCCCATTTTAATTGATTATATTCTTCTGCTATCTTTTTTCTTATTTTATCATTTCCTATTCCAATAATAAAATAATCGCTTTTTTTATTGTCGATTTCAGCAATTTTTCCAATTATTTTTATTCCAGAAAAATAGCCAGTTTTATTATCATCGTAAATTCCAACAATATTGTAATTACCTAATTCATCAATAATATCAATTATAACTTTGGAATGACCTCCTGCGCCAATTATTGATATATTCATACTCAATTATTTAATAATATATTTTTTATTTTATTAATTGACTCAACCGCATATTCATAATTTACACATGGGTCGCATTTAAGTAAGATGGCGGTTTCAAATAATCTTTTTGCTACCGGTAAATCAGTTTCTGGAGCATATTTTTCAAGTGCTTTTTCTTTGTAAATTTCTCCACATGAACCAATTTGTGCGAAGACATCTTCTTTGCTTATTAACTCCAATATTTCGTCCCTTGATTTTGAAAATTTGGTTGGGTTAATGAAAAAATAATACTTATAATAGGAATGATATATATGTTCATCTGGTATCGTTAATCGAACACAGTCGATATTCATTAAAGTTTCATTATACATATTCGCTAATTTGCGTCGATGATTTACCCAACTATCTAACTCATCCAACGCTAAATACCCAATCGATGCCTGAATTGGAAGCATCCGCCAATTTGTTCCTACGTTTTCGTGGAGCCATCTAAAACCAGATGGATGCGTTTTATTAAAGACTGTATCATAACCTTTACCATGGTCTTTTAATGACCAAGCAAATTTATATAATTCTTCATCATCAGTTGTTATCATACCTCCTTCGCCACCAGTTGTTATAATTTTATCTTGACAGAATGACCACGCATTTATATCTCCCCACGTTCCAGCATATTTGCCCTTATATTTTGCTCCGTGCGATTGCGCGCAATCTTCAATAACATATATATTGTTTTCTTTACAATAATTACATATTTCCTCTAAATCACAAGGCCATCCAGCTAAATGAACTAAAATAACTGCTCTTGTTTTTTCAGTTATTCCTTTCCTGATTGTTTCAAGTGTAATATTCTGACTATTTTCATCAACATCTACGAAAACTGGTTTTATTCCATACCAGAGGGCGCAGGTCGCAGATGCTAAAAATGTTCGTGCAGTTACAATTACTTCATCGCCTTCTTTTAATCGGAGTGCTTTTAGACATAATTCAAGTGCGACTGTTCCATTAAAAACGGCGACTGCATATTTGGTCCCAAAATAATTCGCAAATTTTTCTTCGAACTCTCGAACAATAGGATTTGTCCATTGATTCACTTTTCCGGATTCAAGGATTTCTTTTACTGACTCAATCATTTTTTCAGAAAATTGTGGCCAAACTTTCATTATATTTAATATGATATTTTATATTCAGGAACTAATTGTTTTAGTTTACTTTTAATTTCAGTTGAATTTAAATATTTGTAGTTTTGTATCATGTTGTTATAATTTTCTAGGAAAATATCGTAATCAATTTCTTCATTATGCTTTGATATTTTAATGTATTTATTATCAGTTTCCAATGTATTCTCTCCATTACATAATAATTCTTCATATAATTTTTCTCCTGCGCGTAATCCAATTATATTGATTTGAATGTCATTATTTGTATAATTTTTTATAATATTTTGTGCTAGGTCATAGATTTTAACTGGTTCTCCCATATCAAACATTAAAATTTGTCCTTTTTTACCAATTGTTGAAGCATATAATACAAGTTGCGCTGCCTCTGGAATTGTCATAAAATAACGAATTATATCTTTATGAGTAATCTCAATTTTTTTGTATTTATTTATTTGTTTTATAAAAGTTGGAATAACGGAACCAGATGAACCAAGAACATTTCCGAAGCGTGTTGTTATAAATTGTGTATAGCTTTGTCTATTCAAGTTATTTATATAAATTTCTGAAACTCTCTTCGATGCCCCCATAACATTAGTTGGATTAACTGCCTTATCTGTTGAAATCATTAAAAATTTTTCAACTTTATAAGTTATTGAAATATCTGCTATATTTTTAGTACCAATAATATTAACTTTTATGGATTCCCAAGGATTATCTTCCATTATTGGAACATGTTTATAGGCTGCGCAATGATATACAATTTCTGGTTTTTCACTATTAAAAATCTGATTTAATCTATAAGAATCTAAAATATCTAATAAATAAAATTTAACCTGATTATTTTTGTATTTTTCAAAAACTTCATTCTTTAGCTCGAAAGTTCCGCATTCGCTATTATCAATAATTATCAAATTATTTATTTCTAAATTTAATAATTGTTTTACAATTTCGCTTCCGATTGAACCGCACCCACCACTAATTAGTATTTTTTTATTTTTTAAATATTCCTGTGTTTTTATATTATTAACAATTATTGGTTCTCTATTTAATAGTTTATTATAATCAATATCTTCAATTTTTAAATTATATTTTTCCATATTGTATAAACATATAAAAAAATATATTTATTTATTTAATGAACGGATTAATTATTTTTTGTCATCCTGCTGTAAATTATTTAGTATCGACAGATGTTATATCACAATATTTATTTTTTAAAAGGGCTAGAAAAACATTTAACGCTAATAATATTTCAATATTATATTATTATGATTTGTTGGAAGAAAATAAAAAAATTAAATATAAAAATATTAAAGAAAATTATAAATATAATGAAAATGATTTAATTACAGAATATAAAAAAGATTGTATTGAAATAAGAAATAAAATAATTACTAATTATCCAAATCATATCTTAATTGGGTTAGAACCAATCGGTTTTGACCAAATTACAAATTATAATTTACCAAATAAAAAAATATTATCAATATATGATCCACAAGGGGTTTATTTTTCAAAAAATTCAAAGAATAAAATTTTTGATAAAGAACATATATTTACTGATAAAAGATTAGATGAAGTAAATTTAATTGTATCCCCTTCAATTTTATATTTTAAGAATATTAATTCAAATTATTTTAATAAATGTAGATTTATTTCATTTTCATATAATGAAGAAAATAATTTATTATTTAGTATTCAAAATTTTGAGTCATTTTTTAATCGAAAAATGTTAATTTTATTACAAGGCGCAAATGATAATAATTATAAATACAGACATTCTTTATTTTTCATAAAAAATAAGTTAAATGAAAGCATAAATTTTATTAATGATTTTATTCATTTCGATAATAGAGATAAATTTTGTGAATTATTAGAAATATTACCATATTCTAGATATAATAGAAGCAATTCAAAATATAATGATAATGTCGGAATTAAATATTTAGAAACATTATCTCAATATCAAGGTTCATTTATATTTTTTGCGGTTTTCCCAATTAATTTTATTTTAGCAAAAATATTTGAGGTTATGTTAGCAGGATGCATTGCTTTTATAGAACCAAATGAATCACTTAAAAATGACTTGGGATTAATTGAATACGAACATTATGTTCCAGTATTAATGACAAATAATAAAATGGTTTTTGATACGAATTATTATAATAAGTATCTTGGAACGCATGAAGGATTAAGAATTGCTAAAAATGGATTTAATTATATTAAAAATAATTTTACAGATAGTAAAATTGCTTTAAATTATATAAAAATATTATCAAATTTATAATAATTTTTTATTAATATTATATATGATAGAAAAATATAAACAATATTATAATGGTTCTTTATTTAATATCAAAAATAATATTGATTTTTCAAAAAAAACAACATTTATTAATATTTTTACTGATAAAGATTACAATATTTTTAATTCAATAAAAAATAAAATAGTTATTTATAATAATGAATTGCATTTTTTTAATTGCTTAAAAATTGTTGATAAAGTTATTAAAAGTGGTGTTAAAATTTATTCAGATAATATTAAAATAAGATTATATTTATTCGAAAATGGAATAACTCCAAAATATATTGATAAAAAATATGATATGTTTAATTTAAATTATATAGATGATAATATATTATCAATTATTAATAAAAACATTGATAATTTTTCTATTTTTATTAAAGAATATAAAAATATATTATTTATATGTGGAGATTATCCGAATTATGGAGGTGCAGCAACAAATTGTAATCACTTAGAAAATTATTATAAGAATAAAGGACATAATACATATTCATATTATCATGATTATAAAAATATTGATATCAATAATATTAATTTTACTCCAGATGTAATTATTTTAAAATCATTTATAAAAGTTAATTTAAAAAAAAAATTTAAATGTCCAATTATTTATGTAATCGGTGGTATATATAAAAATGAATTAGATAAATATTATTATAATATTAATACAAAAGAAGAACAAGATAAATATATAAATTTAAGTGTTATTAATCAAATAAAAAATTCCGATTACTCATTTTCAAATAGTCGACATACACAAAAAATATTGAAAAAATATTATAATTTACATACTGAATTATTTTATAGTTCTTTTGTTCAATTTAAAGATAAACAAATGATTATTGATGACAATTTTAATAGTAGAAAATATGATTATGGATTAATTGTTAGTAATTTTGATAGAAAAATTAAAAATATAGAAAAAAGTATTCAGTATTTAAAAAATAAAAAAAATGTAATATTAATTGGTAAAAATAGTAATAAATACAGTAGTTATGGATTTGAATGTGTTGATTTAATTGATAATAAAGAAATGATAAATTATTACAAAAATATAAAATATATTGTCCAAGATAGTTTTTATGAATCTTGTAGCAATGTAAAAATAGAAGGATTATTTAATGGTTGTAAACTTGCTAAAAAAAATGTAATAATAAGTAGCACACAATATGCCGGTTATGGAGGCGCCGCATGTAATGCCTATAATTTAGTTAAATATTTTAGGAAAAATGGATATAATACGATTGGAATATTTTTTCATAATAATATTAATGTAAATTACGACCCAGATAAAATAGGAGGAATATTTTTATATAATTTATCTAAAATGGATAATAATATTATAATAAATGATACTATTAATTATTTAAATGGATATCCGGATATATGTTTTGGAAAAAATTATTTAGCACCTTTATTATGTAAAAAAATATTTAATTGTTATACTATTTATTTAGTTTCTGGTATTAATCATATTTCTTATTATAAAAATATTGATGCGCATACATTTTTGAGTGATAAATTTGTAAATACTTATAATCTTGAAAAAGAGATTGAATGTATTAATTCAGTTGATTTAATTATATTAAATAGTCAGTTATGTATGAGATTATTCAAAAAAATATATAGTAATAATTTAAATAAAATTTATAATTATCCAATTGATACATCTTCAATTAATAATATTAAATGTACGAGTGATGTAGTTAAAGATTATGATATTATAATTTGTTGTAGTAATCTTAAACGTATTGATAAAAATAATATGTTTCTTATTAATGTATTGAAAAATCCAATATTTAATAAATATAAAAAATGTATTATTGGTGAAAATTATAATGATTTTTCATCTATACCAAATAGTGTTTGTTTAGGACTAGTTGAACAAGATAAATCAATTGAATATTTAAGTAGAAGTAAGTTATTACTTTTTCCATCATTATTTGATGCAAATTCAAATACAGTCAGAGAAGCAGTTCATACAAATTGTTTTCCATTAATAACTCATAATATTGGATTTAGTGAATTATTTCCCGATTATTTAATATGTAATACATATACAGAATCTGAATGGACAAATAAAATATTATATGTATTAGAAAATTATACTAAGCTAAAATTAGATATTAAATATAAAAAAGTAGAAAATGATTTATTTAATATAATAAATGATATATTATGAAAGTATTTGTATTTGGTTCTTGTAGAACAAGTTATCTAAAAACGAATGATAAATATACTGTAATTAAAAATCATGATTTTATACATACAACAAAAGAAGTTTTACAATATCTTGATTTTTTTGATAATAAAAAGAATGTATTAGAAGCATTATATCCATCTGGAATAATTTATAATGATTATTTAGATACATTTAATCCTATATATTATAAAAAACAATTAGAAGAATCAGATATTGTAGTTATTGAACTAAGTTCAATACATTTATATTATGATAAAAAAAACTATTATTATCAACTTAATCGTTTATCAAAAATAAAAAATTTAGATAAATCAGAATGGATTGATAAGGATAATAATTTTCATTATTTATTAAAAGAAGAAGATTTATATAATGATATGATTACAATACAATCAAGAATAAATAAACCAATTATATATCAAGGACACGTTAATTTTTATTTTGATAATTATGAACCACTAAAACATAAGAATTATGTTATAAATGAAAGACAAATAATAGATAATGCTATATTGAAGTATAATCAAAATAAATCAATTATTTATAAGAATGTATTCAAAAATTATAATTGGAGAGATATTTTACTTTCTGAAAATGATTTTAATCATTTAAATTCATTTGCAATAAATATTCTTAAAGAATATTTTGAAAAATATATATTATAATATATAAAATATGTGTGGAATACTTTTTACAAATTTTGATATTTCAAATATAAATATAAATCATGTAATTGAATTTTTACAAAAAAGAGGTCCAGATTTAACAAATATTAAAAAAATAAGAGAATATACATTTGTTCATACATTATTAAGTATGACTGGACCTTTAACTGAACAGCCTTTTTTTAATAAAAATAATACGATAATATGTATATTTAATGGTGAAATATATAATTTTGAAGAATTTGGTAATTATAAATCTGATGGAGAATGTTTAATTCCATTATATGAAAAATATGGAGATGACTTTATTTCTAAATTAGATGGTGAATTTGCTATATGTTTAGTCGATTTTAATAACAATAAATTAATATTATCAACTGATATATTTGGAACTAGACCATTATGGATTGGATTTAATGATAAAAAATTTGGAATATCAACCTATAAATCTTGTTTAGATAGAATTAATTTACCAAATAATTTTCAAATTCTGGCAAATAAAACATATATAATTGATTTAATTAATATAAAAATTATTCAAGAAAAACGCGTTCATACATTTGATTTAAGACAATATAAGACAAATTTTAATGACTGGAATAAAGCTTTTTCTAAATCAATTAGAAAAAGAACAAAATACGCAAAATGTGGAATCTTTATTGGATTAAGTGGTGGATATGATAGTGGAGCAATTGCGTGTGAATTAACAAAACAAAACATTAACTTTACTGCTTATTCAATTGCAAATGTTGAAGACAGAGAAGTATTAAATGAACGCTCAAGAATAGTTAAAGATTGTAAAATTATTAATTTAGAAAGAGAAGAATTTTTAAAAGCAAGAGATTTTTTAAAAAAAAATGCTGAAGAGTATAAATTAAATATAGATAATGGAGAAAAAGAGGAATATAATAATATAATAAGTAATAAAAATTATAATAAAAATCAAGCAGAAAAAATATTAGAGGTTTTAAATTTTAGAAAAAATGGTCAAATTTTAACAGATGATAATGGAGCTATTGGATGTTCATATATATGTTCATTGGCAATAAAAGAAAAACAAAAAATATATTTATCTGGAAGTGGAGCAGATGAAATATTTAGTGATTATGGATTTAATGGCATTAAATATTTTAATCATAGCAGTATTGGAGGATATTTTCCAGAAAATTTATCAATAGTTTTCCCATGGAAGAATTTTTTTCATAATACGCAACGAGCATATTTAATGAAAGAAGAACATGTGGCAGGAGCTTATGGAATAGAAGGAAGGTATCCATTTTTGGATAAATACGTTGTTCAAGAATTTTTATGGCTAACATCAGAGTTAAAAAATAAAAATTATAAATCTCCATTATTTAATTATTTGACTACTAATAATTTTGCTTTTGAAAAAAATCAAAAGACTGGTTTTGGTTGTGGTTTTTCTGGTCCATCAAATAATAATAAAGATTATGAAAAATTATCAAATGAAACAATAAATAATTCAAAAAATAGAAAAGTTACTGATATTGTTCAATCAAGAAAAGTAGATTTTAATAATTATAAAAGAAAGTCATATGAAAATTATTATATTATTGATAAAACTAAAATAAAACATGTTGATAAAAATTTATATAAAGTTCAAATAAATATAAATATTCCTGGAATAAAATATTTTGATAAATGTAATTTTTACGTTCTTGAAAATAATATACAAATTGGAAGAAATGAATCAAATCATAAATTTATCGCAGATAATGGAAATGGTTTATATAATTTTTGGACATCAGATACATTATATTTTTCTTCAAGTGATGGAAGCGATCCAAGAATAAATGATTATGAATATGAAATTGATAAAATTCAAAAATAATTATTATAATAATCAAAAATAATGATATTAAAAATAAATATATTATATATAATATGAATATACAGACATTTGAATATACAAATACAAATAGTTTTAATTCTAAAAATATATATATTTCTATCGTAATTAAAAATTGTATATATAATTCAATTGAGTATTTTAATATAAGAAGAATATTTAGCTATTATAATTTTATTCCAAACGCATTGATATGCGATGATTATAATATTTTTATGGATATACCAAATGTAAATTTTTTTGAATATAATGAATTAAATAAATGTATTACAAAATCTAGATTAATTATTGATGATAATTTAAATACAATTAGCATTGATACAATTCGAGAAAATTTATTTGATGAAAAATATTATGATGATAACTATATTATAAAAAAAGGAGAAAATCCATTGATTACAATTTTTATATTATCAATTGGAAATCATCAATTTAAATATGCTCTTGAATCATGTATATCACAAAACATTGACTGTTATATAATTATTAATAAATATTTAGATGTTAATGAATGTTGTAATTCTATGATTCAGCGTTCTAAGACTGACTATTATATTCAATTTGATGAAGATATGATATTTTTAGATAATAATTCGTCAAAAATAATGTATGATACAATTTTAAATAAACCAGATAATATATGGCAGGTTTATTTTAAATTAATTGATAATATATTTGGAGAATATGATCAAATTTCAAATGTATTATCGTTAAATAAATATATAATTGGAATTAAAATATTTAATAAAAAATTGTTGAATAAATATAATTTATATTACGATATTTCAAATGAAAATTCATATATGATTGATCGTTTATTTTATAAAAAAGTATGTGATAATAATTTAATATCAATACTTGGAACTGATAAAGATAATAATATAATAGTTGCTGGAAATCATCAAAAAAATTATTCTAATTTTGATTTATTTTTAAGATCATGTAAAATTGGATATGAATTATTTAATAAAAATACAAATAGTGATTGTGAACATAAATTTTTTATTAGAACAATTTCATTATATGATTTTAATGAATTGATTTATATAATTAATTTTATTTTATCAAAATATTCAACTAATGGAATTAAAATATTTATTGAAAAAATAAAATGGATAAGATACGTAGAAGAGATAAAACTGATAAAAGATGATATACAAATAAATATTGATAACAAAAATATAAAAAGACTACAAATTATATCGATTGATGAATTTAAAGAAATTGAAAAAAATAATAGTATAAATCAAAAAATAGATAAAAATATTAACTATTATTGTTTAGCTGGTATGATATATTCAATATTTTTTAATTATGAATACAACTATAAGAAATATCCTGTAAAATTTTTTAATGATAATTTATAAATATAGACCTTTTACTAAATCATCAATTGTATAATTAAAATTATCTTTTATACAATTTATCTTATTTTTTTTCAATATATTTGCTTTATTAATAAATTCTTTACGATTATTTGCAACACAATTATCATTTATAAATTCTTTTCCTCCAACTGTATTACTTATTAATATATTACAACCACACATAATAGATTCAATCATAAGATTTGATAATGATTCATAAATAGATGTAATTATTATTAATTTAATATTTTTTAATTTTTCAATAATTTCATCATGTTTAAGTAAATCAAAACAAATTGTATTATTTATATCAGAATAATTACTAGAATTTTTTCCAATAATTATTTTTAAATCATTGTGAAACATTTTATTATTAACAATTTTTTTAAATAATTTAATATTTTTTACTTTACGATTACAACATGATACAATAAAACCAATATCATATAAACGATTATTCCAATTATTATTTTCTTTATTTTTTAGGTTTAAAAATTTATAATGTTTATTAGAATTAATTAAAAATGATGTATATACAATATCTATATTTGCTTTATTATAATAATTTAATAATATATTTTTTGATAAATAACTATTAACAATAATTTTTTCTGTTAATGTTATTTTTTTTATTATATCTGGGATTAATTCAGTTATATTTGTTAATATATCATCCTTTTTAATCGTTTCCAATTTATCTGAATCAATTACACTTGATAATATATAATAAATTTTACTTTCTTGAAATATTGTTTGTAAATTTAATCCAATTATTGTTTTTTTAATATATATATTATCCGGTGTTCCATTTAACATTTTAATTATATCTTCTTTTATTTTACTTTTATTATAAAAATTTTGAATATGATACATACATCCAATATTTTCAGGATCATAAATTTCTTTTTTCAAATCTAATGTATTTAATATTAATCCAATTACATTATAATTATTTAATTTAAAATATTTCACTAAGGCATAAACATTTGTTGCCGCGCCTCCAAAAAATGGATAATCTCCGGAAGCAAAAATAATTCTTTTCCTTTCCATTATATAATATATAATATTTAATTTATCAATCATAATAATTAGTATTATATATTTCACTAGAAACATTTAAGTGTTTTTTTACTTTATTTATTAAGTCATAATTTATTGAACCAATATTTTTTTTTTCATTTTCTATATGATTTATAATATCTTCAATTGAATTATATGATAATGTAAAAACACATTTTGTATCATTATATATTGTATTTACTCCTAATAATCCACATTCTAATACAGAATTAGCAATACCATCATGTGAAGTTAATCTTAATGAAATAAAACATTCTTGATATTTTTTTACAATTTCTTCATTTGTTTCACATGTAGTTATATTATATTTTTTACAGTATTCTATATTTTTTTTATATTCATTTGGATGTGTCAAAAATAAAAATTCATATTCTGGTTTAAGTTCTTTAATTTTATTTATTATATCCCAACCATACATATATTTTTGATTATCTGTATATGTATAATGATATATTTTTTTACCAAGTGGTTTTGGAAAAAAATTAAAGAATGATGTTCCAACAAAAGGAATATATTTATAATTAAAAAATAATGCTTTCATATCATTAATCATAAAACTAGACCTTGGAATATAATAAATTTCATCAAGTTCTTGTAATTTCTTAATATACTCTAATCTTAATTTTGTTTGAGAATTATTTTTATTTATATGATATAATATATCAATATCTCCTCCTGAAAATATAACATATTTTTTACCTTTGTGATTTATAATCGTATCAATATCTTCTTTTCTTGCTATTCCATAAAAAAAAGAAGGAGACATTGTATCATAATAGTCTTTTAAATTATGTGCGATATGAATTCTATTATCTTCTTTATATTTATATAAATTGCTTGTTAAATATAATTGTTCAATTTTTTCATTTATTTTACGATATTTTGTTGTAAAATATAAACAATCAATATTTTTTACTTCTATTTTATTAATATTAATTAAATTAATTTTATATTGATTTAATATATTTTCTTTTATATTTATTTGATATTGTTTGTTATTTATGATAAATAATGAATTTTTTTTATTATTTTTTATATTTATTATTAATTCAACATCAACATTTTTATCAAAATTAATTATATTATTAATATTTTCATATTTTTTTTTATAATTATATATATCAAAAAAGCATTTATTAAAATCATTATCATTAATAATTAATTTATAATCTTGAATTGTTAATAATAAATTTGTTTCTCGGTAAATATTGTCTAATATAAAAAATTGTATATTATATTTATTAATTAATTCAATTGCTATATTATCTGTATTTACATATAATATTATTTTATAATTTATATTTATTCTATCATTTAAGTTACGACTATCTACCAGTAAATATGTATATTTATCATTATATACTTGCATATCTTCATTTTTAATATTATCAATTAAAAACATATCATAATTTTTTAAATTTACATATTTATAATTAATACAAAAAGCAAAATATATGTTTATATTTTTTAATAATTGTGTAATATTATTATTATATAATTTATTCATTATATTTGTATTATTTTGATTATTTAATACATATTCAATACATTCTTTTTCAGTTTTTATATCATTATTTAAGATATTTTTATAAACAAACCACGGATATTTTTCATAAAATTCAGTTAATTCTTTTTCTTTTCCATCAAATGTTAAATCATAATATGTGTTCATCTATATATTATAATATTTTATAGTTTCAATAATTCCTTCTTTAAACTTTATTTGAGGATTATAATTTAAAATAGTTCTTGCTTTACTAATATCAGCATTTGAGTGTGGAATATCGCCAGAACGATTTGGACCAAAAATTGGTTCTATATTTAATTTTAATTCATCCTTAATTATTCTAAATAATTCATATATAGTAATTTGTCCTTCAACGCCGATATTAAATGCTTCTCCAAATGATTCTGTATTTTGAGTTGTCATTGCTAAAACATTTGCCTGAATTACATTATCAATATAAGTAAAATCCCTTGAATAATTTCCATCTCCATTAATTGTTGGCGATTTTCTATTTTTCATAAGATTAATAAATTTTGGTATAACCGCAGCATAAGCTCCATTTGGATCCTGACGACGACCAAAGACATTAAAATATCTCAATCCAATACATTCCATTCCATAACATCTTGTAAATACTGAGCCGTATATTTCATCTATTTTTTTAGTTGCTGCGTATGGAGAAAGTAAATTTCCGGTATTTTCTTCTACTTTTGGTAAAACCGGATGGTCCCCATAAACTGATGATGATGACGCATATACAACTCTTTTTATTCCGACCTCCTTTGCTGATATTAATATATTTAAAAATCCATTTACATTTGATAAATGCGACGATAGTGGGTCGATGATTGACCTAGGAACAGAACCAAGGGCGGCCTGATGACATATTATATCAATACCAGATACCGCTTTTCTACATACTTCAATATTTGTTATATCACCATACATAAATTCTAAATTAGAATATTTATCTAATAAATGTTCTATATTTCTTTTATTACCTGTTGATAAATTATCAATTACTCTAACAAAATAAGCATTGTTTTCTAAAATATATTCTACAATATTTGAACCAATAAACCCACAACCGCCGGTTATTAAAAAACGTTTATTTTCCATATATATAAAAAGATTTTATTTTATATATCATGCCGAGCGCTTCTATATTACCCCCTTATCCCACTTGTGAAACAATTCCGGAGCTTTGTGTATGTAATCAATATCCAGTCCGAAAACTTATCGTTGTAAATGGTAAAGTAGAAGTTCTTTTTTTGTATAAAGGCGTTGTCCCTTCCTAAGCAAATAATACCGAAAATATGATTGAAAGAAAGAACAGTATCCACGATGTAATTTTCATCTCCTTTGGAAAAGAAGTCCCATTGTTTGTCGCATATTGATTCGTTGCGCCCATATTTGTAAAACTTAGATTTGGGGATGAATTTGCTTGGGATTCATTCTGTTTTAATGGTTCATTAAATAAATTTGACATATTACTATATCATATTTAGAAAAAATTTGTGA
>Ga0194129_10004700_pt1 | contig 17945 bp, 17 predicted proteins | sample TA2KigCa35mmetaG_FD_150862 | JGI IMG/M metagenome (GOLD analysis project Ga0194129, IMG submission 150862) | Freshwater microbial communities from Lake Tanganyika, Tanzania - TA2015038 Kigoma Deep Cast 35m | ecosystem: Environmental > Aquatic > Freshwater > Lake | place: Tanzania: Lake...
GATCCGGTGAGCTGGTGCCAGCAGCTTGAGGGCGCCGGTGCCCAGCTGCTCACCCTGCACGGCCGCACCCGCGAGCAGGGCTTCAAGGGCCAGGCCGATTGGGATGCCATCGCCGCTGTGAAGCGGGCGCTCCGCATCCCAGTGATTGCCAACGGCGATGTGAACAGCGCCGCCGATGCCCTGCGCTGCCTCGAGCACACCGGCGCTGATGGCGTGATGGTGGGCCGCGGCACCATGGGCGCCCCCTGGCTGGTGGGCCAGATCGATGCCGCCCTCAGCGGCCGGCCGATCCCGCCCAGCCCCGGCGCCCGCGAGCGGATCGCACTGGCCGCCGAGCAGCTGCAGGCCCTGGTGGCCGCCCGCGGCGATCACGGCCTGCTGATCGCGCGCAAACACATGAGCTGGACCTGCACCGGCTTCAGCGGAGCGCCGCAGCTTCGCCACGCTCTGATGCGGGCGCCCACCCCGGCAGACGCTCTAGCGTTGCTGGATCAAGCCGCGGCCCAGCTGGATGACTGCGGAGCTTTGGCTCCCCTGGCTGCTGCTGCTGTGGCCCCTGTGGCTGAGTCGCCGGCCTGAAGCGCAGCAGCCCCTGTGGAGGCGGCGCAGCCTGCTGCTGCTGCTCGCGCTGCTCACCCTGCATTACCTGCAGTGGCGGGTGCTCCAAAGCCTCAACCTGATCACCCCCCTGGCCACGGGGCTGAGCCTGCTGCTGCTGCTGGCCGAGGGCTGGCTGCTGCTCAGCGGGCTGCTGCCGCTTTTGCTGGCCTGGCGCCGCTTCAGCGATGGCCGTCCCGAGGCTGACGCCGCCCAGGCCCGCTGGCAGGCGAGCCGCTGGCGCCCCACGGTGGATGTGCTGATCCCCACCTGCGGCGAACCGCTACCAGTGCTGGAGCGCTGCCTGCGCGCCTGCAGCCAGCTCAGCTATCCCCACCGGCAGCTCTGGCTGCTCGATGACGCTGGCCGCCCCGAACTGGAAGCGCTGGCGGCCCGCTATGGCGCCACGTACCACCACCGCCTCGAGCGCCGTCACGCCAAAGCCGGCAACCTCAATGCCGGCCTGGCCCTGGGCAGCGGCGAGCTGGTGGCCGTGTTCGATGCCGATTTCGTGCCCCAGCAGCACTTCCTCGAGCGCACGATCGGCCTGCTGCTCGATCCGCAGGTGGCGCTGGTGCAAACGCCCCAGCACTTCCTCAATGCCGATCCGGTGATGCGCAACCTTGCGATGGAGGCCTGGCTGCTGCCCGATGAGGAGAGCTTCTACCGCTGGATCGAACCGGTGCGCAGCGCCTGGGAGGCCGTGGTGTGCGCCGGCACCAGCTTCCTGGTGCGCCGCAGCGCCCTCACCGAGGTGGGGGGCTTCGTGGAAGCGGCCATCTCGGAAGACCTGGTAACCGGCATGGCCCTGGCCTCCCGCGGTTGGCAGTTGCGCTACATGGGCGAAAAGCTCAGCGCCGGCCTGGCCGCCGAAACGATGCTTGATTTCGTGCGCCAACGGCAGCGCTGGGCCTCAGGCACGCTGCAAGCACTGCGGTTGCCCCAGGGCCCGCTCCGCCTGCGTGGCTTGCGGCCCGGACAGCGCCTGGCCTACCTGGAAGGGGCGCTGCACTGGTTCAACACGGTGCCGCGCCTGTTGCTCCTGCTGATGCCGCTGAGCATTGGCCTGCTCGGCGTGCCCCCCGTGCTGCTCACCGACACGGCCGTTTGGGGCAAGCTGCTGCCCCTCTGGATCGCGCTGCTGCTGAGCACCGGCTGGCTGAACCGGGGCAGCCGCCATGCCCTGCTGGCGGATCTACCCGGCTGGGCCCTGGCCGTACCGCTGGCCGCCACGGTGCTGGCCAGCCTCTGGGGGCGCGTGCAGCCGTTTCGCATCACCCCCAAACACCGGGTGCACGGGCGCGGCGGCATCGCCCCCGTGCTGGCCCTGCCCCTGCTGCTGCTCCTGGGCCTCAATGGGCTCAACCTGGCGCTGATCCTGCGCCATCTGAGCTCCGGTGGCGGCAGCGCTGGCGGCTGGCTGGGCCTGGCTTGGGGCGGACTGACCTTGCTCGGCCTCCTTGTGGCTCTGCGGGCCTGCCGCGATCCCGCCGCCGGCGATCCCAGCCCCTGGCTGGCATTGCCCTTGCCAGCCTCGTTGCGTGGAGAAGATCACACCGGACAGCCCGTGGAGCTCCGGGTGGCGATTGAGGCCCTGAGTGAAACCGGGGTGATTCTGGCGCCGGGCACCCTCCCAGCCGATGGGATCACGGAGTGGCTGGAGCTGAAGGCCATCAACATTCCCGCTCTGCCGGCCCTGCCCCTGGCCCCCCAGGCTCCAAGCGGAACGCAACTGCGCTGGGCCTGGGAGCGCGGCCCGGCCGGGGCGCGTGAGCAGTTTCTGGGTTGGTTGTATGGGCGACCCGGCGCCTGGCCGCAGCGGCAGGCGCCCCCGGAATGGCGGGCGCTGCTCGCCCTGCTGCAGCGGCTGATCAGCCCAGGGCGGGAGCGGCAACGGCTGAGCCTGGTGCCGCAGCAGCTGGGGTTGCCCCCGGCTCCGGGCACACCCGATTGGTGAAATCGCAGCGATCAATCGCCGGTTTCTGCCAGCTGAGCGGGATCTCCAGCAAATCGCGGCTGCCGGTGATCGCCTGCACGGCCAGGAGCACCATGATCAGGATGTTGCTCGCCACATGCAGGCGGCGCCAGCCCAGGTGGCGGGTGATCTCCGGGCGGGCCGCCAGGTTCATCAGAAACAGCCCGGTGAGCAGCACGCCACTCCAGTAGTGCGAGCTCCAGAACGCCCCAGTGAAGGGGTTATCGGAGAGGCGCCAGATCTCAGGTTGGCTGCCCAAGCCCAGCAGCCCTGCCCAGGTGAGCAGGGTGAAACTGGCCCTCAGCGCAGGGCGCTTCACCTTGAGCAGCGCCAACAACGCCACCAACGTGCCCGCCGCCACCAGCAGCAACAGCGCCAGGCGCCACGAACCACCCACAAAGGCAGCGCCGGGCTCCACGGCCTTGCTGATGAACGAATAGACCAGCGCGATCAGCACGGCCACCACCACGCCGGCCGTCACCCAGCGGCCGTGGTCGGCATGCTCACGGGGCACGAGGGCGGGCTGCTTGGTAATGCCCAGGCGCTTCTCACGCACCAGGATGCCCAAGCGGATCGTGGCGCCCACCACGGGATACACGAACAGGATCACCAGCACAGGATGGAGCAGTGAGAACCAATCGATCGCTGTCATCGTTCCTCCTCGATCAGGGCAGTACCGCAGGCCAACCCTGACGGATCAACAACAGCGAAAAGTAAGGCTGCTCAGCCGCACTCACGAGCGCAGCCGGAGCCAGCTGCTGGTCGGGCCAGCCCACCCGCTGGGCAAACAGGGTGTGCTCCAACAGCGCGCTCTCGGCCAGCAGCGGTTGCACCCAGCTCCAGCGGTGGCCGAGCTTCAGCAGGGCGAGCACGGCACCGGCGGCAGCCGCTTGCTCCAACAGGGCCGCCAGCTCAGCCGGGCTTTCCGGGGTGGGGCGAATCCAGAGCGGCTCCTGCTGCAGCGCCAGGGGCCATGGCAACCCCTGGCTGGAGGCCGCCGCCGCCGCTGCGGCAACAGCCGTGATGCCAGGGATCACCCGCACGGCCGCATCAGGCGCCCGTTCCGCCAAGGCCAGCAGCACGTAAGAGCAGCTGGCATAGAGGGAGCTGTCGCCCTCACACAGCAACACCACGGGGTGCCCCTGGCTCAGCTCCGCCGCCAGGGCATCGGCGGCGGCGTACCAGGCCTGCCGCCGTGGGTCGGCCTCAGCCACCATCGGAAACAGCAAGGGCAGGCGGCGTTGCTCGGGCCGGATCCAGGGAGCGGCAATCCGAGCCGCCATGCCCTCGGCCTCCAGGCGCGCCACCGGATACGCCACCACCGCAGCGGCCTCGATGGCGCGAACCGCCGCCACCGTGAGTAGCTCCGGATCCCCGGGTCCGACCCCCACCAACGTGAGCGTGCCGGCCGGCTGCTCTGGCCGCAGATCCTGATCCAAACCCAAAAAACTGCGGTCTGCCGCCTTTCTAGGGTGAGGGGGCGAGCGGCATGACCCGATGAGTCATCTGCAGATTTTTCAAGCCACGGGCAACCACCACCCACTGCCCCACTTCGCCAGCAACGACCCGGCCCTGATCACAGCCGAGCTGGCCCAGCGCGGCATCGGCTTCGAGCGCTGGCCGGCCCGGGTTGAACTCCCCGCCGGTGCCGATGCAGCCGCCGTGCTCGCCGCCTACGCCAGCGAAATCAAGCGGGTGCAATCCAGGGGCACCTACCCCACGGTGGATGCCATCCGGATGACACCCGAGCATCCCGATCGCGAAGCTCTGCGCCAGAAATTCCTCGCCGAGCACACCCACAGCGAAGACGAAGTGCGCTTCTTCGTAGAAGGCCAGGGCCTGTTCTGCCTGCACATCGGTGATGAGGTGCTGCAGGTGCTCTGCGAAGCCGACGACTGGATCAGCGTGCCCGCCGGCACCAAACACTGGTTCGACATGGGCAGCGCCCCGCAGTTCTGCGCCATCCGCTTTTTCGACAACCCGGATGGCTGGGTGGCGCAGTTCACAGGCGAAGCGATCGCAAAGCAGTTTCCGCTGCTGGATTAGCGGTCTGCGACAACCCCCACCGAGTGCATCCGCACAGCATCGGGATTAGCCAGCTCACCGCTGAGCGCCTCCACTTCCACCGCCGCCAGCTCCTGGAGCCGCCCCACGGTGGCTTCACGCCCGAAGCGCTCTTCGCACAGGCACCAATAGAGCCCGAAATGGCGGGCCTCGCTGGCCAGCAGTTCGCTGTAAAGATCGCGCAGCTCTGCGTCGTTGCTGTGGGCGGCCAGCAGGGCCATGCGCTCATGGCTGCGGGCCTCGATCAGCCCCGCCACCAGAAAGGAATCCAGCATCCGCTCGGGTTCGCCCTTACGCACCGCTGCCGTGAGGCTGGCGCCGTAACCCGGTGCCGGGAGCGGGCGCAGCGCCTGGCCACGCCGCTGCAGCAACTGCAGCACCAGCTCGAAGTGCTCCAGCTCCTCCCGAGCCAGTGGGCTCAGCAGCGCCCCCAGCCCCTCATCAGACGGGTAGCGGAACATCAGCTGCAGCGCCACACCCGCCGCCTTGCGCTCGCAGTGGGCGTGATCGATCAGCACCAGATCCGGCCGGGCGTTGGCCTGCTCCAGCCAGCTAGCGCTGCTGGGGGCCGCCAGCCACTTCACCCGGGCGGTGGGGTTCTCGAGTAGGGCCGTCATGCCGCAGCCTCAGCGCGCAGACGCTGCACCAGGCCCTGCAGAGCCAGGCCGTAGCTGGCTGGGCCGAAGCCGCAGATCACGCCCAGAGCCTTGTCAGCCAGATAGGAGTGATGGCGGAAGGGTTCACGGGCGTGCACGTTGCTCAGGTGCAGCTCCACATAAGGAATGGCCACCCCGAGCAGGGCATCGCGCAGGGCGATGGAGGTGTGGGTGAAGGCGCCGGCATTGATCAAGATCCCGTCGGCATGGCCGCGGGCTGCATGGATGCGATCCACCAGGGCGCCCTCGTGGTTGCTCTGGAAGCACTCGAGCGCCACGCCGAGCCCGGCCGCCTGACGGCTCAACTCCGCTTCGATCGCCTCCAGGGTGGCAGCGCCGTAGAGGCCTGGCTCCCGCAACCCCAGCAGGTTGAGATTGGGCCCGTTCAGCAGCAACACCCGCATCGCCAGCGCCGTGGATTCGGCCTTCAGTGCCTTGATCGTAAGGAGAGAAGCCAGGGGCAGACCCACCGGCTGGTAAGTTCTTGGGGTGTGGTTCGGGTCGGTGCCCGAGTGGTTAATGGGGGCGGACTGTAAATCCGCTGGCTCTGCCTACGCTGGTTCAAATCCAGCCCGGCCCACCTTCCACATGCCCTTGTAGCTCAGCGGTAGAGCACTCCCTTGGTAAGGGAGAGGTCACGAGTTCAAGTCTCGTCAAGGGCTTTCAAAAAACAGCCCAAAGCTGTGCAAATCCGCCGCAATCCGGCAGGATTTTGATCAGTTTGTGCGTCAAGTTCGCTGGATGACCGCATCACCGCCAGCGACACCCCGGGAACTGCGCTGCCTGATCGTGGAAGACCAGGTGATGTTCCTCCAGCTGCTGCGCTCAATGCTCGAGGCCATGCCTGGCCTCGAGGTGGTGGCCACAGCCACGCGCCAGGCCGAGGCCATCGCCCTCTGCAGCGGTGATGACCCACCCGATCTGCTGATCCTCGATCTGGCCCTGCCCGATGGCGACGGCCTGGCTGTGGCCCACACCCTGGCGACAGCCAGGCCGGACTCCAAGGTGGTGGTGCTCTCCGGCCAGGCCAGCAGCTTTGTCTGCCCGGCATGGCTGCAGCCGCTGATCGTGGGGGTGGTCGACAAAACCTCAGCCTTCGCGCAGCTCACCCAGGTGTTGGAGCGCTGCCTGCCTCAGAACCCGGAGCCGCTCACACCTCGGCAGCAGGAGATCTATGGCCTGATCGGCCAGGGCCTCACCAACAAGGAAATCGCCCGTGCCACCGATCTCTCCTTGGCCACGGTGGAAACCCACCGGAAGGCCATCGCCCAGAAGCTCGGCGTGAGTGGCGCCGAACTGGTGCGGCAGGCCTCGCTGAGAAGCCGCCTCGAGGCGGTGGAGGGCTGAGTGCTGAACCTGCAGCTCCGTGGGGTTTTCGCGCGACCCAAGCGACTCGCCAACCGGCTGGCCGCCGTGAGCGCGGTGCAGCTGTTGCTCGTCACCGGCGGCTTCAGCCTGCTCAGCTACAGCCTCGGGCGCCGCAGCGGCCTCGAGCTCAGCGAGGTGTACCGCCAGAACGCCTCGGTGGTGGATCTCTCCATTCGCCTGTCCAGCAAGCTCAGCTACCCGATCTGGATCAACAACCTCAACCTCAACTGGCTGAAGGCCGATCCGGCGCGCGAACGGGATTTTGAAGCGATCGCGGAGCGCTTCTGGAACCAGATGCGGGTGTTCCCGGTGGACTACATCAACATCGGCAACGCCGATGGGTCGTTTGTGGGCCTGGAGCGCACCGCAGAGGGCGATCTACTCCTCAACGAAGACACCATTCGCAGCGGCCGCGGCTCGATGGCCGTGTACGCCATGAGGGCGAACGGCCGGCGCGGCGCTCTGCTCGAGCGAATCCCAGGCATGACGGCCACCCATGAAGAAGCCTGGTATGTGGACACCGCCAAGGCGGGCAAGCCCAGCTGGAGCTCGATCTACGCCTGGGAAGACCAGCCTGAAGTGTTCTCCATCTCCTACAACGCACCACTGTTCGGCCCGGATCGCACCCTCAAGGGCGTGGTGGGGGTGGACATGGTGCTCAGCCACCTGAGCACCTGGCTGCAGGGGGTGTGGAAAGAGCGAAAGGGGATCGCCGTGATCGTGGAACCCAATGGCGATCTGGTGGCCTGCTCACGACCCGAGCTCACCCTGGCCCAGAAGCAGGGCACGGTGCAGCGCGCCAATCTGCGCGACCTGCGCAACCCCTTGATCAAGCAACTGAGCGTGACGTTCGCAGCCGCAAAGACTCGCAGCGGCAGCCCCAGCTCCCCACAACGTATTCGCGTGGCTGGCCAGGCCTACACGCTGCAGGCCAGTCCCTGGGGCCAAGAGGAGGGGCTGAATTGGACGTTGCTCACGGCGTTGGCGGCTGGCCCCACCAGCGCCGCGGCCGAACGCAGCAGTGTGCTGGCGCTGCTCGCGGCAGCTGCAGCCCTGGCCGGTGCGGTGGTGTTGATCAGCCGCCAGATCCGCGCCCTGCTGGATCCGCTCAACCAATTGGAATCAGCCTCCCGGCAACTGGGGGAAGCGCTGGCGGCCCCCAGCCCGGCGCCCGGGCAAGGGCTCCACTTCACCAGCGGCCTGAGCGGCAATGCCGGTGAGGAGCTGATCGCCCTGGATGGCGCCATCAGCGAGCTGGTGGAGCGCTACAACGCGCTCACCACCAACCTGCGGGAAGCGCAGGAGCGGGAGCGCTTCCGCGACGCGCAAACCCTCGCCCTGCTCAAAGACAAGCTGCGCAGCAGCCTGCAGGCCGCCGCCGTGGCCCACGAGATCAACCAGCCCCTGAGCGTGCTGCTGCTCAACAGCCAGCTACTGCTGGAGCGCAGCCAGAAGCCCGGCAGCCCTGAGCTACCGGAAGCCTGGCAGGCCCAACTGCAGAGCATCCGCCAGGAAGCCGATCGCGTGGTGCTCACGATCGAAACGATGCGAGCCCTGCTCCGCAACGTGCAAACCGAGCATCAGCGGCTGGATCTGCGGGAGGTGGCGCAGAGTGCCTTGCTCTATGCCCGCTCCGGGGGGCCGGTGAGCCGCCTCACGGTGGACAGCGAGGCACTGGATCGCGAGCAGGAGCCGGCCTGGATCGATGGCGATCCGGTTCAGATCCAGATCGCGATCGTGAACCTGCTGCGCAACGCCGCCGAAGCCGTGAGCGACAGCACCGTGCCGGATCCCTGGATCCGCCTGAGCCTGGCGGCTGAGGCGGGGCAGTGGTGCCTGGCGGTCGACGACAACGGTCCAGGCCTGCCGCCCGCACTGCTCGACAACACCCCACTGCAGACCACCAAGAGCACCGGCAGTGGTCTGGGGCTGTTTGTGGTGCGCACCACCATGGAGAACCACCACGGCGCGCTGCGCTGCGGCACCAGCGCCCGCGGCGGTGCCTCACTCCAACTGCTCTTTCCCGCCCAACCAGCCCCAGACAGCGGGCTTCAGGCTCTACCCACCACTGGGGATTGAAGCGAAGGGCTCCCTGCTTGCAGATTTTGCATAGGGAGAGCCTGTTCTCTTGGCCGACATCCTCTTCGACGGATTGCCCGTGCTCGATCTGCTGGAGATCACCCCCAGCACCAGCGTTGTGGCCCAGATCACCCGGCGCGACCAGAGCTCGATCTCTCGCATCTACCGCCAGGTGAGCCGCCGGCTCGGCCTCGAATTCCGCAAACACACCGACGGCCGCTACCGGGCCAGCGCCAATCAGGTGCTGCTCGAGGGGCTCAGGCGTTCATCGCAGTGGATGCGCCTGCAGGCCACGCCTGCCGAACCCCGCTGGCTCGCCTGCGGCCATGCCGCCGCCACGCTGATCGAAGCTCAGCAACCCACGCTGGTGCAGCACTGCGGCGACCTCCTGCAGGTGGAGCGGCTGCTGCAGGAGCGCGTGCTCGATCTGGCGGTGCTCACCCGGCCCGCCTCTTCCCGCAGCGCAGACGCCACGGATTTGGTTGAGCTCCCGCTGCGGGAGCATCCGGACGGCCAAGACGTAATCCTGCTGCGCCATGACCTCAGCGAGCAGCCGGCGTTGCAGGCTCTGATCGCAGCCCTGCGTCAGCAGATGCAGGGCCCTCTGCGGCAGCATCCCGAGCACGACCCCTTGGGCTGAGCCCAGCCCGAAGACTGCTGTTCATGCTGCTCTCCACCTCCATTGCCGCGATGCGGCAGCCCGTGAGCGCGGGCACCACACGCCCGCGCGCCTGGCGGCTGGAGCAACTCAACCGCCTCGAGCGCGCCATCGCCGAGCGGCGCGATGCCGTGCTCAGCGCTCTGGCCAGCGATCTGGGCAAACCACCGGTTGAGGCCTACTTCGAGCTGGTGGCCGTTCAGCAGGAAATCCAGCTGGTGCGCAGCCGCCTGCGCCGCTGGATGGCACCACGGACCGTGGGGCTGCCGGTGTTCATGCAGCCGGGCCGGGCGGAGGTGATCCGCGAGCCGCTGGGCTGCGTGCTGGTGATCGGCCCCTGGAACTACCCCTTCCTGCTGAGCCTGCAGCCCCTGGTGAGCGCCCTGGCGGCGGGCAACACGGTGGTGCTCAAGCCCTCCGAACACGCTCCCGCCACCAGTGCCCTGATCGCCGAGCTACTCAGCGCTGCGTTTCCCGCCAACACAGTGCAGGTGGTGCAGGGCGATGGACCGGTGGCTCAAGCGCTGCTGCAGGAGCATTTCGATCACATCTTCTTCACTGGCGGCGAACGGGTGGGCCGGCTGGTGATGGAAGCCGCCGCCCGCCACCTCACCCCGGTGACGCTGGAGCTCGGGGGCAAGAGCCCGGCGGTGGTGCTGAGGGATGCGGATCTGGAGGTGAGTGCCCGGCGGCTGGTGTGGGGCAAGTGCCTCAATGCCGGCCAAACCTGCATCGCCCCCGACTATCTGCTGGTGGATGAGGCGGTGCAGGCGCCACTGGTGCAGCGGCTGAGCCAACGGATCGAGCAGTGCTTCGGCAGCGAGCCCCTGACCTCTCCAGATCTGGGGAGCCTCGTGAATCAGGCCCAGTTCGAGCGGCTTCACACCCTGCTGGAGGGAGCCCGCAGCCGCGGCCAGGTGCTGTTTGGCGGCGCGAGCGATGCCGGCCAACGGCGCATCGCCCCCACCTTGATCCGGGTGGACAGCCTTGAGGATCCCCTGATGCAGGATGAGCTGTTCGGCCCGCTGCTGCCGGTGCTGAGCGTGAGTGGCCTCGATGAGGCGATCGAGCGGATCAACCAGCGCCCCAAGCCCCTGGCTCTCTATCTATTCAGCAAGCAGCGCGCCGCCCAGGAGCAGATCCTGCAGCGCACCAGCTCCGGCGGTGTGTGCTTCAACGATGTGGTGATGCAGGTGGGTGTGCCGGAGCTGCCCTTCGGCGGTGTGGGCAACAGCGGCATGGGCACGTATCACGGAGAAGCCGGCTTCCGCACCTTCTCCCACGAACGCAGCGTGCTGCGCCGGCCCTTCCGCCTGGATGTGCCCTTCCGCTACCCGCCCTACGCCGGCAAGCTGCCGCTGGTGCGGCGGCTGCTGGGCTGAGCAACACCCCACTCAGCCCCAGATGGATGGCCAGGCCTGATCACCAGGCCTTATCAAACGGGGGCTGGCGTCACCGGCCAAGGCCCGTATGGTGCCTCCAGCCGAACGCCCACGCCCCATGCGCCGCCGCTCCGCTGCCGCACTCGCCCTGGCCCTGTTGCTGCCCCTGCCGGGCCTGGCCGGAGAGGTTGTGGTGAAGCCCGGTGAAACCCTTTCGGAAATCGCTGAGCGCTACGGCACCAGCGTGCAGCGGTTGATGCAGCTCAACAACCTGCGCAGTCCCCAAGATCTGTGGGCCGGCAGCCGCATCCAGGTGCCCGGCGCGGCAGGAAGCAGCGCCAGCCGCGGCGGTGGTGGCAGCGGCAACTACACCGTGAAACCAGGCGAAACCCTCTCGGAAATCGCCGAGCGCTACGGCACCAGCGTGCAGCGCCTGATGCAGCTCAATGGCCTGCGCAGCCCGCAGGACCTCTGGGCCGGCAGCCGCATCCAGGTGCCTGGCGCGGCCCCGGCGCGACCCAGTGGCGGCGGAGGGGGGACACGCACCACCACGGTGAACGCCAACTACACCGTGAAGCCGGGCGAAACCCTGTCGGAGTTGGCCGAGCGCTACGGCACCAGCGTGCAGCGCCTAATGGAGATCAACAACCTGCGCGGCCCGCAGGACCTCTGGGCCGGCAGCCGCATCCAGGTGCCCGTGACCCGCACCGCCGCCGCACCGAAGCCCGCGGTGAACAAAAACGCCACACAACACAAGGTGCAGAGCGGTGAAACCCTCTCGGTGATCGCCGATCGCTACGGCGTGTCGATGCAGAACCTGGTCGCCCTCAACGGGATCAGCGATCCCAATCAGGTGGACGTAGGCCGCACCCTGAAGCTGCGGGGCACACCCAAGCCAGCCGCCAAACCCGCGGCGGCCAAGCCGGCACCGAAACCGCAGGCCGTGGCCGCCAAGCCGGCAGCGAAGCCAGCGCCACAGCCCGCAGCCAAACCGGCAGCCCAACCAGTGGCAGCCAAGCCGGTAGCGGCCAAGCCTGTGGTGGCCCAACCAGCGGCCTCGCCAGCCCCTGCAGCGGCAGCCGCACCAGTGGCCGCGAAACCTGAGCCGAAGCCAGCCACCGAAAACTCCACATCAGCAACCGCCACACCCGCGGCAGCCGCACCCGTTGCCGCCAAGCCCGAATCCAAACCCGAACCCAAGCCGGCAGCCAAACCCGCCACCACAACCGTGGCTGCCAAACCAGCGGCCAAGCCCGCAGCGGCCGCCTCCAGCAAGCCCGGCAAACCGGCTTCACCCGATTGGCGCAACTACGGCCCCCTCCAGGTGGACTGGGCCAACTGGCAGCCCATGGGCGGCAGCTACGTGGCCCCCAGCCTCAACAGCGACGGCCAACCCCTCTACCTGGCCATCAACTGCAATGCCAAGCGGCTCAACGCCACCGGGCAATCGGGCACCTGGAAAACCTGGGATGCACCCCAGAGCGATTTCGAGCACAAGCTGATCAACGACCTCTGCACCGCCAAGGGCGGCTGATCAGGCCGCCAGCCTGAGGGGCCAGGGCTGCCGCAGAAAACGGCGGCCCGCGGGGCGCAACCAAAGCCGCTGGGCGCCGTCGTCGCTTTCAGCGATCAGGTCTTCCTGCACCAACTGGCGGGCCAACCATCGCCAGCGCTCCACCTCCTCGCCCTCCGCCTGGGCCAGGTCGTCCCCCAGGCTGCGCAGATCCACCCCACCCCGTTGCTCGAGCAGCGCCAGCACCTCAGCCGCCTGCTCCGACCAATCCATCAGGGCCTGCCGCTCGCTGCAGCGATCACAGCGGCCGCAAGGCGGCACAAGCTCCCCCACAGCCAGCAGCAACGCCTGCTCCCGGCAGGCCAGCCCTTCCGCCACGGCCTCCATGCGCCGCAGCTGCTGCTGAGCCAACTCCACCCGCTGGCGCTCCTGGGGGTCACTCACCGCTTCAGCCGAAGCACGAATGGCCCAGCCCAGGCTGGTGCGGTCGTCGGGATCAAACAACACAAGGCAACGGGCCGGCAGCCCATCACGGCCCGCCCGGCCCGACTCCTGCAGATACCCCTCAGGGCTGGCGGGCAGATCGAGATGCAACACCAGGCCCACATCCGGGCGGTCGACCCCCATGCCGAAGGCCACCGTGGCCACCAACACCGGCGCCGCATGCTCCTGGAAATGGGTGAGTGCCAGGGCCCGGCTTTCAGGATCCATGCCGGCGTGATACGCGATGGCCTCCACGCCGGCCTCGCACAACCGCCGCGCCCAGCTCTCCACCGAGCGGCGCGTGCGCGCATAGATCAGCTTGGCCCCGCGGGCTTCGGCCAGGGCGTCCAGCACCTGGGGCATCGGATCGGCGGGGCGGCGCCGCATCGCGTAGGCAAGGTTGTCGCGGCGGGCGGAACGCACCTGAATCAGCGGCTTCCGCAGCTCCAGCATCCGGATCAGATCCGCCCGCACCCGCGGCGCCGCCGTGGCACTGAGGGCCACCAGCGGCACGCCCGGGCATAAACGCCGGAGCTGCCCAAGCCGGCGGTAATCAGGGCGGAAGTCGTGCCCCCAGGCGCTGATGCAGTGGGCCTCATCAATCGCCACCCCCACCAGCTGCCCCTGCTCGTGGATATCCTCCAGCAGCTGGCGGGTGGCTTCCACCTGGAGGCGCTCCGGGGCCAGATAGATCAGCCGCAACCGGTTGCTACGCACCCGGGCGATCAGGTCGCGGCGGCGCGCCGGATCGAGGCCCCGGTGCAGGCAGGCCGCCGGGATTCCCCGCCGCTGCAGATGCTGCACCTGATCTTCCATCAGGGCCACGAGCGGCGAAATCACCAGCACCAACCCGCCGCGCACCAGCGCCGGCAGCTGATAGCAGAGGGATTTACCGGCACCGGTCGGCAGCACCGCCAGGCAATCGCGTCCCTCGAGCATGGCCTCCACCACCGGCCGCTGACCGGGCCGGAAGCTGCTCCAACCGAAGTGTTCCTGCAGCGCCTGCTCGAGCCGATCCGCCATCACGCCGGCCTCAGCCGGCCTGGGCGATCACCGGAATCGGTGGTGCCTCGAGCTGATCGGGCGCCTCCTCCACCAGCTGCAACCGCACCCGCTTGCCACCAGCCAGCTCCCCCAGCGACACCCGCATGGTGTTGCCGCTCAGGGTCTGCAGGGCGGTGAGCAACTCCCGCAGGTGGGGCGTGCTGCTGCCGCTCTCCACCCACAGGCGCTCCTGCAAGCCATTGAGCCGCCGCCAGCTGGTGTGCAGCTTGAGCACCGCCGCCTCGAGGGCCTGAGCCTGGCCCACCGCATCGGCCAGCAGCCCCAGAGCGTCCAGCCTCAGCGCTTCCTGCATGGCCTTGTCGAAATCGAGCTCACCCTGCTGGAAGGCCCGCACCGAAAGGCCGGCCTCGGTGGCCTTGCTCAGCCAACGCGCCGTGCTGGTCACATCCTTCACGCGCTCGAGCTCCGGCTCATCGCGGAGCACCTTGCGCAGATCTTCCTGCTGCTCATCCGGCAGCTTGGCCAACTCCTTCACCAAGGGGGCCACCGCCTTGGGCGGGAGCAGGTTTTCAGCGGTGCGCTGGCGAATTTCCTCGGGCAGCAAGGGGCTGGTGGCGGCGGTGAACTCATCGGTGAGCTGCCGCACCTGCTTGCGGGTGATCTGCTGGCCGTCGTTGGCGGCTTCGCCGATCATCAGCTGCACCTCCGGATCGGCCTGGGCCGTTTCCATGAAGGCGCGCTTGGAGAAGTTGTTCACGCTGGTTTCCTCCAGCACCCCCTCGCCGAGCATCTGTTCCGCCGATTCGGCCAGCTGAATCAAGGCGTAGGCCCTGGTTTTGCTGATCTCCTGTTCCCGGAGCCATTGCAGGAAGCCGGCCCCACGGCCCTCGCCCCCACGGCGCTCCCGATCCCGCACCGCCTTGAGGATGCGGCCCCGCCAGATCTCGGTCTGAAGGTCAAAGCGATCGCAGATGGCCCAGGCCTCCTCGATACGGGCCAGGAACTCCATCGAGCTGATGCTGTCGCTCTCGGGATCCGGCAGATCGAGGCTGAAAGACGGGGCCTCGGCCATCGGGATGCGCTCAGGGAAGGTCGATGGTGCCACGTTTCGTGACGGCCGGTGAGAACACCCGCCCGGCGCGGGTACATTCCGTCTGACAGCCACCCCTTTCCCTGCGCAGCGATGGCCATCTCCCGCGGCGACAAGGTGCGCATCAAGCGTCCTGAGTCCTACTGGTTCAACGAAGTCGGCACCGTCGCCTCGATCGACACCTCCGGCATCCGCTACCCCGTCGTGGTGCGCTTCGAGAAAGTGAACTACAACGGCGTGAGCGGCTCTGAAGGCGGCATCAACACCAACAACTTCGCCGAGAGCGAGCTCGAGAAGGCCTGAGCGCGCAAGCGTTGAGCTCAGGTTTTTCCTTGACTGAACCCCGGCCCAGTGGGCTGGGGTTTTCTTGTGACGGCAGCCTGCTTTGCCGGCTTCCCTGCATGGCAGGCTGAGGCGCTCAAGCCAGCAGAGCCCCGTGCCAGAACTGCCCGAAGTGGAAACGGTGCGGCGCGGGCTTGAGCAACAGGTGCGTGGCTTTGTGGTGGCTCGCGTGGAGGTGTTGCGGGCGCGCGCCATCGCCTCCCCACCACTGCCTGAATTGTTTTGCAGTGCGCTGGAAGGTTGCACAGTGCAGCAGTGGCTGCGGCGCGGCAAATATCTGATGGCCAGCCTTGAGCGCGATGGTGCCCCTGCGGGGCATTGGGGCGTGCACCTGCGCATGACAGGCCAATTCCTGTGGATGAGCACCCCAGCCGAACCCTGCCGCCACACGCGCGTGCGCATCTGGAATCCTCAAGGCCAGGAGCTGCGCTTCGTGGACATGCGCAGCTTTGGCGAAATGTGGTGGGTGCCCCCGGGCGAAGCGCTGGACTCGGTGATGACCGGGCTGCGCCGGTTGGGACCGGAACCGTTCAGCCCAGAGTTCAGCCCGCAGCATCTGGCAGACAAGCTCGCAGGATCAAGCCGGCCGATCAAAACGGCACTGCTGGATCAGGCGCTGGTGGCCGGCGTGGGCAACATCTACGCCGATGAGTCGTTGTTCATCAGCCGCATCGCACCCCACACCCCCAGCCATCAGCTCAAGCCAACGCAGCTCAAGCGCTTGCATCAAGCCCTGGTGGAGGTGCTGGAAGCCAGCATCGGGGCGGGCGGAACCACCTTCAGCGATTTTCGCGATCTCACCGGCACCAATGGCAATTACGGCAACGCCGCCTGGGTGTATCGACGCAGCGGCCAACCGTGCCGGGTGTGCGGCACGGCCATCCGCCGCGACAAATTGAGTGGCCGGAGCAGCCACTGGTGCCCCAGCTGCCAAGCTGCTTGAGGGTGCCTGCGTTGTTCACCGATGGCCAATGCCAACACCACAGCTCTGGCCTCGGCCCTCAGCAAAGCCATGGCCAACATTCACCAGCGCGGCTGGTGTGATGGAACCGGCGGCAATTTCAGTTGTGTACTGGAGCGCGATCCGCTGCTGCTGCTGATGGCGCCCAGTGGGGTCGACAAAGGCAGCGTGGCCCCGCGTGATCTGATCCAAGTGGGCGCCACCGGCTCGGTGCTGGGCGGCAAAGGCAAGGCCAGCGCTGAAACGGCGCTGCACGTGGAAATCGTGAACAGCTGCGGGGCTGGAGCGGTGCTCCACACCCACTCGCAGGCGGGCACCTTGCTGTCGCAGTGGGCACTCGAGCAGGCAGGCAACGCAACACCTCACGGGCACACCCATCTAGAGCTGCGCGACCTGGAAATGCTCAAGGGGCTCGAAGGCATCACCACCCATGCCTGCAGCGTTGCGATCCCCGTTTGCGCCAATGATCAGGATCTCCCAGCCCTCTCCACGCGGGTGAGGCCCCTACTAGGAGATGCACCGCACGGCGTTTTGATTGCAGGCCATGGCCTCTATGCCTGGGGCCGCAATCTTGGTTCGGCGGTACGGCATCTGGAGATTCTGGAATTCCTGCTGGAGCAACGTTGGCGGCGGCTGCTGCTCGATGCGCTCATGCAACGTCCGCAAGCGATCTAAGCCCACGATGAGCATCACCCATCTGCTCCTGGACATCGAAGGAACCACCTGCCCAGTGAGCTTTGTCGCCCAGGTTCTGTTTCCTTACGCCCGTAGCGCCATGCCGGGCTTTCTTGAAAGGCATGCCCAAGATCCTGAGATCCAGAGCCTGATCGAGCAAAGCGAAAACGCCTGGCGGGAGGATCCCGATCCCAACGCCGCGGCACTGGGCAAGCCATCACCAGGGCAGCGCGATGCGCAAGAGGTGGCCGCCTACTTGCAGGATCTGATTGATCGTGATGTGAAACTCACAGCCCTCAAAGATCTGCAGGGCCGCATTTGGCGCCAAGGCTATGCGAGCGGAGAATTAGTTGCTCCGCTGTACAGCGACGTGGCGGAGTCGCTGCAGCGATGGCACGGCGAAGGCTTTGTTCTGGCTGTGTATTCCTCTGGATCCATTCCAGCGCAGCAGCTGCTCTATGGCCACAGCGCAGCCGGAGATCTGCGATCACTCTTCAGCCACTGGTTCGACACACGGGTGGGCAGCAAACAGGAGCAACTGAGCTATCAAGCCATTGCTGAACAGATGCAAAGTGACCCCGAGCAGATTCTGTTCATCAGCGATTCACTCAGCGAACTGGAGGCAGCTGCCGCAGCCGGCCTGCCCGTACTGTTCAGCGATCGCGATGGCAATCCAGCGCGTGACAGCGGCAGGTTTGAGAGAATTAGCGATTACCGCAGGCTCAATCCCGCGAATGGCTCTCAGCGATCGTGACCAGAAGATTCTCGCCATCAATCAAGCCATGCTCGAAAGCGTGGCTGGTGGCGATTGGAGCCGCTATGCGGATTTCTGCGCAGCAGACCTGAGCTGCTTCGAAGCAGAAACTAACGGCCATCTGGTGGAAGGCCTTCCCTTTCATCAGTATTACTTCAACCTGCCGGCTGGCGAGGCTCCCGCCACTGCGGTCACCGTCACGATGGCCCGCCCCCACCTCCGCTGGCTGAGCGACGACGCCGTGGTTCTGAGCTACACCCGACTCACCCAGCGCCTGGCAGATGGCGACCCGGTCACCGCCAGCTGCTGCGAGACCCGGATCTGGCAGCGGCAAAACGGATCT
>Ga0194129_10004712_pt1 | contig 17925 bp, 13 predicted proteins | sample TA2KigCa35mmetaG_FD_150862 | JGI IMG/M metagenome (GOLD analysis project Ga0194129, IMG submission 150862) | Freshwater microbial communities from Lake Tanganyika, Tanzania - TA2015038 Kigoma Deep Cast 35m | ecosystem: Environmental > Aquatic > Freshwater > Lake | place: Tanzania: Lake...
GCGCGTGGGAGTACCGCGCCCGCACCCGCGTCTTCCCGCTGTTCTCGACCTTGGAGCCCCGACCATGAAGCTCGCGATCCTCGGCGCCTCGGGCGGCATCGGCCGCCACCTCGTCACCCAGGCCCTAGCCGCCGGCCACGACGTCACCGCCGTCGCGCGCGCATCGTCGCGGCTCGAGGCGCCTCCCGCTCTCTCCCTCGTGCGCGGCGAACTCGATGACGTCGCCGTGCTGACCGCGGCGTTTCGCGGTGGCGACGCGGTGTTGTCGTCGCTGGGGTTGAAGCTGCCAGGGCTCGCGCCGTGGATGCAGGCCGAGGACCCGGGCTTCCTCGACCGGTCGAGCCCTGCCATCGTCGCAGCGATGCAAGCCGCGGGGGTGCGGCGGCTGCTGTTCGTCAGCTCGTCGGGGGTGGGCGACAGCGCGGCGCTGCTGCCGGGGTTCTTCAAGGCGTTCATCGCGGTGACGGCGATGCGCACGGTGTTCCCGGCGCTGCAGCGCATGGAGGACATCTTCTTTGCCAGCGGCCTCGACGTCTGCGCCGTGCGGCCGACGGGGCTGTCGGACGGTCCGGCGGCGGGCAAGGTCGTAGTGCCGAAGAGGCTGGTGGGGCAGGCGCAGATCGCACGCGCCGACGTCGCCGCGTGGATGCTACAGACGGTGGCGCAGGCGGCGGTGCCCAAAAGCACCGTGCTGACGACGACGGGAGCCGGCTGACATGACCGCCATCGACAAGAACAACGACAAGAGCGTCGACAAGAGGGCCTTCGCCGCCAAAGACGTCCAGGTGAAGAACGAGGCCGGCGTCGTCGTCGTGCAGTGGGCCGACAGCCACATGAGCACGATCCCCGTCGAGCGCCTGCGCGGGTGGTGCCCCTGCGCCGTGTGCCAGGGCCACGAAGCCGGCGCACTCAAGCACGTCCCAAACACCTGCAAGGCCATCTTCGACGCCGAGCTGGTCGGCCGCTACGCCATCCACTTCAAGTTCGCCGACGGCCACGACACCGGCATCTTCCGCTGGGAGCACCTGCGCAAGCTCGACCCCGCCGAAGCCGAGCGCTGGGGTCCGCCGGAATCGTCGTTGCGGTTCTGAGCGCGCCGCGGCTCGCACGACGTCGACGACAGGCGCGATCGAGGGATCATGGAGACGATTCTCGGCTCGTCGGACCAGGACCGCCGGTACCTCGTCCTTTGCGTGCTCGCGGGATTCCTGCTCGTCGTCGTCCACGACCACCTCGAGGCGCGCACCAGCCTTGGGCCGGCGGCGAGCTTCCTCGTCGTGTTTGGCGTCTACGCCGTCGTCTTCGACGGCCCGCACTTCTTCGCCACCTACGCCCGCACGCTGCTCGATCGCGACTTCATGAAACACAATGGTCGCTGGTACACCGCGGCCTTCACCGTCATCGCCTCGCTGCCTGTCGCCACGCTGTGGATCCTGACCGACGACGTCCGACCAGCCTTCAGCAGCCAGCTCGTGCTTGGCATGCTGCTGCGCCTGGCCTACGTCTTCGGTTTCTACCATCTGGTGATGCAAAACTGGGGATTCATCGTCCTTTACCGCAAGAAGGCCGGCGAGCCCGACGACGGCACCGAGCGTTGGGAGCGCCTGTTGTTGGTCGCGGGGTCCTTCTTCCCGTTCCTGCGCATGGCGCGGGACGCGCCGGTGTGGTTCGGGGTCGACCGGCTGGCCTTCGCGCCAGCCGCCGAGGACCTGCCCTATGTCGTCGCTCGCTGGCACTCGATGGCTGACGTGCTGCTGCTCGTAGGCGTCGGCCTGCTGCTGCTCGGTGTGTTGGCGCGGGCGAGCGCGCCGCTTGGTGCGCCGGCGCGGCACACCGGTCTGTTCTTGGTCGCCTGCGCGGCGCTGTGTCGACTGATCCTGCGCTTCGGGGCCGAGGCGGTGCTCGACCCGCTGATCGCCGCCTGCGGCGTCGTCGTCCTCATAGCCGCCGTCGCGCTGATCGTGGCCGTGGCCCGCCGGCGGGCCCTGCCACGCCCTCACCCGGGCAAGTGGGCGGTGCTGGCGTCGACGCTCGTGCTCTACAACGCGCTGCTGGCGCTGCCGATCGACAACAAGCAGATCGTCGCCATCGGCATCACGATCCCCCACAACATCCAATACGTCGCGTTCTGTCGACACTTCGCCGGCCGGTACTACGGCGCGAGCGCGGGCGACCACGGCGTAGCCGCCACGCTAGCCCGCAAGGCGTGGCTGCTCGTCGGAGCGTCACTGCTTTACGGCCTGGTGTTCGAGGGCCTCCGCACCGGCGCCATCCTCGTCACCGGCGACGACCCGACCGAAGGCTGGGCCCGCTTGCGCGACGTCGTCGGCGCGCTCTTCGTCGGCGTCGTGCTGCACCACTACTACCTCGACTCGGTCATCTGGAAGGTCCGCAAGGACCCGGTGATCGGCGCTGCGGTGTGACCGCACGCGTTGCCCGAGGAGCCATCGCCGCCGCAGGGGACCGGGTCGACCGGTCGACCCGACCCTGACGATCGCCGCGCTTGGCCCTCGCGTGGCGCGTCATGGTCTTCCGCTCGGGCGGCGGGTCGCTATTGTGGCGGCGCTTGGTGTCCCCGATGACCGGGGTGGAGGCGACCATGGCCGAGGCGACGTCGACGCAGCAGATCCCCGCGACCCTCTTTCGCGCCCCCGACGTGCGCTCGGCGTGGGTGACGCCGCGCCTCGCCAGCGGGCGCAAGAACGTCACCCAGATGCGCTACGCCCGCGAGGGCGTCGTCACCGAAGAGATGGCCTACGTCTCGCGGCGCGAGTCCCTGTCCCCCGAGCTGGTGCGCGGCGAGGTCGCCCGCGGTCGCCTGATCATCCCCGCCAACGTGAACCACACCGAGCTGCAGCCGATGGCCATCGGCGTCACCAGCCGCTGCAAGGTCAACGCGAACATCGGCAACAGCGCCGTGACGTCAGGCATCCACGAAGAGGTCGAGAAGCTCCTGCTGAGCGTCAAGTACGGCGCCGACACCGTCATGGACCTGTCGACGGGCAAGCGCATCCATGAGATCCGCGAGGCCATCCTGCGCGCCAGCACCGTGCCCATCGGCACCGTGCCCATCTACCAGGCGATCGAGAACGTGAAGGACCCCCTCGACCTGTCGTGGAGGGACTTCCTCAACGTCATCGAGGAGCAGGCCAAGCAGGGCGTCGACTACATGACGCTGCACGCCGGCCTGCTGTGGGAGTTCGTGCCGCTGACGAAAAATCGCCTCACCGGCATCGTGTCGCGCGGCGGTTCGCTGATGGCACAGTGGATGATGTACCACGGCAAGCAGAATCCGCTTTATACCCACTGGGACATGGTTCTGGACATTTGTGAAAAATACGACGTCAGCCTGAGCCTGGGCGACGGCTTGCGGCCGGGCTGTCTGGCCGATGCCTCGGATGATGCTCAGTTCGCTGAGCTCAAGGTGCTGGGCGAGCTGACGAAGAAGGCGTGGGAGCGCGACGTTCAAGTGATGATTGAAGGGCCGGGCCACGTGCCGCTCGATCAGATTGAGATGAACGTGAAGAAGCAGAAAGAATGGTGTCACGAGGCGCCGTTCTACGTGCTCGGGCCGCTCGTCACCGACATCGCCCCCGGCTATGACCACATCACGTCGGCGATCGGCGCGGCGGTGGCCGGCTGGCACGGCACGGCGATGCTCTGCTACGTGACGCCGAAGGAGCACCTCGGGCTGCCGAACGCCGAGGACGTGCGCAACGGGCTCATCGCCTACAAGATCGCGGCCCACGCCGCCGACGTCGCCCGGCACCGAAAGGGTGCCCGCGACCGCGACGACGCGCTGTCCCGCGCCCGCTACGCCTTTGACTGGAACGAGCAGTTCCGTCTGAGCCTCGACCCCGAGCGGGCGCGCGAGTACCACGACGAGACCCTCGACCACGAGCACTTCAAGACGGCGAAGTTCTGTTCGATGTGCGGCCCGAAGTTCTGCTCGATGCGCATCAGCGAGGACGTGAAGAAGATGGCCGACGCCAACGCGCTGGCGCCGCAACGGCTGCTCGGCCTCGACCGTGCTGTGCCCGGCGGCGACGGCGGCGGCTGCGTCACCGACGGCGGCGGCGACGTCGAGCTGGTGCAGCTGGCGAAGAAGCCGACGGCCGCGACCACGGCCGCTGAATAAGGCAGGCGCACGGCAGCAGGCGCACCAGAACGCTCACGCCGACGAAGGGGGTCCGGCACGTGCCGGACCCTCTTCGCTGTGGAGCTCCTTGCCCATCACGTGCCCCGGTCAGACATCCCCGACGGGCGCCCGCGTCAGGCGTGCACGTTGGCGCCGCCCTCGCCGCCAGGTCGCACGAGCGGCGTGACGTCTTTTTCGAGCGCCAGCTCGAGCACCTCGCGCATATCGCTGACGAGGTGGATCGACAGCTTCTCGCGCACGTCGGCGGGGATGTCATCGACGTCGCGGGCGTTCTGCGCCGGCAACAGCACCGTCGTGATCCCGGCGCGGTGGGCCGCGAGCACCTTGCTCTTGATCCCACCCACCGGCAGCACCTTGCCGCGCAGCGTCGCCTCGCCGGTCATCGCCAGGTCGCTCTTCACCTTGCGGCCCGACAGCAGCGACACCAACGCCGTGAACATCGTGACGCCCGCCGACGGGCCGTCCTTGGGCACCGCGCCCGCCGGGATATGCACGTGCACGTCGCTCTCGGCGAGGAACTTCGGATCGACGCCGAGCTCGACGGCGTTGCTGCGCACGTAGGTCATCGCCGCCGTCGCCGACTCCTTCATCACGTCGCCGAGCTGCCCGGTCAGCGTGACGCTGCCCTTGCCGGGCATTCGGCTCGACTCGATGAACAGGATGTCGCCGCCGACGGGCGTCCATGCGAGGCCAATGGCCACGCCCGGCAGGGTCGTGCGCTCGGCGCGCTCGTCGAAGAAGCGCTGCTTGCCGAGCAGGCCCCTCAGCTTGTCGGGGGTGTCGACGATGAGCGGCTCGATCCTGCGCTCGCTGGTCGGGTCGGCCTGCGTCTGCCGCACGACCTGCAGCGCCACCTGCCGGCAGAGCTTGGTGACCTCGCGCTGCAGCTGCCGCACGCCGGCCTCGCGCGTCCAGCCGCCGATGATCGCCTGCAGCACATCGTCGCCGACCACCAGCTGGCCCTCCTGCAGCCCGTGCTCCTTCAGCTTCTTCGGGATCAGGTGGTTCTTCGCGATGGAGAGCTTCTCGCGCTGCGTGTAGCCCTCGATGTCGATAACCTCGAGCCGGTCGCGCAGCGGCGCCGACAGCGCCGACAAGTCGTTCACCGTACAGATGAACAGCACCTCGGACAGGTCAAAAGGGAGCTCCATGTAGTGGTCGGTGAAGGTGCCGTTCTGCTCGGGGTCGAGGACCTCCAGCAGCGCCGCCTCGGGGTCGCCGGCCCAGCCCTTGCCAAGCTTGTCGATCTCATCGAGCAAGAAGACCGGGTTCTTCGCCCCCGCTTTCTTCAGCGCGTGGATGACCCGGCCGGGGATGGCGCCGACGTACGTACGGCGGTGCCCGCGGACCTCGGCCTCGTCGCGGACGCCGCCGAAGCTGACGCGCTGGAAGGGCCGGCCGAGGGCGTCGGCGATGGACTGACCAAGGCTGGTCTTGCCGACGCCGGGGGGACCGGCGAGGCACAGGATGGTGCTCTTGCTGCTGCCGGTCATCTGCAGCACGGCGAGGTGCTCGAGGATGCGCTTCTTGACGTCGTCGAGGCCAGTGTGGTCGTCGTCGAGCTTGCGCTGCACGTCGTCGAGGGTTGCCTTCGCCTCCGCCTTCACCTTCCATGGCAGATCGACGATCCACTCAAGGTAATGGCGGATGACGCCCTGCTCGGGCCCCGACGCCTGGCCCTGCAGGCGGTTCAGCTCACGCTCGGCGACCTTGCGGACCTCGTCGGGCAGGTCAGCCTTCGCCACGCGCTCCTTCAGCTTCTCGACGTCATTCTTCTCGTCGTCGCCGAGCTCCTTCTTGATGACTTTCATCTGCTCGCGGAGGATCGCCTCCTTCTGGCCCTTCTGGAATTCCTTGCGCACCTCGCTGTCGATCTTCTGGCGCACCTCGCCGGCGGTGCGCTGCTCGACCACCAGCTTCAGCACCTCCTCGAGGCGCTCGCCGACGTCGACGGCGCAGAGCACCGTGACCTCCTTCGCCACCGGCAGGCCCATCGCCGCCGCAGCGCGGTCGGCGAGGCGGCCGTCGTCAGGCTCTTCGAGCAGCGAGTCGATGGCGCGGGCCAGCGGCCCGGTGGCGTGCTCCTTGGCCTCGACGAGCTCGGCGCGCAGCGCGGCGCCGAGCTCGCGAGCGGCGAGCTCGTCGGATGCGCGCTCGGGCAAGCCGACGACGCCGGCCTGCAGGAACTGCGGGCTGGGCGGCAGGTGATCGAGGCGCACGCGCGACAGGCCCTCGAGGGTGACCTGGTAGCCGCGGGCCATCCGCTGCACCTTGGTGACCCGCGCGACGGTGGCGATGGGGTGCAGGTCGTCAAGCCCCGGTTCGAGGATGCTGGCGTCCTTCTGGGCGGCGACGGCGACGAGGCTGCCCGGCGGGTGCGCGTTCACCAGCGCGACGCTGGTGGGGCGGCCGACGGGGATGGTGGCAACGGTGGCGGGCAGGAGCACGCCGTCACGCAGCGGGAGGAGGGGGAGTATCTGGACGTTGCCGGGGCTGGCCTGCGGGCTCACGGGGACTCCTTGCCGACTGCCAACGCATGCGCCGCGGGGGCGGCGGGTGTCGTCGACGTCATCGCGGTCGGCAGTGCGCTCGACCGGTTGCCACGCGGCCCTGTGCCGAGCGGATGGTGCATACGTAACCCCGGTCTGCGGGGCGACAAGCACGCCGGTCTTGTCGGTCGCGCCCGGGCAGCCCGACCGCGGTCGGCCAACAGCAGCTCCTCACGTTCCGGCGAGCCGCACCGTCACCGCCTCGTACACGCCGGCGGCGAGGTCGGCGGCGTCGATCATGAATTCGAGCATCTGCTCGTCGCCAAACGACGGCCCAGGAAAAGCATCGCTGGCCACCGCTAGCAGACGGCGCGGCCCCCCCTCCCCGCGGCCGGCTCCGGCGCCGTCGCCGTCGCTGTCGGCAGCGCCGGCAAAGCGGCCACCGTCGCCCTGCCCTTCTTCGGCGTGACCACGCCGTGCTTCGTCGCGAGCTCGGCGGCGAGCCTGACGCAGGGCAGGACGTGGGCGTTCGGCCGGCCGCTCGCGCGCAAGGCCGAGACGATCTCCGCGCACACCTCGGTGGCGCGGGCGTGCTTCGACGGCCGGAGCGCCAGCCGCGCCGCGTTGTCGGCGCTGGTCGTCGCCGTGACGATGCGCGCGAGGCGGTAGAGGGCCGCCGCGTCGTCGAAGTCGACGAGCAGATCGGCGAGGCCGGGGCTGTCGGGTGCGCGCCACAGGGCCTCGAGGCGCTCGGGTCTGCGGGGCAGCGCCCGCAGCGACCTCGGCGCGACGACGGCGAGCGCGGCGTCTTCGAGGGCGCCGACGAGGATCGGCGCCCGCACCAGCGCCGGCGGGGCGCCGGTGGCCTGCAGGGCCCACAGCGCGCGTGCGCCAGCGTGGGCTTCGTGGTCGACGTCCGGGCCGCGAGCGCCGTCGCGCACGCGGGGTCGAGGCGCAGCCGGGCGGCGAGCCCCCACGGCGACGGCTGGTCACCGGCGTCGCCGAAGTGAACGGCGACGCCGCGCAGGTCGTCAGGGTCCTCCTCGGCGACCAACGCGGCGACGAGGCGCTTGTGCATCTCGGGGTCGCCGCCGAAGCCGAGGGCACGGCGGCGGCAGGCGCGCCCCGCCTCATCCCGACCGAGCTCCTCGACGAGGATCGTCCACAGGCCGAGTCGCGGGTTGCGCCCGACGTCGCGGGCGTTCGCCTTGGCCTGCCGCGCCGCCAGCGCCACGGGAGCAAGGCCGCGCGCCTCGTCGTCGTCCCGGCGGACCGACCCGGTGGCGCTCAGCGCCGCGCTCCACGCGCCCTGCAGGCGGCTGCCAGCCCCGGTGAGCGTGTCGACGTCGCGCAGCTCGCCCGCGCGCCAGATCGCGAGCGCCGTCGTCACGGCGGCGTCCAGGGCGGCGTCGCCGGTGGACGGCGGCGGCAACGGCGGTGGCAGCTCGACCGCGATTCCCCGGGTGGCTATCGATGTGTCCCTTCGCGTGGCGGCGCCGCCCCGCCGACCCGCTCTCCCTGTCGCGCGACCGGCGCAACCCGTGAGGACCCGGCGACGAGGACGACACCTCTGGTAGCCTGCGGCGGATGTCGGTCGTGCTCGCCCGCCTGCGCGCCACCCCGCCCCGCACGATCGGGGCAAGCGCCTTGGTCTTCGTCGCCCTCGGCTTCGTCATGAACGCGCTCGGCCACGCGCTGTCCCTCGCGTGGTTCCGGCACTGGGGGCAGGTGCTGCCCTGCTACCTGGGCTACGTGCTGCCGCTGGCGCTGCTGGTGCGCGGCCGGCCGCTCGCCACGGCGTGGACGACTTCGATCCTCGCGTTCATCCCGCTCGAGCTGTGCGGCTACGCGCTGGGCACCAGCGTGATCGCCGACGGCAATGTGATCGCGCGCCTGCTCGGCCCGCACAACTTCACGCTGGCCATGGTGCTGCTGGTGAGCCCCACGCCGCTCGTCGGCAACGCCGTCGTCGACGTCGCGCTGCGGCTGTGGCCGCCACCGCCGCCGCCGTCGGCGCCCTGAGCGCACTCCGTCGTTGCCGTCGATGCTGCGCTTCTCGCCCCCGGCCCGCATCAACGTGATCGATGTCTACGACGACCGTGCGCAGGCGTGGTGGGACTTCACCGACCCGATCTTCGAGCCGCTGCACGCCATGGTGCCGGCGCGCGCGGCCTACCTCGACCGTCACGGCCTCGCTGTCGACGGCCGCGTCGTCGTCGACGTCGGCTGCGGCGGCGGCTACGTCTCGGGGCTGCTCGCCGCACGCGGCGCCCGCGTCCTCGGCGTCGACCTCGCCCGCAACGCCCTGCTCGCCGGCCGCGCCTACCACGCCGCCGAGCCGTGGGCCACGCGCGAGGCGTTCGCGCAGGCGTCGGCGACACGGCTTCCCGTCGCCGACGGCAGCGTCGACTTCGTCAGCTGCACCGACGTGCTGGTGCACGTGCCCGTCGAGGCGGGCGGGCCGCGGGCGGCGCTCGCCGAGGTCGCGCGGGTCCTGAAGCCCGGCGGCGCGCTGTGGTTTTCGACGATCAACAGCACGTGGCTCGCGCGGTTCGTCCTGATCACGCTCGGCGAGGACGTGCTGCGCTTCGTCCACAAGGGCACCCATGACCCATCGACGTTCCTGTCGCCCACGACGATGCGCGCACTGCTGCACGACGTCGGGCTTGCGCTGGTGGCCGCCGAGGGCGTCGGCCCGGTGGGACCCGCCCGGGGCCACCGCGGGCGCATCACGCTGAAGATGGGCCGCCTGCCGACGACGCAAGTAATGTGGCAGGGACACGCGATCCGGAAACCATCGTGAGCCGCTCCCCGCCGGCGTCATCGCCCGCACACCCCTCGGCACACCCTCGGCGAGCGGCGGCGAGCGCGGCGGGCGCGGGCGTGCCCACCATCATCGGGCGCGCCGCGCGGCGGCTGCCCGGTGACTGCGGCGACGAGCGTGTCTACGGCGACGACGGCACGCTGACGATCCGCGCTGGCGCGCCGATCCAAGGCGCCGAGCCCGCCGAGCACCGTCCGACGCTGCTCGGCGTCGATGGCGTGTCGTGGCGTCTCGACCGCCACACGCGCGAAGGCGCGCGGCATGTCTATGCCCTGACCCCGTGGAGCCCGGTCCCCGTAGACCGCGAGGGCCTCGTCGTCGCCTACGACCCCGACCGCGTCCACCACGCCCGCGTCGAACAGCTCTCGCTCGTCCTGCGCGCCGCGCTGCTGCGGGTCCTGCTGCCGGTCTCGCCCCTCGCCGGGCTCCTGCCGCAGGACGCCCGGAGCCGGCTGCGCGAGCGGGGCCTGCTGCCGCCGGCGACGCCGGCGACGTCGCTGCTGTGCGAGTGGGAGCTGATGTACCTGCTCGCCGCCGGTGAACTGCTTTGCGCGCTGGGCGGTTCGCCCTGGCTGGGCGCGGCGTTCGGGATCGCGGCGCTGCTCGTGATCGTCGACATCCTCCACCGCGTCACGCTGCTCGCCGAGAGCCGCGATGTCGGCATGTTGTCGTGGCCACGCGACCTCTACCGCGCCGTGCGGCAAAGCTCGCCGGCCGGGTTCGAGGCGTCGTCTACGCCCCAGGACAAGACGCCGCTGCCATGAGCCCCTCGCCCGACGACGTCGTGGCGTCGCGCATCCGCGTGGGCCTGCGGCGCGTGCTGCTCGAGGGGGCGCACAGCGTCGACGTTGTCCCCGCGCTGCTCGGTGGGCTCGACGACGACGGGCGGCGCGCGGTCAAGGACGCCGTCTTCGGGGTGGCCGTGCAGCGCCTGCGGCTGCTGCGCGACCGGCCGCTGCCGGCGAGCGACCACGCGCTGGACGCCCTCGTGCGCCGCCTGCACGACGAAGACGACGGACCGTGGCCAAACGACCCCGTCGCGCGGCTCGTCGTCCAGCGCAGCTGTCCCCGCTGGCTCGTGGAGCAGCTCACCGACGCCCTCGGTGAAAAAGGCGCCGAGGCTTTTCTGGTTGCGAGCAACCAGCCCGGTCCCCGCACGCTGCGCGCGAACACGCTGGTGAACGATCGCGACGGTCTGCGGCGCGCCCTCGCCGACGATGGCATCGCCACCGTCTTGAACCCGCGCACGCCGTGGGCGGTGGACGTCGTCGGCCGGGCCAACCTGTTCGGCTGTCGCGCCTTTCGCGACGGCCGCTTCGAGGTACAGGACGCCTCGTCGCAGGCCGTGGTCGTTGCCGCCGCCGTGACCCCCGGCGAGGTCGTCGTCGACATGTGCGCGGGGCGCGGCGGCAAGACGCTGGCGCTCGCCGCGGCGCTGCACGATCGGGGGACGCTCTGGTTCGACGACGTCGACGAGCGAGCGCTGGCCGACCTGCGCGGCCGCCTCGGCCGCGCCCGCGTCACCGGCGCCCGGCGAGGCCTGCCGGCAGACGGCACCGCCGACGTCGTGCTCGTCGACTCGCCGTGCAGCTCGGTGGGCGTGCTGCGCCGCTCGCCCGATCTCCGCTACGCGCTGCGCCCCGAGGACGTCGCGGCGCTCGGGCCGATGCAGCTCGCGCTGCTCGCGCGCGCGGCGCGGCTGGTGCGGCCGGGGGGCCGCATCGTGTATGCGACGTGCAGCGTGCTGCGGAGCGAGAACGACGCCGTGGTCGACGACGTCCTCGCCGGCGATCAGACGCTGGTCGAACGCTCGCGGGCGCTCCTGTGGCCGCGCAACAAGGACGACGGCGACGGCTTCTTCGTCGCGGTCCTTGGCCGAGCACCGGACGAACGTTGAAGGCAGTCAGGGCCGCCCGAAGAGGCGCGAGGGCGAGTCGAGGTCGACGAAGCAGGGGTTGGGTCCGCGGAAGCTCGTCAGACCGCAGCCGGACTCTCCCGTCACGAGCGGTGTTCCGCTGAACGCGGGGAAGAGACCGACTCGATAGGCCTCTATCGGGGCGGGGAAGAGCGGGGACCCCGGGGCTGTCGGCGCGGGCCGAACCTGGCGCGCGCCCGGCGAGGATCGAGCCCGCCAACGCGAGGGCAGGCAGGGCGACGTCGCGCAGGGGCACGCCGCCGGTTTGGCTGTCGACGATCGACAGGGTGCCGCCCTCGGTCGCCAGCTTCGGGAGCTCAAGCAACACGAGCGCGCCGTTGTCAGCGACGGTGCGCGAGCCACCCACCGTCAGGAGCCCGGGCAGCGTGAGCGAGGCGCGGGCCAGCCCGCTGAACGTCAGGTTGCCCGTGATGCGCTGGCACTGCGCCAGCGCCTGCACCAGCGCCGGCTCACCGACGACACCGTCGAACTGCAGGTTCCCCCGCACCACGCCGCCGGCGCCGCACAGCACCTGCGGCCTCTCGCCGGGCGGCGCCTGCTCCACCACGATCCGGGGCGGACACGCACCGAAGACGGCGACGGCGCCGCGCGCGAAAAGGATGTGGGCGGCACGACGACGATGACGACGCTGGCGGCTCATGCTCATGACCTCTTCAGGACGCCGCCGCGCGCGCGTGGACGCGGGCAGACCGGCGTCTGGGGGCGCGTCTGCCACGCCCCCCGCGCGCACGAAGGACCCTGCTTGGCAGCGCACGACGGCGCAGCACGCAACGGCGCAGGACGCGACGGCGCCGGGCGCGCGACGCCCCGACTACCGACGACGACGACGACGCGCTAACGCAGCGGCCGTGCTCGACGCCCTCGCCCGGATGGCCCTGCGCGGCCGCGCTGCGATCGCGGTCGTCGCCGCGATCCTGCTGCCCGTGTGCGCGTGGGTCAGCCGCGACGTCTTCACGGTGCTGAAGCCCGGCGGCTTTCGCGACCCCGACGCCGAGAGCACGCGCGTCGACGCCGCCGTACGCAGCTTCGGCGGCAGCGCCGACCTCGTCGTCCTGCACCGCGCGACCGCCGGCACCATCGACGACATCGAGAACCTGACCGCGCTGATCGCCGTGAGCGCCGCCGCTGCCGGCGACCCTGGCGTCGAGCGCGTCGTCGGCTTCCCGTCCACGGGGGCGCCGTTCCTGCTGTCGAAGGACAAGACCACGGCGCTGACCCTGCTCACGCTGCGCGGCACCGACCCCGAGAAGCGCGTGCATGCCGAGCGCGTCAAGGCGCTGCTCTCCGGCGACGACGACGAGCGCGCCCGGCTGCAGGCGTCCTTCGGCGGCTACATCGAGCTGTTCGCCGCCATCCCCGAGACCGTCGAGAGCGACCTGCGCCGCGCCGAGGCCCTCGCCCTGCCGCTCACCGCCGTGCTGCTGCTGTTGCTGTTCCGCTCGGTGGTGTCGGCGGCGCTGCCGCTCGTCATCGGCGGCGCCGCCATCGTGTTGACGTTCGCCATCCTGCGGCTCCTGTCGCTCTTCACCGAGATCACGGTCTTCGCCGCCAGCCTCGCCTCGATCCTCGGGCTCGGCCTGGCCATCGACTACGCGCTGTTCGTCGTCGCCCGCTTCCGCGAGGAGCGCGCCCGCGGGCGCGGCGATACCCGCGCGGTGCTCATCGCGCTGCGCACCGCCGGCCGCGCCGTCGTGTTCTCGGGCGCCACCGTCGCTGTCAGCCTGCTCGGCCTGCTGGTGTTCCCCCACGGCGTGCTGCGCAGCGTCGCGCTGGGCGGCGTCGCTGTCACCGCCGCCACCGTCGTGCTCGCGCTGACGCTGCTGCCTGCGCTGCTGTCGCTGCTGGCGCCGCACCTCGAGCGCGGCCGGTTGCCCTTCGGCTGGTCCACGAGCGACGACGACCATCCGGGTGCGTGGGCGCACGTGACCCGCCTGGTCGCGCGCGCGCCCGCCGCTGTCGCCGTCATCGTCGGCGGCGCGCTGGTCATCACGGCGGTGCCGTTCGCGCGCTTCGAGGCGTCGGTGGCCGACGAGCGCACGCTGCCCGACGACGCCATGGCGCGGGTGGTCAAGGGCGTCATCGACCGCGACTTCTTTCCGCACCAGACGACGCCCGTCGACGTCGTCGTCACCTTCGCTGGCGACGCCCGCGTACCGGCGCACCTGACGACGCTGCGCGCGCTGTCACAGGCGCTGGCGAAGCACCCGGCCGTCGCGCGCGTCGACGGGCCCTGGTCGTTCGTGGCGGGTCGGAGCGACGACGAGGCGCTGCGCCTCCTGACGTCGGCGGATGCCGCGACCAGCGAGCTGATCTCGCTGTTCATGCGCGGTCCGCGGGCGCGGCTGTCGTTGACCGGCGTCGCCCGCGCCGACGACCCGCGGATGCTGTCGCTGGTGCGCGAGCTGCGGGCGGCGCCGCTGCCGCCGGGGGCCGTGGCGATGGCCATCGGCGGCCAGAGCGCGTGGGTGCTCGATGTGCGCGGCGATCTGTTTGCGCGCGCGCCATGGATGGTGGCGTTCATCGCCGTCGTGATGTTCATCGTGCTGTTCGCGCTGTTCTCGTCGGTGGTGCTGCCGCTGAAGGCGCTGCTGATGAACGCGCTGTCGCTGTCGGCGAGCTTTGGCGTGATCGTGTTCGTGTTTCAGGACGGCCGCTTCGCCGACGTGCTCGGCTTCACGCCGTCGGGGGTCTCCGAGGCGGTGGTGCCGGTGTTGATGCTCGCCATCGTCTTCGGGCTGTCGATGGACTATGAGGTGCTGCTGCTCAGCCGCATGAAGGAAGAGTGGGAGGCAAGCGGCGACAACGCCCGCGCTGTCGAGCAAGGCGTGTGGCGCACTGGGCGCCTGATCACGGCAGCGGCGCTGGTGTTCCTCGTGGTCGTGCTGTGCTTCGCCACCAGCCGCCTGCTGCTGGTGAAGACGTTGACGATCGGAATGGCGGTGGCCGTCTTCCTCGATGCGACGCTGGTGCGGGCGCTGCTGGTGCCGGCCACGATGCACCTGCTCGGGCGCTACAACTGGTGGGCGCCGGCGTGGTGGACGACCCGCCGACGTCGTACCGACCGTTGATGCCCAGCCCGACGCCACGACGCGACGGCGCGGACCGTTCAGGCCTGATCGAGGGCGCGCGGCGGGCGATAGCGCTCGAAGCGACCGCGGTCGGCGGCGCGGCGGATGGCGTCGTCGAACAAGATGACGCCGTCCTTCAACAGCTGCTCGAGGTGGTCGTCCATCGTCTGCATGCCAAGCGCGCGGCTGGACTGCATCAGCGTCGTCAACATTGGCACGTTGTTCTCGCGGATGATGTTGGGCAGCGCCGACGTCTTCAGGAGGATCTCGTTGACTGGCACACGCCGCGTGCCGTCGGCCGAGGGCACGAGCAGCTGGGCGACGACGGCGGCGAGGCCCTCGGACAGCATCAGCCGGACGTGGCCCTGCTCTTCGGCGGCGAAGGCGTCGACGAGGCGGTCGATGGACTTGCTGGCGCTGTTCGTGTGCAGCGTCGAGAACACGAGGCAGCCCATCTCGGCGGCCATCAGGGCGAGGCCGATGGTGTCGGGGTAGCGCAGCTCGCCGACGAGGATGACGTCGGGATCTTGCCGGATCGCGGCGCGCATGGCGGCGGCGAACGAAGGCGTGTCGCGCCCGATCTCGCGCTGCGAGAACACCGACTGCTTGGGCGAGTGCAGGTACTCGATGGGGTCTTCGATGGTGATGATGTGGCGGGCCGCCGTCTCGTTGATGCGATCGACGATGGCCGCCAGCGTCGTCGACTTGCCGGCGCCGGTGGGGCCGGTGACGAGCACGAGGCCCGATCGCAGGTGGGCGAGCTGCTCGATGGCCGGCGGGACGCCGATGGTGTGCAGCGGCTGCACGCTCTCGGGGATCAGGCGGAACACCGCCGAGGGGCCGTTTTCCTGCTCGAAGCAGTTGACGCGGAAGCGGCCGGCGCCGTCGAGGGAGTAGGCGAAGTCGACGTCTTTTTCGTTGCGGAACACCATCCAGTGATGCGCGTCGGCCACCTCGGCGAGCCAGTTGTACAGGTCGTCCCTGGAGAGCGGTTGCAGCCCGGGGATTTCTTCGAGCAGGCCACGCACGCGCACGCGGGGCACGAGCCCCGAGGCGAGGTGCAGGTCGCTGCCGTTCTTGCTGCTGAGGTGATGCAGGAGGGCGTCGAGGTGGGCCACGGTCAGGCTCCGACGGGGGTGGGCGGGTGTGAGGCGGTGCGCGGCAGCTGGGTGAAGCTGCGGGGGTCGTCGGCTACGCGGCGGGCGTCGTCGGCCCCGACGACGCCTCTGGCGACGAGGTCGGTGAGGGAGGCGTCGAGGGTCTGCATGCCCAGCGCGGCGCCGGTCTGCATGACCGAGCGCAGCTGGTGAGTGCGGCTCTCGCGGATCAGGTTGGCCACCGCCGGGGTCGCGCGCAGCACCTCGACGGCGGGGACGACGCCGGTGCCGTCCTTCCTCGGCAGCAGCCGCTGGCTGACAACGGCGCGCAGGCTCTCGGACAGCATCCCGCGCACCTGCGGCTGCTGGTTCGGCGGGAACTCGCCGACGACTCGGTTCACGGTGCTGACGGCGCTCTGCGTGTGCAGCGTCGCGAGCACGAGGTGGCCGGTCTCGGCGGCGGTCAGCGCGAGTTGGGCGGTCTCGCGGTCGCGCATCTCGCCGATCACGATGACGTCGGGGTCTTCGCGCAGCGCGGCCTTTAGCGCCCGGGCGAAGCCGCGGGTGTCGCGACCCGCCTGACGCTGGTTGACGACGCAGCGGATCGAGGAGTGCAGCACCTCGATGGGATCCTCGATGGTGACGACGTGCTCGGACCGCTCTTCGTTGATCATGTGCACGAGGGCCGCCAGCGTCGATGACTTCCCCGACGCAGCCGGGCCGGTGACCAGCACGATGCCCTGGGTAAACGTCGTCAGGGCCGCAAGCTCGGGAGGCAGGTGCAGCGTCGGCAGCGTCGGTGGCCGCAGCTTGACGACGCGAAAGACGGCGTCGGTGCCCTTATGCTGCCGGTAGACGTTGGCGCGGAAGCGTCCGACGCCGGGCAGCGTCAGGCTGCAGTCGACCTGGCCATGTCGATCTAAGACGACGCGCTCGTCCTCGGGCAGCAGCGCCCGCAGCCCGAAATGCACGACCTCGGCGGGCAGCGGCTTGTCCGAGATCGGCCAGAGCCGCCCGAAGCGACGCATGCGCACCGACTCGCCCGCGTGCACGTGCACGTCGGAGGCTCCCTGCCGGACGGCAGCGCCGAGCACCTCGACGAGCCAGGCGCGCGCCTCGGCGGTCAGGTCAACCAGCGCGTCGGCGGCCAGCGCGTCGGCGGCCAGCGTGGCCGGCGCCGTGGGCGTCGCGAAAGGGTCGTTGGGATCGTCGTAGGGCAGCGCCCACGACTCGAGGACCACACCCTCGGAGCGCCGGCCAGGCGACGGCGCATGCACCGCTGCACGTGTTAGCACTGACGAAGCCGCGCGGGCCGGCACCGCTGGCAGCGCGGCGGCCAGCGCGGCGTGGTCGTCGAAGACCGCGATGGGGATGCGCACCGAGGCTGTCGGTGAACGCTCCACCGGCGCCGGAGCGGGATCTGGCTGCGACGAGCGGTGGGTGCCGGTGAAGACCGCCGATTGCGCGCGTACGGTCATCGTCGCAGTGAGCACCTGCGCCCACGGGTCGACGTTGGCGACGCTCTCAGGCACCGCGATCTGCTCGGGCACCGGCGCGGCCACGCCCACCGCGGCCTGCTCGCGCGCCCGTACCGCCTCGTCGGCCTCGCGCCGCCGCACGACGTCTTGCTGCTCGCGCTCGACCTCGGCGAGCTGCTCGCGGCTCAACAGCTCAAGCTCGACGAACAGGTCGCTCAAGCTCATCCGGCCGTCGCAACGATCGAACTCGGTAGCGGCGCGAGCGAACTGCTCGAAGGTCACGAAGCGCCGATTCACGGCGAGGCGACCAAGCAGCGAGTCCTGCGGAGACAGGGGCATGGGTTCGACGCTGCCCCGCCGGTCAGCGCGCCGTCAAACGCGGACGCGTCGTCGGGCGCGCCGTCCACCTCAGGGCATCGTACCCGTCACCGTCAGGTGGCGGTCGCTGGCGACGTTGACGCGCAGCCCCGCGAGCCCCGCCGCACGCAGCTGCGCCTCAACCTCGGCGGGCGAGAACGCCGCGCACAATGACGCATGGAAGTCGCGCCGCAGCACGTCGGGCTCGCCACGGGCGTAGCGCTCGACGAGCTCGTCGACGTTGGCGAGGTTGGGCGGGCGCATCAGGTCCATCACGAAGACGTGGGCACCGGGCGCCGCCGCGCGCCACAGGGTCCGCCACAACACCTGCGGGTCGTGCAGGTGGTGCAGGATGCTGTTGCTGGTGACGACGTCGTAGGCGGTGCGCGGCAGCGGCTCGCCGGGCAGGAGCGCGCGGTAGAGGCGCACGCGGTTTTGCAGTCCCTCGCGCTGCACCCGCGCGCGCCCGAGGGCGAGCATGTGCAGGGCGCCGTCGACGCCGTCGACGACCAGCCCC
>Ga0194129_10004714_pt1 | contig 17922 bp, 15 predicted proteins | sample TA2KigCa35mmetaG_FD_150862 | JGI IMG/M metagenome (GOLD analysis project Ga0194129, IMG submission 150862) | Freshwater microbial communities from Lake Tanganyika, Tanzania - TA2015038 Kigoma Deep Cast 35m | ecosystem: Environmental > Aquatic > Freshwater > Lake | place: Tanzania: Lake...
CGGGCGGGTCGGCGGACGGGTCGGCGGACGGGTCGGCGGACGGGTCCGGAGGAGGCGCGGCGAGGTGGGCGAGCACGGCCGGGGCCATGCGGAACTCGGGGTCGAGCCGCGCTGCGAGCCCCTCGGACATCACGAACGTCTCGGCGAGGAGCGCGAGGTCCACGGGGAGGCGCAGATGGTTGCGGCGCATGGTCCCCATCACCTCGAGCAGGAGGTCGCCCACGCGCAGATCGCCGAGCACGTCGAGATCCACGGCGACCTGCGCGACCACCCCGGGTCGGCGCACCTTCACCACCACCGGGGTTCCGTCGCGGTGGACCGCGGCGTGGGCCTGCCCGGCGAGGTACTCGGGGCCCAGGACGTCGGGGCGGGTCGAGGCGATCTGCCCGAGCTTGACCGCGGTGGCTCCGAGGTCCTCGAGCACGCGGCGCAGGCGGCGGGCCCGGCGGGCGGCGGGCGCGGGCCCCGGTCGGCGGCTCGCGTGGATCAGCCCGTGGCGGGCGACGACGCCGACGACCGCCAGGGTCCGGTGCAAGCGGGCCCCGGCGCCCACCGGCGGCCCGACCGTCTCGGCGCGGGGAGCCGCGTCCACCGGGTCGAGGGACGGGTGGATCGGCGGCGGGTCCGGGTGCGGGGGTGTGCGACACTGCGGCGTGCCCGGATCCCACCGCTCCGAACCCCGCCGGGTCGGCCTGCTCGCTCCTATGGTGCACGAGCTCGCGCCGCTGGTGCGCCGCCTCGGCCTGCGCCCCGACCCCGCGGATCCGACCGAGTGCCTCGAGGCCACGGTCGGGACCGTCACCTTCGTGGCGACCATGACCGGGATCGGGATGCAGCCGGGTGCCGACGCGGCGCACCGGGTGATCGATGCCGGGGTGGACCACGTCGCCGTGCTCGGGATCGCCGGGGGGATCGGCGCCGGGCTCGGGATCGGCGACGTCATCGCGCCGGCGGCGGTGCTGCACGCGGGAACCGGACGCCTCCACGTGCCCACCGCCACCGGTCGGGAGCCGCGCCACGGGATCCTGCGCAGCTCCGACGACTTCTGCATCGACGCCGACGTCATGGCCGCGTTCGTCGCCGACGGCGTGATCGCCCTCGACATGGAGACCGCCGCGGTGGCCGAGGCGTGCGAGGTCCGGGGCGTCGCCTGGTCGGTGTTCCGCGCGATCAGCGACCGCCCGGCTGACCGGCTCCTCGACGAGGGAGTCTGGGCCATGACCGGCAGCGACGGCCGCGCCGACCCCGAGGCCCGCCGTCGCTATCTGGAGGCCGACCCCGACGCCTCCGCCCGCCTCCGTCGCCTGGCCGCCGACATGGAGACCGCGGCCGAGGCCGCCGCGGCCGCCGCGCTGGCGGCGTTCACCGACGTGACCTGACCCCGCTCAGCGGGCCCGGGCCGCGAGACGGACCGGGCCGCGCGCGTGGCCCGAGGGCAGCCATTCCACGGGCTCGTCGGCGAGCACGTAGTCGGGGAAGCGGTCGATCACCGCCTCCACCGCCGCCCGGGCCTGGAGCCGGGCCAGCGCAGCGCCGAGGCAGTGGTGGATGCCGTGGCCGAAGGCGAGGTGGCGGTCGATGCGCCGCCCCACGTCGAAGCGGTCGGGGTCGGTGAACTCACGCGGGTCGCGGTTCGCCGCCGCGAAGACCATCACGACCTGACTGCCCGCCGGGATGGTCACCCCGTGGCGCGCGACGTCGGCGGTGGTGACCCGACAGAGCTGGGGCACCGGCGACGAGTACCGCAGCACCTCCTCGATCGCGGGGCCCACGAGGGTCGCATCCGCGACGACACGCGCCCGCTCGTCGGGATGACGGCCCAGCTCCAGAAACGCGTTGCCGATGAGGTTGATCGTGGTCTCGTTGCCGGCGACGAGCAGCAGGCGCACGAAGCCGAGGAGCTCCTCGTCGTCCATGGCCCCGCTCTCGTCGGCGACCTGCACGGCGAACCCGATGAGGTCGTCGGTGGTCTCGGGGCGGCGCGCCGCGATCTGGGCGGCGAGGTACTCGGACAGCTCGGCGCTCGCCGCCCGCGCGGCGGTGATCGTCTCGGGCTCGTCGGGCTTGCGGCGGATGAGCACCTCGATCCAGCCCCGGAACAGCGGGCGGTCGGAGACCGGGACGCCGAGCACCTCGGCGATGACCGCCGAGGGGACCTGGCCGGCCACGTCGGCGACGAGGTCGAACCCGTCGGGGTCGAGGTCGGCGACGAGCGCGCGGGCGATCGCGTGGACCCGGGGCTCGAGTGCAGCCACCGCCCGGGGGGTGAACGCCCGCTTCACGATGGACCGCAGGTCGCTGTGACGGGGCGGGTCCATGGTGATCATCTCGGGCTGGATGTCGGGCGGGAGGCCCTCGAGGGTGATGCCCTGGGCCGACGAGAACGTCGACCAGTCGTGCAGCACCTCCAGCACGTCGGCGAAGCGGCTGAGCGCAAAGAAGCCCTTGTCGGGGTTCTGGTAGACGGGGGCGTCCTCGCGCAGCCACGAGTAGACGGGCTGGGGGTCGGCGCGCAGGTCGGCGGCGTAGGGGTCGTATCCGCGTGCGGCGTCGGTGGTCGTCATGACGGGTTCCTCTGCTCGTCGGGGGACGGGGCGGCGTGCACCGGCATCGCGAGCCGGCCGGCCTGCACCGCGGCCTGCATCGCCTCGTAGTCGTGCTGGTTCTGCTCGGCGTAGGCGATCGCGAAGTCGTGCATGGCGCCGTCGAACTGGTCGGAGTCGCCCAGGTAGGCGGCGATCGCGACGCGGTCGCCCGAGCGGGCGTGGCCCCGAGCCAGCGTCCAGCCGCACATCTCGCCGAAGGACAGCATCGTCTCGGGAGCCATCGCGTCGACGACCGGTGAGTACTTCCCGTCCCAGAGCTGGCGTAGGTAGTAGTCGCGCTCGTGGCCGTCGAGGCCCTCGCTGCGGGTCCAGCCGAGCATGATGTCGCTCGTCGCCTGGAGCATGCGCTGCCCCTCGACCACCCGCTGCCCGTGGTTCGCGAAGCCCGACCGGTGGGTGTGGGCCTCGAGGACCGACGCGTTGGCCTCCTTGACCTGCATGAACAGCGGGTCGCTGTCGTCGCGCCCGAGCAGCAGGAAGATCCAGCACCGGGTGCCGACGCTGCCCACGCCCACCACCTTCCGGGCGGCGTCGACCACGCGGTAGGACTCCAGCAGGTGACGCCGGTCGGTCTGCAGGCTCCGGCGGTAGGCGCGGAAGCGCTCGGCCAGCCAGGTGATGATCACCTGGGGGTCCCCGCCCATCTCGCGCACCGGCACCACCAGCGGCGGGTCGCTGACGATCCGGTGCTCGCCGTCGACCACCTCCGTGAGCCGGTCGAAGGCCCGCAGGCTGTTCTTCGCCCGCGACTTCTCGATGCGCTTGCGGAACTGGGCCAGCCCCTCGGCGGTCACGCGGTCGCCCCAGCGGGTGAGCAGACCGTCGAGGTCGAGCCGGAGGTACCACAGGTCGAGGTTGCGCATCGCGGCGAAGCCCGCCATGGCCTCGCGGTAGGCGCGCGTGGTGCCGGTGACGATCGTGCGGGTGGTCACCTCGTCGAACTCGCGCTCACGAGCGGCGAGCACGAAGCTGGTCACGAGGCGCTCGACGTCCCATTCGAACGGGGCCGGATGCGTCTCGTCGAAGTCGTTCATGTCGAAGACGGTCGCCCGGTCGGGGGCGAGGAAGCCCCCGAAGTTGGCGAGGTGGGCGTCGCCGCACGCCTGGACGTACAGCCCCGTCGTCGGCTGGGTCGCGAGGTCGGCGGCCATGGTGATGGCCGCACCCCGGTAGAACGCAAAGGGCGAGGCCAGCATGCGCTCGTGGCGGATCGGGACCAGATCGGTGACCCGGGTGGTCTCCTGGCCCTCGATCAGCGCGACCGGGTCGAACCGGTCGGTCGGGGGCGTCCAGGCGCCGAGGGCCCGTCGGCCGACCTGCTTGCGGGCGGCCCGGCCGAGGGCGACTCGATCCTCGAGGCTCGGGTGCGGGATCGGGCGCAGGCTGCTGGTCTCGTCGCCGTGGGCGGCGTGCCAGGTCGCGCCGACCTGGGTGACCGCGGGTCGGGTCGGGTCGGGCGGAGTGGTCACCGGTCCTCCGCCTCGAGCTCGGCTCGGGCCTCGGTGAGCGCTGCGCGTGTGGCGTCGTCGACGTCGGGGAACCGGGGGTCGATCCCGACGAGCGCATCGGCGATGGTCGCCGCCGCGGCGATGCGGGCGAACCACTTGTGGTCGGCCGGGATCACGTGCCACGGCGCCCATTCGGTGCTGGTGTGGGTGAGCATCTCCGAGTACGCGACCTGGTACTCGTCCCAGTGCGCCCGCTCGCGGGCGTCGGCGGGCGAGAACTTCCAGTTCTTCTCGGGCTCGTCGATGCGGGCGAGGAACCGCCGCCGCTGCTCGTCCTTCGAGAGGTTCAGGAACAGCTTCACGATCTTGAAGCCGTTGTCGGTGAGGTACCGCTCCCAGTGGTTGATCTCGCGGTAACGCCGGTGCCACACCTCGGGGCCGCGGTGCTCAGGGGGCAGGTGCTGCGTCGCGAGCAGCTCGGGGTGGACGCGCACCACGAGCACCTCCTCGTAGTACGAGCGGTTGAAGATCCCGATCTGGCCGCGCGCGGGGAGTCGCGTCGCGCAGCGCCAGAGGTAGTCGTGGTCGAGCTCCTCGTGGGACGGTGCCTTGAACGAGTGCACCACCACCCCCTGTGGGTTGACCCCGCTCATCACGTGGCGGATCGTGCCGTCCTTGCCGGCGGCGTCGAGCGCCTGGAGGACGACGAGCACCCCGTAGGTGTCCTGCGCGGCGAGGCGCTCCTGGTACTCGGCGAGGAGCTCCACCCCCATCCGCAGCAGGGTCTCGCTCTCGTCCTTGCGGATCAGCCCGTCGGTGTACCCGGGGTCGAAGTCGCGCCCGAGCACGACCTCCCGGCCGGGGTCGACCCGGAACGGTGCGATGAAGTCGGCGATCCGGCGGGCCCGGGAGGTCGGCATGGGTCGACATTACGACGGACCGCCGGCGCCCCGCCGGGGTACCGGCCCCGGACCGGTCCCGCCCCCGGACCGGTCCCGCCCCCGGGCACGCGCGAGGATCGGCCCATGCGCTTCTCGCTCGGGTACCCGCTGCTGTCGCACCCCGCCGATCCGGACCTCACCGCGCCCGGCTTCCTCGCCGAGTTCGCCCGGGTGGCGGAGGAGTGCGGCTTCGACGCGGTCAACCTGACCGAGCACCCGATCCCGAGCACCCGGTGGCTGGACGCCGGCGGCCACCACGCCCTCGATCCGTTCGTGGGGCTCACCGTGGCCGCGACCGCCACCGTCCGCATCCGCCTGATGACCAACCTGGTCGTCCTCCCGTACCGGAACCCGTTCCTCCTGGCCAAGGCGGTGGCGTCCCTCGACCGGGTCTCGGGCGGTCGGGTCACCCTCGGCGTGGGCACCGGATACCTCAAGGCGGAGTTCTTCGCGCTCGGGGTGGACTTCGACGAGCGCAACGACCTCTTCGACGAGGCGATCGCGGTCTGTCGGGCCGTATGGTCGGGGACGCCGGCCACGGTCGACGGACGGCACTTCTCCGCCCGCGACGCGGTGGCGCTCCCGACCCCGGTCCAGGACCCGCTGCCGATCTGGATCGGGGGCAACGCCGCGCGGACGCGCCAGCGGGTCGCCACGGTCGCCGAGGGGTGGATGCCCATGTGGAACCCGCCCGAGTTCGCGGCCACCCGCCGCAGTCCCGTGCTCGACGACCTCGAGGGCCTGGCCCGCATGCTCGCCGACCTGCGGGAGCGGTGCGCGGCGGCGGGCCGCCCCGACCCCCCCGACGTCATGTTCATGGCCATGCACGCGGCCCTGCCGGGCGACCCCGACTGGGACGTCGCCCGCTACCTCGACGGGATCCGGGCCCAGGCCGAGCTGGGGGTCACTTGGCGCCAGGTCACCGCCGTGGGGGCGACGCCCACCGCGGTGCTCGACGGGGTCCGGGCCTACGCCGACGCCGTGATCGCCCCCCTGCGCTGAGCCCGGGGAACCGGGGAACCGGGGGAGGCCCGGCGTCGTTGTCCCTGCGTCGCCCGCCACCGGCGCGGGCGGGACGCCGGGGAGGCCGGGATGCCCACGCTGCTCGACGAACGCCCGGGGACGACCCCCGACCGCCGACCCGACGACCGGGACGTCGTCGTCCGGGTGGTCACCGAGTCCGCGCCGTCCCGCCGGCGCTCGGCCCGGGCGCTGCTGCACGGGCTGGTCGCCGTGCTCGTCCTCGTGATCCTGGCCGGACTGGCCGGCGCCGGGTTCCTCGTCGCCCGGGCGGTCAGCGGCGTCGACGTCAACCTCTTCGGCACCACGTCGGTCGACCGATCGGCGCCGGTGGTCCTGCGGGAGCTGCGCAACGTCGCCGAGTTCACCGCGGCGACGGGGGAGTTCCAGTCCACGGTCGACGTGGAGAAGGACGTCGCCGTGCTCCCGGCGGTGCTCGCCGGGGAGCGGACGATCTACGTGGGCGTCGGCACGGTCGACGCCCGGGTCGACTTCTCGGCGCTCGCCCGGGACGCGGTCGCCGTGGGTCCCGACCGGACCGTGCGGATCACGTTGCCCGCCCCGACGCTGTCGACCCCGGCGATCGACCCGGCCCGCAGCTACGTCGCCGCCCGGGACCGCGGCATCGTCGATCGGGTCGCCGGGGTGTTCCGCGACAGCCCGACCAGTGAGCGTGAGCTCGCCCTGGTCGCGCAGCGGCGGCTCGCCCGCGCGGCCCGCGACAGCGATCTCGCCGCACGCGCCGAGCGCAACACGGCGGCGATGCTCGAGGGCCTGCTCGGTCGCCTCGGCTACGAGCGGGTCGAGGTGTCGTTCGCCGCACCGATCCGCTGACGCCGGCGACGCGCTGCGACACGACGTGACGCGATGCGTCGGAGCGCGGATCAGACGGTCGGGAACTCCACCGATGCGCCGTCGCGCCACTGGCGCACCACGAGGTACTGGCCCTTCAGCGCGCCCCGGTCCTGCACACCGAAGCCCATGAGGGTATCGGCCCGTCCGGTCGCGGCCGGCAGCGCCTTGACCCGGTCGAGCCCGGCGGCGACGGCGGCCCGGGTCACGCCGGCCGCCCGGGCGACGCCCTCGGCGAGCAGGCGGCCCATGTCGTAGCCCCCCACCAGCACCGGGCCCACGGCGAGCCCGTCCGCCCGGGCGGCGTCTGCGAGGGCGGCGTACCGGGGATTGGCCTCCGAGACCGTGTCGATGTAGGTCCAGCCGTCCCACTCCCGGGCCCAGTCGGGGGCGATGTAGCCGTAGATCAGCGCCGAGTTCGCGCTGGCCGGGACCGACCAGCCCCCGTCGCGCAACGCCACCGACACCGCGCGGGGGAGGTCCCACAGGCCGAGCGTCACGAGCACGTCGGGGTCGGTGGAACGGGCGACGCCGACGGGGTCGGTCACGTCGGGCGTGTTCGTCGCGGCCGACGCCCGGGCGACCAGGGCGAGGCCCGCGGCCGCGCACGCGTCCTGGAAGAAGTCGGCCATGCGCCGTCCGATGTACGAGGTGTCGTGGATCAGCGCGATCCGGCGCATCCCGCGGGACGCGAGGTGCGCGACCAGGAACGCGGGCTCCTCCTCCAGAGAGCCGATCTGGAACTGGTACCCGAACTCGCTGCGCGACTCCTCGGTGCCCGAGTAGTTGATCGTGGCCAGGCCCGCTGCGTCGGCGAGGGGCCGGACCACGACCGCGTTGTCGCTGATCCCGGGACCGAGCACGGCCAGCACCCCGGCGGCCTCGAGTCGGGCGAACGCGTCCTCGACCGCCCGGGCCGACCCGCCCGGCAGCGGCAGCCCGGGGGCATGCTCGTGCACGAACTCGAGCGGGCCCGGGAGCCGCCCGGACGCCGCGACCTCGGCGAAGGCCCGGCGCACCGCCCACTCGAGGGTCCGGCCGCCGTCGGCCTTCGGGGAGTCGTGCAGCACGCCGACGAGGATCGGGGGACCGGTCATCGACGCAGCCTGGCAGATCGGCGCCGCGCCGTGCGACGGCCCGCCCCCGGTCCAACGCCGGGCCTAGGCTCCTGGCCGACGCAACGCAAGGGGAGGGGAGCCATGGCAACCGTGGAGCACCCGGTGCACACAGCGACGAGCCCGTCGGTCCCGACCGACCGGACCAGCCCGAGTGCCCTGACGGGGCTCGCGGCGTTCGGCAACGACCTCATCCCGCGTGAGCGGTTCACCTCGGTCGACTTCCTCGCCCTCGAGTACGAGCGGCTCTGGCCCCGGGTCTGGCAGGTCGCGTGCCGGGTGGAGGAGATCCCCGAACCCGGCGACTTCGTGGAGTACGCGATCGGTGACCGCTCGGCCTTCGTGGTCCGGACCGGGGCGGGCGAGGTGCGGGCATTCCACAACACCTGTATCCACCGGGGAACGGCGCTGGCGTCGGGGTGCGGTCGGTTCCGCGGCGAGATCCGCTGTCCTTTCCACGGCTGGCGCTGGGACCTGGACGGCAACAGCACCTTCGTGCTCGACGCCCACGAGTTCCCGGCCGAGCCCGCCGCGGACCTGCGGCTACGCGACGTGCGCTGTGAGACCTACGGCGGCTTCGTCTTCGTGAACTTCGACCCGGACGCGCCGTCGCTGATCCGCTACCTGGAGGAGATCCCGGGGTACTTCGATCCGTACCGGCCCGAGCGCATGTGCTTCACCACCCACAAGACGACCGTGCTCCCGGCCAACTGGAAGGTCGTGGTCGACGCCTTCAACGAGGGGTACCACATCGCGACGACCCACCCGGAGATCCTGCGGTGGAAGGACGAGGCCGCCCTCGAGTACACGCCGCTGCGCACCCACACGCGCTACGGCGGCGCGGGCTGGCCGATGCCGAGCCCACGTCTCGGCATCCCGACCGACGAGGTCGACGAGCAGGAGCTCCTCGCCCACAAGATCGACGACCTCATCGACAACCTGCCCGGGTACATCGGTCCGGCCGAGGCGGATGCGCTGCGGGCCGTCGCCCGCACCCCGCTGCCCGAGGGCACCACCGCGGGCGACTTTTACCTGAAGCGACGCCGCGACGGCGCCGTGGCCCGGGGGCTCGACTGGTCCCACCTCGACGACGACCAGGTGCTCGGCGGCGACGACCTCCTGGTGTTCCCGAACTTCATCGGGCCGGTGATCGCCGGGGCGTTCTTCGGCTACCGGGTGCGGCCGAACGGCATGGACCCGCACTCGTGCATCTTCGAGCTCTGGACGCTCGAGGAGCGGGCCGAGGGCCAGCCGCACACGATGTGCGAGCGCGAGGTGTACCCGGACTGGCGTTCCCACGACTGGGGTCTCGTGGTCCAGCAGGACTTCGAGAACTTCGAGGGCATCCAGCGCGGCCTGCGCAACTCCGCCGGGGGCGGGCTGCGGTGGAACCGGCGCCAGGAGTCCTGCGTCCGGCGGTTCCACGAGGTCCTCGACCGGTTCCTCTTCGACGCCCCCACGTGAGTCGCGCCGACGGGCACCTCGTCCGCATCGAGCCCCGGGGGCTCGAGGTGGAGGCGACGCCGGGGGAGACGGTGATGGCCGCCGCGCAGCGGGCCGGCCTGCGGTGGCCGACCGTGTGCGGCGGACAGGCCGAGTGCGGGGTGTGCGTCCTCGAGGTGCTCGCCGCGCCCGTCCCGCCCCCGCCGGCGGGACCCGAGGAGACGGACCGACTCGCCGGGCTCCCCGAAACGCGCCGCGATCCGGGTCGCGCACTGCGGCTCGCGTGCCGGCTCGTCGCCGTCGACGGGCTCGTGGTCGCCAAGCGCGGCGTCGTCCCCGCCGGCTGAGGCGCGGGTCCGCGCCGGGCGCCCGACCGGTTGCCATCATCGGGGCATGGCCGCCCCGGACGCCGCCCCGGTCGCCGGACCTGTCAACGGTCCCGGCACGCCGGCGCCGTCGGCGCCCGACGACGCCGCGCGCCTCGAGCGGTGGGAACGCCGTGCGCGTCCGTGGATCATCGCCGCCGCGGTGGTCCCGCTGATCGGGGTGGGCACCGGGACCGAGGGCTTCGGGGTCGGCGGCGTCACCATCGAGCTGGCGTCGTGGGTGGTGTTCGTGGTCGACCTGGTCGTGCACCTTCGGCTCCGTCGGCGCTACCTCCGCACCGGCGCCGGGCGCTTCGACCTCGCGGTCGTGCTGTTGACCTCACCCTGGTACCTGCTCCCGGGGGCGGGTGGGGGGGAGATCGTCGCCCTCCTCCGCCTGGCCCGGCTCGCGCGGGTCCTCATGGTCGCCGCCCGCGGCCCGGTCGTCCGGCGGACCATCCAGCGGCTCGGGCGCCCGTTCCTCTACGCCGCGGTGGCACTCCTCGTCAGCTCGATCATCGTGTACCGGGCCGAGGACGGGAAGGCCGGCTTCGAGACCTACGGCGACGCGCTCTGGTGGGGCGTGGTGACGATCACCACCGTGGGGTACGGCGATCTCATCCCGTCGACCCCGGTGGCGCGCTATGCAGCTACGGCGCTGATGGTGGCCGGCGTCGCCATCCTCGGGACGATCGCCGCCTCCCTGGCCTCGCTGTTCCGGCTCGAGGACGTGGCCGACGAGAAGGCCGCCGCCGATGCCGGCGCGGCGGCGAGCGCGGCGACGACGGCCGAGCGCGACGCCGCGGTCGCGGCGGCGACGCTGGTGGCCGCGACGGGTCCGGGTGCCGGAGCCGCGGCGTTGCCGATGCCCACCGAGGCGGTCGCCACCGACCTCGCCGCCGAGCTGCGGGCCCTGCGGACCGAGGTGGCCGCGCTGCGGGCGCAGCTCGAGGCCGAGGGGCGCCGCGACCCCTGACCCGTCCAGGCCGGCCCCGGGTCCCGTCGGTCCCGTTGCGGTCGGGACCCGGCGGTACACTTCGGTCCCCCATGAGCTCCCTCGCCACTTCCGTCGAGTCCCTCGACGACCACAAGGTCCGCGTCCGGGTCACCGTGCCGGCGGCCGAGTTCGACAAGGCGGTCGACGCCGCGTACCGCAAGATCGCCCGTGAGGCGAAGATCCCCGGCTTCCGGCCCGGGAAGGCGCCCCGGCAGCTGCTCGAGTCCCGGCTCGGACCCGGCTACGCCCGCGAGCAGGCGCTGCGCGACGCCCTGCCCGACTACTACGAGCAGGCCATCGTGGCCGAGGCCGTCGACGCCATCGCCTCCCCCGAGATCGAGATCACCGCCGGGGCCGACACCGGCGACGTCGCCTTCGACGCCGTGGTCGAGGTCCGCCCCGTCGTCACGGTGTCCGGCTACCTCGGCCTGCGGGTCGAGATCGAGGACCCGAGCGCCACCGACGAGCAGGTCGACGCCCAGCTCGAGCGCATGCGCGAGCAGTTCGCCGAGCTCGCCGACAGCGACGACCCGCTCATCGACGCCAACTACGCCCTCGTCGACATCACCACCACGGTGGACGGCGCGCCGGTCGACGGTCTGAGCGTCACCGACTACCTCTACGAGGTCGGCTCCGGGGCGCTGGTCGAGGAGCTCGACGTGCAGCTGCGGGGCTCGACCCCGGGCGCGATCCTCCGCTTCGACGCCGAGCTGCCCGAGCGCTTCGGCGACCGGGCCGGCGACACCGTCACCTTCTCGGTGGTGGTCAAGGAGACCAAGCGCAAGGTCCTGCCCGACCTCCACGACGAGTGGGTCTCGGAGGTCAGCGAGTTCACCACCGTCGACGAGCTCCGGGCCGACATCGCCGAGCGGATCACGCTGGTGGGTCGGGTCCAGGCCCAGATGGCGGTGCGTGAGCAGGTGCTCGAGGGCCTCGCCGGCCTGGTCGACCTCGAGGCGCCCCTGCCGCTCGTCAACGCCGAGATGGAGCGTCGGCTCCAGGACCTCGCTCACCGGCTGGAGGCCCAGGGGGTCACGATCCCGCAGTACCTGATGCTGACGGGCCAGGACCAGCAGGCCTTCGTCGACGAGCTGCGGGCCGGTTGCGCCCAGGCCGTGCTGGCCGACCTCGCCCTGCGCTCGGTCGTGGAGCAGGAGCGCGTGGTCGCCGACGACGCCGACGTCGACGCCGAGGTCGCCCGCCTGGCCGAGCGGCTCGAGCGGGAGGCCGACGCGGTCCGCACGGAACTCGAACGGAACGGGGCCATCGAGCCACTACGCTCGGACATCACCCGGAGCAAGGCCGTGCGCCTCCTCGTCGATCGCGCCGAGGTGGTCGATGCGACGGGTGCACCCGTCGACCTCACGCTCCCCGAGCCCGACACCGAGACCGAGCCCGCATCCACCGACGCCGAGGAGACCCCGGAGTGATCGAGCCCATCCGCAACTACCTGGTCCCCACGGTCGTCGAGCAGACCAACCGCGGTGAGCGGGCCTTCGACATCTACTCGCGGCTCCTCAAGGAGCGCATCATCTTCCTCGGCACGCCGATCGACGACACGGTCGCGAACCTGATGATGGCCCAGCTGCTGCACCTCGAGTCCGAGGACCCCGACAAGGACATCTCGGTCTACATCAACTCGCCCGGTGGCGAGATCACCGGGCTCTTCGCGATCTACGACACCATGCAGTACATCAAGCCCGACGTCTCCACCATCTGCATCGGCCAGGCCGCCTCGGCGGCGGCGGTGCTCCTCTCGGCCGGAACGCCGGGTAAGCGCTACGCCCTGCCCCACGCCCGCATCCTGATCCACCAGCCTCACGGTGGCGCCTCGGGCCAGGCCGTCGACATCGAGATCCAGGCCAAGGAGATCATGCGGATGCGTGAGCTCCTCGACGGGATCCTCGCCCACCACACCGGCCAGACGGTCGAGAAGATCTCGGGCGACACCGACCGCGACTTCATCATGAGCGCGCCGGAGGCCAAGGAGTACGGGATCGTCGACGAGATCCTGACCAACCGTGAGCTCGCGTCGGTCGGCGTCGCCGCCGGGGTGAGCTGAGCGCCCGACCGGCGACGACGGGCGACGGGGAGGCGGGGTGGCCAAGTTCGGGGACGGCGGCGACCTGCTGAAGTGCTCCTTCTGCGGGAAGAGCCAGAAGCAGGTCAAGAAGCTGATCGCCGGCCCCGGCGTGTACATCTGCGACGAGTGCATCGACCTCTGCAACGAGATCATCGAGGAGGAGCTCGCGCAGACCACCGAGGTCCGCCTCGACGAGCTGCCCAAGCCCCGTGAGATCTACGACTACCTGAACGACTACGTCATCGGGCAGGAGCACGCGAAGAAGATCCTCTCGGTCGCGGTCTACAACCACTACAAGCGGGTCCAGGCCGGCGCGTACGGCGACCCCGACGTCGAGCTGGCGAAGTCCAACATCCTGCTCATCGGGCCCACCGGCTGCGGCAAGACCCTCCTCGCCCAGACCCTGGCCCGGCTGCTCAAGGTCCCGTTCGCGATCGCCGACGCGACCGCCCTGACCGAAGCGGGCTACGTCGGCGAAGACGTCGAGAACATCCTGCTGAAGCTGATCCAGGCCGCCGACTACGACGTCAAGAAGGCCGAGACCGGGATCATCTACATCGACGAGATCGACAAGATCGCCCGCAAGGCCGAGAACCCGTCGATCACCCGCGACGTCTCCGGTGAGGGTGTGCAGCAGGCGCTGCTCAAGATCCTGGAGGGCACCACTGCGTCGGTGCCGCCCCAGGGGGGGCGCAAGCACCCCCACCAGGAGTTCATCCAGATCGACACCACGAACATCCTGTTCATCTGCGGCGGCGCCTTCGCCGGACTCGACTCGCTGATCGAGTCCCGGGTCGGGAACCGGGGCATCGGCTTCGGGGCCGACATCCGCCGCTCCGAGGACAAGGGCCTCGGGCGCCTGCTCTCGTCGGTGCTGCCCGAGGACCTGCTCAAGTTCGGGCTGATCCCCGAGTTCGTGGGCCGCCTCCCGGTCGTCGGGGCCGTGCACAACCTCGACCACGACGCGCTGATGCGCATCCTGATCGAGCCCAAGAACGCACTGCTGCGCCAGTACCAGAAGTTCTTCCAGTTCGACGACGTCGACCTGGTCTTCACCGAAGACGCGCTCGAGGCGGTGTCCGACGAGGCCCTGAAGCGCGGGACCGGGGCCCGGGGCCTGCGGGCGATCCTCGAGGAGGTCCTCCTCGACGTCATGTACGACCTCCCCAGCCGCTCCGACGTCGTGCGGTGCGTGGTCGACAAGAGCGTCGTCATGGAGAAGATGCACCCCACGCTGGTCACGGTCGACTCCGACCGCCGCAGCGCCTGAGCCTGCGTCCACCCGAGGCGGCGTCGTGAGCGAGCAGGACCTGATCGACCGGGCCCAGACTGCGGTCGGCGACCACGACCGGATCGTGACCACCGAGGACCACCACCGGGTGCCCGGCGCCGCGCTGTTCGCCCTCGCGCTCGACGAGGTCGAGGTCAGCGTCCACCGGCGGCTGACCGTGCGCACGTTCGAGGTGATCCACCCGGCCGGCGCCGAGAAGTGGGAGTTCGAGGCCGACTACCTCGGCTCGCACCTGAAGTTCGTGCTCGCCGCCATCGACGGCGACGCCTGATCCGCCGCTCGGGCCTCTCCGTCCGAGCATGTGACGCGGGGCCACCGATCCGGTGGTCCGACGTCACATGCTGGTTGTCGGGGTGGGCGAAAGTACGCTGCGGCCCGTGACGATCCCGCGTGTGCCGGAGAAGCCGGGCCTCGAAGGCCTCGAGGAGAAGTGGGCGACCCGGTGGGACGCCGACGGCACGTACCGCTTCGACCGGACCCGGTCGCGGGCGGACGTCTTCTCGATCGACACCCCGCCGCCCACCGTGTCGGGGTCACTGCACGTGGGCCACGTCTTCTCGTACACCCACACCGACACCGTCGCCCGGTACCGGCGGATGCGGGGCGCCGAGGTTTTCTACCCGATGGGCTGGGACGACAACGGGCTCCCCACCGAGCGGCGGGTGCAGAACTACTTCGGGGTCCGCTGTGACCCCACGCTCCCGTACGACCCCGGCTTCGTCCCGCCCGACAAGCCGGCCAAGCAGGCCGTTGCGATCAGTCGGCGGAACTTCGTGGAGCTCTGCGACCGGCTCGTGGCCGAGGACGAGCAGAAGTTCGAGGAGCTGTGGCGCCACCTCGGGCTCTCGGTCGACTGGTCGATGACCTACACGACGATCGGTCGGGCGGCCCAGCGCATCTCCCAACGCGCGTTCCTGCACATGCTGGTCCGGGGCGAGGCCTACCAGGCCGAGGCCCCCACGCTCTGGGACGTCGACTTCCGGACCGCGGTCGCCCAGGCCGAGCTCGAGGACCGCGAGCTCCCCGGCGCCTACCACACCATCCGCTTCCCCCGGGCCGACGGCAGCGGCGACGTCGTGATCGAGACCACGCGGCCCGAGCTCATCCCGGCGTGCGTCGCGCTCGTGGCCCACCCCGACGACGCGCGCTACCAGCCCCTCTTCGGCACCGAGGTGACCACGCCGCTGTTCGGCGTGCCGGTCCCGGTGCGGGCCCACCCGCTCGCCGACCCCGAGAAGGGGAGCGGGATCGCGATGATCTGCACGTTCGGCGACCTCACCGACGTGACCTGGTGGCGCGAGCTCCACCTGCCCGCCCGCCCCGTGGTGGGCTGGGACGGTCGTCTCCTCCCGACGCCCCCGGTGGACTTCCCCGCTCCCGGCGCCGACGCCCACTGGTCGGAGCTGACGGGCCGGTCGGTGACCCAGGCCCGGACCCGCATCGTCGAGCTGCTGCGCGACGCCGGGGACCTGCTCGGCGAGCCCCGCCCCATCACCCACGCGGTCAAGTTCTTCGAGAAGGGGGACCGACCCCTCGAGATCGTCACCACCCGGCAGTGGTACATCCGCAACGGCGGTCGCGACGCGACGCTGCGTGCCGCCCTCCTCGCCCGGGGCCGGGAGCTGCAGTGGCATCCCGACCACATGAAGGCGCGCTACGAGAGCTGGGTCGAGGGGCTCAACGGCGACTGGCTCATCAGCCGCCAGCGCTTCTTCGGGGTCCCGTTCCCGGTCTGGTACCCGCTCGACGCCCACGGTGCCCCCGATCACGACCGCCCGCTGCTGCCGCCGGAGGACGCCCTGCCCGTCGATCCCCAGAGCGAGGCGCCCCCGGGCTACACCGAGGACCAGCGCGGGCAGCCGGGGGGGTTCGTGGCCGACCCCGACGTCATGGACACCTGGGCCACGTCGTCGCTCACCCCCCAGATCGCCTGTCGGTGGGGCGACGACCCCGACCTCTTCGCCCGCACCTACCCCATGGACCTGCGGCCCCAGGCCCACGAGATCATCCGCACGTGGCTGTTCTCGACCGTGGTGCGGGCCCACGCCGAGTTCGGGGGCCTGCCGTTCACCGACGCCGCGATCAGCGGGTGGGTGCTCGACCCCGACCGCAAGAAGATGTCGAAGTCCAAGGGTAACGTCGTCACCCCGTTGGGCCTGCTCGAGCAGTACGGCTCCGACGCGGTCCGCTACTGGGCCGCGAGTGGTCGCCCCGGCACCGACACCGCCTTCGACGAAGGGCAGATGAAGGTCGGGCGCCGGCTCGCGATCAAGATCCTCAACGCCTCGAAGTTCGCGCTCGGAGTGTTCGGCGACCATCCCGTGCCCGACGATCCGGGGATCGCGACGATCGACGCACCGCTCGACCGGTCCGTGCTCGCCGCGGTCGCCGACCTGGTCGCCGAGGCCACCGATGCCTTCGAGCGCTACGACTACGCCCGGGCGCTCGAGCGCACCGAGCGGTTCTTCTGGGGCTTCTGCGACGACTACCTCGAGCTCGTGAAGCAGCGCGCCTACGGGCCCGCCGGCGACTCCGGGGCCGAGTCGGCGCGTGCCGCGCTCGCGGCGGCGCTCGACGCCCTCCTGCGCCTGTTCGCGCCCCACCTGCCCTTCGTCACCGAGGAGGTGTGGTCGTGGTGGCGGCCGGGCTCGGTCCACCGGAGCGCCTGGCCCTCCGCCGACCCGTTGCGGGTCGCCGCGGCCGGCGCCGATCCGTCGACCTACCGGATCGCCGCCGAGGTGCTGGCGGAGGTGCGCAAGGTCAAGACGGCGCACCAGAAGTCGATGCGGGCCGACATCGCGACCGCGACGGTGGTGGACCGGGTCGAGCGACTGGTGGAGCTGGGTCCGGTGGTCGACGACGTGCGCGACGCCGGCCGGATCGCCGAGCTGCACACCGTGGCGGGTGAGGTGTTGACCGTGACCGTCGAGTTCGCGGAGTCGCCCCCGGTCGACGCGCAGTGAGCGGCCCCCGGTGAGCGATCGCCTCGACCCGGCGGTCTGGGCGGAGCATCCCGGTGAGGCCTTCGCCTGGCTCGACGCCCACGTGAACCTCGAATCGCTCGGGGTCCCGCTCGGCACGGACCGGCGGGCCCACGCGCCCACGCTCGCCCGGATGGAGGCCCTGGCCGCCCTCCTCGGCTCGCCCGAGCTCGAGTACGGCACCATCCACTGCACCGGGACCAACGGCAAGGGCTCGGTCTGTCGGATCGCGGGGGCGCTGCTCATGGAGGCCGGGATGTCCACCGGCATCTACACGAGCCCCCACCTCGAGCGGGTGAACGAGCGCATGAGCTGGGACGGCGTCCCGATCGGGGATCCCGACCTCGCCGAGATCCTCGGGCGGATCGCGATGATCGAGCCGCACCTCCCGGCGGTCCCGAGCTACTTCGAGATCCTCACCGGCGCCGCGCTCACCTGGTTCGCCGACGTCGCGGTGGAAGCGGCGGTGATCGAGGTCGGGCTCGGCGGCACCTGGGACGCCACCAACGTTGTCGACGGCGACGTCGCGGTCATCACGAACATCAGCCTCGATCACGTCGAGTACCTGGGTCCGACGCGCGAGTCGATCGCGACCGAGAAGGCGGGCATCGTCAAGCCGGGCTCGGTGCTGGTGCTCGGGGAGCCCGACCCGGGCCTGGCGTCGATCTTCTCGGCCCGGGAGTGCGCCTACGCCGTGGTCCGGGGTCGCGACTTCGGGGTCACCCGCAACGACGTCGCGCTGGGGGGCCGGGTGGTCGACCTCTTCACGAGCCGGGCCCG
>Ga0194129_10004715_pt1 | contig 17908 bp, 9 predicted proteins | sample TA2KigCa35mmetaG_FD_150862 | JGI IMG/M metagenome (GOLD analysis project Ga0194129, IMG submission 150862) | Freshwater microbial communities from Lake Tanganyika, Tanzania - TA2015038 Kigoma Deep Cast 35m | ecosystem: Environmental > Aquatic > Freshwater > Lake | place: Tanzania: Lake...
CTTGAGTCAAGGCGTCCGAAGATTCGCTGCAGGGCGAATTGCAGGCGGGCGGTAGAGCTGCCGTTCGGGCTGTCGGGTGGCGGCTGCAGGCTGCGGGGCGGGATGCCGGGACGCGGCAGCGGCAGGCCTTCAGGAAATTCGGGGGTCGGCAGCAGTGTGATGCCCTGCAGGCTGGCCGCAATGGCTCGTACCTGGACCTTGCCGGTCCCCGGTTCGCTTTTGCTTTCCAGGGTGACGTGGTCGCCGCGGCTGCTGACGAAGGTCTGTCTGGTGCCGGCGGGGGGCAGCTGGGGCAGCAGTGAGTAGCGTGGCGGGTCAAAGGGTGGTCGCGGGGTGCGGTAGCTGATCAGCCCGCCGGCTTCCAGCTGCTCGTACAGCCACGACGGTTTCCAGGGCCGCAGCATGGACCACTGGGTGGTGAGCATGGAGGCGAGCAGCAGCACGGCGGCGACGGCGAATGTGCGTCGTCCGGAATGTCGGAGTGCCGGGACCATGGCCAGCCACCAGAACGGTGACAGCCACAGCATCCAGCGGAGTGCCACGCTGTTGCCGCCGTAATTGTAGTTCTCGGTGCGCGTCAGGTAGAAGCCGAGTGTGACGAGGGTCGTGATGGCGGCGGTGATGGCCAGCAGCCCGCTGATGGCCTGCTGCTGGGCGGCGGGTGTGCGGGCTGTGCCGGCCAGCAGGCAGCGGAGTGTCGGGAAGATCTGTCGGCAGGCCAGTCCGCCGCCGAGCACTGCCAGCAGCAGCACGGGCATGTGCGACAGCAGTCCGTGGTGACCGAGCAGGCAGTGGAACAGGTAGACCGGCAGTGGTTCGGTGCTGGCGTCGAGATCGCGTGGTTCCATCCAGTAACTGGGGATGCCGCGATGGATGTAGCGATAGGTTTCTGATCCGTAGGTGGCATAGAACGGTTTGAAGCTGCCGACGACCGAGTAATTGGCGGCGAAGAACAGTGCGACGGGGAGTGCAGCGAGCGGCAGGAAGGCGGTGAGTGCCGCGGTGCGGGAGCGGATGACGGCGAGGCAGGCGGCGAGAGCGGTCAGCTGAGCGGCCGGCAGCTCGAAGCAGGCGGTGAGGCTGCTGCACAGTCCGAGGACGGCGAAGTCGACAGTGCGACCATGCTGCAGGATGCGGACGGCAGCAGCGATGGCGAACATGGCGGTGGCGGCAGCGGGAGTGTGGTTATTGAGTGTGGTGAGGTAGGGGTTGAGCAGTGAGGCGAACCCGGCGGTCAGCAGGATCAGGCAGCGTGCGGTGCTGTGCAGATTCAGTCTGTGCAGGGTACGGCAGAGGCTGACCAGCATGAGTGCGAAGGGGAGGATATTGAGGGGCAGCAGGATCAGTCGGGAGACGAGTGCGGTGTGACTGAACAGGCCGTAACCAAAGAGTGATTTGACGACGGCATAGACAGCGGCGGCCAGCAGTGAGAGCAGTGGTGGTTTGGACGAGTAGAAGTGCCACGGTTCATGTTCGTTGTTTCGAAAGCGAACTTTGTCGATGGTGGACCAGTGCGGGAAGGCATCGATTTCGTCGATTTGCCATGTGCGTCGTTCGACGAGCGACCAGACGGAGCACCAGCGGGAGCGATCATTGGCGCTTTGCAGCGGCGGAGCCTGCAGCAGTGCAGCGACCGCGATGACGACTGCGGTGGTGATCAGCAGTCGTTCGATCGCAGAGCAGCGAACGGGAGTGTCGGCGGTCTGTTGGCAGGTCTGAGTCATAACGTGCGGAGCGGGGTTGAAACCGGGAAAAGTCCGTGCGGCCGGTTAGTTTCGGCAGTTGGTGAGCAATGCACAAGCGAGCCGGGGGCAGCGGTGGTGCGGCGGCACAATCGGGGAGGGGTGGGGGTCGGGGGACGGGGTGTTTTTGAGGTCCATCCGGCATTTGTGTGGGGCGGGTCGCTTTCTCCAGCTCCACCAACAAAGGCAGTTCTGCCGTTCGTCTGCACCAGCCATCGGTCGCCAGCTCTTGCGAGCGACCGATGGCTGGCTCCGACGAAGGCAGAAAACCCGAGGCTTTGAACAAATTCACAGCACCAAAAGTGGTGGAACACGATGGTCCGCCCAGGCGTCTTTCTGACTCGAATGCTGAGCCTCATCTGCCCACTCCTCAACGCCTCGCCCCACAAGATTCTCGGATGGACCTGTTTTTGAGGGGTGTGCTCGGGCTGGAAAGCCCGAGCTACGGGGTTGGGTGTGCGGGGTGCGGCGTTTCAGGGCGGTACAGGGCGGTTGTCGCGGGTATTCGGTTATCTGGTGACCTATGGCGCAGGGGAATCGTCTGAGGCGAACATTGGCAGGTAGCGGTAGTAGACTTCCAGGCAGAGAGTTGACAGGCATGTCTGATAGATTTGGCCACCTGCCGTTCCCCAGGGGTCGCGCAGAGCCCAGCTGCCTTTGGCGGGGCCAGTGCGGATTTGTTGTGAAACGAGCAGTGGTCGCATCTGTGAATTCCATTCGGTCCACAGCGGCCCGCCATAGTGGTGCAGGGCAATGGAGGCGTAGTAATTGAAGTAGATATCAATCGGATCAGGCCCGGCCGCGGTGAGTTTGCGGAATCCAGCGTCAAAGAAGGCGCTGTTTTTCGGGGAGCCGAGGTAAATTCGGCTCAGGAGTCCGACGGCAGACATACAGCGTGTGGGTTCTGTGGTGGGTGCATAGCTGTACTGTGAGTCTGCGGCGGAGGACACGGAGTCCAGAAATGTGGAAGAGCGTGCGATCGTGGCGGGTGCGACGTCCAGTCCGCAAGTTTTTGCGCTTTGCAGGGCCATGATCTGCCAGCCGGTGACGGAGAGGTCGCCGGGTTGACCGGGATTGTACCGCCAGCCGCCACCGATGGGGTCCTGAGACTGCTGCAAAAATGCAAGCAGCGAGGCCGCGATGCTTTTCGCGCGGACATTTGTCGGTTCCAGCGCGGCCAATTCGGAAAACGCGATCGTGGCGAGTGCTGAGACATAGAGTGTCTCGGATTTTCGGGAGGACGATTGTGCGGCTTCTTTTTCCAAAAACGCGAAGGCTTGTGCAACGGTATGGGCATGCGGACCACTGGACGTTGTATTGCCGGCACCGAGGAAGCACAGAACGGCGAGGGTGGTTGCGGCGGAGCTACTTTGCAGCGTGCCGGGACGAGCTTCCGGGCCCACATTTTGAAAGCTCCAGGATCCGTCAGGCTGTTGAATGCTGTTGAGCCATGCGAGTGCCATGGCGACCGAATTTTCGCTGTCTTCATCACCACCAGAGCTGGCAATTGCAGCAGCGCGCCCGGCGGCTGATCGCCCGCGAAGATCTGAACTTTGCAGGGCAGGGGCGACGTCGCGTCGGGGGCGAGGTTTCCCGTCCGAACTGTCGTTGCGGCGGACTACGGGTAGTCCGGTCTGAAATTTCTGCTCCGGTGCAACAGGTTCGTGGGCGATCTGGTCTGATGAATCGGGTGTGGCGGGCGGGGTTGCTGCTTTAGGGGTCTCTGCAGGCCCGTCTTGTTCCTGGGGTGCAGGTGCGGCAGAGGCAACTGGTTCTTCTGAATGTTGCTGACGGGGATCAGTCTGCCCATCTGCTGCTGGCGGTTCGGAATTGCTCGGCGATTGCTGTGCGTTGTCAGAGTCTATTGCGGTTTCAGCAGCGGACTGCCGGGGTGGTACGGCTGACGTAAGTGTGACCATACGCAACAGTGCAAGTATGGCCAGCAGAAGGACAGCAACGGCCGCTGCGGCAACACCGTATTGCGGGTTAAAAGTGCGTCCCTGCGACCATGATCGCGGAGACGGCTGAGAACGTTGCCCTGCCGGTATAGCCGGCTGCGGGACTTTATCCGAGGGTGCCATTGATTTTACGGTTTCGGGTGCAGCGACGCTGACTCGATCCTGAGAAACGTCGGCAACTGTGGCTGCAGCGGCTTGGTCTGCAAGGGGCGAGTCCTGCAGTGGCATCCAGAGGGACGTGTCGCCACTCCTGACGTAATCATTGTGTGAGGCTGCACCCGTGCGAATAAGGAACTGGATTTCTGGGGCAGTGAATGGCCCAAGTTCACCGTTGCGAGTGCGAATGTACCAGCTGTCCATGATGCACTCCATTCGAAACCAGGGTGTCAATGGTGCGTTTTGCTGTCTGGCTGAAACGCCCACGTTGTCACAACAACAGCGAGCCCTGCGGCGGTTACTGCACAAATGAGTTGATCTGTTTTGAAGTCATGAAAAGTTCAGCAGCCTGATCCTCAAACAGGATCACCTCGTATTCGAACTGCAATTCGACAAGGGCGTCCTTGACCGCGAGGAATTCGGCAAAGGAGTTTTGAGAAACGAAAAGGCGAACATAGTGCTGGCGTGGTTCGAACCCTGAGAATCGACTGCGAATAGCGGTGGAGTCGGCTGGCAATGGCAGACCTCCTGCGGGCCGCGGTTTTAGCACGCTGGCAGTCCCTCGTTGCAGTAATTCGCAATCTGCGGCGTCGAGATCGCCATCTGGTCTGGCGGTACGAAACAGCCTGCCATTATGCAGCATGTAGCTGACGCCTGAACCGACTGCGGGGCGAACCCTGGATGTGCGGGCAGTTCTGGAGGCTGATTTGCTGGCAGCGGCAAGCTGGTCTTCGACCGTTTTCAATTGTTTGCGGATTTCGTTGCGTTTCTGTTCGGCTACGGCCAGTTCATGACGCTTGACGGCTGTTTCCGCCTCTTGTTCTGCCAGTAATCCCAGTTGTTCATTGCGTGTTTCAATGGCGGTCTTTTGTGCTTCGGCAGCGGATGCGATTTCAGCTGCTAATCGCTGTGAATCCGGGTCACTGAAGGCGTGCAAAAGTTCGGCCTGTTCATCGAGTAATTGCCGGAGCTGGCTGAGGTGTGCACGGGCTGAGGCATTTGTGCGTTCCTGCTCTGCCAGCATTCGGTCGGCGACAGCCGAAACGTCGGAACTGCTGTTCGGCGATCGGCCCTCTGCGAGAACAGCGAGGAGCATTGAAATAAAGATGACAGCGCCGAATGTGTTGCAGATTGTATCGAGCAGCAATTCGAGTGAGTCTGGTAGCTCTTGTCTGCGTCGGCTCATTGTGCGGCCCCGTTTTGGGTCAGCACGGTTTTTTCCTGCGGGAGCAGATCGAATCCGTAGGGGATGCCCTTCTGTCTTAATTCTGTGGACAGGTCTTCAAGGCAATTTGAGCTGCCAGGTTTGACAAGCAGCATGACTGATGATTCGTGTGCTGGCTTTTGGGCAATCCATTCAATTGTTGCCGCGATGTTTTTCAAGGTGGTGCATTCGGATTCCTTGCCCATGAGTGCTGCGCGGATTCGGGTCGGGGAGTCCAGTTCGATGATCCAGCAGAATTTCGCACTGCTGGAGTGTCTGTTGTAGACCAATTTGTTTCCGCTTTTCAGCTGTTCCAGTTCGCGTTGTTGTTCAGCCAGTTGCGATTCAAGGTTTTGAATGTCTTCAAGTGTATCCTGCAAATCGGAGTACTGTTCCCGAACTTCGTTAAGCGTTTGTTCGGAGGATTGAGCGAGTCCGGAGACGCGATCAGCTTCCTGACGGGAAGTGGCGGCGTTTTGAATCGCGGCATCGTGATTGTTCCGGAGCAATTCAGAGTTCATGAGTGCTCCTGATCGCAGGGTTTCGGTTTGAGTGGCCAGTTGTTGTTCCAGTGTGGCGATGGCGGTCAGCAATTCGCTGGCCTCGGTTTCCAGTGTCTGGAGTGCATCTTCGGCGCTGGACTGGCTGCGAGTGACCTCAGTGGCCGAGATTTCGACGGCCAGCATGAGGGTCAGCAGCAGCATGATGCCCATCACGCAGGTGATAATGTCCTGAAATGCGAACAGGGAAAAAGTTGGTCCGCCTGATCGTCTGCGCCGTCCCACGTTGGTGTTCCTTCGACAAAAATGAACTCAGCAGAGGGCTGTGAGTGCGATACCGGGGATTGGCGAGGCTGCCGTTAGCGAGTGCATGGCATCAGGCGGTGTTCTGCGAGTGTTCGTCGAACGGCAGCAACCGGAGCCTGTTGACGATATTCCTTGTGCAGTACTCGGCACAGCTATCGAGGAATTCCTGTTCTGACTTGCGGAGGAAAGTCATGGTCAGCTGAATCAGGAGTGCAAAGACGAGGGCGACGAGGGTGGTGTCAAAAGCGATGGCAAGTCCTGCGGTGACCTGTCGGAGTGCGGGCAGTAATCCGTCGGGTCCGGTGTTTCCGCTGGCCATTACTGCCCCGAATTCACCGATAGCGATGGACAGCCCGAGCACTGTTCCGATGAAGCCGAGGATGGGAATAGCCCAAAGAAATCCGGTGAGCAGGATATATGAGGATTCAGAGATGGCTTCGTCAGCTTCCGCCTGGCTTTTGAGAATTTCGTCGACATCGGTGACACGGCCCAGATGCTTGAGATTTGCCAGCGCAACTGTGATTCGGTTGAAGAGTATGAACTGCCGCGGGTCGTCTACAAGCTGGGCAATTTCGTCGAGAACCTGGTCAACCGTTCCGGGGCTGAGGACAAAGTCTGGGTGCACAGGGATGATTTGGAATCGCAGGCAGATGCGCTGCATGGCCAGTTTCCGCCACTTGAAGAACAGAATGGCACAGGACCAGGCTGCGATGAACACAGTTGCGTAGGGAATCCAGCCCTGATCGATGAACTTTGTTCGAATGGGTTCCGGTGCGACCATGATGACAGCGTAGAAGCAGCAGGTCAGAAGTATTGCGGTGAGCAGAGACAGGGGCGTATTGACCCGGGTAAATCTTGCACCGCTGAAGAGCAGAATCTGCTCCAGATCTGAGCGGTGCCATGAAAGCCGGGAAGGTGGCGTGGTCTGGGATTGAGCGGAGTTTGCCATACGTGGAGTTTTGTGCTGCGTGTTGGTGCCAGAATCTAAAGACACTGAAGGGATTACACTGAGGATGGAATGTGTCAGCCCGAGGTGTTATCTTCAATTCGAAGCTGCACACGAATCATTTCGAGGCAGGCCATGGTTGACAGGAATCCAAGCCAGAGCACGAGTATTGCGGACAGCAGGGCGACAAGGCCGCCGAAGAAAACGCCGAACGCAAGAGCGACGTCGCCGCGATAGGCGGTGGAGCAGACCAGAAAGAGGTATGCACACGAGGCGGAGGCGCAGAGCAGGCAAAACAGAATTCTCTGGATCGATTCAGATATTTCAAGAAATCGACACAGGTTGGGGAAGCGATTTGCTGATGCTGCGGGCAGTGGAGCAGCGCCCAAACAGAGAGCGGTGTCCCAGAATCCGGCTTGCCCGGCAGAGTGACTGCCGGCGGACTTTTTTGTCGCTGATGCTGTGGTTGCTGACGATGTGCTTGTCTGTGTGACCGAGCCCATGAATTGAGGAACATCTTCGGCGGGTACCCAGTCGGAAAGGCTTTCACTCCAGATCCGATCACTTCCGAGAAGTCTTCCGGTTGCCAGCAGCGCACGGAGTTCTCGGGAGGACACGGGGCCATGGGTATTTCTGCCTTTGGCATAGAACCATTCATCCTCGGCATCGCTTGCCTGGTGCAACGATGAAAAATCGTGTGCGGGAATGGTTGATGCCTGCGGTACAGTTGCGGGTGCCGGTGCTGGTGCCGGTGCCGGTTCGGCAGGTGTAGTCTGGCTGGTAATTGGTTCTGCAATTACTGTGTCGAAAAGCCCTGGAACATCACCAGCTCGCTGCCATGTCACGGCGTCCTCAGACAATTCGTGGTGTCGCCCGAGTCTTTTTTTGCGAATCAATGAGAGGATTTGCTCACGTGGGTAAGGGCCTTTTACTTCACCGCGAATGCGGAAAAAGAATCTGTCGGACATAGGTTCACTCCACTTCGTATTTATGTGTACAGAATTTTGGCTGGCCGTCTTAAACTATTCGGCGGTCACAAGCAGGAACACCGGACGTCCCTCAAGCATATCTGGGGGAATCGCTGACAGGGTGATGGTTCCGGACAATTCGTATTTGCCGACAGTTGTTTGTGCTGGCGGGTCTGCGGCAGTTTTTCGCCCAAAGACGACGAGTTCGCCGGCAGCATCGATGGCCGAGCCTGGTTTGGTTCGAACCTGCCAGCTATCCGGGCTTTCATTCTCGTGCGTGAGCCAGCCAATCCAGCGAATCTGCGGTCCGATTGGCAGGCTGGAGTACGATTCACGTTCGGTCAGTGCGGTTTCGAGCGCCTGAAGTATGGGCTGTTGCTGTTTCTGCAGAAAGTCCCTGGCGATGATTCGAAGTTTTTGAGTTTCATCGGAGATGCTTAGCCAGTTGGTCAGTCTTGGAACGCCAGCTTCTGCGAAAGCGATTTTGATTTGAGTGAGCTGAGCTTCGATGAAATGGCTGCCCCGAGCTCCGTATTCCAGAGTTCGTTCTGCAAGCAGCATTCGTAACACGGGATCCAGACCCTCCTCGTCACGGAGGATTTTCTGTGTGACATCGCGGAGCAGTTTTTCAAAGTCGCCTGCCGAACTGTCGCCTGCCAGTTCAATGATGCTGCGGGCTAGTTTTGACTGAGGCGAAAGCCATCTTGCGGGCAGACTGCTGTCACCGACAAGTTGCTCTGGCTGCACCTGGTTACGGAATAACTTTTTGTTGACAGTCTGGTCTCCGTCAGGAGTAGTAAACGTGTCAAAACTGAGTGAGTCGGTAATGATTGGCGGCGAATCGGCATAGTATTGCTGTTTTCCGTCGGCCGTAGCGATCAGGTATGCATTCATGATGGCTCGTCCGCTGAAGATCGACTTCATGCCGTCGACGGGAGGTGTGCGGGCCGCGATCGCCTGAATGACTGGAAGTCTCCGGCTGATGTCCATGGGCCCCGGGTAAGGTCCTGATGTTTTGAGGAAATCGCTGTACTCCTGAAGAATTGTTCTTGCCGCCTGTGGTTCGAGTGACGCGGGGCTGGCATTCAGAAACTGTCGGCGAATGGCGTTCCATTTGAGAGCTCCGGTGAGAATGTCGCGCTCTCGCGCAGCCACCTGGGTGAAGCTGGCAGCGCGAGTTGTGCCGGGGTATTTGGCGGCGAACGCTTCCAGTCCTTTGGCAAAGGTGACTTCGTTTCCCTGAGCGGCGGAGATTACCTGCAGCGCGCGGGCAATTTCAAGGCGACGGACAACTTCAGTGCGGTCGCCCTGTACTTTGCGTGCGAGCGTACTGAGTGTTGAAACGAGGCCCGGACTGACTTCCGGCGTCTGCTGCAGTGTTGCCAGTTCGGACAGCATGGAGTCGTACGGACCGGTCTCATCCAGAGGCAGTTTGCCGACGCGGTCTGAGACATTGCGAATCTTCTCTTGAAAATTCGTGTCGAGACTGCGCTGTATTTCTTCCTTTCTGCGAAAGGCTTCTGATTCAGTCTTCAGGACCGCAGACTTTTCCAGGTCATTCAGGGCGAGGCTATCGGCTGCGGTGAGCGTCTGGGAAATGGCATCGAATGCGCTGGGGACTGTGGCGGCTGCGATGGCATCACGTGCTGCCGACAATTGTTCGTCAAGCTGTTTTTTTCTTCCGTTCTGCTGCAGCTGCAGTGATTCGTACTGCTGACGCAGCCCGGTGATGACGGCTGATTCCGAAATACTGCGACGTTCTTTGCTGAGCAGTTCAAAGTACTGATCCAGTGGTTCCATGAGGCCGCTGTCTGCGGCCTCGGCCATGAGCGTCGTCAGTTGAGTCTTATGTCGCTGAAGTTCTGTACGAATACGGAATACGTAAATGGAGTAGCCGACTGCGGCGACGACGAGGACTGCGGCCGAAACGGTGGCGAGTGTGATTGACTTTCGCCGTCTGTCCGCCATGACTCGCAGTGTTTCCAGTCTATCGGACAGTCGTCGTTCTAGTTTTTCCGGGAGCACGTGATCGAATCTGGTGGCTTCGTGAGCCAGTCTTTCGAGTTCGGCGGCTGAGGTGCCCTGTTCAATTCCGGCTTCAAGCAGTGCGACGGTATTTTGGAAATGTGTTTCCTGTTCGGCGCGTTTGAGTTCATCACGAACCCAGTCAAGCGCGGGGCCGGCGATGTCAAATATTTTGTCAGCTGGCTGGAGTGCGACGATGAGATTGAGGGCATTGAATCGGCTGTAGAGTGGTTTTGCCTGCTGCAGGTTGAAGTCGGCGAATGCGTCTGAGATCTGGTATGCGATGGTCTGCAGTTCGCGGAGCGAATTTTGTTTTTGCAGGGCAGTCAGGGCATCGGCCGCCCGTCGTTTAAGTTCTGTGGGAACGGGTGTTTTCCATGCCGGACTTTGCAGTTCGCGTTCAATTTCTGCCAGCAATTCCAGATCTGCCGTTTTGATGGCGTGATCCAGTTCAGCGCGAACTTCGGTCAGTCGCACTTTTTCGAAGTCTTTGATGTCCTGAGCCCATGCGGGATTTGCGGGATCCTTATTTTCGAGCAGTCTGAGGATCTGCAGTCTTGTGCTGAGTGGTGCTCGGGCAAGCGCTGCACCACGGTGTTGCTGCATGATTTTTTCGAGAGAGCTGGAGACACCGTATGCGTCATTGAGATCTTCAGCCACGCCTTCGGGCAATTCCGAGACGGGCTGCATTTCATTTTTTAGAAGGAGTTCATTCCATGCATCGAGTTCGGGGAAATCCAGAGCGATGATGACTTCGTTCAGATTAGGCTCGCGTTCTGCGATTTCGATAGCTTCTGTTCTGAGTCCTTTTTGCAGGAGTTTATCGACGGCGAGCATCCATTCGCTGGTTTGTGCGACGATGTCTTCATGTCGTCCGGCGATATCGATAAGTTCGGACTCGTTCACACCGAACGGGCTGATGAGCAGATCCTGGATATCTTTGACGAGTGCGGTAATTTCTTCGATGGTCATGGGAGGTGTGGCCGAGAATGACGGTACTGAAGTCGGGGGATTCCACGGGGTAGGCAAATTGCCAGGACAGTCACTTCTTTATGTGCGGTTCAGGCAGTGAGCTTAATTGTTTTAGTTAAATCGCTTGTCTTTGAGTGGCTGCGCAAAATCACTGCAGTGTACAAGTCTAGCAGTGATATTGACCGAAATCGTGCTTAAGAAGCAATCGGTGTGGAACCAGTTGTTTGTGATACGACATCAAGGGACTACCGGTTGCGGATCGCCTTGTTTTTGATTCAAAACGCTGGTGGATTGGTAAAAAATGAGCACAATGGATGGCGAGTTCTCACATTCAGGAGCAGGGATTGGCGGCGATTCTATAACCATACGCACAGCGAATTCGCCCTTCTTGCCGGATTCGATCCATCCTTCAGTGATTTTCATCGCCGATTGATAATTCGTGTTGATTGAATCAAGGCGACTCTCCGTGTCGCTCACGAGACTCTCTACGAGGCCTTTGTAGATCGGAACCGCTGTTATAAAACGCTGCCACGTCCTGAATTCATTTTCGGCGTTGTCGACCGAAGCACTGAGGCGCTGCAGTGTTTCGTTGAAGAGTGGCTCTGTGAATTTGATCGGATTTGGTTGTGGTACAAAATTTATAGTTGGGAAGATTTCGCCTCGAGCGATATGAGCGTCGAGTTTTTTTCGCGCTGTTTGCAGGTTGAGAGCCAGCAATGCGGATTGGCGTTCCAGAGAGTTTACTGTATCCTTTGCATGTTTTCTGACATCGGATTTAAAATATGACAACGAAGGAAGTTTCGTGCGGCTGTCAAGCGTTTGTTCATGCCACCACTCCGGGGACTTCCCAAAGATGTCTAGCTGTCTGGCAAGGTCCGCCATGCGACTGCCGTGTTTGTCTCGCAGGGATGCCCAGTTGTCGTTTTGGGACCCTGCAAAGGTTGTGAATAGATTGGGTGATTTTGCAATTGAATCAAACTCTTTGGCTATACCCTTTGACGGCACATCGGGAATGAACCGGTCACGATGCGGTAATTTCAGGATTAGTCGCGTTTCAGGCTGGACGGAGAGATCGTTGAGAGTGGTGAAGGTAATTCGCCCATAACCCAACGGGACTTCAGGTGCTTCTGGGTCTGGCGGGCTGTGAAGGATTGTCATAGGTCTTGAGAGGAGGAAGTAGCGTTCAGTTGTTGCTGCCGAGGGGGTGTCCACGTTGGGAGTGTCGGCGTTAAATTCGGGATTTAGTATTATGGTCTGTTCAGGCGATCCATTGTCGGATATATAGTATGCATGAGTTATGTTTTTCATTTGAGTGAGGCGGATAGCCTTCAGGGCTAATGTGGATACCGTGGCCATTGTTCTTCCTTCGCACCAAGACAGCCATGTGGGTCTGTGCTCATCTAACTGCGGTGATTCCGGCTTACGCTGCAGCAGGGCGATTTTTCGGTCGCCGACTCGCAGTTCCAACGGCAGCCAGCGGGCTATTTCTGCTGCTTCGGTTTCTCGGGAAGCTTCGATGCTCCATGTGAACTGTAGCTGTGCATCTGCGCCTGCGTCGACGTGGCTTGCCGGGGTAGTGCGGTTCAGGCGATATGAGCCCAGTATGGCGCTTTGACCACCGACAGTGGCGACTAACTGCCAGGTGTCGGGTTTGGTATCATCTTTTCGGATGCCAGGCAGGGGCAGATCTTTAGGCAGAATTTGAGTGGCAGCTTCGAGGAAAGAGATCTCAAGCAATTGCCCGTGCAATCGGAGTGGAAGCTGTTCTGAAGACTGGTTGTGTTGGGGTTTGGGAAGTTCAAACAGCCATTGTCCGCGGCTGTCTGACCACTTCGGATCGTGAGCGTCGACCAGGGCTTTTAGCAGGGCGAAGGGGCCTTCCTGCTCTAAGGCAGCCAGTCGTGCTTTTTCTTTGCGTTCAGCTTCGTCCCGGATTCTCTGCTGCTCCGGTTGCTGCTGTGCCAGTTTCTGTTCGTGTTTGGTTTTTTCCGCTTTTTCTTCAGCCTCAGCCTTCTGTTGGGCTTCCCGTTTGGCGTCTGCTTTGGCTTTTTCGCGGTCGGCCTTCTGCTTCTCTTGCAGCTCCCGCTGTGCTCTGGCTGCGTCATGTGCCGGATTGCCAGAATCTTGTGTGCGGTCTGTGATGGAGGCGTAGGCGTCGCTGCTGTCCGGCCGGGTGGCAACGACACCGATGGTCGTGGCGGCGGCCAGCAGCAGGACGATGACACTGACCGTCAGAAGTCGCCTGCGGCGTGAATGAGCGGGTGACAGATCTTGAAGGAGGGCTGGCTGACTGGTGCTGAAGGACCTTGGGGGCTTTCCCGGTTTCCCTGTGCTGGAGGCAGCGACTGGCTGTTGATGTGGTGGGCGGGAAACGCCTGCAGTGCCTTGCAGGGACTGGACAGTGGTTTCCTGAGTTACTGCGACTGCCGGCTTGACATGTTCAATGTGGATGGTTGCTGTTCTGGCGAGGTTGACCAGACTGCCGCCGCTGGCCTGCGGCACTGGTCTGCTCAGATCGATAACGCGGGCTCGTGCATCGTGGCGGATCGCCGTGGCTTCGGGTGTGTCATCAAGTATGAATCGTAACTGACATTCGGTGCCTGCCAGCAGGCGTGTGAAATAGGTGCTGAAAGTGACAGCCCAGCGCTGTGGGGCTGGAATGAGATCGAGGACTTCCTGGGTCAGCAGCAGTGTGTTCACGCCCACCGGGTAAATGACATTGACAGGTGCCTGACTGCTGAGAAGCTGTTCTGCGACGCTGCCAGCCCAGCCATGATCACCGGTAACAGCATGCCAGGCGGTCAGGTGAATGGTCTGGGGGATATCGACGGCAGGCAGTTGTCGCGGGGGGATGTTTTTAACCTCGCCATTCCAGCGTTCCACGATCACACCAGTGTGGCTCAGCAGTCGCGCGGGGCCTGCCGGCTGGCAGTCGGCTTCGCTGAATGCCAGGTGGTGAGCCAGTTTGTTGCTGCGCCCCGTGTAGTCCTGGCCGGCATCGGCGACTCGCGAGACTACGTGCAGGAATTGGCCGGCGATGCGGGTAGTAATATGTGAGCAGGCGACGGGATTGGCAGTGGACCGCGGGTCGCCGACTGGAAAGACATGGCGATACCCGCTCATGGATTCAAGTCGTTCGGCGAGGTTGATGGGAATACCAACAGTTGCGACGACGGTGCAAAAGCCGCGACTACCCTGTTTCAGACCTTTTTCGGCCGATGTGTAGATGATTTCCTGAATCATGCGGAGAACTCCTGAGTGAGAGCAGTTCAGCTTACGGGCAGAAATCCGGGTATGGTGCGATGGATGGCGTAGAGCAGAGGAATTTCGGACCAGACCGGGGCGATGTCCGCTGGGTTGATGCCCAGAGACAATCGGCCGGCTGCATCCTGGGCTGTGCCGGGGATGGTTTGTGGTGAGCAGCCGAGTGAGCTGACAGGGATGTAGGTAACGTCGTTCGAGAATGCTTCTGCCGTGGAGACGATCTCTGGCGCCGTATTTTGCAGAATTGTGCGAAACTTGTCTGACACTTGTTTCAGGAGGGTGACGTCAAAGACGGCTGCTTCATTGCGAGATCGGCGCAGAATCTGGTCTGTGGAGAAAACCGGGGCATTCACGGCTGCACGCCAAACGTCGTATTTGGTGAGTACGACAATCAGTGGCCGCTGGTCGCGCTGCCCCTGCGACATACCAGTTTCGGCGCGAATGCGGCGGGTGGCTTCGGACAGTACCAGGTCCTGTCGGAAGCTGCTGGCGGTGCCCGAAACTTGTGGATCGTCTGTTTTTCCCTGACACATTTTTCGCATTTGAGCGTGCTGAGTGGGGTCAAACACATACATGAGTGCTTTTGAAACGACCATATGCCGTGTACCGGGCGAGTTGGCTGTTTGTGCACCGGGCAGAAAGTGTTCGCCGGCATTGTCATACAGACAAATTGATCGACCATTTTTTCGAATGGTTTGTGACTTGGGGTGGTCGGGGAGGAGGCTCATGCGAAAGATGAACGGTCGCGGCAGCTGGACGACGCGATCCGGTTCAATTTCGATCTGTTCGTACAGATCGCCGTCAAGTTCAGTCTTTGGCAGTGCCACCAGTTGCTGGTGGCCTGAACTGAGAAACAGAGTCTCCTCGTACTGGTGAATCTTCTGGTTGGCTATTGGATCCGAATCTTCAAAGCTGATGCCAAAGCGAACTGCGAGTGAGGTGCGCAGTTGCCACAGGGACGAGGCGAGGTAGTAGGACTTACCTGAACTTGGGGCACCCAAGATGGAGAAGATTGCGAGTGGCAGTTCGATCACATCTCGCGGCAGATTGAGGTGACAGCGGGGGCAGGCAAGATCTGTGCACAGCTCGCCTTTCATATCAATCGCCTGTCCAGAAACGCTGAATCTTGTTGGCAGAAATCGCCGTCCGCCTTCCGGTACTTTTGCGTCGTCTCGGAGGGCTGGATGTGCAGCGACCCACTTCGTTTCATGCGGGGGAAAATTGTGCCAGCAGTGGGGGCAGGTAATTTTGGAGAGCAGAGCAGGGGCATTCTTTCGGCTGTGTGCCGCGGGCGAACCTTGCGGCGGCACTTGTCGATTGGTTGCCGGAGTCCGTTGAACGGCATTCGGGCTGGCATCCGTGCTGACTGTGGCCTTGCACCTGGGGCATTGGAACGGCTTACCTGCGAGGCGGGCAGGGACGTTGAGTCGGGACTTGCACGCAGGGCAGGAAACCTGAATTTTTTCTGCAGATGCCATAAACGAATAAGTCCGTGCTTTGGGATCCAGTGCTGTGGTTGGAATTTGACGGGCCAGCAGTCAGATCGGTGCTGCTGATTTACTTCTCAACAATTGCTTTTGCCAGGAGTGTTGTGGCTTCAAATGTGCGTTCAAGTCTGGCTGCGAGTTGCTGTTGAGCGGTGTCCGTGAGCAGGTCATCGCTTCTGGCGTCTGCTTCGACAGCATCGAGGGTCTCAGCGGGGGCTCCCTGAGCGATGGCTGCTGTGGCGAGGACGTAGACCATCCCGGATTGTCGGGAGACCATCTCTTGAAACACGGTTGGGGCTGTCCGTTCACCGGCACGGATTGTGGCGTTGAGAGTTGCCAGTTTTTCACTGTCCGCTCCGAGAGCTTCGGCGAGGAGTGTGGCGATAGCGGAAACGCCACCGATTCTGGATGACACCTGCTGCAGAACAGTACGGGCGAGTGTGTCTTCGAGGCTTAGTGCACTGCGGATTGAACTGCATTTTTCGACTGGCGCACCGGCACTGACTGCCGCGAGCTGCATCATTTCAATGTAGATGCTGAGATGTCCGGCAAGTTGCTGGTACACATTATCTGCAGTGATGTCTGCGAGTGCCTGTCGGCTTGAGATCTGTTCCACATTTTCAGGAGTTGCGCCGAGTGACAGGGCCACCAGCGAAGTCATTTCGATGCACGCGTCTATGCGGCCAACCTGCTGTTGAAACACGGTTCTGGAACTCAAGTCTGAAAGACGGAGGGCTGTTTCGATGGCCGTGATTTTGTCAGCGAGCGTTTTTCTTTCTGCCTGGTTGAGGCCCAGATATCGCTGCACTTTGCTGGCACCGCCAGCGATCTTTTTTTCTGCTTCGCGCTGCTCTCGTGCTGCCTCTTCCTGAGCCATACGCTCCTTTTCTCGCAGGGCTGCTGCGACAGCTTCTTCTTCGGCCTGTCTGGCCTTGATTTCAGCACGCCGCTGAGTTGCCGCGTCTGTGTTTTTCGCTATTGAATCAGCCAGGACTCTGACAAGCACGGGGTGTGAGACATCGTTGTCGGGCAGAGATTTGTTTGCGACGGACTGTTCAAACTGCTGATCATTGAGTGCCGCAAGTTTTTGTTTTACGGCGTCGTCTGATGTTGCCAGTGCAATCTGGTTCAGAAGTTTTGAGGCGTTGTCACGATTGGGGGCCTGCCACGATGCGACGTACTGTTTCAACAGCGTGTCGGCTGCGGATACGTTTCCCTCGTCGAGCAGATTGTTCGCCTGTTTCCAGATTTCAGCAGAGCTTTTAAGGGCTCGCCGCGACTCATTCTGATAGACAAGCCACGTGGCTGTGGCGATTGCCAGACCGATGCAGGTGGCGGCTGCGACAACGACGCGATTTCCGCGTGGCAGAAGCGTTTTATTGCGGCCGGTGCTGCTGTGGTGGTCTGAGGCTGGCAGTACGGCTGCGGCGGTATTCGCTGTTGCCGGCGATGTCGCTGTCTGTAACGGGGCGGCGGCAGCAGTGCCGCGTTTTTCTTTGCTCGCCTGCCTGACGGCACTTGGTGATTTTCCGGCGGCAGCAGAAGGTGGCGACTGCTGTTTAGGCTGTAAGGACCCGGGATCAGCGGACGGCGTGCCGATGCTGACCAGTTTACCGCACGTTCTGCACGGAAAGCTGCGACCAGCCATCGAAGCTTTGAAGCTCCATTTCTGGCCACATTCGCATGAAACACTGATGAGCATTTTCTGAGTACCCTGTGACAGTGTCGCCGGCAATCTGAGCGAGTTCCGGCTGGATTACTGCCACTGTTGTGGAAGTTCCGTCGCTGTGGAGGCCGTCGTTTCCCCTGGAGTGTGCCTCCCGCCGGACTCGCCCTGAGGAAGACGGCGGGACTACCAGTGTGCCGAAAACAATCCTGAATTCCAGTTCTCGGCGTATGGCATCCGAGGGTTTTTGCCAAAAAGGCAACTCCGGGACCGCTGATTGTTTTTGTCTGCACCATCGCACGCGGGAAACGCAGTTTTTTGCGAGAAAAAGTGCACTTTTTGTGCTTGACAACCAGTTGGTGTGACACACCGTTGTCACACCTGTAAGGCAATTCATGTTCTTTGCGTAGGTGGTTTTGTGCCCCGCATGATGACGGATGGATTGCACTCCGTTTACGCACCCGGATCGCCGTCTGGCAGAAGGCAGTATTTTGAATGCTCTGGCGTGTCGTCTCACGGCCTGCCGCGGACTGCAACCAGATGCGGGCAGGCGAGGCCAGGTAGGATGTCAGGTTTTCCGGTGATAATCGCGGGCGAAGAATTTTCCGGTGGCGGGGGTTCCAGAGGGTGTTCCCTTGTGCCTGTGGAGGTGGTGTTGTCAGACTGCGTGGCTGGATTGCTGTGTTGGCGGAACGGCACGGGGCAGGGCGGTTC
>Ga0194129_10004716_pt1 | contig 17908 bp, 23 predicted proteins | sample TA2KigCa35mmetaG_FD_150862 | JGI IMG/M metagenome (GOLD analysis project Ga0194129, IMG submission 150862) | Freshwater microbial communities from Lake Tanganyika, Tanzania - TA2015038 Kigoma Deep Cast 35m | ecosystem: Environmental > Aquatic > Freshwater > Lake | place: Tanzania: Lake...
GGAGACTACGCTCAATGAGCTGCTGGGTGTTCTTCAGGCGATGTTCGCTGTATAGAGGCCTGGCTAACACGGCCATGCACCTGACCCGCCCCATCCAACTTCCCGTAGCCCCACGAGATCCCGAACCAGCAGCTTTCTGCGGCCAGGTGATGGCCAGCGTTCGAAGGTCCTGCAAACCGTTGTGTCAGGCGCTACCTTGAGGTGGTGGCGGAAGCCACAGCACGATCAAATGATATACGACAGAATCGTCAAGGTTGCCATTGGAATGTGAGATTAAAAATTCCGAGGCCAAAGGTTTTGAGAAATCTCTCACGAGATCTATTATTATGTTTTGCTACAGCGAGTTGCAGGAATGGGGCCATCAGGCCAAACTAAAGAAAACTTTTTCAAATGCCTCTCCCACTAATTGCTGCTGTTGCACTTGCAGGCTGGGCCCTCTCCAAAGCACTTGACAACGATGATGAAGAAGGAGGTGAAGAAGGAGGTCACCCATCATCTCAAGAGCCTGGGGGCTGGGAATGGCCAGAAGTAGAACCATCCGAACTACCAGGCATTGCTCGCAAGGTTCCGGCCCCCGACTGGGCAAGAGAAGACCCATTGATTTAGTCTAATATTTCTTGATTATGTTGATCTCATAACTTCCTAGCTTCATTGCGGAAACTAAATCATCATGCGAAATCATGGATCTGATGAAGATATTGGGAATAGGCTTGCCTGGATAAGCGAAGTGGTTTTGAAGAAGTTTGATAATGCAGAACGTGCATTTGATACAATAAATAATCGTGCTGGGTTAGTCATCGGCTGGTCGGGCCTCCTCACAGCATCTTTTTTGCCTGCTCTTCAGCGTCTTTCAGCCTTTGGAAAGTTAATAGTTCTATCTGTATGGGGCTGTTCATTTGCCTGCATGATATACAATGGATACAGGGCATTTAGTATTGCCAACCTCAAGCTATTACCAATTAGAAGTAAATCCCTTGTTGAGTTAACTTCCCTCTCTAGCCTGGAAGCACGCGCAAAACTGATTAAGCAGATAGTAGTTTCTTCAGAGATAAACGAACAGACATGCGCAAAAAAAGCCATTTATCTCGATCGTACCATAAAGCTATTCACCTTCCAACTTCTATTTCTAATGACTGCTTTAATTGTTTCGATGCATTAGTGGTAGTTCGTATATGCAGTTGACATTCTCCTGCAAATAAATGTGAAATGCAAGTTCGGCTTCGTTTTTTGGTTCTCTATATAAGGCGCATGCGGTCTTAGGAGTAAGACCTAGATATAAGCACTTCATCGGCAGGAGAGAATTAGTGTTCTTTCTTTTTGGGCTGATATTTCTGAGTTGCGTAAACGGCATTGCTCTGATGCAGAGGCTCCTGCAAGAAAAGAGAGATCAGATTTTGATAACTCTTCTTTCTGGAGTTCGTGGATGATCAATGAATGAAGATAGAAGCTGGTCTTTTGCCCGCTGTATACTTCACGACGGATGAATATTGCCGCTTAAACCAGGCCAATATGCCATCAAAGAGTGCTTGGTATCTTCTCAGGTGATGACTGCCTGTCTTGATGCTTGGATCGAGAAACCAGAGGGAGATGCTGCATGTATTGCTAAGGCACTTGGGAATACTGCTCATGCTAATCGGATGGCACTGATTTCGCGAGGATCTGGCCATTCCCCTAAAAGGCCCTTTAAGCAAGGATCGAAATCGCTACCTAGGCAAATGTGACACCTTCGAACAACCAGATGCAGAAGACGGGGGGCGGTGGCGATCATCTATGCTGAGATCCCTGCCCGCTTCTGATCTGGAGCGTTCGAAGGCCCAAACCCATTTAAAGTAACTTGATTACCCATAAGCCTCCGCGACCCTGAGATCCCATTCCGTGCAGGGCATGCAGCAGCAGACGGCGTTTGCAATGCGATCGGTCATTGTCGCCATCGAGAAGCGACGGTTGAAGCGGAAGCAGTAGCCGCCCAGATAGCGCCTGGCGTACTTGTCGAAATTGAAAGCATGGAAGGTGCCGCTGAAGCTGGTCTTGACGTTGCCCAGAAGGGTGTTGATCCAGCGGAACTGCGGCAGGTCGTTGGGGTGCTTGCCGCCGGTGACCACAGCCTTGTGCTGGCAGTTGGCTGTGGTCACGGCGCGGAAGCAGGCCAGGCCATCGGAGAGCACATGGCTGCCGGGCATCAGATGGCGATTGGCCCAGTCAGCGATTGCCTCTGAACTGAAGCCGCTCACGGCCGAGATCCTGGCGTGAATCGGATGGACGGCCTCGTTCAACGAGACAGCTTCAACGATCGGAATCTTGTTCTCAGATCCGCGACCAGCACTGCCGCCAGGGCGTTCTCCGCCGATGTAGGCATCATCCATTTGGATCTTTCCCCGCAGCACGTAGGCCTCCTCCCTCGCGGTCATCGCCCGCAGGATCTTGTTGTGCAGCAGCCAGGCAGTGTCGTATTTCACACCCAGGTGGCGGCTGAGCTCCAGAGAGGAGATGCCAGTCTTGGCCTGGCCGATCAGATAGAAGGCAAGGAACCAGGAGGTCAGCGGCAGCTTGGTGGCCTGCATGATCGTGCCGGCCGTGATCGTGGCCTGATGGCCGCAGCTGCGGCACTGATAGCGCTTGAGCCGCCTGCCGTAGACAAGCCCATGCTCCTGGCCATTGCAGCGGGGACAGCGGAACCCATCAGGCCAACGAGCCTTCTCCAGGGCAGCCTCACATTGCTCCTCGGTGCCGTAGAGCCGCTGGAAGTCAGGCAGCGAGAGGCACTTCTGGAACTGGACGCTCCTGCGCGCCATGAGCGGACTGGTATTTCTGTACCAGTCTATCGGCCCATGGCGACCTCTGCGGAGCGAGCTAGGTAATCAAGTAAACTAATGTTGCGGCTACTCAAAAAAAATAGGGATCATTTATTGTTAGATGTCCAAATTCTAAAGTCGTCATGAGAGAGTCAGCTATCGTCATAAAAAAAGCAGCTAGAGGTATAATTTATTCTTTTCTTCTATTCATTATCCCAATGATGCCAAAGCCCATTCGTGCATTCACGGTTTCTCATCAAATTCCCGCTGCTCAGATAGTGCAAGTATCGACCCTCCAATTGTAGATCCTGATTATATCCCAACTCAAAATAACCTTGATGTGACGGCTCAATTTAAAATAGTCCCTGGCTTTCCTCCCTTTCCCCCTAACAACTACACAGGTTTAGAATATGAATTGTTCTATGATCCGAACGAGCTGACATTTGTAAATATAGCCCTTGATTTACCAGCCCCTCCTGTCATTCCTAATGGTGCCTTTTTGGTCAGCATTTCTGCAGTGAATCCAATTGCAGGCGTAATCCAAGTGAGTCATCAAGGGCTCGCTATTTCAATAGGCAATATAAATGCCATTGGCTTTAATGACAAGTTTTCATTTCAAGTCGCAGCAATGTTGCTCGATGACGAACTATTTGACGTAAAGATCATCCCAAAACAGTATCTTGTTGCTGGTGGCCCTAATGTTGCATGGAATAATGTCCCAGACGATTTTGAAGTGCAGAAAGTCCCCGCACCGTTGCCTCTGTTGGGAGTTGGCGCAATGTTTAGTGCTGCCCGCAGGTTAAGGAGAAAAAGTCGACAGTTGAAAAAGATTTGAGTGAGCTAATTATGTAAAGGCCTCCGAACAACCAGATGCAGAAGACGGGAGATAGTTTGGTGTCTATGCTGAGATTCATTCCCGCTTCTGATCTGGAGCGTTAGCCTCACCATTTGTAAGCCGATGTATCTGCACCCTATGCAGAAGTTGCGTCAAAAGCGCCTTCTGCCTTTGTTTAAAATCGTGAAGGCTCCCGAGAAGCACTTGCATGCCTAGATAGCGTAAAAGAACCAAGCTCTGTCTGCCTTGCGCTTCAAAGCTTAACCACACAACGAATAAGGATAGATCGTGGCTTCGCACGATCTATCCTTATTCGTTATACGCACAGGCCCAGCCCTGCTCAGAAAAAGTAAGGCATGCCAATATGCGAAGACTAGTCGTCTAATCTTATTCCATTGCAATATAATCCCCAAATGCGACAGCAAGCGCTTCCGGGATGTTCTTGCGTCTTGCTCGGTGTAAGCCTGGGCTTGCGCCTTGGTGCAGAGGTGAGTAGAGTAAAGAGTCTCCAGCTAAACGACAGATTGCCAAAGGCATGGACGAGCCGAACTCGAGGATATCAGACTTTTTAAAAGAACAATATCAGAAGGAGCTTGATAGGAGAAGCGACTTCACCAGTCGAATTACATTGCTGAGCGGAGTGCTTACCCTTTTGGGTGGTGGATCGCTTGCCATGGCACGCGAGCTGGCGAAGCCCAGCGGATATCATCAATGGCTTGAGAGTGCAGCCGTATTTATATCTTTGCTCTTCATAGTATTTTCTGCCTGGCAGATCTGGAATGCGTTCACAAACATAGAGTACTATGCGCTTCCAGCGCCGGCGGATCTGCTGGCCTATAGAGATGGCCTAGAAGACTACTATCGTCAAGTTGGCTGTCAGGATGGCAATACGCCACAGAACACTGCTGACGCAGAGCTCTTAATAGGCATAAATCATGCCTACGCACAGCTAACGGCAGATAACTTTAGAGTAAACGAGCGCAGAAGTCGATCTCTGAAGCGAGCAAATAAGTATTTTCTACTAGCGATTTCAATTGCCTCGTTGGCCCTCGTTCTCCAGCTGTGTCGCAATGCTGTTAGCCCGCCACGCGTCCAGGAGGTTAGAATCATCAACATCCGGGAGTTCAGGATGACACAACAAGGTTCAAGCGCTGGCTCAGCTGGAGGTCCTCCAAAGCCCACCACACCAAACAACCAGCCTTCAACTACGCAAGCTGCAAAGAAACCGGAGTTTCCGCCCCCCCGAGTAATCCGAGAGGATTTCCTCCCTGGCAAGCAGACGCGCTGATTTCAACCTCCGTGAAGGTGGCGTATAACATCAAGATACAGAAGACGGACGCAGTGGATATAGTCTGTGCCGATAACTCTGCCCGCTTCTGATCTTGAGCGTTATACGGCTCTGCAACCAGCCTTGTGCTCCTTCAAATTTCTTGCTAAGGGTGAGTAGATTGCTAATTAAAATTTTCTGTTAAGATTCCTACTGAGCTTGCCTATTTACTTGAAAACTATGGTTTTGGCAACTGATTATGCCAAAATGTAATTGCATACCCCCAAAAAATCAGTACTTCTTGAAACCCTCATGACCACAAATGATAGTGTCAAGTTGACAATTGCCTTTAATGATCCTGATTTAGAAGCAGATGAGTTGGACGAACAGGCAAAATGCTTGATGCTTGAAATCAATGAGATGGATGAAGTTGAGGTTGCTCGTGTTCCCGATCCAAGCCCACCGGAGGGAAACAAAGCGTTAGGTGGATTTCTTATAGGTCTACTAACCGCTGAGGTGAATCCAGCTAACGCAAAGAAATTAATGGGATTTTTGGGCGATCGCTTAGGTGGCAAACCCATTGAGCTTGCTGTAGAAGCAAATGGCAAGAAGTTGACAGTAAAAGCTCACAGCCGGGAAGAACTAGAAGCAGCGATTAAGGCAGCCCAAGATTTCATAGCAGCATAGGCAGGCACAAACATGGTAAAGGTTGCGCTGTTGATTGGGGTGAGTGATTATGAGCCGGGGTTAAACCCTTTGCCTAGTGTCCTGCCCCGGAAATCCGGACGCATAGTCTTTGGATCTTTTCAAAAATGGAATCGGCAGTAGCCGTCCACATAAATGGAGTTGAACCCTTGTTGTAGTTGGCAACAAATGTTTCTATTCTTGCTATCAGTTCTTTAACGCTTCTAAAGCTTCCACGGCGTATCATGCGTTCAGTGATAATGCCAAACCAACGTTCAACCTGATTAAGCCAAGATGAATAGGTTGGCGTGAAGTGCACATGAAATTGAGGCCGTTCTGCCAACCATGCTTTTACCTTGGCATGTTTATGAGTGCAATAGTTATCTATGATCAGATGAATATCGAGACCACTTGGAACGGACTTTTCAATTCTACGCAAGAACTCAAGGAACTCCTGGTGGCGATGACGTGGCTTACACTGAGCGATCACCTCTCCAGTCGCAATATCTAAGGCTGCAAATAGGGTGGTAGTGCCATGACGAAAGTAATCATGAGTTACCCCTTCTGCATAATCAAGGCCTAATGGAAGCATCGGCTGAGTCCTGTCAAGAGCTTGGATCTGCGATTTCTCATCAACGCAGAGCACAACAGCGTTGTCAGGAGGATTAAGGTATAATCCAACGACATCACGAACCTTATCAACGAAGAAAGGATCTGTTGATATCTTGAATGTTTCTTGCCGATGAGGTTGGATTGAAAATATCTGCAGCCAGCGTTGAACTGTTGATTTTGAGACTCCTGTCTCAGCAGCCACTGTGCGGGTACTCCAGTGCGTGCTCCCATCTTCAGGTTTTGTCTGCAGCACTTTGTTGATTACGTTTGCTATCTCTTCATCGCTGTATCTGCGTGGACGCCCAGGACGCAGCTCATCATGAAGTCCAGATATTCCTTTATCAAGATAGCGCTTACGCCATTTCCCAACCATCATGATACTTACGCCAAAGCGTTCAGCCACATGCTTATTTTGTTCCCCACTTGCACATGCCAAAACGATCTTTGCTCTCATTACAATTGAATGAGGCATGGTGTGTGAATTGGCAATTCCTTTGAGCTCTTGGCGGTCTGCATCACTTAGGATCAATGGTGCAAGAGGACGACCCATGACCAATGGACTACTCCTGTTGTAGACGTTCAACTATCATACACTACTTCCGGGCCGGGACACTAGAATTCCCATGAGCATTAAGAAGGGCGCCCCCTTCCGGAGCGCCCATGGGCCTGTTGCAGGGCTTTCGGCTCACACCGCCCTGGCCTTGGCCTCTGATCAAGGAATAGATCCGCCTGCCGCCCCCGTCACTGCGGCAACCCACCAGGCGGATCCACCCACCAGCGCCAGGCCCTCAGATGGCGAGCTCCAGCCACCAGCCCGAGCCCACCCCCTCCACCATCCAGCGGCGGCCCCAGTTGCGCTCGGAGTAGCGCTGCCCCTTGCCGCTGCCGAGGGCGGTGGTCACGTAGCGCCGCCGCCCACGAGATTGGCCTCGCCGTAGGGGTCGTGCATGAGCACCTGGCGGGTTTCTGGATCCCAGCCCACCACCAGGCTCCAGTGGCCGCCGCCGCGCGGAGCATTGACGGGCCCGTGGTGGAGCCAGCCCACAGGGATGGGGATGCGCAACTGCAGCTGGGCGATGAGCTGCTCAATGCGGCCATCGGTGCGGAAGGTGGCCTGGATGCCCAGCCGCCGCAGTGCCGCCACCTGGGCCTGGCTGTTGGTGGTGTCGCCAAAGCGCTGCACCAGGGCCAGGTAGCGATCATCCCGTTGGCCTTGGCCATCCAGGCAGCCGGGATTGAGGAAGGCCGCCGCCATCGCGCAGGTGGAGGAGTAGCACATGCGATCGCCCTGAGCAGAGGCGCTATCGCGCTGGCTGAAGTAGGGCACCGCCAGGGAGAGAGGCGCAAGGCCGCCATCGGTCGGGCGGACGGGGGTGGAGGGAGCGGCAGCCATGGGAGGGAAAGCTCAGGACGCCTGAGGGTTCCGGGCTGGTGCTTCTGGATCAGGGTTTCCTCAACGCGCCTTCAACGACGGCTCTCGCAGGCCTCGCCGTCGCCGTCACGGTCCAGATAGGTGTGGCCCTGGCGCAGGAGTTGCTGAGCTTGCTGCCAGCTCAGGTTTTGGCAGTAGTACCTGCCTCCTCCGCCACCTCCTCCCTGGCCAGCCGTTGAGGGGCCTCCTGTGCCTGACCCTGTCATCACTCCGAGATTCACAGTGGCTGGCGTCCGACAGGTTCTCGTTGTCCTCCCCTTGAAACACCTCCGCCACCGTGCGGCCATAGCGATCGGTGGTCTGCGGGCGCAGGGACACCTGAGTGCCGATTGGGAGAATGCAGTCCTACTGTGAAGTAATGGACTTTTCGCGCATCACCCATGACCCCGACGTGATGGGCGTGCAAGCTTGCACTCGCGGTTTCCGGATCACGGTGTTAACGATCATCGGTCTTATGGCAATCGTAGAATCCCGCCAGACCATTTTGCAGTCCTATGCAACCTGGAGGCATCAAGCCACAGAGGAATCCCTGCTTGCCAGTTGAGCCATGCTCAGGATAGATGCAGATATGAAGCGGCTAATGTTGTGGATTGCCAAAGGAAAAAAGTTGACGACTGACAAGATTTCTTGCATGAGATGGCAGTACATTCCATCATGCTTCTGCCTGCAACAGTTCAAGCACCTCTTAAACCAGAAGATGTTTACTCATTTCCGGGTAGCTCCTGATGAGACCATCTAATGTGGCAAGTCTGGCCATTCTCTCGATCGTGGAAGCCATGATCAGCCGATCGAAAGGATCACGATGAAATGTCTGTCAAATCAACTGATTTTGCACAAGCGGAGGGAGTTAATGCCAACAGGCTGATACCAGACGGTTCCAGTGATTCTTGAATCCACTCACCAGCAGGACAAGGGAGCATGAGTCGTCTTCTCTTTTGAGCTAATGCAACCTCTATGCATGAGATGACGCTCACGGCAATAACTTCTGTTGTTTCAATGATCTGCTGCCAACTGTGGGGAAAACGATCGTATTCTTGATTGATAAACCAAAACCAGATGTGCGTATCCAGTACAATCAATTCTTGTCACCCCAGTCTTTTTCTTCAGCGATGGGCTGAATCAAATCCCCAAGGGTTCGTCCCTTGCCTGCAACCCTTGGGCTTGGCAGTCGTCGGATCGGTCCTACAACTCCATCCTCTTTCACGGTCAAAAGCAGGCGAGCAGGCCCGATCGGTTGGCGTCCCCCGAGCCAAGTAAGCACCCCATTCTCGTAGTAGGCCTGGTGCATGCGAGGTGAAATCGGCCGACCCCATTCTGACGTCACCGATCGATCTTGGCGCACCACCCCGGAACCCTCAAGGGTTCACCCAAGTGGAGCCGCCCATGGAGTCCCGTCGCCTGGTGGTTTGGCTCTCGGCCGGCATCCTCGGCTTCCAGGGCGGCACCCTCATGCTCGACCTGATCCACTGCAGCGTCCTCTCCTGGCTCTACGTGCGCCGCTACGGGCTAGAGCAGGTGGTTCCGGCCGTGAGCGTGGAGCAGAGGCCGCCGGAGGGGATCGGGAGGGTTGCACCGGTGGGTGCTCCACCCTCTCAGGCCCAGCCTCTGGCCCCTGCTCCTGCCACCGCGTCAGCCAGCGCGGTGGGTCAGCCGCTGCCGAGCCCTCGGGCGGTGCCGATCGATCCCACTGAGGTCTTCTGCAACCGCCCCCGCAGCCGGGTGGACAACGCCGTGGGACAGGGGCTCAGCGTCCTGGCCGGGCTTGCCTTGGGGGGATCGGTGGGCGGTGGGGGGAAAGCTGACGCACCGTAAGGAGCCCATCCCCGCTGTGGGTGCCACCTCCAGGGATCGGGAGCGCTTCTGGCTGGAGGCCAGCGGCGCCACCTCCAGCCGGCCGGGGTGGCGGGCCGCGGCCTCGCTCATGGTCTGCTCACAACGCTCCAGGTGATGGAGGAGCGGGCTGTTGGGGTTCGGGAACTTGCGGCGCCAGTGCTCGCCTGCTTGAAGCAAGCCGGCGGCCCGCCAGCGGTGCAGGGTGCGCTCGCTCACGCCAAGGCGGGCCGCCGCCTCGCGCTGCATGGCCCAGGGACAGGTGGCAGTCATGGGAATCGGGGGTCGTCGCGGAACTACGCACAGGCCACAATGAGGCCCATGGCGACGGGTGGGAAAGGGAAGCCTCTCCCATTCCTTCATCGCCCTACAGGCTACCCAAGCCAGCTCCGGACACCCTCGGACAGGGTCGGACGGAGCAGGTTTTGAGCCCGTTTTGAGCCCGGAGGAAAGGCCCAATCCCTGAAAAGTCAATCGGGGCGACAGGATTCGAACCTGCGACCTAGTGCTCCCAAAGCTCGCTTTTGGACGTTTCTGAAACGCCTGACGCTGTCGGGGCTCTCGCCTAAGAAGCCAGTCTGACACTGGGTTGAAGGGTGCCACTGGTTGGCCGCCGATGCCGCAGCGTGCCAACCTGCTGGGCGGAATCTCTCCCCAAATCTCTCCCATGCCCCGCGCGAGTGCCTGGGTAACGCTCCTGAGGACCGGTCTCTCCCACAGCCTCTCCATGGAGGGCTGTCGCTCCGGCATCACGGTCAACGAGAAGCGGGGCAAGGCCCGCGTCAACATTTCGGAGGCCCTCGGAGGGGGGCGCCGCCGTCAGGTTCCCTTGCCGATCGACTGGTCGCCAGAGAATGTCGATGCGATCCGGGATGCTGCTCTTGCGGTCTATCGCAATCTCGCCGCAGGCAAGCCGATTGAGCCAGTCGTCGCCTCTCTTTCAGCCCAAGACAGTGAGGGATCCTCAAGCAGTCAGTCTGGCCCGATCAACTGGTTGGCACTGGTCGAAGCCTTCCGTGAACGAAAGCTCGGCAGCGGCGAGATCAAGCCGACGACCTGGACCAACATCTACGCACGCCGCATGAAGGTGATCCTGGCGGCGGTGGATCATTCCGAGACCCCGGTGCAACTGCTGGAGGCGATCACCGCTCCGTGGTCAACGCAGCCTGGATGCAGAGGCCGCCAGCTGCAGGTGCAGCAGACCGCAGCCATTCTGCGCTGGGGAGTTGATACCAGCCGCCTGCCGCCCGAGTGGGCGCCACCGCTGGATCTCAGTCCGTATGTAGGGCGGAGGCGTGAATCTGCAGCCATCACGACCCCGTTGACGGTGAAGGAGATTCTGGAGCTGGTGCAGGCCATTCCTGATCCGAAGTGGCGCTACGCCTTCCAGCTGCTCTCTGTCTATGGGTTGCGGCCGGAGGAACTGCAGCACCTTGAAGTCCGCAACGGGCGTCTCTGGTGCAGCTACACCAAGGTCTCCAGTCGGGGGAAGACTGAGCCACGGCCGCTGCGGTTGTTGCCCTGCGATCCCTGGGCGGCAGCCTGGAATCTGGAGGCCTCCTACAGCGCGGATCGACTGCCGCCAATGAAGCCTGGGTTGGGGGCGGATGCGATGGGGCTCTACATGCGCCGGCGTGAGCTCTGGAGTGAACTGCGGCGGCGCTACGACGAACAGGGCGAGAAGTTGGTGCTCTATTCCTGCCGGCATGCCTACGCGCATCGGGCCCATACCCTCTGCCCGATGCTGCCCACCAAATTCGTGGCGGCGGCCATGGGCCACAGCCTTGAGACGCACCTCGCCGCCTACAGCCGCTGGATCGGAGACGACGAGGTGGATGCCGCCTTTGAGCGGGCGTCGCAGCGGATGGAGCAAGACCTCCGCGCAGGCTGAGGAGCTCGAGAGGCTCCCTGTCGAGCTGCTGAGCCTCAGCTGAGCTGACTCTGCAGCCGCTCGGCGGAGCGCTGCAGCCCCTCCAGGATCGTTGTGGCCAACGGCTCTGGGAAGTCGCTGGGCAGCTCCGCCTGCACCGCCGCAATGACCCCAGGAGTGCGCTCCACCAGGTCGGCCACCAGGGCCTCGGCTTCGGCGCCCAGGCCCATGCGGCTGGCGGTGCTGATCAGGTGGCGGTGTTGCACCTGCATGGGCTTGCTGGTGCGGCTCTTGCTGCCGTGCCAGGCCATCGCCAGGCGCAGCTCCTGCTCGGGCCACTGACCAGCCTTTCTGCCGATCACCGGCCAGGCCGAGAGCACGTCGTAGAGCGGTGTGAGCCGGTAGCTGCCGCCGGGCAGCAGGAAGAGGCTGAAGTTCTTGGCGTGGCCATCGATCGCGCGCAGCATCCAGAACAGCACCTGGGCCTGGAAGAAGCTGCGCAGATCCTCTGCTGCCCGGGCGGATTGGGCGAGCAGCGCAGCGATGCCCACCATGCCGGGGCCCCCTTGGTTTTCGTACTTCTGCCCCGGCGGCGTGCCCGTGGCCTGGCACAAATCCTCCACCGGCAGGCGCAGCCAGTGGCTACCGCTTGGATGCAGCCGCCGATCGAAGCGCGCCACGATCAGGCAGCGCTGCCCCAAGAAGCTGGCCAGTCGGCTGGCGGCCATCGGCAGGCCGTAGGCCGCCAGGATCCGGCCGCAGAGCCATTCGTTCTCCACCGAGCTGGAGAAATCGATCTGGCCGCTGCCCACTCGGCCCATCGGCAGCTTGAACAGGTGGGTGGTGGGCGTGCTGCCCCGCGGCCGGCACCACTGGTTCTGATGCCAGAGCAGGGCTGTTTTCTCCTGGGCTCCGGCGATCGAGAGGCGCAGTTCAGCCTCGGCGACGACCGCGCTGCCCGGCAGTGGTTCCGCCACTACACCCTGCAGCAGGCGGCCGATCGCGTCGTCGCTGAGGGGCGTGGCCTCGATGCGATCGAGCCCAATGGGCTCCTCCTCGGGAGGGAGCAGCTGCACCGCTCCGGCGCAGTCGCGCCCCACTGCCTCCAGCAGCTCAAAGGCACTGATGCCTCTCAGGGAAAAGCGCCGCTGCAGGCGCCTCAGAATTGCGTCGTTATCGGGGAGCAGGTTGGCGAACCATTGCTCCACCACCTCCCCTCGCAGGGCAGCCGCACCGAGCCCAACCGGCAGCGAGAGCGACAGGGGCCGGAACTGAGGCGAGCTCAGCCAGGCAGGGTCGTAGACGAACTCCTGCGGGCCCCGCCCCGGCACGCGCCACTCCCCCACCCGTTCGCCGTTCATCCAGACGGCCAGCTGCCGCGTGAGGCTGGGCCTGCCCATCACCACTCCACCGGTTCCGTGCATCGCCGGCGGGGCCGCACCACCAGCTCCAGATCCAGGGCGGCGAGGATCAGCAGCAACCGCTCCAAAGTGAACCGCCCAGGATTGAGCTCCAGGGCGGAAAGGCGCGCCTGGCTGATACCGCCCGCCTTTTGGGCCAGCGCCGCCTGACTGAGACCCTGCTGGCGGCGCAGGCTGATCAGGAGTTGGGCCAGCTGGGCCGGCATGCGGATGACCTGCTCGCAGACATCCATGTTCTGATCGCCGCCTGCAGCGGCACGGCTCTCCTGAGCGAGCTCACTGGAAGCCATGGCGCCACTTGATTTCCGAATATCACCAGCTTACTCGGAAACCGCGTAACCGAGGTTCAGCTGGAAAACGAGTGCTCCCGCTGATCCTTGCCGGCCTCAGCGTTCCAGCTGCTGCCAGAAGCTCCACTTCTGGCCGTATGCCTCGCGCAGGCGCCCCACGAAGCTGACGTGGCTCTCGAAACCCTGCCAGTCGTCGATGCGGGCCTCCAGCCGCTCGCACTGACGCAGATGCTCGGCCGCGTAGCGATAGCGCTTGGAGCGGCCCATGGCCAGGGCGAACACGCCCATGGAGCGCAGCAGCAGGATGGATGCGACGGGATGGTCGGCGCTGAGGCGCTCGGCGGCTGGCTCGTAGATCTCATAGGCATCGCCATGCCAGTCGTTGCAGTGCTCGATCACGTATCGGGCCGCCCTCGGCAGCGAGGGCCAGAACACCAGGAACTGCAGCGCCACCAGGGGTAAGGGGTGTTGCTCCACCACCGCGAAGGCCCGCTCCTCGGCCTCCACATCGGCGAAGTCATCGAGCCGCTTGAGGTACTCCCGCAGCAGCGGAATCGAGAGGGTTTTGCCGAACACCTGCCAGCGATGCTGCTGCGCCTCCTCACTGCGGCCGAGGGCGTCGAGCACGGCGATGCGGGTGGCGTGCCATGTCTCGGCCGCCATGATCTGGCTCGCCTTGGCGGCGCGATCGAGCACCGCCAGGGCCTGTTCGGCCCGGCCGCCGCTGAGCAGATGGCCGGCCACCTCGGCGGCGGTGTCGGGCCAGGTGAGCTGGGAGGGCTCGAACAGCTCCAGGTAGCCATCGAGATCGCCGCGGCCCCGCACCAGCTGCTCCATCGTGAACAGGTCGACGCCCCCGCGCTCCAGCAGGGCCTCCTCCAGCTGGTGCAACCCCTCCTCTTCCAGCAGCCGCGCCCGGGCCGGGATCAGCCCCTCGAACTGGCCGTAACCGTTCTCCTGCAGGAGATCGACCGCGTGCTCCACCAGGGCCTCCGTTCTGGTGCCGGCGGCCTTGGCCAGGCCCGCCAGAGCCTCCACCCCGCGCTGGAACAGGCCGATCACGGCGCCAGTGGAATCGGAGCAGCGGTCCAGCACCCCCTCACTCAGTTCCAGCAGACGCACCTGCAGATCCACCGCCAGCGCCGGATCCGCCGTGGCGATCGGCCCCGTGATGGCCTGCTGCTGGGCCTCCAGATCGGCCAGCAGCGCCTTGCGCCTGGCGGAATCGATGAAGGTGGTGGAGCGGGAGATGGCCGCGAGACGCTTGCGCACCTCCTGGGCTGCGCGCTCGGCTCCGCCAGCGGCGGCCAGCGCCAGCCTCAGCCGCCGCTGGATCACGGCGTTGCCGGCGCTCACCTCGACCAGCAGCTCTGCCAGCGCCGCGGCGCCGAGCGCCTCCAGGTTCTTGGCGTTGAGGGTGCGCTTGGCGGCCATGGCGAGAGCAAGGCTCCCACGAGGATGCCGCTTCCAGGCACGCACCTGAGCGCTCAGCAGCAATCGGTCGCCCACACACGTCAGCTGGCTCTTTGGGGTTGTCCCCGGATTAGAGGGCCTGAGTCACAGGGGGTTGTGGCTCAGGCCTGCAGATTTTTCCTGCTCCAACCGGTGATCGCCGACTCGACATTTTCGATGTGCCACTGGAGTAGGCCCTTGCCCTGGGTGCATCCCCAGCGGCGGAAGTGCTTCCCGGGCTGAAAGACGCCCCGCAGCCTCAACCGGCGGAGCGTTTCACGGCTGATGCCGAGCCATTCGCAGGTCTCCGTCGTACTGAGCCAGACCCTTGCTCGCCCTGGCCCAGAGGTGGTGGTGATCGGCTGCATTCAACCCTCCCCCTCGAGCAACGCCACCACGGCCGGATCCCAGAGGATCTGCTGGCGGCGCTCTCCCCGACTGCAGAGCGGCAGGGCGACGCCCCAGTCCAGGCCGGCTTTTGTGAGCTGCCAGTCGTCGTCCTCGTTGCGCTGCTGCAATCCGGCGGCAGCGAGCCGCTGGTTGGTGTGGCGCAGCGTGCCATCCAGTCGGTCCGCTACCTGATCAGCGGTCAGCCAGGCCACCGCTGCGCGCTGCGAGACGCGTTGCTTCCGGTCAGCGGCGGCGGGACTGCTGTGGGCTTGGATCTCCTCCAGGACGCTGAGCAGGGCCTCGGCATGGGACACGCCGGTGAGGTGGATGATCTCGTCGGCGCTGCGCAGCACATCTGCAGCGGTCTACCTGCGGATCACCTCGATGCTGGGACGCGGCAGCTCCCTTGTGCCCTCTTGGCGGCGCTGCAGGGAGGGCAACAGTTCATGGGTGAGCCAGCGCCGCATCCGCCGTGCGCTGGGGTTGTCGCTGTTCAGCAGCCTGCGCAGAAGCGTGGCCTCATGGATCAGCGCCAGGGTGAAACCACCGGCGCCGGGACCCTCCTCTGAATGGAGGCAGTGCTCCTCATCGCGACGGTTCGCCATGGCCCAGGCCATCGGGCTCTCCGCCAGCGCAGCGCACGCATCGGCGACGACGATCCAGGCCTCGCCCTGCGGATCGGTGCTCACCCGGATGCGGTGCCCCTCGAACAGGTAAGGCACCAGAGCGGACTTGTTGCTCATGGCTGGGACGTTGAGAGGACAGGGGAGTCATGCCGAGACGCGAACACTGCGGGGGTGAAGCCCCCAGGGGTCGCGGTCAGGGGTGCCGGCACCGGACCCGCCAGGAGCAGCAGAACCGTGCTCAGCTGCAGGGCCAGCACCAGCCACAGCAACCACTGCAGCTGCCGCAGGTCGCCCAGTCGCACGGTGGTGGTGATCGGCCGGCGGGTGCGGCAGAAGGCCGGCAGCTGGGGCTGCGCCATGGGCCGCGGCGTGCGGCCGGAGTGTTGGGGGTGGGCCATCAGAACGGCACCTCCTCTCTGGAAAGCGCACCTTGTGGTGCGACATCGGCGAACTCATCGCCGTAGTCCTCCCCATCGGCAAGCGGGATCGCCTGGTGCTGGCGGGCAGCAGCCTCATCAGCCTTGTAGGCCTGCTCTGCTGCCTCGATCCAGGCGGGATCGGTGCCCTCGCGGAGGCTCAGCGGCCCGTAGAAGCCGATCGTGACGTTGCGCGGCACCGCATCGGCCGCCGCCTGGTCTTCGATCTTGGGGCCCTTGGGGTTGCCGTCCTGGTCGTACTGCTGGGCCCAGCGGGTTTCAAGCACCAGCACATCCCCCACGTTCAGCCGGCCGCGGCGGTGCTGACGGCGCGCCTCGATCCACTCGCCGAAACCCTTGGCCTTGAGGATCAGCCGCACCCGATCCCCCGGGGCCGGCACCCCGCCCTCATCACCGATGCGGGCCTCCATCGTCGTGCCGGGCATGGCGATGGCATGGACCACTATTTCCTGCTTGACCTTGGGCCGACCCTGGCGGTCGGTGCCGTTGGGGATCGGCTCCATCGCGCCGCTGCTGAGGTTCTTGCGCAAGCGATCGCGCTGCTCGGGTCGCACGATCGCCAGATAGGCCACCTCACCGAGGCGTTGTTGACGGATCACCGGCGCCGCGATGCGGCTGCCGTCGTTGAGTTCAATCGCCATGGGACTTGCTGTACAGGGTGGAAGAAGAAGAGTTCAGGTGCAGTAGGGGCTCCAGGCCGGCCCCCAGCCGCAGCAGGTGATGGGCGGCGCCGGAGAGAGACAGCTGGTGCTCGGCCGACAGTTGCCGCACCTGCCGGTAGACATCGCTGTGCACGCAGACGCACAGGTAGTGGCGGCCGTGCTGTGAACGCGGCTGGGGTCTGGCGTAGGCGCGGTGGCGGCTGGCAGCTCTGGTCTCAGCCATGACCAGGCCAGCTCGCGCAACGTGGCTTTGGTTGCACCGTGAAGCGCGCCTCCACAAGCTGTAGGCGCTCCGCCGGCGGCAGCTGGTCTGCCAGACGCCGTACCAGCTGGGCAGCGCGCTGGGGCCACAGGCAACTCCAGGCCCGCTCGGGATGACTGGTCCATAGAACGCGCCCCCCCGCCAGGTCGGCGAGATAGCGGCCATCGCCACGGTGTTGCAGCAGCCAGCGACGACGGCAAAAGCCAGTTGCCACAGAGGGAGTAGCCGAACCAGTCATGACTGCCCCCCCGCCAGCTCGCGCTCGAACAAATCGATGAAGTCCTTGTGGCGCCGTTGGTTGATGCGGTCCTTGATCGTCTGCACCTCCCTGGGCACCTGGAAGTGGTGGCGGAACTTGATCGTGAAGCGCTTGCGCGCTTCCTGAGGCATCGCCCCGAGGAACTTGTGCAGGGTGGCGATCTCCTCGTCCGACAACGGCACCAGGCCCGGGTCGCTGGCGTCGGGGCCATCCGGAGCGCCCGAATCCCACTCGTCGTCTGCGGCTTCAGGTTCGTCTGCAGCGGGGGCGGGGGCTTCAGAAGCAGCCGCGGCCTCAGTTCCGGAAGCGGAAGCCGATGGCTGCGGTTGCGCATGATCTGGCTCGATAGTCCGAGGGAAATTGCCCGCAGGAATGCCCAGCAGGCCCACCAACAGAGAAGCGGTGAGCGCATGCCAGGCCGGACTGCCCTCCTGGGGCGCCTGGGCCTCGCTGAACTCCTCGGCGCCGCCGCGGTGCCGCAGGGTCACCCGCAGCACTTCTTGCTCCTCGTTGATCAGCTTCTGGGCGCTGAACGAGAAGCCCAGGGCAAAGGCTGGGGCCGCCGCCTGAACGACCTCCTGCATGGACGTGTCGGCGATGGCGGCCATCTGGGACTGGAACTTGGCCAGACCTTCGGCCCACTGGGCGCGGGCCTGCTCGCGGCTCTGCAACAGGGCCTGGTTGAGATCAAAGGCGGAGGTGGGACCTGGCGTCGGCTCCATCCGCCCACAAGGGGTGGTGGTCATCGAAGGCACTGCGGGACCGGCGCCCGCCTGCCCAGGATATT